>Ga0160472_100065_pt1 | contig 178155 bp, 142 predicted proteins | sample HID1973M_E11MG_FD_108267 | JGI IMG/M metagenome (GOLD analysis project Ga0160472, IMG submission 108267) | Enriched mosquito-associated microbial communities from UW Madison campus, WI, USA - HID1973M_E11 MG | ecosystem: Host-associated > Arthropoda: Insects > Digestive system > Unclassified ... | reverse complement strand
GCCCGAGGACGTCGTGCCCTGGGGGTCTGGCGCAAGCAGGCCAGGGATGGCCTGCGCTCGCTCGTCGGAGCCATGGACGGCGGAGCCGAGCGATGCGCCAGACCCCCAGGGCACGGCGGCCCCGGCCGGAGCCAGCGCTTTTCCTCCAACGCACAGCAAGCAGCGCCCCCTCCGGAGCCAGCGCTTTTCCTCCAACGCGCAGCAAATAGCAGCCCCGTCCGGAGTCAGTGCTTTTTCCTCCAAACCCCAGCAAGCAGCGGCCCCGTCCGGAGCCAGCGCTTCCGTTTTTGTCCCCAGGGTGCGCTGGCCAATCCGATGCCGGCGCTTTTCACGTGGCGAAAGCCGTAAAATGCCTGCGGCGGAGTCGGCCAGGCAGTCGCGTCACCTTCGGGTGCCGAGGAAAGTCCGGGCTCCACAGGGCACGGTGCCAGGTAACGCCTGGGCGGCGCGAGCCGACGGAAAGTGCAACAGAAAGATACCGCCGAACGGCATCGCAAGATGTGCGTGGCAAGGGTGAAATGGTGCGGTAAGAGCGCACCGCGAGTCCGGCAACGGACCGGCACGGCAAACCCCACCGGGAGCAAGGCCAAATAGGGACCTCATGACGCGGCCCGCGTCGGGTCCGGGTAGGCTGCTCGAGCGTAACGGCGACGTTGCGCCTAGAGGAATGACTGTCCACGACAGAACCCGGCTTATCGGCCGGCTCCGCCCCTTTCCTCGCCGGCGCGCACGGCGCGCCGGCCGCGTGCCAGGGAGCGGCGCCAGCCGCGGCTGCCGCTCCGCCAGGCGTTGCGGCGGGGGCCGGTGCGTTGTGCCGTCCCCGGGCAGCCTTTAGTCTTGCGCGGCCGTTCGTTCGCAGGAGCGTGCATGACCCTTCGACGTTTCGCGATCCAGTGTTGCCTGGCCGTGCTGATCGCTCCGGCGGCGGCCGCTGTCGCCCTGGGGGAAGCGCAAGCGCCGGCGGCACCGGAACAGGACGCGACCAGTATCCCTGACGAGCTGCAGGTGGCACGCCGCGTGGCCGACTGGCAGCTGTCGCACATGCAGGATTTCGACTACGTGCGCACCTTCAGGGCGCAGACCGCGCAGCCGCGCGACTGGATCCAGGCCGCGTTCTACATCGGGCTGACCGACCTGGCCGATGCGACCGGCGACGAGCGCTACCGCCGGGCCCTGGTCGGGCATGCGCGGCAGGAGGACTACGGTTTCGATGCCCGGCCGCGCCATGCCGACGCCGATGCGATCGGCCAGGCCTGGGTCTGGGCGGCCGGGGCGGCCGGCGAACCGGAGGCGCTGGCATCCATGCGCGCCCGCTTCGACGCGGTACTCGCCGCGCCGGCCCGCGGCAGCCTGGAATTCGTGACCCGGCCGGGGGAGGGCGAGTCCGACTGCCAGGTGCGCTGGTGCTGGAGCGATGCGCTGTTCATGGCGCCACCCGGCTGGATGGCCCTGGCCGCGGCGACCGGCGACCGGCGCTACCGCGAACACGCCGATGCCGAGTTCTGGGCCACGACGGACTATCTCTACGATCCGGCCGAGCATCTGTACTACCGCGACAGCCGCTTCTTCGACGCGCGCGGCCCGGCTGGCCGCAAGGTGTTCTGGAGCCGCGGCAACGGATGGGTCGTGGCCGGCATCGTCCGCATCCTGCAGGCGTTGCCCGCCGACCATCCGAGCCGGCCGCGCTACGAGGCGTTGCTGAAGGAAATGGCTGCGCGGCTGGTGACCCTGCAGGGCGAACAGGGATATTGGCCGTCGTCGCTGCTCGATCCGCAGCCCCTGCCGGAGACCAGCGGTACCGCCTTCTTCGTCTACGGCCTGGCCTGGGGCGTGAACGCCGGCCTGCTGCCGCGCGAAGACTACCTGCCGGCGATCGAGCGCGGGTGGGCGGCGCTGCGGCGCGCGGTGCGCGGGGACGGGCGGCTGGGATGGGTGCAGCAGGTGGGCGAGGCGCCGGCCGAGGTGCGGCCGGACGACACCCAGCTGTTCGGCACCGGCGCCCTGCTGATGGCCGCGGTACAGATGGACCGGCTCGATGCGCAGCGTTGAACCGCCGAAGGAAGCAGCGGCCGGCCTGCGCCGCCTCGCCTCGCTGATGGTGGGGGCGCTGGCATTGCTGGCCGCATCGCCGGTATCCGCCCCGGCGGCGCCGCAAGCCGACGCCGGGCCGCGCGCGACGGTGCGCTTCGTGCCGGAACGGCTCGACGACCTGATGTGGGAGAACGACCGCATCGCCTTCCGCGTCTACGGGCCGGCGCTGCAGAAGGTCGAGCCGCCGTCCGGCTCGGGCGTGGACGTGTGGGTCAAGAAGGTCCGCCCGCCGTTCATGGCGCGCCAGCTCGCCAGCGACGATTACCACCAGGACCACGGCGAAGGGCTGGATTTCTACGACGTGGGCGGTTCGCGCGGGGCCGGCGGGCTCGGCGTCTGGGACGACGACAAGCTGTGGACGTCGCGCAATTTCCGCGACTACCGGATCCTGGACGGCGGGCCGGACCGTGCGTCGTTCGAGCTGGACTACGCGCCCTGGCCGGTCGGGGTGGACCGCCAGGTCTGGGAACATCGCGTGGTCACCCTGCCGCTGGGCTCCAACCTCAACCGTGCCGTCTCCACGATCGGTTCGGACCGCCCGGGGGAAATGATCGTCGGCATCGGCCTGAACCGGCGCGGCACCGGCGACGGCGGCGGGGTGCTGACGGTCGACCCGGCGCGCGGCCTGCTCGCCTACTGGGAGCCGGCTGATCCGCGGCACGGCAGCATGGGAACGGCGGTGCTGGTCGATCCGGCCACCGTCGTCCGCTTCGCCGGGGATGCGGACAATTTCCTGGTGCTGGTGCGGGTCGAGCCCGGGCGGCCCTTCGTCTACTACCACGGCGCCGCCTGGGATCGCGGGCTGGATTTCCGGACCCGGGAGAACTGGGAAGCCTGGTTGCGCGACTTCCGTCCGGACTTCGACCCCGCCCACTGATCGGGTTGCAGGCCATTGCCGAAGTTCCGCCGTCCGCCCGCAGCGTCGGGTCGCGGGCAAGCCAGGCTCCGCAAACCCACGCCTGCTTTTCTGTAGGAGCCCGTCTTGCGGGCGACACGGGCGTCGAGGCCATGGGAGGTGTCCCCCAGCGGTTCTGCCGCAGCGCAGCACGAAGCGGCGCGCACCGGTTTTCGCGCAACTCACACCGCCTTCACAAGTGACGAATCTCAAAATTTGAGACTAAACAGCGACTTGTGGAAAACCTTTGAACTTGTCTGTGAACATCGCTGCAACTCATTGACGGAACAGGTGATTTTTTCCCTGCTGTCCTGTTGACAACCCTGTTGGTGACTCCTAAGGTGGGCTCTCGGGGGAAAACCGGGATTTCTGTGGTTTTCCGTGGTTGAATGACATCCCAAGGCCGGAGTCGGGTGGCAGCAAACGTGTTCCAGGGCGAGACCGCCATCACAGTGGACGACAAGGGGCGCGTGGCCATCCCCACGGCCTGGCGCGACCAGGTCGCGCGCGACTGCGGCAATCGCCTGGTGATCGCCTACAACCCGTTCGAGGCCGGCTCGCTGTACCTGTACCCGCAGCAGGAATGGGAGCGGGTGCGCGACGCGGTCAACGCGCTGCCCAGCACGCGCGCCGCCCATCGCAGCCTGCAGCTGAAGCTGGTCGGCGCGGCCACGCCGGTGGAGCTGGACGGCAACGGGCGCATCTCCATCCCGGCCAGCCATCGCAGCGCGGTGGGCATCGAGAAGAAGGCCGTGCTGCTGGGCATGGGCGACAAGTTCGAATTGTGGAGCGAGCAGGCGCATCACGCGCAGATCCGGCGGACGCTGTCCGACGACGATCTGAGCGAGCACATGCTCGACCTGAAGTTGTGATGGCGGGGGACCGGATGCGCACCACCGCGCAGCCCGGCCACCCCGCGGACCCGTCGGCGCCGGCGGCGCACCTGCCGGTGCTGTACGCGCAGGTCATGGACGGTTTGCGTGTGGTCGAGGACGGACGCTACCTGGACGGCACCTTCGGGCGCGGCGGGCATGCGCGCGGAGTGCTGGAACGACTCGGCCCGGGAGGCCGGCTGCTGCTGATGGACAAGGACCCGGAAGCGATCGCGGAAGCCGGACGGAGTTTCGGCGCCGATCCGCGCGTGTCGATCCGCCGCGGCAGCTTCGCCTCGCTCGGCGCCTGGGAACAGGCGCGCGGGCTCGACGGCATCCTGTTCGACCTGGGCGTGTCCTCGCCGCAGCTGGACGTGGCCGAGCGCGGCTTCTCCTTCGGCAAGGACGGCCCGCTGGACATGCGCATGGACCCGGAGTCCGGCGAGAGCGCGGCGCAGTGGCTGGCGCGCGCCGAAGAGCGCGAGATCGCCGACGTGCTGTTCACCTGCGGCGAGGAGAAGCAGAGCCGGCGCATCGCCCGCGCCATCGTCGCCCGCCGCGCGCAGGAACCGCTCGTCCGCACCGCGCAGCTGGCCGAGCTGATCGCGTCGGTCATGCCCCGCGGGAAGCCGGGCTCGGACAAGAGCCGGATCCACCCGGCCACGCGCAGCTTCCAGGCCATCCGCATCCACATCAACCGCGAACTGTCCGACCTGGAAACCGGCCTGGACGCGGCGCTGGCCGCGCTCAAGCCCGGCGGCCGGCTGGCGGTGATCAGCTTCCACTCGCTGGAAGACCGCATCGTCAAGCAGTTCATCGCCCGCCACGCCAAGGCGCCGCCGGCCAACCGCCGGCTGCCCGAGGCGCAGGCGTTCGTGCCGGTGCTGGCCGCCATCGGTGGCGCGATCCGCGCCGAAGCGGACGAGCTGGCCGCCAACCCGCGTTCGCGCAGCGCGGTGCTGCGCGTGGCCGAGAAGCTGGACATCGACGGGAGGCCGGCCGCATGAGCCGCTTCCTGCTCGCCGTCCTGCTGCTGGCCACGGTCGCGACCGGCATCGCGGTCGTCTACGAGCGCTACCACCACCGCCAGCTGTTCGTCGAGCTGACCCGGCTGGAGCGCGAGCGCGACGAACTGAACATCGAGTTCGGCCGCCTGCAGCTGGAGCAGGCGACCTGGGCGCAGGCCAACCGCATCGACCAGGTCGCGCGCGAGCGGCTGGGGATGAAGTTCCCCGAGGCCGAAGACATCGTCGTGGTGCGGCCATGAAACATCCGAATCCTTCGAACCGTCCCGTCCGCCCGAACCGCAACCGCAGTGCGTTCAACCTGCACGGCCGCATGCTGCTGGTCGGAGTGACCCTGGGCCTGTGCTCGGTGGCCCTGGTCGGCCGCGCGGCCTGGGTGCAACTGGTCAATTCCGACTTCTACCAGCGCCAGGGCGAGGCGCGCTTCGTCCGCGAGATCCCGATCCCGACCTCGCGCGGCATGATCACCGACCGCAACGGCGAGCCGCTGGCGGTGTCCACGCCGGTGGAGTCGGTGTGGGGCAATCCGCAGGAGCTGATGCGCCATCCGGACCGCCTGCCGGAACTGGCGCGCGCGCTGGGCGTGCCCGAGGACGAACTGACCCGCCGCCTGTCGCAGCGCGCCGACAAGGAGTTCGTCTACCTCAAGCGCCGGATCAATCCGGACCAGGCCAGGGCGATCCTCGCCCGCAACGTGCCGGGCGTGTTCTCGCAGCGCGAGTTCCGCCGCTTCTACCCGCAGGGCGAGGCGATGGCGCACGTGCTGGGCTTCACCAACATCGACGACCGCGGCCAGGAAGGCCTGGAGCTGGCGTTCGACGAGTGGCTGCGCGGCAAGCCCGGCAGCAAGCGGGTGATCCGCGACCGCCACGGCCGCATCGTCGAGAACATCGACCTGGTCCGCGCCGCCGAGCCGGGCAAGGACCTGACCCTGAGCATCGACCGCCGGATCCAGTTCCTGGCCTACCGCGAACTGCGCAACGCGCTGGTCGCGCACAAGGCCAGCAGCGGCTCGGTGGTGGTGCTGGACGTGGCCACCGGCGAAGTGCTGGCGATGGTCAACCTGCCCAGCTACAACCCCAACGCGGTCGCCGGCGGCGCGCAGGACGCGCACCGCAACCGCGCGGTAACCGACCTGGTCGAGCCCGGCTCGACCATGAAGCCGATCACCGTGGCCGCCGCGCTCAATGCCGGCAAGGTCACCCCGGCCACGCGCTTCGACACCAATCCCGGCTACATGGCGCTGGGCAAGTACACGATCCGCGACCACCACAACTACGGCGTGCTGGACGTCACCGGCATCGTCACCAAAAGCTCGAACCTGGGCGCGGTGAAGCTGGCCGAGCCGCTGCCGAACCAGTACTTCTACGAGTTCGTCAAGGGCTTCGGCTACGGCAGCGCGCCGCACAGCGGGTTCCCGGGCGAGGCGATCGGTTCGCTGCGCGAGCCCGCGCGCTGGGACGGCCTGACCAAGGCGACCATGGCCTACGGCTACGGCCTGTCGGTCACGCCGCTGCAGATCGCGCAGGCTTATGCGGCCCTGGGCAACCATGGACAGCTGATCGCGCCGACCTTCGTCAAGGGCCAGATCAACGAAGCGCGCCAAGCGGTGAAGCCGGAGATCGCCGACGAAGTGCTGCGGATGATGCAGACGGTGACCGAGCCCGGCGGCACCGCCACCCAGGCCGCGATCCTGGGCTACCACGTGGCCGGCAAGACCGGCACCGCGCGCCAGGCGTCGGGCGGCGGCTATTCGCGCCGCTACACCACCACCTTCGCCGGCCTGGTGCCCTCGACCCATCCGCGCTTCGCCACCGTGGTGGTGATCAACGATCCGCAGAGCGGCTCCTACTTCGCCGGCCTGGTGTCGGCGCCGGTGTTCCGCAGCGTGATGGAGGATGCGTTGCGGCTGATGGACGTGCCGCCGGACGACATCGATACCTGGCTGGCGGCACAGGCCAAGGGCGAGGCCCGGCGCCAGGCCTCGCTGCCGCAGCTGCCGCAGGCGATCGAGGACCTCGACGGCGACGACCTGACCATCCCGCCGGCGATGGATGCGGTCGGAGCCGCTGGCGTGATTGGCGGCGGGGGGCATCCATGACCCGCACGATGCCACTGTCGCGCCTGCTGCCCGACGTCGCGCTGCCGCGCGACATCGACGTTTCCGGACTGGCGATGGACAGCCGCGAACTGCACCGCGGGGATGCCTTCGTCGCCATCGCCGGTTTCGGCACGCATGGGCTGGCCTTCGCCGCGCAGGCGGAGGAGAAGGGCGCCGCGGCGATCCTGTTCGAGCCGCCGGCGCCGGCGGAATACCCGGCGCCGGCCGACGCCATCGCCGTGCCCGGCCTGCGTTCGCGGCTGGGCGCGATGGGCGACCTGTTCCACGGCCATCCCTCGCACGCGATGACGATGGTCGGCGTCACCGGCACCAACGGCAAGACCTCCACCGTGCAGCTGCTGGCCCAGGCCTGGCACCTGTGCGGGGTGGACAGCGGCAGCATCGGCACGCTCGGCGCCGGCCGCTACGGCCAGGTGCAGCCGACCGGCTTCACCACGCCGCTGGTGCTGCGCATGCACGCGCTGCTCGGCGAACTGCGCGACGCCGGCGTGCAGGCGGTGGCGATGGAAGTCAGTTCGCACGCGCTCGACCAGGGCCGCGTCGATGGCGTGCACTACGACGTGGCGGTGTTCACCAACCTCACCCGCGACCACCTCGACTACCACGGCGACATGGCCAGCTACGGCGCGGCCAAGGCCAGGCTGTTCGGCCGGCCGGGCCTGAAGGCGGCGGTGCTGAACCTGGACGACGCCTTCGGCCGCACCCTGCACGGCAACCTGGCACCGCAGTTGCAGGCGGTGGGAGTCAGTTCCCGCGGCCAGGCCGGCGCCGCCGTGCGCGCCGAGGCGCTGCGGTTCGACAACCGCGGTCTGGGCTTCGATCTGGTCGCGGGCGGGGAGTCGCATCCGGTGCGTTCGCCACTGCTCGGCCGCTTCAATGTCGACAACCTGCTGGCGGTGGCCGGCGTGCTGCATGCGCTGGGCGACGATCCGGCGACCATCGCCGCCATCCTGTCGCAGCTGCAGCCGGTGGCCGGCCGCATGAACCGCCTCGGCGGCGACGGCGTGCTGCCGCTGGTGGTCATCGACTACGCGCACACCCCCGACGCGCTGGCCCAGGCGCTGACCAGCCTGCGCTCCCATGCCACCGCGCGCCTGGTGTGCGTGTTCGGCTGCGGCGGCGAGCGCGACCGCGGCAAGCGTCCGCAGATGGCGCAGATCGCCGAGGCCGAGGCCGACGTGGTGATCGTCACCGACGACAACCCGCGCGGCGAGGACGGCGACGCCATCGTCGCCGAGATCCTCGCCGGCTTCGCCGCGCCGCAGGCGGTCGCCGTCGAGCGCGACCGCGCCGCGGCCATCGCCCGGGCCATCGGCCAGGCCGCCGCGGACGACATCGTGCTGGTCGCCGGCAAGGGCCACGAGCCTTACCAGGACGTGGCCGGCGTACGCCATCCGTTCGACGACACCGACATCGCGCGGCGCGCGCTGGAGGCGAGGCCATGAACCGCCTGCCGCTGTCCCTCATCGCGCACTGGGCCGGTGGCGAACTGCATGGCGACGACACCGTGATCGAGGCCGTCGGCCACGATACCCGCGAACTCGTTCCCGGCAGCCTGTACGTGGCCCTGCGCGGCGAGCGCTTCGACGGGCACGACTTCGCCGCCGACGCGGCGATGCGCGGCGCCGCGGCGCTGCTGGTCGAGCGCCTGCTCGAGCTGGAGCCGGCGCTGCCGCAGGTGCTGGTGGATGACAGCGAGCGCGCGCTGGCGCGGATCGCCGCCGGCATCCAGCGCGACCGGCGGGCGCGCGTGGTGGCGATCACCGGCAGCAACGGCAAGACCAGCGTCAAGACCCTGCTGCTGTCGGTGCTGCAGCGCGCCGGCCGGGCCTACGCCAACCCGGGCAACCGCAACAACGAGATCGGCCTGCCGCTGGCGGTGATCGACGCGCCCGAGGACGCCGACTTCGCCATCTACGAGATGGGCGCCGGCAAGCCCGGCGACATCGCGTACCTGACCGCGGTGGCCAGGCCGGACGTGGCGCTGGTCAACAACGTCGCCGCCGCGCACCTGGAACGGATGGGCAGCCTGCTTGGCGTGGCCCAGACCAAGGGCGCGGTCTACGCGGCGCTCGGCGGCGGCGGGGTGGCGGTGGTCAATGCCGACGATGCCTTCGGCGAATGGTTCGAGCAGCAGGTCATCCGCGCCGCCGACAGCGGCCGCCGGGTGCTGCGCTTCGGGCTGGAGGCCAGTGCCGACGTCACCGCGCGCGACATCCGCGCCGGCGAGCGCGGCAGCCGCTTCGTGCTGGTCGCGCCGCAGGGCGAGGCCGAGGTGGCGCTGGCGCTGCCCGGCCGGCACAACGTGCGCAACGCGCTGGCCGCCGCGGCCATCGCCGTGGCCTGCGGGGTGCCGCTGGCGGAGATCGCCGCCGGCCTGGGCGAGGCGCGGCCTGTGCCGGGGCGCCAGGTGGCGCATGTGCTGCCGGATGGGGCAGTGCTGGTCGATGACAGCTACAACGCCAATCCCGGTTCGGTGGACGCGGCGATCGACGCGCTGGCCGCCACCGGCGACGAAGCCTGGCTGGTGCTGGGCGACATGCGCGAGCTGGGGCCGGAGGCCGAATCGCTGCATGCCGCCGCGGGCGCGCGGGCGCGCGAAGCCGGCATCGCGCGGTTGTATGCGCTGGGCCCGCTCAGCGCCGCCGCCGTGCGCGCCTTCGGCGACGGCGGCCGCCATTTCGACACCCACGAGGCGCTGGTGACGGCGCTGGTCGCCGACCTGCGCGCCCGCGCGGGGGTATCGGCCGCCGGCGGCGCCGGCCACGCGTTGCGGGTGCTGGTGAAAGGGTCGCGCGGCAGCGCGATGGACCGGATCGTGACCGCGCTGCTGGCGCAGGGGGACGCTACGCATGTTGCTTGAACTCGCGCGCTGGCTGCAGGGGCTGGAGAACTTCTTCGGCCTGTTCGGCTACCTGACCTTCCGCGGCATCCTCGCGGCGCTGACCGCGCTGTTCCTGTCGCTGTGGTGGGGGCCGGCGGTGATCCGCCGCCTGGGCCAGCTCAAGGGCGGCCAGCCGATCCGCAAGGATGGCCCGCAGTCGCACTTCTCCAAGGCCGGGACCCCGACCATGGGCGGGGCGATGATCCTGATCACGGTGCTGGCCTCGGTGCTGCTGTGGGGCGACCTGCGCAACAAGTACGTTTGGACGGTGCTGCTGGTGATGCTGGCCTTCGGCGCGATCGGCTGGTACGACGACTGGATCAAGATCGTCAAGCGCGATCCCAACGGCCTGAAGTCGCGCTGGAAGTACCTGGCGCAATCGGTGTTCGGCCTGGTCGCGGGCCTGTACCTGTGGCTGTACGCCGACGTGCCGGCGGCGACGACCTTCTACGTGCCGTTCTTCAAGTCGATCGCGCTGCCGCTGGCCGGCATTGGTTTCGTCGCCATCGCCTACTTCTGGATCGTCGGTTTCTCCAACGCGGTCAACCTGACCGACGGCCTGGACGGCCTGGCGATCATGCCCACCGTGCTGGTGGCCTGCGCGCTGGGCGTGTTCGCCTACGCCTCGGGCAACGCGGTGTTCTCCAGTTACCTGCAGATCCCGCAGGTGCCCGGCGCCGGCGAGCTGATCATCATCTGCGCGGCCATCGCCGGCGCGGGCCTCGGATTCCTGTGGTTCAACACCTATCCGGCGATGGTGTTCATGGGCGACATCGGCGCGCTGGCGCTGGGCGCGGTGCTGGGCACGATCGCGGTGATCGTCCGCCAGGAACTGGTGCTGGTGATCATGGGCGGCATCTTCGTCATCGAGACCCTGTCGGTGATGATCCAGGTGGCTTCGTTCAAGCTCACCGGCAAGCGCGTGTTCCGGATGGCGCCGATCCACCACCACTTCGAGCTGAAGGGCTGGCCGGAGCCGCGGGTGATCGTCCGCTTCTGGATCATCTCGGTGATCCTGGTCCTGGTCGGCCTGGCCACGTTGAAGGTGCGCTGATGAACGACCTCTCGCGCCAGGCCACCCGACTGGAAGCCATCGGCGGCCGCTACGACCCGTGGCTGCTCGGCGCCGCGCTGGCGCTGGCCTGCCTGGGCGTGGTGATGGTCGGCTCGGCCTCGATCGCCATCGGCGAGAACCTGGGCGTGGGTCCGTTCCATTACCTGGTCCGGCACGTGCTGTTCGTCGGCGTGGGCGCGGTCCTGGCCGTGGTCGCCATGCGCACCGAGCTCAAGACCGTGGAGAAGTACAACCAGCTGCTGCTGCTGGGCTGCTTCGTGCTGCTGCTGATGCCGTGGCTGCCGGGCCTGGGCGTGAGCGTCAACGGCGCTCGGCGCTGGATCAACTTCGGCATCTCCCGCTTCCAGGTGGTGGAGGCGGTCAAGGTGATCTACATCGTCTGGCTCGCCAGCTACCTGGTCCGCTTCCGCGACGAGGTCAACGCCACCTGGGCGGCGATGCTCAAGCCGCTGGGCGTGGCGGTGCTGCTGGTGGGCATGCTGCTGGCCCAGCCGGACTTCGGCTCGGCCACGCTGCTGCTGGCGATCACCGCCGGCATGCTGGTGCTGGGCGGAGTCAACCTGCCGCGGATGTCGCTGCCGATCGTGATCGGCCTGCCGGCACTGGCCGCGATCGCGATCATCGAGCCGTACCGGATGCGCCGCATCACCTCGTTCCTGGATCCGTGGGCCGACCAGCTCGGCTCGGGCTACCAGCTGAGCAACGCGCTGATGGCGGTCGGCCGCGGCGAGTGGTTCGGCGTGGGCCTGGGCGCCTCGGTGCAGAAGCTCAATTACCTGCCCGAAGCGCATACCGACTTCATCTTCTCGGTGATCGCCGAGGAGCTGGGTTTCCTTGGCGTATGCCTGGTGATCGGCCTGTACGCGCTGCTGGTCGGCCGCGCGCTTTACCTGGGCAACCAGTGCGTGGAGATGCGCCGCCACTTCGCCGGCTACATCGCCTTCGGCGTGGCGCTGTGGATCGGCATGCAGAGCTTCGTGTCGATCGGCGTGAACCTGGGCATGCTGCCGACCAAGGGACTGACCCTGCCGCTGGTGTCCTCCGGCGGTTCCAGCGTGATGATGACCTGCGTGGCCATCGGCCTGCTGCTGCGCGTGTCCTACGAACTGGACCGCGCCGAGCGGCAGCGCGCGGTGCGCCAGGAGACGGCGCCCGCCACCGGCGCATCCGCGGTGGCGGCACCCGCGCCGGCTGCCGCGCCGGCTTCGCGCCCGGCCAGGAAACCACAGCCGGCCGCGCCGGCCCGCGCGCCGCAACCGGTGGCGGCGACCACGAACGTGCATGGCGCCGCGGTCGGCCTGCGCGGCCGCGGCACCTCGCGCGTCGAACCGACCTTCGGAGGCTTTTCGTGAGCGCGGACATGGGCGCGAATCCTGCGCTGGCGCCCGCGCATCCGCAGGCGGGCGGCCGGCATGATCGTCCGGTCATGGTCATGGCGGGCGGCACCGGCGGCCACATCTTCCCGGCGCTGGCGGTGGCGCAGGTGCTGCGCGGCCGCGGCGTGCCGGTGGTGTGGCTGGGCGCGGCCGGGGCGATGGAGACCCGGCTGGTGCCGCAGCATGGGATCGAGATCGATACGCTGCCGGTGGCCGGCGTGCGCGGCAAGGGCAAGCTGACCCTGCTGGCCGCGCCATTCAAATTGTTCAAGGCGGTCAACGCCGCGCGCGCGGTGCTGCGCCGGCGGCGGCCGCGCGCGGTGATCGGTTTCGGCGGCTTCGCCTCCGGTCCCGGTGGCCTGGCCGCGTGGCTTTCCGGCCTGCCGCTGCTGGTGCACGAGCAGAACCGCGCCCCCGGCATGACCAACCGGGTGCTGTCGAAGCTGGCCCGACGCACGCTCAGCGGCTTCCCGGGCAGCTTCACTGGAGAGGAAGTGGCCGGCAATCCGGTGCGCGCGGCGATCGCCGCGCTGCCGCCGCCGGAACAGCGCCTGGCCGGCCGCGAAGGCCCGCTGCGCCTGCTGGTGCTCGGCGGCAGCCAGGGCGCGCGTGCGCTCAACGACGCGCTGCCGGCGGCGCTGGCCGCGCTGCAGGGATTGCCGGTGGAGGTGCGCCACCAGTGCGGCGAGAAGCTGCGCGCCGAGGCCGGGCGCGCCTATGCCGACGCCGGCGTGCAGGCGAAAGTCGAGGCCTTCATCGACGACATGGCCGCCGCCTACGCCTGGGCCGACCTGGTGGTGTGCCGCGCCGGCGCCTCGACCCTGGCCGAACTGTGCGCGGTGGGCGTAGGCAGCGTGCTGGTGCCGTTCGCCGCCGCGGTCGACGACCACCAGACCCGCAATGCCGACTACCTGGTCGGGCACGGTGCCGCGTTGCTGCTGAAGCAGGACGCGCACCTGGCCGCGAACCTGCAGGGCGCGCTGCGCACGCTGGCCGCCGATCCGGCGCGCCGGCTGGCCATGGCCACGGCCGCACGCGCGCTGGCACGACCCGACGCGGCCGAGCGCATCGCCGCCATCGTCCTCGAAGAATCGATCACCGAACCCGGAGCCTCCGCATGATCCGCCGCCTGCACGACACCGACGACCTGGTGCGCGCCTTTCCCCGCGTCCATTTCGTCGGCATCGGCGGCACCGGCATGAGCGGCATCGCCGAGGTGATGCTCACGCTGGGCTATGAAGTGTCCGGCTCCGACGCCGCCGACAACGCCGCCACCCGGCGTCTGGCGCGGCTGGGCGCGCGCATCGTCCGCGGCCACTCGGCGGCCAACGTGCTGGGCACCGATTGCGTGGTGGTGTCCAGCGCGATCCGCGACGACAACCCGGAACTGATGGAAGCGCGCAGCCAGCGCATCCCGATCGTGCCGCGCGCGGCGATGCTCGCCGAGCTGATGCGCTTCCGCCGCGGGATCGCGGTTGCCGGCACCCACGGCAAGACCACCACCACCAGCCTGACGGCCGCGGTGCTCAGCGAAGGCGGGATGGACCCGACCTTCGTCATCGGCGGGCAGCTGCTGGCCGCCGGCGCCAACGCCAAGCTCGGTGGCGGCCAGTGGCTGGTGGCCGAGGCCGACGAGAGCGACGGCAGCTTCCTGCGCCTGAACCCGCTGATCGCGGTCATCACGAATATCGATGCCGACCACCTGGAGAACTACGGTGGCGACTTCGCCCGCCTGCAGTCGGCCTTCGCCGAATTCCTGCAGCGCCTGCCGTTCTACGGACTGGCGGTGCTGTGCATCGACGACCCGGAAGTGGCCGCGCTGGCCTCGCACACCCCGCGCCACGTGATGACCTACGGCACCGTCGAGAACGCCGACGTGCGCGCCGACGACATCGTCCAGGACGGCCCGCGCATGCGCTTCACCCTGCGCCTGCCGGAGGGCGCGACCGTGCCGGTGACCCTGGCGCTGCCGGGCCGGCACAACGTGCTCAACGCGCTCGCCGCCGCCGCGGTGGCCTGGCAGCTGGGCGTCTCGCCGGAGAACATCGCCGCGGCGCTGGAGAAGTTCGCCGGCATCGGCCGCCGCTTCAACGACCTGGGCGAGGTCGCCACGGCGGCGGGAGCGAAGGTGCGGGTGGTCGACGACTACGGCCACCATCCGAAGGAACTGGCGGCGGTGTTCGCCGCCGCGCGCGGCGGCTGGCCCGACAAGCGCCTGGTGGTCGCGTTCCAGCCGCACCGCTACAGTCGCACCCGCGACCAGTTCGACGCCTTCGCCGCGGTGCTGTCGGAAGCCGACGCGCTGGTGCTCAGCGAGGTCTATCCGGCCGGCGAGGCGCCGATCCCCGGCGCCGACGCGCGTTCGCTGGCGCGCGCGATCCGTGCGCGCGGCCGCAGCGAGCCGGTGGTGGTGGGCCAGGTCGCCGACCTGGTCCACGTGCTGCCGGACGTGCTCCACGACGGCGACCTGCTGTTGATGATGGGGGCAGGCGACATCGGCTACGTCGCCCACCAGATCGCCACCGACGGCTTCGCCGCCGCGCCAGGGGGCCAGGCATGAGCGCCACGACCGTGCTGCCGCCGCCGCGCTTCACCGATCCGACCGTGTTCGGCCGCGTCGCCGTGCTGATGGGCGGCACCAGCTCCGAGCGCGAAGTGTCGCTGGACTCGGGCCGCAACGTGCTCGAGGCGCTGCGCGCGCACGGCGTCGACGCGCACGCGGTCGACGGCATCCCGGCGCTGGCCGAGGCGCTGCTGGCGAAGAAGTTCGACCGCGTGTTCAACATCCTCCACGGCCAGCGCGGCGGCGGCGAGGACGGCGTGGTCCAGGGCCTGATGGAGGCGCTGGGCGTGCCCTACACCGGCTCGGACGTACTCGGTTCGGCGCTGGCGATGGACAAGATCCGGACCAAGCAGGTGTGGCTGTCGCTGGGCCTGCCGACTCCGCGCTACCAGCGCCTGGCGCGGGGCGGCGCGGCGGCGCTGCGCGAGGCCGCGCGCGGGCTGGGCCTGCCGGTGATCGTCAAGCCGTCCTCAGAAGGTTCCAGCGTCGGCGTGTCGCGGGTGATGGACGAGGCCGGCCTCGACGGCGCGCTGGAACTGGCCGCGCGCTACCCGGGCGAACTGATGATGGAGCAGATGGTGGTCGGCGACGAGCTCACCATCGGCATCCTCGGCGACGTGGCGCTGCCCTCGATCCGGATCGTGCCCAGGGGCGAGTGGTATGACTACGACGCCAAGTACATCGCCGAGGACACCCAGTACCTGTGCCCCGGCCTGGAAGGCGAGGACGAGGCCCGGCTGGGCGGGCTGGCACTGGCCGCGTTCCGCGCCGCCGGCTGCCGCGGCTGGGGCCGGGTGGACGTGATGCGCTCGCGCGCCACCGGTGCGCCGTACCTGCTCGAGGTCAACACCGCGCCGGGCATGACCAGCCATTCGCTGGTGCCCAAGGCTGCGCGCCAGGTCGGCATCGAGTTCGAGGAACTGTGCTGGCGGATCCTCGAGGGCACGGTCCCGGAGCAGGCGGTGCCGGCCGGGGCCGCGGACGACGACGGAGGTGCCGCCGCGTGAACGCGCTGTTGCGCATCCTGGCCTGGCTGCTCGCGGTGGCGCTGGTCGCGCTGCCGGTGGTGGCCGTTCTCAACGGCTGGGTTGGCGCCGAGCGCTGGCCGCTGTCGCGCCTGCGCGTGACCGGCCAGTTCGAGCGGGTCCAGGCCGAGCAGCTGCGCGGCGCAGTGGCGCCGTACGCCGCGCGCGGCTTCTTCGCCGTCGACCTGGACTCCGCGCAACGCGCGGTGGAAAAACTGCCGTGGGTCGAGCGCGCGCAGGTGCGCAAGCAGTGGCCGGACGTGCTCGAGATCCAGATCGTGGAGCACCGGCCGTTCGCGTTCTGGGGCGAGGACCGGCTGCTGTCCGAGCGCGGCGACCTGTTCCCGCTGCCGAAGGAGATGGCCAGCGAGAACCTGCCGCACCTGGGCGGGCCGGACGCGCGCAGCGCCGAGGTGGTCGAGCTGTACAACGAGGCGCGCGGCCTGTTCGCGCCGCTCGGCTATGGCGTGGACCGGCTGGGCATGGACGATCGCGGCAGCTGGTCGATGACCCTGGACAACGGCCTGCAGGTGGTGGTCGGCCGCGACGACGCGCGCGCGCGCCTGCACCGCTTCGCCCGCGTGCTGCCGCAGCTGCTGGCCCGGCAGGCGCGGCCGATCGCCCGCGCCGACCTGCGCTACACCAACGGATTCACCGTCGCCTGGGGCACGCCCGAGGCCAAGGCCGTCGTTTCCCCACCCGTTCCGCAGGCGCCGGCCGGCGCGGCGCGGACGCAAGCACAGCAGGCGAGCAGTACATGAACCGCAAAGGCGACAAGTCCCTCATCGTCGGGCTCGACATCGGCACCTCCAAGGTGGTGGCGCTGGTCGGCGAGTACCAGCCGGGCAATCCGATCGAGGTGATCGGGATCGGCTCGCACGAATCGCGCGGCCTCAAGCGCGGCGTGGTCGTGGACATCGAGTCCACCGTGCAGTCGATCCAGCGCGCGGTCGAGGAGGCCGAACTGATGGCCGGCTGCGAGATCCGTTCGGTCTACGCCTCGATCTCCGGCAACCACGTGCAGTGCAAGAATTCGCCCGGCATCGTGCCGATCCGCGACGGCGAGGTGACCTGGGCCGACCTGGACCGCGTGCTCGACGCGGCCAAGGCGGTGGCGATCCCGGCCGACCAGCGCATCCTGCACGCGATCCCGCGCGAGTACGTGCTCGACGATTCGCAGGAAGGCATCCGCAACCCGGTCGGCATGACCGGCGTGCGCCTGGAGGTGCACGCGCACCTGGTCACCTGCGCGCAGTCGGCCGCGCAGAACATCAGCAAGTGCGTGCAGCGCTGCGGCCTGCAGGTCGACGACCTGATCCTGTCCTCGCTGGCGTCCTCGGTCGCCGTGCTGACCGCCGACGAGCGCGAGCTGGGCGTGGTCCTGGTCGACATGGGCGCCGGCACCACCGACATCGCGGTGTTCATCCAGGGTGCGATCTGCCACACCGCCTCGCTGCCGATCGCCGGCGACCACGTCACCAACGACATCGCGCACATGCTGCGCACGCCCACGCCCGAGGCCGAGCAGATCAAGGTCCGCTACGCCTGCGCGCTGGCGCAGCTGGCCACCGCCGAGGAAAGCATCCAGGTGCCCAGCGTTGGCGACCGGCCGCCGCGGCGCATGCCGCGCGCCGCGCTGGCGCAGGCGGTGCAGGGCCGCTACGAGGAGATTTTCGAGATGGTCCAGGCCGAGCTGCGCCGTTCCGGTTTCGAGGAGCTGGTGCGCGCGGGCATGGTCCTGACCGGCGGCGCCTCGAAGATGGAAGGCGTGGTCGAACTGGCCGAGGAGATGCTGCAGATGCCGGTGCGCATCGGCATCCCGCAGCACGTCACCGGCCTGGGCGAAGTGGTCGGCAACCCGGTCCACGCCACCGGCGTGGGCCTGCTGCTGATGGGCAGCCAGATCGAGCATCCGCGCCGGCCGTCGCTGCCGAGCGGACGCGCGGGCAGTTTCTTCAAGAAGCTATTCAAGTGGTACGGCGGCGAGTTCTGAGCGATGCAGGCCGCGGACGCGGCAGCTGTTGTAGGAGCCCGTCTTGCGGGCGATAGGCGGAAAGGAAGGCGGAAACGTTTGCGGCAACGGCACCACCCGATCTGCAACAGCCGGTCTTTCCGGCGACAGCGGGCGCGACACAGGCGGGCATGCCCGCCGGCGGTGAAAGAAGGCAACGACAACTGACGCCGGAGCACAGAAAGCCGGCACTTATAAACAGAGGACAACGGACATGGCACATTTCGAACTGATCGAGAAGATGGCTCCGAATGCGGTGATCAAGGTCATCGGCGTGGGCGGCGGCGGCGGCAATGCCGTGGCTCACATGGTCAACAGCAGCGTGGACGGCGTCGAGTTCATCACCGCCAACACCGACTCGCAGGCGATCAAGAACTGCGGTGCCAAGATGCAGCTGCAGCTCGGCGGCAACGTCACCAAGGGCCTGGGCGCCGGCGCCAACCCGGAAGTCGGCCGCCAGGCCGCGCTGGAAGACCGCGAGCAGATCATCGCCGCGCTGGACGGCGCCGACATGGTGTTCATCACCGCCGGCATGGGCGGCGGCACCGGCACCGGCGCGGCGCCGGTGGTGGCGCAGCTGGCCAAGGAGATGGGCATCCTGACCGTGGCCGTGGTCACCAAGCCGTTCCCGTTCGAGGGCCGCCGGCGCATGCAGGTGGCGCTCAAGGGCATCGAGGAACTGTCGACCCACTGCGACTCGCTGATCACCATCCCCAACGAGAAGCTGATCACCGTGCTCGGCCGCAACGCGACGATGGTGCAGGCGTTCCGCGCCGCCAACGACGTGCTGCAGGGCGCGGTGCAGGGCATCGCCGACCTGATCGTGCGCCCGGGCCTGATCAACGTCGACTTCGCCGACGTCCGCACCGTCATGTCCGAGATGGGCCTGGCGATGATGGGCACCGGCACCGCGCGCGGCGACGACCGCGCCCAGGCCGCGGCCGAGTCGGCGATTCAGAACCCGCTGCTGGACGACGTCAACCTGGCCGGCGCCAACGGCATCCTGGTCAACATCACCGCCGGCCCGGACTTCACCATGGCCGAGTTCGACGAGATCGGCCGCACCGTCGAGGGCTTCGCCTCGGAGGACGCGACCGTGGTGGTCGGCACCGTGCTCGATCCGGAGATGCAGGACGAGGTCCGCGTAACCGTGGTGGCGACCGGCCTGAACCGCGCGGTCGCCCGCCAGCCGGTGCGCGACCGCGAGTTCGGCGGCGGCCGCGCCGAGTTCACCGCCCGCGAACCGGTGCGCGCACCGGTGCGGCTGGTCCGCGACGGCACCACCGGGCTGCCGATCGACGATGGCTTCCCCGCCGATCCGGTGGCCGCGGCCACGGGCGGACTTGGCCTGCGCCGCGGCGGTCCGGCGGGCGGTTCGGCCGCCGCCGCGCCGGCGCAGGCGCCGGCGGCCGCCGACCTGCCCAGCGACTACCTGGACATCCCGGCGTTCCTGCGCCGTCAGGCGGACTGAGGCAACGTTGCAGCTCCGGGCGATACACCGGCCGGAGCGTGGAGTGGAATGCCGTCGCGGTTGAGCCATCCCGCGACGGCCGGCAACAGCCCGGGACGCGCTTACCGGCGCGTCGCAGTCCGGCGTCCGTGTCCCTTGCTGCCGGGCCGAAAGGCCCGGCAGGTTTTCCCGTCCGCAACCCACCCCCGTGCCGAGCCCTTCATGCGCGCCGAACCCTTTATGTAGGAGCCCGTCTTGCGGGCGACGCGAGGACATCGGAATTACGAGGGCGCTGCCCTTGCCGACGGCGTCGTGTCGCCGGCAAGACCGGCTCCTACATCCGCCATGGCCCGCGGCCTAGTCTGCCAGCCAGCTCGGATCCATCGGTTTCATCGAATCCGCGACCGCCGCAGTACGTTAAGATTCAGCTAAGCGCGTGATATTCTCAGCGCCTTCACGCGACACCCCACGGAATGAACCCGTCGCACGGTGACCCCATGACCCGGCAGCGCACCATCAAGAACACGATCCGCGCCACCGGCGTCGGCCTGCACAGCGGCAACAAGGTCTACATGACCCTGCGCCCGGCACCGGCCGACCACGGCATCGTGTTCCGCCGCACCGACCTGGACCCGATCGTCGAAGTGCCCGCCGCCGCCGGCCTCGTCACCGAAACCACGCTGTGCACCGGTCTGACCTGCGGCGAAGCCAAGATCCAGACCGTCGAACACCTGATGTCGGCCGCCGCCGGCCTGGGCGTGGACAACCTCATCGTCGAACTGTCCTCGGCCGAGCTGCCGATCATGGACGGTTCGTCCGGTCCGTTCGTGTTCCTGCTGCAGTCCGCAGGCGTCGCCGAGCAGGACGCGCCCAAGCACTTCATCCGCATCCTCAAGGACGTGGAAGTGCGCGAGGGCGACAAGATCGCCCGCTTCAGCCCGCACGACGGCTACCGGCTGGACTTCACCATCCAGTTCGACCATCCGATGATCCCAGCCAAGCAGTCGCACCACCGGCTGGAGTTCTCCACCGCCGCGTACATCAAGGAAATCTCGCGCGCCCGCACGTTCGGCTTCATGCGCGACCTGGAGTACATGCGCGAGCTCAACCTCGGCCTGGGCGGTTCGATGGACAACGCCATCGTGCTCGACGAGTTCCGCGTGCTGAACGAGGACGGCCTGCGCTACGCCGACGAGTTCGTGCGCCACAAGATCCTCGACGCGATCGGCGATCTGTATCTGGTCGGCGGCCCGGTCCTGGGCGCGTACGAGGGCTACAAGTCCGGCCACGCGCTCAACAACAAGCTCGCCCGCGCGCTGCTGGCCGACGCCAGCGCCTGGGAAAAGGTGAGCTTCGAGGATGTCGCCGCGCCGGCACCGCTGGCCTACGGCACGCCCGCCCTGGCCTGATCCATCCGGCGGCGCCCCGCCTGGCGGTAACAGCACAGTCGGATGCCAGGCTGTTGTTGGAGCCGGCCTTGCCGGCGACGCAACGCCGTCGGTGCGGCGTGTCCTCCTGATTCCGATGCCCTGTCGTCCGCAAGACGGGCTCTTGCCGTTGTGCCTCCGCTACGCGTCCCCGGCACTTGGCCCTGACCAGAATCACCGGCTTTCCGCCTTCGCGGGAGACGTTCGTGCAATAGGCGGGCCTGGGTGGAATCGCGAGGGTCCTGCCAGCGTTGCGGGGTCGCCCCACGCCCGATCGTTGCCGCGAAGCGGAACCCGGGTGGCTGCCATCCTTCCTCCAAACCTGAACAGGCGATCCAGTCTGGTCCCCGCTGACTGCCTTCAGGGACTTTCATGAAGCGTGAACGCCATCGCGTGGATCGTCTCGGTCGTAACGAGTTTTTAACGGTTCGCTAACGACGTGATGGGGGGGTGACGATAGGATGCCCCGCAGGTTGGCCGCTGGCGTCGAAACACTACGTTGCGCGGCCGGCACCAGACCCCGGGGCAGGAGTCCCGGCAACAGGGGAATCCCAAGGATCGGATTCCCGCAGGGATGCCAGTGCGTCGCCCACGGCTTGCCGGGCGGTCGCTGAAACCAGGGGGGTCGTTGCACCGGCCGGTATCGGCGGACGCAGCGGACCGGTAGTCGTTTTGACGATGACTGCGGTGGGGTTCAGCCCGACGGAGCGGGCCGCATCGAGGAGCTGGGTTTCGGACAGGCGCAGGCGCGCCCGCCAGACCGGCGAATCGGTGACAAAAACGAGTTGTCCGCCGGACACGTTGGCCAACCTGCAATGGGAGGCCGACCCGGAGGGCAGCAGGGGACGCAACTGCTGGTCCAGCGCATCGAGCCACAGGGCCCGGCGCAAGGTGGCGCCAGTTTCATCCGCCATCGCGGCTTCGGCTGCGGTAAGCGGGACGGCCGCCGTGCGGGCGTTGGACTTCATATCAGGCATACCCGGAAGCATGAGCTATAAATTCATCGTAAGAAACCCGCGTGGCAGCCACGCCAACGGACTGGCCGACCGCCTGCGCGGGCTGGCCGCACAGCGTCCGGGCCTGGCCTGCGCCGCCCTGGTGGCCACCGGTGTCCTGTTCGGCGTCGGCGCCAGCGCCTCGATCGGCCTGGCCGGTGCGCACCACAACGAAACCCGCCTGGCGCAGCAGCAGCAGGAACTGGAGCAGGTCAAGCGCCAGTCCCAGCAGGAGATCAACGCACTGGCCGCGCGCCTGGGCGAACTGCAGGCCCAGGCCAACCGCCTCAACGCCCTGGGCGAGCGGCTGACCGAAGCCGGCCAGCTGGAAGACGGCGAGTTCGATTTCCATGACACCCCCGGCCAGGGTGGTGTCGGCCCCACCCGCGACATGCCGCTGCCGGAACTGACCTCCGGCTTGGACGAGGTGCAGCGGCAGTTCGACAGCTCCGGCCGGCAGCTGTCGGTGATGGAGTCGCTGCTGTTCGACCGCCAGCTCGAGAACAACGCGGTGCCCTCGCGCGCACCGGTGCGGCGCAGCTACATCACCTCCGGTTTCGGCACCCGCGCCGACCCGTTCGGACGTGGCCGGGCGGTACACAAGGGCATCGATTTCCACGCCAGCGTCGGCGATCCGGTCATGTCGGTGGCCGATGGCGTGGTCAGCTTTGCCGGCGTCCGCAGCGGCTACGGCAACGTGATCGAGGTCGACCACGGCAACGGCTACGTCACCCGCTACGCGCACAACTCGCGCCTGACCGTGAAGGTCGGCGACCTGGTCCGCGCCGGCCAGCAGGTGGCCAAGGCCGGCTCCACCGGCCGCTCGACCGGCGCCCACGTGCACTTCGAAGTGTGGGAAAACGGGCGGGTGGTCAATCCGCGCAAGTTCCTCGGCGACAGCCGCACTCCGGTCGCCTCGACCAGCCGCGGCTGAGTCCGGCGCGCATCGCTTTCCGCGAGGCCCGTCCCCGTGAGGGGGCGGGCTTTTTTGTTCCTGTGGGAGCCCGCGCACGAAGGCGCACCCAAGTGGGCGCGCATGGCGCAGTAGCCAGGGGGTGACCGATGGCACGGTCCCGGGTGTCTTGAGAACCCCGCCAGGCGACCCAAGCTACAATGTCATGTTGCCCCGGCAGGGCATTCCGTGCCCTGACCGCCGTCCGCCGCCCCGTGCGACGGGCTCCCGGGCGTTCATTCCCAACCGGCCCCATCATGATCAACAAACTGCTCACCCGTGTCTTCGGCAGCCGCAACGAACGGCTCCTGCGCCAGCTGGACCGCATCGTCGCCAAGGTCAACGCCCTCGAACCGGAGATGCAGAACCTCTCCGACGACGCCCTGAAGGCCAAGACCCCGGAGTTCCAGCAGCGCATCGCCGGCGGTGAGGCCCTCGACAAGATCCTGCCCGAAGCCTTCGCGGTATGCCGCGAGGCCAGCCGCCGGGTGATGGGCATGCGCCACTACGACGTGCAGCTGATCGGCGGCATGGTCCTGCACCTGGGCAAGATCGCCGAGATGCGCACCGGCGAGGGCAAGACCCTGGTCGCCACGTTGCCGGTGTACCTCAACGCGCTGGAAGGCAAGGGCGTGCACGTGGTCACCGTGAACGACTACCTGGCCCGCCGCGACGCGGCCTGGATGGGCAAGCTCTACAGCTGGCTGGGCCTGAGCGTGGGCGTGGTCTACCCGGGCATGCCGCACGGCGACAAGAAGGCGGCCTACAACGCCGACATCACCTACGGCACCAACAACGAATTCGGCTTCGACTACCTGCGCGACAACATGGCGCTGTCGCGGGCCGACCGCTTCCAGCGCGGCCTGCACTACGCCATCGTCGACGAGGTCGATTCGATCCTGATCGACGAGGCGCGCACGCCGCTGATCATCTCCGGCCCGGCCGACGAATCGCCGGAGCTGTACATCCGGGTCAACCGCATCGTCCCGCAACTGCGCAAGCAGGAAGAGGAAGAGGGCGAGGGCGACTACTGGGTCGACGAGAAGGGCAAGCAGGTGCACCTGTCCGAGGCGGGCATGGAGCACGCCGAGGAACTGCTGCGCCGCGCCGGCATCCTGGCCGGCGACGATGCCCTGTACGGCGCCAACAACCTGTCGGTGGTCCACCACCTCAACGCGGCGATGCGCGCGCACGCGCTGTTCCAGCGCGACGTGGACTACATCGTGCGCGACGGCGAGGTGGTGATCGTCGACGAGTTCACCGGCCGCACCCTGGCCGGGCGCCGCTGGTCCGACGGCCTGCACCAGGCGGTGGAGGCCAAGGAGGGCGTGCCGGTCCAGCGCGAGAACCAGACCCTGGCCAGCATCACCTTCCAGAACCTGTTCCGCATGTACGGCAAGCTGTCGGGCATGACCGGCACGGCCGATACCGAGGCCTACGAATTCCAGAGCATCTACGGCCTGGAAGTGGTGGTGATCCCGACCCACAAGCCGGTGCAGCGCAAGGACCACCCGGACCAGGTGTTCCTCAACCGCGAAGGCAAGTTCCGCGCGGTGCTGGCCGACATCCAGGACTGCTTCGAGCGCGGCCAGCCGGTGCTGGTCGGCACCACCTCGATCGAGACCTCGGAGATGCTCTCCGACTACCTGCGCAAGGCCGGCGTGGCGCACGAGGTGCTCAACGCCAAGCAGCACGAGCGCGAGGCGCAGATCGTCGCCAACGCCGGCCGCCCCGGCGCGGTGACCATCGCCACCAACATGGCCGGCCGCGGCACCGACATCGTGCTCGGCGGTTCGCTGGACGTGGAACTGCAGGAAATGGGCGACGAGGCCAGCGCACTGGACAAGGCCAGGGCCAAGAAGGACTGGCAGCAGCGCCACGAGCAGGTCAAGGACGCCGGCGGCCTGCACATCGTCGGCACCGAACGCCACGAATCGCGCCGCATCGACAACCAGCTGCGTGGCCGCTCCGGCCGCCAGGGCGACCCGGGCTCGTCGCGCTTCTACCTGTCGCTGGAAGACAACCTGATGCGCATCTTCGCCTCCGACTGGGTGCAGAAGGCGATGCGCATGATGGGCATGAAGGAAGACGACGTCATCGAGGACAAGCTGGTCAGCCGGCAGATCGAGAAGGCGCAGCGCAAGGTCGAGGCGCACAACTTCGACATCCGCAAGAACCTGCTGGACTTCGACGACGTCAACAACGACCAGCGCAAGGTGATCTACGCCCAGCGCGACGAGCTGCTGGACGCCGATTCGGTGAAGGACAACGTCGATGGCATCCGCGGCGACGTGATCAACGAGCTGGTGACCCGCTACGTGCCGGCCGAGTCGGTGGACGAGCAGTGGGACCTGCCGGGCCTGGAGGCCGCGCTGCAGGGCGAGCTTGGGCTGGACCTGGACCTGCAGGGCCTGGCCCGTGACACGACCGACGAACTGGATGCCGAAGGCATCGAGCGGCACGTGCAGGGCGCGGTCGACGCGATGTTCGAACAGAAGGAAGCCCAGCTGGGCGCCGAGACCGCGCGCGCGCTGGAGAAGCACATCATGCTCAACGTGCTCGACCAGGGCTGGAAGGAGCACCTGGCGCGCATGGACTACCTGCGCCAGGGCATCCACCTGCGCGGCTATGCGCAGAAGCAGCCCAAGCAGGAATACAAGAAGGAAGCCTTCGAGCTGTTCTCGGAGATGCTGGAGAACGTCAAGCGCCAGGTGGTGACCCTGCTGGCGCGCGTGCGCATCCGCAGCGAGGAGGAAGTGGCCGAACTGGAGGCGCAGGAGCGCGCCCAGGCCGAGGCCAAGCTGCGCCAGGCCCAGTTCCAGCACGCCACCGCGGTCGGCTACGACACCGAGGACGAAGTGGCGGCGATCGAGCGCGAGCGCATGGCCACGGTGATGGGCGCCGCCTCGGCCGGCACGGTGGTGCGCGACGCCCCCAAAGTCGGCCGCAACGACCCGTGCCCCTGCGGCAGCGGCAAGAAGTACAAGCACTGCCACGGCCAGCTGAGCTGACCGCGCGCTGGCGCACGTCCTTCTGTAGGAGCCGGCTTGCCGGCGACCCGACGTCGTCGGCGCAGGCGACGCCCTCGCGATTCCGACGCCCGTGTCGCCGGCAAGACCGGCTCCTACAGAAAAGCGCGGCCCGGCCGTTGTAGGAGCCGGCTTGCCGGCGACCCGACGCCGCCGGCACGGCGACGTCCCCCGCGATTCCGACGCCCGCCCCGCCGCGATTCCGGCCGCCCCACCTGTCCGGTTAAGCTCCCGCCATGGATACCCCCCTGCGCTCGATCCACGTCGTCGCCGGCGTCATCACCGACGTCCGCGGCCGCGTGCTGCTCGCCCGGCGTGGCGAGGACAGCGACCTGGCGGGGCTGTGGGAATTCCCCGGCGGCAAGCGCGAGCCCGGCGAGACGTCCGAGGCCGCCCTGGTCCGCGAGCTGCAGGAGGAACTGGGCATCGACGCCGAGGTCGGCGACGCCCTGATCGAAGTCCCGCAGGAATACCCCGGCAAGCGCCTGCGCCTGGAAGTGCGCGCGATCCGCCGCTGGAAGGGCAACCCGCGCGGCCGTGAAGGCCAGGCCCTGACCTGGGTGACCCCCGAACGCCTGTCCCGCTATTCGATGCCCTCGGCCGACGTGCCGGTGGTCGGCGCCCTGCGCCAGCCGGACCGTTACCTGGTCACCCCGGAACCGGGCGAGGACGTCGCCGCCTGGCACCGCTCGCTGGAGCAGGCGCTTGAAGGCGGGATCCGCCGCGTCCAGCTGCGCGCGCGCGGCCTGGCCGACAACGCGCGCGCAGCCCTGGCACGGACGGCCGCCGACACCTGCCGCCAGGCCGGCGCCGAGCTGCTGATCAACCGCGACATCGCCCTGGCCGCCGAACTGGGCACGGGCGTGCAGCTGGGCAGCGAACAGCTGGCCGCGCTGGATGCCAGGCCATTGCCCGCCGGCCAGCCCGTCGGCGCCTCGTGCCACGACCTGGCCGACCTGCGCCAGGCACAGGCGCTGGGCTGCGATTTCGCCGTGCTCGGCCCGGTCCACGAAACCGCCACCCATCCGGGCGCCCCGACCCTGGGCTGGGACGGCTTCGTTGCCCTGCGCGAACAGGTCGCCCTGCCGATCTACGCCATCGGCGGCCTGACCCTCGCCGACCTGCCCGCCGCGCGCGGACACGGCGCCCAGGGCATCGCCGCGATCCGCAGCCTCTGGCCGTAACGGGGCCCTTCGTCGACGCCGCTTCTTGTAGGAGCCCGTCTTGCGGGCGACACCGACGCCATCGGCCGGAACGAGGTTCGACAGCGTCCGGCCCCGGAGTCCGCGGCAGTCTTTACTCATAGGCGTCCGGTGTCGGACCGTTGGAGCTGTCGCCTGTTCGCGGGCAGGCGGTGGTCGGACCGTGGGGCGTCGAACGTGCCGGCAGCGCCGGTGTCGCCGGCAAGACCGGCTCCTACAACGAGGGAGACGCGCGCTTCGATACGGCCGCAAGGGTGCGGTAACGCGCATCCAGTGCGGCCACCGGCGCGTCCAGATGGTCCGGGTGTCCGTCGTTGACCAGCACATCGTCGGCGATCGCCAGTCGCGCATCGCGCGTCACCTGCGCGGCGATCATCCGCGCGGCCAACGCCTCGTCCACGCCGTCGCGGCGCATGAGGCGCGCGTGCTGCAACGCCACCGGTGCATCCACCACCAGGAGCCGGTCCAGCCACGGATAAGCTGCGCGCGCGCCGGCTTCGGCCAGCAACGGAATCGCGGCGATCGCGTATGGCCCGGCGGCGGCCCGGCATTCGGCCTGCAGCGCCAGCCGGATCGCCGGATGGGTGATGGTTTCCAGGTCGCGGCGCGCCTGCGGGTCGGCGAAGACCAGTTCGCGCAGCCTGCGCCGGTCCAGCGCCCCGTCGGCCAGCAGCATCCGCGCGCCGAACCGTTCCACGATGGCCGCCAGCGCCGGCTGCCCGGGCTCGACCACTGCCCGCGCGACCACGTCGGCATCGGCCACGTGCACGCCCAGCGCCTCGAAGCGCCGGGTGACTTCGCTCTTGCCCGAGGCTACCCCGCCGGTGAGGCCGATGATGAAATCGCTCATTTGGTACTCAGCAATGCATAGCGGAATCCGGACCCAATCAACCCGGACCATCTTGCGGACGACGCGATGGCGTCGCAATCGCGTGCGGGCGTCCCCGCGTGCCAACGCGCGCGTCGCCGGCGCGCCTCGCGCGCACGCATCAACGCCTCAGCCTCCGCCCCAGAACATCAGGTTGACCACGGTTACCGCGACCACGGTGTAGATCAGCGACAGCGGCGCGCCCACGCGCCACAGGTCGCGCGCCGAATAGTTGGCCGGGCCGACGATCATCGACATCACCGGGTTGGACGAGGTCATCAGGTTGTTGGAGGCCGACAGCGCGGCGATCAGCGCGAACGCGGTCGGGTCGCCGCCCACCGCCAGCGCCAGGTTGATCGCGATGGGCACCATCACAATGGTCGCGCCGACATGGCTGATCACCAGCGAGAACCCGGTGGTCAGCAGCGCCACCACGATCTGCACCACCCACGGCGGCGTGCCGTCGGGCAGCTTGTCCAGGGTGTGGCCGGCCACCCAGGCGGCCGCACCGCTGCTGTCCATGGCCCAGCCCAGCGGGATCAGCGCGGCGGTGAGGAACACGGTCTTCCAGTTGATCGACGCGTAGGCTTCGTCCATCTTCAGCACGCCGGCCAGCAGCATGCCGACCACGCCGGTCATCAGGGTCAGCGCCACCGGCAGCTTGCCGGTCAGCGCGATCACTATCGTCACCGCGAAGATCGCCATGGCGATCTTGAACTTGTGCGGGCGCTGCTCGCCCTTGGGATAGTCGGTGACCACGGCGAAGTCGCGGCTCTCGGCCGCGCGCGCCAGGTCCTGCCAGATGCTGTGGAACACCAGCATGTCGCCGGCGCGCAGCGGCACCGAGCGCACGTCCTCGCGGATCACCTGCTTGTCGCGGTTGATCGCCAGCAGGCTGATCCCGGCCTGCTGGCGCAGGCGCAGTTCGCGCGCGCTCTTGCCGATCAGGCGCGAGGTCGGCGGCACCACCGCCTCGGAGATGCCGGCGCGCGCCGGATTGAACAGGTCGCCCAGGTTGCGCAGGCGCGAGGACATGCGCAGGAACTGGTTCTGGGCGAAATCGTGCACCTGCTGGCGCGGGCCCATCACGCCCAGCACGCTGCCGACCCAGATGCGCATGTCCGCCGGCGGCGCCAGGCGGGTGTCGTTGCCGGTCTTCAGCGCCAGCAGCAGCGGCGCATCGTGCAGCGATTCCGCTTCGGCCACCGACATGCCCACCAGCGGGCTCTCCGCGCTGACCGCCAGTTCGAACACGTCGCCTTCGATGCCATAGGTACGGGCGAAGTAGCTTTCGGTGCGCGCGGGGGTCGTGTTGTCGCCGCCACCGCCCTGCTCCAGTTCGGCCAGCTTGCGGTTGCCGTAGAAGCGGAAGTACAGCAGCGCGGCGGCCAGCAGGACCACGCCGACCGGTGCCGGCGCGAACATCGGCAGCTGCTCCAGGGTGGCCATGCCCGAAGGCAGGTTGTTGTTGGCCGACAGCAGCAGGTCGTTGAGCAGGATCAGCGGCGAGTTGCCGACCATGGTCAGCGCAGCGCCCATCACGATCGCCGCGGCCAGCGGCAGCAGCAGCCGCGACATCGACAGCCCGCTGCGCGCCGACAGCCGCGCGGCCACGGGCAGGTACAGCGACATCACCGACGGGTTCTGCATGAAGGAGGAATTGAGGCCGGCGATCAGGCCGGTCATCGCCAGCAGGCGCTGTTCCTTGCCGTGGCCGCGCCGCAGCAGCCAGCCGGCCAGGCGGTTCAGCGCGCCGGTGCGGTCCAGGCCGGCGCCGAGGATCATGGTGGCCATGATGCTCATCACCGCGTTGCCGGAGAAGCCGCTGAAGATCTCCTCCGGCGCCACCAGCCCGGTGATGCCCAGCACCACCAGCACCGCCAGCGCGACCAGGTCGGCGCGGATGCGCTCGAACAGGAACATGGCCATCGTGAACCCGACCAGCCCCAGCACCAGGCGCATGTCGTTGGTCAGGGTCAGGCCGGATTCCATTGCGCGCCGGGGTCCTTATGGCGTGGCTGGGGCGGGGCGGGGCGCGCGGCCGGCGGGGGCTGTCGGACTGGACGGTGGGCCGGGCGGCGCGGTGCTCATGCTGGTGCCGAGTTTAGCTCCGCCGTGTCGGCGCGGTCGTCGATCCGGTCATGGTCGACCCGGTCGTACAGCAGGTCCCAGACGCCGTGTCCCAGTTTTTCCCCGCGCCGCTGGAAGTGCGTCTCCGGCCGCCACGGCGGCCGCGGCACGTGGCCGCGCGGGCCGGCGCGGTTGGCCAGGCCGGGGGTGGCGTCGAGCACGTCCCACATCTGTTCGGCATAGTCGCGCCAGTCGGTGGCCGCGTGCAGGCGCCCGCCCGGGCGCAGCTTGCGCACCAGCAGCGCGGCGAATTCCGGCTGTACCAGGCGGCGCTTGTTGTGGCGTTTCTTGTGCCAGGGGTCGGGGAAATAGATGCGGATCTCGTCCAGCACGCCGTCGTCGATCTCGTTGCGCAGCACCTCGACTGCGTCGTGGTGGAACAGACGCACGTGGTCGCTGCCGTCCTCGGCCAGCGCGTTGAGCAGGCGGCCGACACCGGGGGCGTGCACCTCGATCCCCAGGTAGTCGCGGGCCGGGTCCTGGCGCGCGGCGAAGCGCAGCGCCTCGCCGTTGCCGAAGCCGATCTCCAGCACTTTCGGCGCGGCGCGTCCGAACACCGCGTCCAGGTCGCGCGGCGTGCCGGCGTAATCGAGGCCGAAGCGCGGCCAGCGCTCCTCGAAGGCGCGCTGCTGGGCCGGGGTGAAGCGGCCCTGGCGCAGGACGAAACTGCGGATCTCGCGCCGGCCTTCGCTGGCGGTATAGGGTTTGGCCGGGGCCTTGGCGCCGTCGCTCGCCCGTTCCTTGTTGATGCGGGGATCGGTCATCTCAGCCGATCAGCCCGTCCACCGGCGAGGACGCGCTGGCGTAGCGCTTGCGCGGAATGCGCCCGGCCAGGAACGCCTCGCGCCCGGCCTCGACCGCCTTGCGCATCGCGCTGGCCATCAGCACCGGGTCCTTCGCCGAAGCGATCGCGGTGTTCATCAGCACGCCGTCGCAGCCCAGTTCCATGGCGATGGCCGCGTCCGAAGCGGTGCCCACGCCAGCGTCGACCAGCACCGGCACCTTGGCGTTCTCGATGATCTCCAGCAGCGTGTAGCGGTTCTGGATGCCCAGGCCGGAGCCGATCGGCGCGGCCAGCGGCATCACCGCGCAGCAGCCGATCTGCTCCAGCTGGCGGGCCAGGATCGGATCGTCGCTGGTGTAGACCATCACGTCGAAGCCGTCCGCCACCAACTGTTCGGCGGCCTTGAGCGTCTGCACCACGTCCGGGTACAGCGTGCGCTGGTCGCCCAGCACCTCGAGCTTGACCAGGGAATGGCCGTCGAGCAGTTCGCGCGCCAGCCGGCAGGTGCGCACCGCGTCCTCGGCGGTGTAGCAGCCGGCGGTGTTGGGCAGGATGGTGAACCGCTCCGGCGGCAGCACCTCGAGCAGGTTCGGTTCGCCCGGGTTCTGGCCGATGTTGGTGCGGCGGATGGCGACGGTGACGATCTGCGCGCCGGCGGCCTCGGTGGCGCGGCGGGTCTCGTCGAGGTCCTTGAACTTGCCGGTACCGGTCAGCAGGCGCGAATGGAAGGTCCGGCCGGCGATGACCAGCGGATCGCGAGTGGGGGTGTTGTCCATGCCGCGATTATGGCCCGTGGGGGCGTCGCCGGGATAGGCGAAGCGCGGCGCTGCGCGGTGCAGGGATGCTCAGCCGCCGCCGAGCGCGTGCACGATTTCGACACGATCGCCGTCGGCCAGCGCGCGGCCTGCATGCGCACCGCGCGGGACGATGTCGCCGTTGATTTCCACCGCCACCCGGCGCCCAGCCAGGCCTTCGGCCTCGAGCAGTCCGGCGAGGACGGTACCGGCCGCGACGGTGCGCGGCTCTCCGTTGAGGACGATCTGCATGGGGCGATTGTCGCATTCCCGCGCGCCGGTTGACGCAGTGCAGCGTGAATGCCGCCCGGCCCAGGAGGACGATGGCGACCATGCGCAGCCGTACGCAATTGGCCGCGCCGCCCCTCCAGGGGCCCATCGCATCCATAGGAGAGTCCATGTCCGCTTCCCGTCCCCACCGTTCGACGCTCGCCGTCGCCTTGGCCCTGGCGGCCGCCCCGGCCCTGGCCGCGGAGTTCAACAGCACCGTGTTCTTCGGCGACAGCCTCACCGATTCGGGACATTTCCAGAACCAGTTGCCCCCGGCGGTGCAGCCGGTCACCGGCAAGTTCACCACCAACCCGGCCTGGGTCTGGGCCGAGTACGTGGCCGACCACTACGACGGCAACGGCCGCACCGACAACCAGGGCGGCGACAACTACGCCCAGGGCGGCTCGCGGGTGACGCTGCAGAACGGCGTGGCCGAATCCACCGTCTCCCAGGTCGGCCGCTACCTGGCCGCCAACGGCGGCAAGGCCGACGCTGGCGCGCTGTACACGGTATGGACCGGCGCCAACGACATCTTCGCCATCGCCGGGGCCGGCGCACCGCCGCAGGAAACCATCGCCACCGCGGTCGGCGGCGTGGTCCAGATCGTCGGCACGCTGGACGCGGCCGGCGCCCGCTACATCCTGGTGCCGAGCCTGCCGGACATGGGCATCACCCCCAACGCGATCGCCGCCGGGCCGGCGGGGCAGGCCGCGCTCACCCAGCTGGCGACGACCTACAACACCGCCATGTACGGCGCCCTGGCCCAGAACGGCTACCGGGTGATCCCGCTGGACACCTTCAGCATGCTGCGCGAAGTGGTGGCCAGCCCGGCGACCTACGGCCTGCGCAACGTCACCGAGACCGCCTGCCTGCCGCCCGAGGGCAGTTCGCTGACCTGCAACCCGTCGTCGCTGGCGGCGCCGGACGCGGCCAGCACCTACCTGTTCGCCGACGGCGTGCATCCCAGTGGCGCGGCGCACGCGATCCTGGCCGACTACGCCATCTCGGTGCTGGAAGGTCCGCGGCTGGTCGGCCTCCTGCCGCACTCGGCGCAGGTCATCGGCCGCAGCCGCGCCGACCAGGTCGCCGGGCACCTGCCGCAGGCACCGGAAGCGGCGGGACTGAGCTGGTGGGGCGGCCTGCGCGGCGACTACCAGCGCTACGACCACGCCGACCTCTACGACGGCCTGGCGCCGGCCGGCCTGTTCGGGCTCGACTGGTCCAACGGCAACGGCCTGGTGGCCGGCGGCTTCCTCGGTTACGGCCGCCTGGACGCCGATTTCGGCCAGAGCCGGGGCGATTTCCGCCAGGCCGACACCACCTTCGGCGGTTTCCTGGGCTGGTTCGGCGACGGCGCCTGGGTCAATGGCCAGGTCAGCTACAGCCAGCTGGACTATGACGTCACCCGCGAGGTGCGCATGGGACCGTCGGTGCGCCGGCATGCCGGTTCGGCCGACGGCAGCAATACCGCGGTCGGCGTGGACGGCGGCTGGGAGTTCGGCGACGGGTCGCTGCGTCACGGGCCGGTCGCCGGCCTGCTGTGGCAGAAGATCGAGGTCGACGGCTTCAGCGAGGACAACCTGTCGTCCACCGCGCTGGCCTACTCGGACCAGTCGCTGGATTCGCTGGTCGGCAGCCTGGGCTGGCAGGTGCGCTACGACGCCGGCGGCTGGGAGCCCTACCTGCGCGCCACCTGGGACCACGAATTCGAGGACGCGCCGGACGAGGTGTCCGCCCGCCTGCAGACGCTGCCCGACCAGGAGTTCGCGGTGCCGGCGCAGGAGTTCGACGGCGACTTCGGCACCGCCGTGCTCGGCGCGCGCATGCACTGGGGCGGCCTGCAGGCGGACATCGGCGCGCGCACCACGGTCGGCCAGCGCGGCGGCGCCGACAGCGGCCTGTTCGTCACCCTGGGCGGCAGCTTCTGAGCGCCGCTCGCGGCACGGGCGCGGACGGGGTCCGTCGCGCCCGGCCGCCGTTGCATCGGTCACCGGCGGGCGCATAGACTGCCGGTCCCGCGCGGGTGTAGTTCAATGGTAGAACTGCAGCTTCCCAAGCTGCTAACGTGGGTTCGATTCCCATCACCCGCTCCAGACACGGCCTGACGCCGCGGAAGGCTCCGCGGCGTTTCACGTTCCAGGGCATCCGCTGACGGTGGCGCGCCGATGAAGCTGGCGATCCTCTCCCGCAACGCCTCGCTCTACTCCACCCGGCGGCTGGTGGAGGCTGCGCGCGCGCGCGGCCACAGCGTGCGCGTTCTCGATCCATTGCGCTGCTACATGCGCATCGCCCCGGCCGGCTTCTCGATGCGATACAAGGGCCGCCCGGTGTCCGGCTACGACGCGGTCATCCCCCGGATCGGCACCTCGATCACCCGCTACGCCACCGCGGTGCTGCGCCAGTTCGAGCTGATGGGCAGCTACAGCCCCAACCCGTCCGACGCGATCCTGCGCGCCCGCGACAAGCTTCGCACGCACCAGCTGCTGGCCGCCCAGGGTATCGGCCTGCCGACCACGGTGTTCGGCGACAACCCCGACGACACCGACGACCTGCTCTCGCTGCTCGGCCCGCCGCCGCACGTGGTCAAGCTCAGCGAGGGCACCCAGGGCGCCGGGGTCATGCTGACCGAGAAGACCTCCGCTTCGCGCGCGGTGGTCGAGGCGCTGCGCGGGCTGTATGCCAATTTCCTGGTCCAGGAGTTCGTGGCCGAAGCCGGCGGCGCCGACCTCCGCTGTTTCGTGGTCGGCGAGCGGGTGGTGGCGGCGATGCGCCGCCAGGCCGCCGAGGGCGAGTTCCGCTCCAACCTGCACCGGGGCGGCGAGGGCAGCGCGGCGCAGGCCACCACGGACGAACAGGCCGTGGCGATACGGTCGGCGCGCGCGCTCGGGCTGGAGGTCGCCGGTGTGGACCTGATCCGTTCGGCCAAGGGTCCGCTGGTCCTCGAAGTCAATTCGACCCCGGGCCTGGAGGGGGTGGAAGCGGTGTGCGGGGTGGACGTGGCCGGCGCGATCATCGATCACGTTTATTTGGAGATAAAACAATCAAATCAATAGGTTGAATATTTTTATGGCGAGGGCCAAGCGGATGGCATGGCGGTTTTAACACCCCTTTAATCGAATCCGGCTTAGGCTCCGTCGGACCGCTAGCTCCTTCGTCAGCCGGGCGGGCACCCGCCCTCCGGCCGTCTACGAGATACGGTAATCGGGGCAATCCTTTGGCCCAGGCGGTCTCCCCGGCCTGGGCCTTTTTGTATCCGCGCGACGCCGTTTGCCCGGTTCCGGCCCAAAAGGCAGAATCGGGTAGTGGCCCGTCCGCGCATTGGCCACAGATCCCCACGTCGACACATCCAACGCACCCGAGGTCCTGCATGTACAAACTGGTTCTGGTCTCCTTTCTGGCTTTGCTGCCCTTGGCTGCGGGCGCCACGATCCAGTCCCAGGGACCGGGCTTCTCCCCGGACAAGGGCCTGGACCTGAGCGGGTCGTTCGAGGCGCAACGCCAGGCGATCGTCAACGCGCTCGGCGACGGCAAGACCTACAGCGAAATTTCCGCCGCCAACCGCCACCAGGTGACCGAATCGCTGGACCGCATTTCCGGCCTGCTGGGCGGTGCGGAGAGCGTGGACCAGTTGCCGGAGACGAAGAAGGTGGAGATCTTCAACGAGCAGGAAAAGGTGAACACCCTGCTGACCCAGGCCCACGACGACAGCCGCCTGGTCTGCACCCGCGAGAAGAAGGTCGGTTCGCATCGCGCCACCAACAACTGCATGACCGTGGCCGAACGCCGCCGCGCGCGCGAGCAGACCGAGAACGCGATGATCAACAACCGCGGCTACAAGCTGCCGGTCACCAACTAAGGCGATACCGTGCGCATCCTCGTCATCGAAGACAACAGCGACATCGCGGCCAACCTCGGGGATTACCTCGAGGACCGTGGCCATACCGTCGATTTCGCCGCCGATGGCGTGACCGGCCTGCACCTGGCGGTGGTCCACGACTTCGATGCGATCGTGCTCGACCTGAACCTGCCGGGCATGGACGGCATCGAGGTCTGCCGCAAGCTGCGCAACGAGGCGCGCAAGCAGACCCCCGTGCTGATGCTCACCGCCCGCGACAGCCTGGAGAACAAGCTGGCCGGCTTCGACTCCGGCGCCGACGACTACCTGATCAAGCCGTTCGCGCTGCAGGAGGTCGAGGTCCGGCTCAACGCGCTGTCGCGCCGCGGCAAGGGCGTGCAGACCCGGGTGCTCAACACCGGCGACCTGGAATACAACCTGGACACGCTCGAGGTCCGCCGCGAGGGCCGGCTGCTGCAGCTCAACCCCACGGCGCTGAAGATCCTGCAGGCGCTGATGGAGGCCTCGCCGGCGGTGGTCACCCGCCAGGAACTCGAGACCCGCGTGTGGGGCGAGGAACTGCCGGACTCGGATTCGCTGCGCGTGCACATCCACGGCCTGCGCGCGGTGGTCGACAAGCCGTTCCCGGTGCCCTACATCCAGACCCGCCACGGGATCGGCTACCGCATCGCGGCTCCCGATGGCGCCAGCTGACGCCGGCGCGCGTCCCCGCCGGCACCGGAGATTCAGGCGCCGGCTGCGTACCCGCATCATCCTGTCGTTCCTGCTGCTGGGCACGGGGCTGACCGCGCTGTTCGCGTTCCTGACCGACTACTCGCGCCAGCGGGTGGAAAGCCAGCTGGTCGAGGACGTGATGAACCGCAACATCGACGCCTATGCGCGGCGGTTCTACAGCGACCCCGGCCGCAACCCGGACCTGCCGGTGCAGCAGATGCGTGGTCGCGTGGTCACCCGCGAAGGATTCGAGCAGCTGCGCCTGGACCAGCCGGACTGGTACGAACTGCCCGACGGCATCCACAACATCAGCGGCCAGGACGACGCAGGACAGCCGTTCGCCTACAAGCTGGCGGTGCGCAAGACGCCCAACGAGTGGTTCTTCCTCGCTTACGACATGACCCAGACCATGCGCGGCGAGTCGCAGCTCAAGCGCGCGCTGTACCTGTCGATCCTGCTGTTCAGCGCGCTGTCGCTGCTGATCGGCTGGTGGTCGGCCTCGCGGGTGATGCAGCCGGTGACCGAACTGGCCGCGCGGCTGCGCGCCTACCGCGGCAGCAGCCATCCCAAGCGGCTGGCCGCGCACTTTCCCGACGACGAGGTCGGCCAGCTGGCCGAAGCGCTGGACGACTATGCCGGGCGCCTGACCGAGGTGGTCCAGCGCGACCGCGAGTTCAATGCCGACGTCAGCCACGAGCTGCGCACGCCGCTGGCGGTGATCAAGGGTGCCGTGGAACTGCTGCTGTCGCGCCAGGAGCTGGACGAACGCACGCGCACGCGCCTGTCGCGCATCCAGCGCGCCGAGCAGCAGTGCAGCGACCTGATCGGCTCCCTGTTGCTGCTGTCGCGCAACGAGCGCGGGCAGGGCCAGAGCGACGTGGCCCGGGTCGCCGAGCAGCTGCTCGACTCGCACCGTGCCCAGCTCGGCGGCAAGCCGCTGGAGCTGCGCCTGGAGGGCGAGGAGGGACTGGTGGTCGAGGCGCCGGAAGCGGCGCTGTCGGTGGCGCTGGGCAACCTGGTCGGCAACGCGGTCAAGTACACCCCGCAGGGCGAGGTCGTGGTGCGCCTGGTTCCGGACGCGGTGCAGGTGATCGATACCGGCCCGGGCCTGAGCGAGGAGGATGCCGCGCGCCTGTTCCAGCGCGGCTACCGCGGCACCCATGCCGGTCATTCGCAGGGCGCGGGCATCGGCCTGTCGATCGTCGGCCGCCTGTGCGACCTGTACGGCTGGGACGTAAGCGTGCGGCCGCGCCAGGATGGCGAGCACGGGGTGGTGGCCACGCTGTCGTTCGGTGGCAGCGCTGCCGCGGCGTGACCTTTGACGGCGGGCCGAACGCGCGGCCTGGATTCAGATGTATTCCAGCCAGCCGCGCGTATCGGGCGTGGTGCCGTCGAACAGGCCGAAGAACAGTTTCTGCATCCGCTGCGTCACCGGACCGGGTCTGCCTTCGCCGACCGGCTTGCCGTCGACCGAGCGCAGCGGGGTGATCTCGGCGGCGGTGCCGCACATGAACAACTCATCGCACAGGTAGAGGTATTCGCGCGGGATGTCGCGTTCGACCACCTCGATCCCGGCGTCGCGCGCCAGCTTCGCGATCGAATCGCGGGTGATGCCGGTGAGGATCGAGGCGCTGGCCGGGGTGGTGTGCAGCGCACCGTCGAACACCAGGAACAGGTTCTCGCCGGCGCCTTCGCTGAGCAGGCCGCTGGAAGCCAGCGCGATGCCTTCGCCATAGCCATGGCGGCGCGCCTCGCGGGTGATCAGCTGCCCGGACAGGTAGTTGCCGCCGGCCTTGGCGCCTGCCGGCACGGTGTTGGGTGCGAAGCGCTGCCAGCTGGACACGCAGGCGTCGATGCCCTGTTCGAGCGCTTCGGCGCCGAGATAGCGGCCGAAGTCCAGCGCGGCCACGGCCACGTCGATCGGCGTCTCGGCGGCGATGCCGACGCTGCCCACGCCGCGGAACGCGACCGGGCGCAGGTAGGCGCTGCGCAGGCCGTTGGCGCGGACGATGTCGCGGCAGGCGGTGTTGAGTTCATCGAGCGTGTAGGGAATGGCGATGTCGTAGATCTTGGCCGAGTTGAACAGGCGCCGGTTGTGCTCGGTCAGGCGGAAGATCGCCGTGCCCGTGGGCGTGTCGTAGGCGCGGATGCCTTCGAACACCGACGAGCCGTAGTGGATGGCGTGCGCCATCACGTGGGTGGTGGCTTCGGCCCAGGGCTTGATCGCGCCGTTGTGCCAGATCTTCTCGGGGAACTGCATCGGCCTGCTCCGCAAAGGGGGACGACCATTCTGCCGCATGTGGTGCGGAGCCGGTCTCGTGTGCAGGGGCCGGGCTTGCCCGCGATGACGACGGTGCAGGCGGCGTCCCCGTTATTCCGACGCCGGGTCGCCTGCAAGACGGGCTCCTGCAGAAGAGCGCGGGCTGCCCATTGTAGGAGCCGGCCTTGCCGGCGACCCGATGCCGTCGGCACAGGCGACGCCCCGCGATTCCGGCGCCCGGGGCGCCCGCAAGACGGGCTCCTACAACGTGATCCAGAAGCAGCCGTAGCTGCGGCGCAGGCCGAACACGGTACGCACCGGCGTGGCGCTGCCGGCCAGGATCTGCTCCACGCGCAGGGCGACCGGATGTGGCCGGGCCGGAGGCGGCGCGGGCGGCGGCTCCAGCAGCGCCGGCAGCGCCGCGATCGCCGGGTCTGGCGGCGGTGCTTCGGCGGACGCGCCGGTTTCCCAGCTGGGCATCCACGCCGCCGGTCCACTGGCGGCCGGGTCCGGGACAGATGGCGCCGGCGCAGCCGGGGTCGGGGAACCGGTGTCGCCGGCTATTGCCTGCGGGTAGGGTTCGCCGGCCGGATAGACCGGCGCGATGTCCACCAGCGGGCGATCGACCATCGCTTCCAGCCGGTCGAGCAGGCGCGAGGCCGAGGCGTTGGACACCCCGCTCCAGTCGTAGACGCTGGCCAGCCGGTTGACGTCGCGCCCCTGGATCGCGGCGCCGATCTCGCCGACCAGCTGGCTGAGCACGCGCGGGCAGCCGCCGCGGAACAGGCGTGGACCTTCCGCCGCCACGGCCGGCGGCAGCCGCGCCACCGCACCGATGTCGTCGCAGCGGCGGTCGGTGTAGACGGCCTGTCCGTCCGCGCCCATGCAGCGCTGCACCTGCTGTGCGCGGGCGTGGCCAGGCAGGGCGGCCGCCAGCAGGCAGGCCAGCAGGCAGATCCGCCGGAAGGGGAGGGCATCGCGCATCGGCCTGCAGCCTAGCCGGGCCCGGTTCCGGCGGGAAGCGCGGCGCTCACAGCCGGGCCAGCACCGCCTCGGTCGGCCTGGACAGGTTCAGTGTGTAGAAGTGCAGTGATGGCGCACCGCCGTCCAGCAGGCGGCGGCACAGTCCGGCGACCACGTCGGCGCCGAAGTCGCGCACCGCCACGGCATCGTCGCCCAAGGCCTGCATGCGCTTGCCGATCCAGCGCGGGATCTCCGCGCCGCAGGCCTCGGAGAAGCGCCGCAGCTGGGTGAAATTGGAGATCGGCATGATCCCGGGGATGATCGGGATCTCCACGCCCAGCCGCCGCACGTCGTCGACGAAGCGGAAGTACGCGTCGGCGTTGTAGAAGTACTGGGTGATCGCCGCGTCGGCGCCAGCGTCGACCTTGGCCTTGAAGTGGCGCAGGTCGGCCCGTGCGTCCTCGGCCTGCGGATGCGTCTCCGGGTAGGCCGCCACCTCGATGCGGAAGCGGTCGCCGTGCTCGGCGCGGATCAGTTCGACCAGTTCGGCGGCGTAGCGCAGGTCGCCCGCATGGCCCATGCCGGAGGGCAGGTCGCCGCGCAGGGCGACGATGCGGCGGCAGCCGATCGCGCGGTACAGCTTGAGCAGTTCGCGGATCTCCTCGCGGTTGCCGCCGACGCAGGACAGGTGCGGCGCCGCCTCGAAGCCGTGGTGCTGGTTGAGGTGGCGCACCGTCTCGGAGGTGTAGCTCAGGGTCGAGCCGCCGGCGCCGAAGGTGCAGGACACGTATTCGGGCGCGAAGGTGCGCAGCTTCGCCGCGGCCCGGTCCAGTTGCGTGCGCTGCTCGTCGGTCTTGGGCGGGTAGAACTCGAGGCTGATCGGGGTCGTCATCGTGGTGCCGGAGACAGGACTGGCCGAATAATATCTCTTTATCGCGATGGATGTGAAGTTTGCTGTCGCTCGGATCACGGGTTCCCGCACGCTGGCGGGGAGGAGTGGTTTCGCCGGGATCGGCCGCCGCGGCGGCGAGGCCTGCGGCTAGACTCGGCCGTCACCCAGGCCCGGCCACGCATGTCGATCTTCCTCACGCCCTTCGCCCGCACCCGCCTGTTCCCGAGGCAGCCGCGCGGGAACACCCTCCAGGACTGCACCCCCGAACAGTTCGAACAGCACCTCAACGCGCACGCGCCGTTGAAGGTGCTCGATGGCTACGCGCCGTTCTGCAAGCTGCACGTGCACCGCAACTGGACCTCCACCCGCTGCCTGACCGTGCCGGTCACCGCTGCGAACCGGCACCTGCTGCGGTCCGCGTACGAGGCGCGGACGAAGGACGAGCTACCGGTGCTGGTGCGCTGGTTCGAGGGCGTCGAGCCGCCGGTGGCGGACTACCTGGTGGTGATCCTCTACAGCCGCGGACAGCTGGCGAAGGAAGGTTCGCCGATAGACGCCGACTGGGGCGTGGTCGGTTGCCTGTACACCGACACGCCGGAGGAGATTCCGATGGCGCCGGTCACCATGATGCGCAACGCGCTGGGCGTTGAAGAGGGCGGCTCGGGCGTGCCGCTGGACCGCGAGGCATACCGGGGCAGCGTGGAGTTCTGGGAGAACAACGCCAACTGGCGACCGTAACGGTTGCGGCGTTTCCTGGCGGCGCCGCGCGAAAAGTAAGGAGTCTTCCCCGAAATGGGGAAGAGAAGCGTGGCTGCAGGAGCAGGAGCAAAGGTGTCGATCGAAGCCACGACCTCAAAGTTTCGCGAAGGACGTCGTGCCCTGGGAGTCTGGCGCAAGCGGGCCAGGGATGGCCTGCGCTCGCTCGTCGGAGCCATGGACGGCGGAGCCGAGCGATGCGCCAGACTCCCAGGGTGCGACGCCCCCCGCCGGAGCCGGCGCTCTTGCCCAAGCTCAACACGTGCGGCGGCCCCGTCCGAAGCCGAAGCTTTTCGCTCTCGACCGAGTGCGCGGCGGCGGCGACCAGTGCCGGCTTGTCTGTCCGCCCTGAACAACAAGGAGAGGTGCCCGTAGCTTTCCCGCAAGCGGGAGAAGAACCAAAGAAAAACGGGCGCCTTCCGGCGCCCGCTCTGTCCAACGCGATGGCCGATGCCCCCACTCAGTAGCGGTAGTGCTCCGGCTTGTACGGGCCTTCGACCGACACGCCCAGGTAGTCGGCCTGTTCCTTGGTCAGCCGGGTCAGCTTCACCCCGATCTTCTCCAGGTGCAGCCGCGCCACTTCCTCGTCCAGCTTCTTCGGCAGGCGGTACACATCCTTCCCGTAGGTTTCCTTGTTCGCCCACAGGTCGATCTGGGCCAGGGTCTGGTTGGAGAAGGAGTTGGACATCACGAAGCTCGGGTGGCCGGTGGCGCAGCCCAGGTTCACCAGGCGGCCTTCGGCCAGCAGGAAGATGCTGTTGCCGTTGCCAAAGGTGAATTTGTCCACCTGCGGCTTGATGTTGGTCTTCACCGCGCCCGAGGCGTACAGCGCATCGACCTGGATCTCGTTGTCGAAGTGGCCGATGTTGCAGACGATGGCCTGGTCCTTCATCGCCTTCATGTGCTCGAGGGTGATGATGTCCTTGTTGCCGGTGGTGGTCACGTAGATGTCGGCCGTGCCCAGGCTGTCCTCGACGGTGGCGACCTCGAAGCCCTCCATCGCCGCCTGCAGCGCGCAGATCGGGTCGATCTCGGTGACGATGACGCGGGCGCCGTAGGCGCGCAGCGAGTGCGCCGAGCCCTTGCCGACGTCGCCATAGCCGCAGATCACTGCGACCTTGCCGGCCAGCATCACGTCCATCGCGCGCTTGAGGCCGTCGGCCAGCGATTCGCGGCAGCCATACAGGTTGTCGAACTTGGACTTCGTCACCGAGTCGTTGACGTTGATCGCCGGCACCAGCAGGGTGCCGGCTTCGGCCAGCTGGTAGAGGCGGTGCACGCCAGTGGTGGTCTCCTCGGACACGCCCTTCCAGTCGGCGACCACGCGGGTCCAGTAGCCCGGGCGCTCTGCGGCCACGCGCTTGAGCAGGTCCTTGATCACCTGCTCCTCGTGGTTGCCCGACGCGGTGTTGACCCAGTCGCTGCCGTTCTCCAGCTCATAGCCCTTGTGGATCAGCAGGGTCACGTCGCCGCCGTCGTCCACCACCAGCTCCGGACCGGTGAGGGTGCCGTCGGCCAGGGTGAAGGTCAGCGCGTCCAGGGTGCAGTCCCAGTATTCCTCCAGGGTCTCGCCCTTCCAGGCGAACACGGGAGTGCCGGTGGCGGCGATCGCCGCGGCGGCGTGGTCCTGGGTCGAGAAGATGTTGCACGAGGCCCAGCGCACGTCGGCGCCGATGTCCTTCAGGGTCTCGATCAGCACCGCGGTCTGGATGGTCATGTGCAGCGAGCCGGTCACGCGCACGCCCTTGAGCGGCTGCGCGGCGGCGTACTTGCGGCGGATGGACATCAGGCCGGGCATCTCGTGCTCGGCGATGTCGATTTCCTTGCGGCCCCAGTCGGCCAGGGCGATGTCGGCGACCTTGTAGTCGCCGGTGGAGGGCGTCGAGGTCTTGGCTACGGCGTTCATGCGGATGCTCCGGGTCAAGGGCGAGACGGATCTCGCCTGGTCCGGGCGCCGTTGTCGCGGGAACCGCCACCGAGCCTGGCCAGGGGGCGGCTCAGCGCACCGGATGGTGCGGAAGCCGTTGGCGGGGAACCGCCTGTCCCATGGTCGCAGCGCCCCTCGGCGGCGGCGCGCATTATATCGATCCGGCCGGATCGGCGGATGAACCCGCGGCGGTGCCGGCCGCGATTCCGGTACGCCTGAAACTTTTGCGGCATCGCACAAAACACCGCTAAGCTCGGCCGTTCGCTCCCGTCAGCCCAAGCACGCGCCGATGAATGCTCCCCGCCAGCTCGATTTCGCCCCGCCCGACCTGCCGCTGCGCGACGACGTGCGCCGGCTCGGCGCGCTGGTCGGCGAGATGCTCGCCGAACAGGTCTCGCCGGCCTTCCTCGACGAAGTGGAGCGGGTGCGCACCACCGCCATCGCCCGGCGCCAGAACGGCGGTTCGATGGAGTCGCTGGCCGCGTTGCTGGACGGACTGGAGCCGGCCCACGCCGAATCGCTGGTGCGCGCCTTCAGTACCTATTTCCAGGTGGTCAACATCGCCGAGCGGGTGCACCGCATCCGCCGCCGCCGCGACTACCAGCGCGCCGGCACCGGTCGTCCGCAGCCGGAAAGCCTGCACGAGGCCCTGCACCGGCTGAAGGCCGCGGACGTCTCGCCGGAGGAACTGCGCGACTGGCTGGAGCGGATAGACATCGAGCCGGTGTTCACCGCGCACCCCACCGAAGCGGTGCGCCGCGCGCTGCTGGAGAAGGAACAGATCATGGTCGCCGCGCTGGTCGACGACCTCGACGGCGGGCGCACTCCCGGTGAACGCGCCGCCGACCTGGCCCGCTTCCGCATGGCTCTGACCTCGGCCTGGCAGACCGCCGATTCCTCGCCGGTGCGCCCCGGCGTGGAGGACGAACGCGAGCACGTCGGCTTCTACCTGACCGAAGTGCTGTACCGGGTCATGCCGGTGTTCTACGAGACCCTGGACCACGCCATCGGCGAGTCCTTCGGCATCGCCACCGAACTGCCGCGGCTGCTGCGTTTCGGCACCTGGGTCGGCGGCGACATGGACGGCAACCCGAACGTCGACGCCAACACCATCCGCAGCACGCTGGACGCGCAGCGCCGCGCCATCCTCGGCAAGTACCGCGCCGAACTGCAGCAGCTGACCCGGGTGCTGACCCAGACCACCGGCGTCGTCGGCGTGGACCCGGGCGTGCTGGCCCGGGTCGAGCGCTACCGCGCGCTGCTGCCCGAGGCCGCCGCCGCGATCCGCCCGCGCCATGCCGACATGCCGTACCGGCTGCTGATCGACCTGATGCGTGCGCGGCTGCAGGCCACGCTCGAGGACCGTGCCGAGGGCTATGCCTCGCCGCGGGAATTCGCCGATGACATCGAGCTGATCCGGCAGAGCCTGGAGAACCATCGCGGCGTCCACGCCGGCTGGTTCTCGGTGCGCCGGCTGGTGTGGCGACTGCGCACCTTCGGTTTCCACCTGGCGCGGCTGGACGTGCGCCAGGAGTCGGGCGTGCACGCGCGTGCGGTGGCCGCCGCGCTGGGCGACGAACAGTGGGAATCGCGCGACGCGGTCGAGCAGGCCGCGCTGCTGGGACCGTTCGCCGGTGGCAAGCAGCTGCTGCCGCAGGTGGACGAGCCGGGCAATGCGCGCCTGGACGCGGTATTCGCCGCGCTGGGCGACGCCCGCCGACGGCACGGCACCGATGCGCTCGGCGCCTACATCATCAGCATGGCGCGTAGCCGCGCCGACGTGCTCACGGTGCTGGCGCTGGCCCGCCGCGGCGGCCTGGCCGACGCGGCGGGCCACGTCCCGCTGGACATCGCCCCGCTGTTCGAAACGGTGGACGACCTGCGCCACGGGCCGGACACGCTGCGCGACCTGCTCGCCGACCCGGTCTACCGCGACCACCTGGCCGCGCGCGGCAACGTGCAGATGGTGATGCTGGGCTATTCGGACAGCGGCAAGGACGGCGGCATCGCCGCCTCGCGCTGGGGCCTGCAGCGCGCCCAGGTCGAGCTGATGCAGGCGGCCGAGGAACTGGGGATCAGGCTGACCTTCTTCCATGGCCGCGGCGGCTCGCTCAGCCGCGGCGGCAGCAAGACCACCCATGCGGTCGACGCGTCACCGCGCGGCAGCGTCGATGGCCGCCTGCGCGTGACCGAGCAGGGCGAGGCGATCCATCGCAAGTTCGGCATCCGCGCGCTGGCGCTGCGTTCGCTGGAACAGGCCACCGGCGCGGTGCTGGTCTCCAGCATCCGGCCACGCCCGCCCGAACCGCGCGAGGCGCGCTGGCGGGAAATCATGGCCACCGTGGCCGAGGCCAGCAGCCGCACCTACCGCGGCTTCGTCGGCGCGCCGCGCTTCATGGACTACTTCCGCGGCGCCACGCCCATCGACGTGATCGAGCGCATGACCCTGGGCTCGCGGCCCTCGCGCCGGCTCGGGCAGGACGCGGCCCTGTCCAACCTGCGCGCGATCCCGTGGGTGTTCGCCTGGAGCCAGGCGCGGGCGGTGATCCCGGGCTGGTACGGCGTCGGCAGCGGCCTGCAGGCGGCGGTGGACCGGTACGGCGGGGACGCGCTGCGCGAGATGGGCCGCGACTGGCCGTTCTTCAAGACCCTCCTCGACGACGTGTCCATGGTCCTGGCCAAGGGCGACATGGGCATCGCCGGGATGTTCTCGCGCCTGGCCGGCGAAGAACTGCACGCGGAGTTCTTCCCCGCGATCGAGGCCGAGCACGCGCTGACCCGCGAGTGGGTGCTGCGGCTGAACGGCAACGAGTTCCTGCTGCAGCACGACCAGCGCCTGGCGCTGTCGATCCGCCTGCGCAACCCCTACGTGGATCCGATCAGCGTGTTGCAGGCTGACCTGCTGGAGCGCTGGCGCGCCAGCGGCCGCGAGGACGAGGCCCTGTTGCGCGCGCTGGTGGCCAGTGTCAATGGCGTGGCGCAGGGCGTGCAGAACACCGGTTGATGCGCAGGTGCCGGCCTTGCCGGCGACACGACGCTTCCGGCACGGGCGACGTCATCTTGGATCCAACGGCGTCGCGTCGTCGGCAAGCCCGGCTCCTGCATCAAGGCGGAAGCGACCGGAAAAGGAGCGGGCTGCTTGCGCGGCCCGTTCCTGTCCAGCCTGTCGGCGGTCGCCGGCAAGCCGGCTCCTACAGCTTCGCGTCCGCGCGCAAAGCATCGGCGCGGTCGGTCTTTTCCCACGAGAACGCGGTGGCGGTCTGCTTCTTGCCGGCCGCGTCGGTGTAGCTGACCTGCTGCGGCTTGCGGCCGAAGTGGCCGTAGGCCGCGGTGGCCTGGTACACCGGGTGGATCAGGTCGAGCATCTTGACGATGCCGTACGGGCGCAGGTCGAAGTGCCTGCGGATCAGCTTCTCGATCTGCTCGTCGCTGATCCGGCCGGTGCCGAAGGTGGTGACCGAGATCGAGGTCGGCTCGGCCACGCCGATGGCGTAGGAGACCTGCACCTCGCAGCGGTCGGCCAGGCCGGCGGCGACGATGTTCTTGGCCACGTAGCGGGCGGCGTAGGCGGCGGAACGGTCGACCTTGGACGGATCCTTGCCCGAGAACGCGCCGCCGCCGTGGCGGGCCATGCCGCCGTAGCTGTCGACGATGATCTTGCGGCCGGTCAGGCCGCAGTCGCCGACCGGGCCGCCGATCACGAAGATGCCGGTCGGGTTGATGTGGACCTTCTTCTTCGGCAGCGTTTCCAGCCACTTCTTCGGCAGCACCGGCTTGAGGATGTGCTCGTACACGCCCTCGACCAGGTCCTTCTGCTTGACGCCCGGGTCGTGCTGGGTCGACAGCACCACCGCGTCCAGGCCGAGCACGTTGTGCTCGTGGTCGTAGCGCAGGGTGACCTGCGACTTGGCGTCCGGGCGCAGCCACGGCAGCGGCGAGTTCTTCTTCTTGCGGACCTTGGCCTGCTGCTCGACCAGGCGGTGCGAGTAGTAGATCGGCGCCGGCATGAACTCCGGGGCCTCGGTGCAGGCGTAGCCGAACATCAGGCCCTGGTCGCCCGCGCCCTGTTCCTCCGGCTTCTTGCGGTCCACGCCGGCGGCGATGTCCGGCGACTGCTTGCCGAGCATGTTGATGATCGCGCAGGTGTGGCCGTCGAAGCCGACGTCGGAGTTGTTGTAGCCGATGTCGTTGATGACCTTGCGGGCCAGCGACTCGATGTCGACCCAGGCATTGGTGGTGACCTCGCCGGCGACGATCGCCGCGCCGGTCTTCACCAGCGTCTCGCAGGCCACGCGCGCGCGCTTGTCCTGGGCCAGGATGGCATCGAGGACGGCGTCGGAGATCTGGTCGGCGATCTTGTCCGGATGGCCTTCGGAGACCGATTCGGAGGTGAAGAGATAGCTGGACATTCGGCTATATCCCTGTATTCGGATGAAGAGATGGGCGCGCATGATACACGGCCGCGGGCCGCGGTGCATTGTGCCGGTCCGTGGGTGTCCGGGGGTTAAGGGCCCGATGCGGCGGCGTCATCGCACGGTAGCCGTGCTGCAACGGACATGTCGCGGGCGTCATCCAGGCTGCGCGGCAGGCAAGCCGCCAGGACGATCCGATGAGCCCCATCGACGACTTCCCGCTCCGGCCCGGCCCGCCGCCGGCACCGCCAGGCCGTCGCATCAGGTCGCGACCGCTGGATCCGGTCGCACTCCGCGGCCCATGCGACCGGCGCCGCCTGCAGTTGCCCATCCACGCCGCACCGCCGGCGACGCTGGGGGAGGGCCACCGATGAAGGCTCCGGTCGCCACGCTGCCGCGCCGGCACCGGACCGTCTTCATTTCCGACGTGCACCTCGGTTCGCGCCATTGCCACGCCGCCGAACTGGCCGACTTCCTCGGCGGCCTGCGCTGTGGCCAGCTCTACCTGGTCGGCGACATCGTCGATTTCTGGTGGATGGCGCAGCGCCGCGCGGCCTGGGGCGCCGCGCAGCATCGCGTGGTCGAGGCCCTGCATGCGCTGGCCCGCAACGGCACCGGACTGGTCTACATGCCGGGCAACCACGACCGCCCGGTGCGCCGCTACTGCGGGCTGGTGCTGCCTGCGATGCAACTGCGCCGGCGCGCGATCCACGCGACTGCCGACGGCCGCCGCCTGCTGGTGGTCCACGGCGACGACTACGACGCGGTGACGCATTTCGGCGGCCTGCAGGAGCGCTTTGGCGATTGGCTCTATTACCGCATCCTCACCGGCAACCGCCTGACCAACGCGGCACGGCGCCGGCTCGGCCTGCGCTACTGGTCGCTGGCCGACTGGATCAAGCGGCGCAGCAGTTCCGCCGAGCGCTACATCGAACGCTTCGTGCAGGCGGGGCTGGACGATGCGCGCCGGCGCGGCCTGGACGGCATCGTCTGCGGCCACATCCACCGCGCCGGCCTGTTCGAGCGCGAGGGCCTGGTCTACGCCAACGACGGCGACTGGGTGGAAAGCCTGACCGCACTGGCGGAAGGCGCGGATGGCAGCCTGAGCCTGCTCGACCATCGCGGCCAGGTGCTGGCGACGTTGCCATCGCCGCGGCAACCCGGACTGCCGCGCGCCGCCTGAAGCAACCGCCGCGCGTTGCCCCCGCGATGCACATGGACAAGGACTGGTATCGGCGAATTCCCGTAGCGCGGGGCCTGCCCGCTGCCTTCGCCAGGAACACCGGCGGCAGCGAGGCAGGCCCCGCTGCGCCCGCCAGCCGGGAATGCGGGCACCAGCCAGAGGGAACGGTCCGTGGACTGCTAGCATCCTTGCGCTATGGATTCCCTGACCCAGATCGTCCTCGGTGGCGCCATCGCCGCCGCCATCGCCCCTGCGCGCCACCGCCGCGCCGCGCTGCTGGCCGGCGCCGCGCTCGGCACCCTGCCGGACCTGGATTCGTTGCCGATCATGCTGCTCAGCGACGATCCGGTGGTGCGGATGACCGTGCACCGCAGCTTCAGCCATTCGCTGTTCGTGCTGCCGCTGGTCGGCTGGGCGATCTGGTGGCTGTTCCGCCGCTTCGGCCGCGGGCGGGTAGCCGAAGCGCCGCGGCGCTGGTTCTGGGCGATCCAGCTGGCGCTGGTCACCCATCCGCTGCTGGATGCGTTCACCGTCTACGGCACCCAGCTGTGGTGGCCGGCGACCTCGCCGCCGGTGATGTGGTCGAGCGTGTTCATCATCGACCCGGCCTATACGCTGTGGCTGCTGCTGGCCTGCGTGGTCGCCTGGTTCGCGCGCGAGCGCCCGCTGGCGCAACGCGCGCTGGTCGCGGGCCTGGCGTTGAGCAGCGCGTACCTGGGCTGGTCGCTGCTGGCCAAGGCGCAGGTGGAGCGCCAGGCGCAGCACAGCCTGGCGGCGATGGGACTGGCCGATGCGCCGCGCTTCTCGGTGCCGATGCCGTTCAACACGCTGCTGTGGCGGGTGGTGGCGATGACGCCTTCGGGATTCGTGGAAGGTGAGCGCTCGCTGATGGCCGACCGCGGACCGATGGCATTCCGCAGCTATCCATCCGATGTGCAGGCGTTGGCGGAAGCGGAGCACATTCCCGCCGTGCGCCGGCTGGCCTGGTTCAACCACGGTTTCATGAAGGCGCACGAACGCGACGGCCGGCTGGAGCTGTCCGACCTGCGCATGGGCGCCGAGCCCGACTACACGTTCGTGTTCGCCGTGGCTGCGCGCGATGGCGAAACCTGGCGTGCGATACCGCCGCAGCAGCTGCGGCCGCCATGGGAAGCGCGCCGGCGACTGGGCCAGATGTGGCAGCGCATCTGGCGGGAGCCGCCGGCGGACGACGCGGCGGACTGAAGGGTCCGCCGTGCGGGGCGTCAGCCTTCCGTGTGCGCGACCTTGGCCGCCTCGGGATTCCCGGCCTTGGCGGCGGCCACCTGCGCGGCGCGTGCGCGCTGGATCTGCGCGGCGGCGGCCACTTCGCCCTTGAGCAGGTACTGGTAGCCCTCCTGGCCCAGTGCCGATTTCAGCTGGCGCTCGACGCGGTCGAAGACGATGCGGTACTCGGGGTAGGGCGTGCGCGCCCCGACCACCATGCGGATGTGGCGTTCGCTGACGCCCGTGTCGCGCGAAAGATCGGCGACGGTGGCGTCGGTGGCGAAGGCGGAGGGAACGGCGGCCAGCGCGGCCTCGACAACGGCGATGCGAGCAAACATGACAGCCTCCTGGGCAGGATGTCCTGCCGATGGCCGTGGCTGGCGGCCACGGACCGGGTGTGTCCCGGTCTGGCCAGCGTCCCGCCGCGCAGGAAGCGCGCACAGTGCCGGAGTGCAGGGTGACGCAAGTAACGTTTATTCGATGGTTGGTTACATGAAGCGACCTTCCGCGGGAAACCTCAGGCCGCAACCGCCAGTCCGGGTGGCAGGCCCGCGTCCAGCGCATCGAAATAGGCGGTGGTCAGTTCGATCTGCGCCGCCGCGGTCTGGGCACGGTTGACCACGTTGCGGAAGGCCGCGTTCTCCGCGCGGTCCTTCGCGTACCAGCCCAGGTGCTTGCGCGCGATGCGCACGCCCTGTTCCTCGCCGTAGAAGGCATGCAGGGCGCGCAGGTGGTCGAGCAGGATATCGCGCACCTCGCCGGCGCCGGGGGGCGCCAGCAGTTCGCCGGTGTCCAGGAAATGGGCGATTTCGCGGAAGATCCATGGCCGCCCCTGCGCGGCGCGGCCGACCATCACCGCGTCGGCGCCGGTCTCGCGCAACACCCGTGCCGCGCGCTGCGGAGAATCGATGTCGCCGTTGGCGATCACCGGAATGGCAACCCCGGCCTTGATCTCGGCGACGGTGTCGTACTCGGCCTGCCCGGTGTAGTGCTGGTCGCGGGTGCGGCCGTGCACGGTCAGCGCCTGGATGCCCGCGTCCTGCGCGATGCGCGCGATCGCCGGCGCGTTGCGGTGCGCGGCGTCCCACCCGGTGCGGATCTTCAGTGTCACCGGCACCTCGACCGCGGCGACCACGGCCTCGAGGATGCGCCCGACCAGCGCCTCGTCGCGCATCAGTGCCGAGCCGGCCCACGCATTGCAGACCTTCTTGGCCGGGCAGCCCATGTTGATGTCGACGATCTGCGCCCCTTGGTCGACGTTGTAACGCGCCGCCTCGGCCAGTTGCCGTGGCTCGGTGCCGGCGATCTGCACGCTGACCGGCTCGGGTTCGCCGGCATGGTCCATGCGATGCAGCGACTTGCGCGTGTTCCAGAAACGCGGATCGCTGATGGTCATCTCCGACACCGCCAGCCCGGCGCCCATGCGCTTGCACAGCAGCCGGAACGGCTTGTCGGTGACCCCGGCCATCGGCGCCAGGACCACGCGGGGAGCGATCGTGCAGGACCCGATGCGCACCGTCTGCGTCCTTCAGATCCCGAAGCGGGCCGCGATTTCGTCGTGCCGCGGCATCGCGTGCGCGGCTCCGGCGCGCTCGGTGGACAGCGCGGCGAAGCGGTTGGCGTAGCGCACGTGCGCGGCGAAGGGTTGTTCGAACGGGCGCGCCAGCGAGGCGGCCAATGCGCCGTTGAAGGCATCGCCGGCGCCGGTGGTGTCGCTGGCCGCCACGCTCTCGGCGCCGATGCGGTAGTGGGCCTGCGCATCGCCGCGCGGCCGTTCGTCCGCGTGCGAGACGAACACGCCGACCGCGCCCAGGGTGACCACCACGGTGCCGTGCGGCAGCAGCTTGCGGCACAGCGCGTGCAGGCGCGTGCCATCGAGCTCGGCCACCGCTTCGGCTTCGACCCGCTCGCCGACATGGCGGACGAGCAGGGCGGCGAACTCGGTTTCGTTGGGGGTGAGCACGTCGGCCAGGCGCAGCAGGCCGATGCCGCTGGCCGCGTTGGCCGGCGCCGGGTTGAGCACGGTGGTGACGCCCGCCCCGCGCGCCATCGCCAGCGCGGCCTCGATGGTCTCCACCGGCGATTCCAGCTGCGCGAGCAGGACCCGTGCGCAGGACAGGCGCTCGCTGGGGTCGGCGGTGACGTGCGCCATGCCGAGCGTGCCGTTGGCGCCCGCGCCGATCACGATGCTGTTGCGGCCGCGGGCGTCGACGTAGATGCCGGCGGTCCCGGTCGGCTGGTCGCTGGCTTCGGCGTGCAGGTCGATGCCGTCGGCCTCGGCCAGCTGGCGCGCGAGCGCGCCGCCGGCGTCGTCGCCCAGCGCGCAGACGAAGGCGGTACGCGCGCCCGCGCGGGCGGCTGCCACTGCCTGGTTGAAGCCCTTGCCGCCGGGTCCGGTCGAATACTGGCCGGCGATGGTCGCGCCCACCGCCGGCAGCTCGGGGCAGCGCCAGACATGGTCGACATTGAAGGAACCGACGACGATGACCGAATTCATGGAGCCTCTGGAACCTTTGCGGCGCGGGAAACCACAACGGAAAACGGAAAAGGCGGGCCGCACGGGCCCGCCGGGGGCGGCGGGCGGGGCTCAGCCGAAGTGGGTGAGCACGCCGGCGATGGTCGCGGTCATGAACGTGGCGATCGAACCGCCCAGCACCGCGCGCAGGCCGAAGCGGGCCAGGTCCTGGCGCCGTTCCGGGGCCAGCCCGCCGATGCCGCCGATCTGGATCGCGATCGAGCTGAAGTTGGCGAACCCGCACAGCGCATAGGTCGCGATCAGCGCGCCTTCCTTGCTCAGGGAGACGCCCTGGACCTGTCCGTTCACGATCTTGGCCAATTGGGTATAGGCGACGAATTCGTTGATCACGATCTTCTGGCCGATCAGCGAGCCGACCGTGGTCGCGTCGGCCCACGGGGTGCCGATCACCCAGGCGATGGGCGCCAGCAGGTAGCCGAGGATCGTCGACAGGCTGGTCGGCTGCCCGATCGCCGCGGCGATCCCGGTGACGTCGCCAAGCCAGGTCAGCGGCGCATCGACCAGCGCGATCAGGGCGATGAACGCCAGCAGCATCGCGCCGATGTTCAGCGCCAGGCGCAGGCCGTCGCCGGCGCCGGCCGCGGCCGCGTCGATCACGTTGGCGGTGGTCTTCTCGACCTCCATCTTCACCGTGCCGCGGGTCAGCGGTTCGCCGGTCTCCGGCACCAGGATCTTGGCGATCACCAGGGTGGCCGGCGCGGCCATGATGCTCGCCGCCAGCAGGTGCTTGGCGAAGAACACCTGCTGCACCGGGTCGCCGCCGCCGAGCATGCCCACGTAGGCGGCCAGCACGCCGCCGGCGATGTGGGCCATGCCGCCGATCATCATGGTCAGCAGCTCGGACTGGGTCATCTTGGCGATGTAAGGGCGCACGGTCAGCGGCGCCTCGGTCTGGCCGATGAACACGCTGGCGCACACGCTGGTGGTCTCGGCGCCGGACACGCGCATCACCTTGGTGATCGCCCAGGCCATGCCCCGCACCACCATCTGCATCACGCCCAGGTGGTAGAGCACGCCCATCAGCGCAGAGAAGAAGATGATGGTCGGCAGCACCTGGAAGGCGAAGATGAAGCCGTTCTTCGGCACGTCCATCAGGCTGCCGAAGATGAAGTTGGAGCCTTCGTTGACGAAGCTGAGGATCCTGACGAAGCCCCGGCTGAGCCAGTCGAACACCAGGCGCCCGCCCGGGACCAGCAGCACCACCGCGGCGAACACGATCTGCAGGGTCACGCCGGTACCGACCAGCTTCCAGTCCACCGCGCGGCGGTTGTTCGAGAACAGCCAGACGATGCCGATCAGCACGGCCAACCCGAACAGGCCGAAGCCGATCCGACCCAGTGCGTCGATCATGGAATCCCCTGAAGATGTTAAAGAATTGCGAAATCCTAGCAGGTCGGCAGGTGCGGCGCCCGCCTGAACGGAAGCCGGTTCCTTCCTCTCTTGGAGCGGAGGGCTTGCCCGCCATGCCGCGCAGCAGTGCGCGCATGCGCGCACGGGAGCCCGGGATCAAGGTGCGAAGCAGCGGGGCAAGCCCCGTCCTACAATGGATTTTTCTCGGAGACGCAGCATGCAATACCGTCGCCTCGGCACCTCCGGCCTGCAGCTGTCCGCGTTGTCCTTCGGCGCCTGGATGACCTTCGGCCGCCAGGTCGGCCGCAGCCAGGCACGCGAACTGGTCGCGGCGGCCTGGGACCACGGGATCAATTTCTTCGACAACGCCGAGGCCTACGCCAACGGCGAGGCGGAGCGGGTGATGGGCGACGTGATCGCCGACCTGCGCCTGCCGCGCGACGGCTACTGCGTGTCCAGCAAGGTCTTCTTCGGCGCGGCTGAAGATCCGCGCCCGACCCAGCGCGGCCTGTCGCGCAAGCACGTGGTCGAGGCCTGCCACGCGGCGCTGCAGCGGCTGCGGGTCGAGCACCTGGACCTGTACTACTGCCACCGCCCAGACCCGGATACGCCGGTCGGCGAAACGGTGGCGGCGATGGACCTGCTGGTGCGCCAGGGCAAGGTGCTGTACTGGGGCACGTCGGAATGGCCGGAGGCGCTGATCCGCGAGGCGGCGAAGTTCGCCCGCGCCAACCACATGGCCGCTCCGAGCATGGAGCAGCCGCAGTACAACCTGCTGCATCGCGAGCGGGTCGAACTGGAATACGCGCCGCTGTATTCGGAGCTGGGGCTGGGCACCACCATCTGGTCGCCGCTGGCCTCGGGCCTGCTGACCGGCAAGTACGCCGGCGGCGTCCAGCGCGAGGGCCGGCTGGCGCAGCCCGACGCGGGCTGGTTGCAGCGGCTGGTGGTGGGCCATAGCGAAGAGCGCCGGCTGGAGCGGGCGCAACGGTTCGTCGAGGCCGCCGGGGCGCTGGGCGAGAAACCGGCGGCGCTGGCGATCGCCTGGTGCCTGCGCAACCCGCACGTGAGCAGTGTGATCCTCGGCGCCAGCACCACCGCGCAGCTGCTGGAGAACCTGTCGGCGCTGGAACTGGCCGGGCGCCACGACGAACAGGACTGGCAACGGCTGGAGGTCGCCGCGTCCAACTGATCGCTTGACAGGCGAATGCGAATTATTATCATTAACCGGGTTCCGCGCCCCCTCCCGAGCTGGAGCCCGATCATGAACGTCCACCGCCTGACCTTGCCCCACACCGATTCTCCCCGCGTGCCGGCCCCGGTCCCACAGGCCGACGAGGCCGTCCTGAGCAGCGAACACCTGCTCAAGGGCCGCCGCGAGATCCTGATCCGCCATGGCGACAAGCTGTACCGGCTGCGCCACACCAGCAACGACAAGCTGATCCTGACCAAGTAACCGGTCCGGTAGGCCGGGTCCGCGTCCGAGCGACGCGAACCTGGCCCCGCGATGCCGCGCGCGGCCCTAGGGCCGTAGCACTGTTCTCTCCCCCTGGACGCCAGCTCGGTTCACCGGACGCCAGCCCACCGGGTTCTCCACTTCCGGAACCTAGAAGCTGAAACCGATGATCCGTGCCCACCGGCTCGGGGTCGCCATCTGTGCCGCCCTCGCCACCGCCTCCGTTTCTCCCGCCCATGGCGCAGCCCCGGGCGGCGCTGATGCCGCCGGCGCGGCGATCCACGAATTCGACCGCGTCCAGGTCACCGCCACGCGCACCGAGCGCGCGATCGTCGACGTGCCGGCCTCGGTCGACGTCATCGACCGCGAGCGCCTGGACGACACCCTCGCGCGCAACATCAAGGACCTGGTCCGCTACGAGCCGGGCGTATCGGTGACCTCGAGCTTCGGCCGCTTCGGCCTGGGCGGGTTCCGGGTCCGCGGGCTGGAAGGCAACCGCGTGCAGATCCAGACCGATGGCATCCAGGTGCCCGATGCGTTCTCGATCGGCAGCTTCTCCAACGCCAACCGCAACTTCGTCGACCTGGACACGATCAAGCGGGTGGAGATCGTGCGTGGGCCGGCCAGCTCGCTGTACGGCTCCGATGCGCTGGGTGGCGTGGTCGCGTTCGTGACCAGGGATCCAGCGGACTACCTGGGCGACGACGGCGACGCCTATTTCGGCCTCAGGTTCGGCTACGAGGGCGACTGGCGCGGGTTGTCCGCCGGTGCCACCGCCGCATTCGGCGGCGACCGCTGGAGCGGCATGGTCGCGCTCAATGGCCGCACCGGGCAGGAAACCCGCAACCAGGGCGACGACCGCAGCGCCGGTGCCAACCGCACCGCGGCCAATCCGCAGGACCGCGACGGCGGCAGCGTGCTGGCCAAGCTGGTGTTCGCGCCGTCCGCGGACCAGCGCCTGCGCCTGACCGCGGAAAGCAGCGAGGACAACAGCGAGACCGACGTGCTGTCCTCGATCAACGCGACCACCCGGTCGCTGCTGGGCGACGACAGCCAGCAGCGCCGCCGGGTTTCGCTTGCCCACGAGATGGATGCGGTCGGTGCCGGCTTCGCCGACAGCCTGGACTGGCAGGTCTACTGGCAGGACAGCCAGACCACCCAGGACACCGACGAGCTGCACACCGGCAACATCCGCCGCCAGCGCCGGTTCGACTTCGACCAGCGCGTCTACGGCCTGCAGGCGACCTTCCACAAGGCGCTGGTGGGCGGCAGCGTGTCGCACGACCTCACCTACGGCATCGACGGCGCCTGGACCCGCACCGCGCAGCTGCGCGACGGCGTACAGACCGACCTCAATACCGGTCAGTCCAGCAGCACGATCCTGCCGGACGTGTTCCCGGTGCGCGATTTCCCGCTCAGCGACACCACCGAGGTCGGCCTGTTCGTGCAGGACGAGATGCGCCTGGCCGACGGCCGGCTCAGCCTGGTGCCGGGCCTGCGGGTGGACTACTACCGGCTCGATCCGGAGGTCGACGCGATATTCGCCGAGGACAACCCGGGCGTGCCGGTCAGCGGCCTGGACGACACCAGCGTGTCGCCCAAGTTCGGCGCGATCTGGCGCTTCGACGAACAGTGGTCGATGTTCGCCAACTACGCGCACGGCTTCCGCGCGCCGCCTTACAACGATGTCAACCTCGGTTTCACCAACTTCATGTTCGGTTACACGGCGATCCCGAACCCGGACCTGAAGCCGGAAACCAGCAACGGCCTCGAACTGGGCCTGCGCCGGGTGGGCGAGGCCGCCTACTTCGGACTGAGCGGGTACTACAACGACTATCGCGACTTCATCGAGTCCCTCGTGCTGGTCGGCTTCAACGACGAAGGCCTGATGGTGTTCCAGTCGCGCAACGTGGCCGACGCGCGCATCTACGGCGCCGAGCTCAAGGCCGGCGTGGACTTCAGCGCGCTGTCCGATGCCTGGAGTGGCTGGTCGCTGCGCGGGTCGGCGGCGTGGGCGCGCGGCGACAACCGCACCGACGGAGTGCCGCTGGACTCGGTCGATCCGTTGCGCGCCTCGCTGGGACTGGCCTACGACACGCAGGCGTGGGGCGCGGAACTGGCCGGCAGCTTCGCCGACCGCAAGGATCGCGTCTCCGACCCGACCTACTACCGTCCGACCGGTTACGGGGTGCTCGACCTGATGGCGCACTGGAAGTTCGCCCCGGGCGCACGCATCGACTTCGGCGTCTTCAACCTGGGCGACCGCAAGTACACCGACTGGGCGGATGTTCCCATCGGCGTGGCGGCGACATCCACCACGCTGGACCGCTACACCCGGCCGGGCCGCACCGTGTCGGCCAGCCTGGCAGTGAGCTGGTAGCGGTGACGGGCCGGCAGCCAGCGACTGTCGCGGCGGGCGTGCCGGCATGGCCCGCGCGTGCGCTGCCGAGTCCCTGGCAGTTGGCCGCACTGGGCACGGTGCTGTGCATGTACCGGCCGCAGCGTGGCGGCGAGCTGGCCGGCTGGACGCAGGCGGTGCGGGCCGAATGCGACGCGGCCATGGACAGCGACGGGCTCTGCGAAAGCCTGTCGTTCTTCGATGTCCGCGGCGCATGCTGCTGGCGCCTGTTCCTGCTGCCGGACAGCGACTTCCTGGCCTGGGACACGCTGGCCGCGCGGTTTCCCGCCCGATGTCGCGACGCGGCCGGCCACGGAATGGCCGAGCGGCTCTGGCGGCGGCTGGCCGGGCGCCTGGGCGGCAATGCCTGGCGGTTGTGCGCCTTGCGCCTGCACGTGCTGGCGCCGCGCTGGGGCGATCCGACCCTGGCCGCCAGCCCGGCGAAAGTGTCGCCACTGGGTGCCTCGACCGCGCGGCACGTGGCCCGCCGGGAAGGCGCCGAAGGCGAAGTGCGCCTGAACGACTGCTGTTGCGCGCGCGCGACGGCGGCAGCGGCGCTGCAGATTTCTCCCGCCAGCGGCAGCGAGGTGCCGCTGGTCAGGCTTTGACCCGAACCTCGCGCCGCCAGGGATGGCCTCTTCTTCCTTCTCAACGGACTCTCCAGGCACTTCCATGTCCCGAGCTACCCTGAAACATCCGGCAGCGTTTCTGGCCGCCCTGGCGCTGCTCGCCGGTGGCGCCCATGCACAGACGACCGGCGCCGATCCGCAACGCGACCGCCAGAGCATCCTGGCGATGCAGGGCGAATACCTGGTCGACTTCGCCTTCGACGAGACCGTGCTGCTCAAGCCCGGCTACGAGCGCGCGCCGGCCATGCGCAGCGGCGGCGACGAAATGGTGGTGGTGGTCGAGGACACGCCGGAGAAGATCGTCCTGCAGCACCTGCTGGTCGACCTCAAGAGCGGCCACGTGACCAAGCACTGGCGCCAGGACTGGACCTGGGAGGCGTCGCAGCGTTTCGAGTTCACCGAGGACCAGACCTGGCGCGTGCGCCCCGTCCCGGCCGGACTGACCCGGAGCGCCTGGACCCAGTGCGTGTTCGAGGTCAGCGACGCGCCGCGCTACTGCGGCACGGGCCGCTGGACGTACGACAACGGGGTGGCCACCTGGACTTCCGATCTGTCCTGGCGCCCGCTGCCGCGGCGCGAGTACACCCGGCGCAGCGACTACAACGCGCTGTCGGTGGTCAACCGCCACACGATCACGCCGGGCGGCTGGACCCACGAGCAGTTCAACACCAAGGTGCTGCGCAAGCCCGACGGCAGCCAGCAGGAGATCGCCCGCGAGTTCGGCTTCAACGACTACCAGAAGGAGACCGACGTCGATTTCGGCCCGGCCTGCGCCTACTGGAAGGGCACGCAGGACTACTGGGCGCGGGTGCGCGCGCGCTGGGACCGCTATCTGTCGCAGTCGCCGGGCCTGCACCTCAAGACCGGGATCGACGGCATGGCGATGATCATGCCGCTGTTCACCCAGGCCGGCGAAGAGCAGGAGGGCAGGCGCGTGGCCGACGCGGAGATCGACCAGGTCTTCGCCGAGTGGGTCGAGCCGGCACGCTGAGCGGGCAGTTTCCCCCGCCTTCCGGCGGCGGAAGCATCGCCGCCGCGGCTCCCGTGATCGGTGATGGCGGGAGCCGTTCCGGCCACGGCAATGCCTATACTGGTCCGAGATCAGGAAATGGCCGCGAACGGCCGCAAGGAGAGGGGATGATGTCTTCGGGGTTCCTGGCACTGGTGCTGCTGGTCGCCGGCGCGGTCGTGCTGTTCAAGACCGTGCGGATGGTGCCGCAGGGTTACGAATGGACGGTCGAGCGCTTCGGCAAGTACACCCACACGCTGGATCCGGGCCTGCACTTCCTGATCCCGATCATCTACGGCGTCGGCCGCAAGGTGAACATGATGGAGCAGGTGCTGGACGTGCCCAGCCAGGAGGTCATCACCAAGGACAACGCGGTGGTGCGCGTGGACGGGGTGGTGTTCTTCCAGGTGCTGGACGCGGCCAAGGCCGCCTACGAGGTCGCCACCCTGGAAGTGGCGATGATCGCCCTGGTCCAGACCAACATCCGCACCGTGATCGGCTCGATGGACCTGGACGAGTCGCTGTCCAACCGCGAGCGGATCAACGCCCAGCTGCTCAACGTGGTCGACCACGCGACCAATCCCTGGGGCATCAAGGTCACCCGCATCGAAATCCGCGACATCCAGCCGCCGCGCGACCTGGTCGATTCGATGGCCCGGCAGATGAAGGCCGAGCGCGACCGCCGCGCGGTGATCCTGGAGGCCGAGGGCCACCGCTCCTCGGAGATCCTGCGCGCCGAAGGCGACAAGCAGGCGGCAATCCTGCAGGCCGAGGGCCAGAAGGAAGCGGCGTTCCGCGAGGCCGAGGCCCGCGAGCGCCTGGCCGAGGCCGAGGCCAAGGCCACGCGGATGGTGTCCGAGGCGATCGCCAACGGCGACGTGCAGGCGATCAACTACTTCATCGCGCAGAAATACGTGGAAGCGTTCAAGGAGCTGGCCACCGCGCCGAACCAGAAGTTCGTGCTGATGCCGATGGAGGCCAGCGGCGTGATCGGTTCCATCGCCGGCATCGCCGAGCTGGCCCGCGAAGCGCTGTCCGGGCAGCAGCAGAAGGCGGCCGCATCGCGCGTGCCGCCGTCGCGGCCGGGAGCCTGATCCATGCGCGCGGACGTGATGACCTGGGCGGCGGTGGCGCTGCTGCTGATCGCCGCCGAAACCCTGGCACCGGGCGCGTTCCTGCTGTGGATGGGGTTCGCCGCGGCCATCGTGTTCGTGGTGGTGCTGCTGGTGCCGGGGATCCCTGTACTGGCGCAGGTGACGGCGTTCGTGGCGCTGAGCTTCGTCTCGATCCAGGTCTACCGGCGCTGGTTCCGCAAGGCGGCCCGGCAGAGCGACCGGCCGCTGCTCAACCGGCGCGCCGAGCAGAACATCGGCCTGGTCGCGCCGCTGGACCAGGCGATCGCCGGCGGCCGCGGCCGGATCAAGCTGGGCGACGCCTTCTGGGTGGTGGAAGGGCCGGACCTGCCGGCCGGTACGCCGGTGCGCGTGGTGGCCGTGGACGGGATGGTGCTCAAGGTGCAGGAGGCGTAGCCCCGCGGCGGTGGCGCGTCCCGGCCCGGGCGCCGGCCGGATGGTTTCATCTGGGATAATGGCGGTCTTCCTTTCAGCGAGACCGCCATGACCCGCAAGACCGTCCTCAACGACACCCACCGCGCGCTCGGCGCCAAGATGGTGGACTTCGGCGGCTGGGACATGCCGATCCACTACGGCTCCCAGCTCGACGAGCACCACCTGGTCCGGCGTGGGGCCGGCATGTTCGACGTCAGTCACATGACCGTGGTCGACCTGCACGGCGCCCGGATGCGCGAGTTCCTGCGCCACCTGCTGGCCAATTCGGTGGACAAGCTCAAGCTGCCGGGCAAGGCGCTGTACAGCTGCATGCTGGACGAGCGCGGCGGGGTCATCGACGACCTGATCGTCTACTACCTGGACGAATCGTTCTTCCGCCTGGTGGTCAACGCCGCCACCCGCGACAAGGACCTGGCCTGGATCGAACGGCAGGCCGGCGCGTTCGGCGTCGAGGTCGAGGAGCGTCCCGAGTTCGCCATGGTCGCCGTGCAGGGTCCGCAGGCGCGCGAGCGGGTGATCGGGCTGCTGCGCGAGCCTGACCGCGTGGCCGCCGGCAAGCTTGGCCGCTTCGCCGCGCTGGAAACGCAGACCGCCGCTGGCGTGCCCCTGTTCCTGGCGCGCACCGGCTACACCGGCGAGGACGGCTTCGAGATCGTGTTGCCCGAGGGCGACGCGGTCGCGTTCTGGAACGCGCTGCTGGCCGCCGGAGTGAAACCGGCCGGCCTGGGCGCGCGCGACACCCTGCGCCTGGAAGCCGGGATGAACCTCTACGGCCAGGACATGGACGAGGACACCACGCCATGGGAAGCGGGCCTGGCCTGGACCGTGGCGCTGGACGACGGCCGCGACTTCATCGGCCGTGCCGCGCTGGAGGCGCAGAAGGCGGCCGGCGCGCCGCGCCAGCTGCTCGGCCTGGTGATGGACGAGAAGGGTGTGCTGCGCCACGGACAGAAGGTGCTCGCCGCCGGCGGGGAGGGCGAGGTCTTGTCGGGCACCTTCTCGCCGACGCTGGGCAAGGCGATCGCGTTCGCGCGCGTGCCGGCCGGCGATCCGGGCCAGGTCCGCGTGGATATCCGTGGCCGCGAAGTGCCGGTGCGGGTGGTCAGGTTCCCGTTCGTGCGCGACGGCCAGGCCCAGCCCGGCGTGCTCGGTTGAGCGGGCCGGCAATACCAGCACGGCGGAGTCCTCGCTAAACTAGCCGCCCATCCATTCCCCAGCGCGTGACCGGAGCCATCCCATGAGCGAGATCCCCGGCGACCTCAAGTTCCTCAAGTCCCACGAGTGGGCCCGCGTCGAAGGCAACGGCCGGATCACCGTGGGCATCTCCGACCATGCCCAGGGCCTGCTCGGCGACCTGGTCTACGTCGAGCTGCCCAACGTCGGCGACAGCGTCGAGGCCGGCAACGCGGCGGCGGTGGTCGAATCGGTCAAGGCGGCGTCGGATGTCTACAGCCCGGTCAGCGGCACGGTCGTCGAGGTCAATGCGGCGCTGTCGGACAAGCCGGAGACCATCAACGAGGACGCCTACGGCGAGGGCTGGCTGTTCGTGGTCGAGTCCGGCGACGCCGACCAGCTGGCCGAACTGCTCTCGCCGGACGACTACGCCGAGCTGATCGAGGACGAGGACGACTGAGCGCCGGCGCCCACGACCCGGGAAAAACGCCCGCCCAGCGCGGGCGTTTTTTTTCCGCTTCGTTCGCCGCGACGGCGGGCAGGATGCGGTGCGGAAGCGGCCGTTCTTGCGGCGGACGGGAGAGCGGCGGCGTGTCGTCGCGGCGGTCGGTTGGCAGCGCCGGGACGCGTCGCTGCGGTTCGCCGATCGTTCATTCCGGAAGCGCATGCGGTGCGCGGACGGTCGTCGATGGCCTCGCCGGGCTTGCGCAGTTCTGCGCAAATGGGCTTGTGCGATGCGAAACGAGGGCGCTCCCGCGGATTTTTTTTCGGCGCCGCGGAAGCGGTTCGATTCGCTCTCCCGGCAGACGTTCCGGTCTCGTGGTCGTGCGCCCGCAACTGCACGCGCCGATGCATCGTTGCGGAAAAGCACTTGTTTTCCGCAACGGATTGAAAAGCGTTCGGCGGATGCGCGTTTGCCGGCCGCATCGCAGGAAGCTTCGGCGGGTTGGCGCGAGGCGGCGGGCGGTTGAACCGCCGCGAAAAAAAACGCGCGGGGGTGTTGACAGTCAAAAAAACCGTGATTAGGTTTCGCCCAGCAGACGCTGCCTGCCGAAGCGAGTGAGTCGAATCAACACCACAACGCGAAGCACAACTCGGGCATCCGCCAGGAACCTTCAGACGGTGGAGCAGGCCCGCTTCCCTCCAAGAAAAGCAGCGAACCCCGATCTACCGCCCGCGCCATCGCATCGCGCGGGTCTTCCCGTATCCGTATCGACGTGCGTATCGCGCCGACGGACTCCCCCCGGCGGATACCGCCGCGGGTTTTCGCGACTGGGCGTTACCCATCTGTAGTCCACTGACGAGGAGCCAGCCATGGCCACGAAGAAAGCTGCGAAGAAGAAACCGGCCGCCAAGAAGGCGGTGAAGAAGGTCGCCAAGAAGACCGCCGCCAAGAAGGCGGTGAAGAAGGTCGCCAAGAAGAAGGTCGCCAAGAAGGCCGTGAAGCGGGCCGCGGCCAAGAAGGCGGTGAAGAAGGCGGTGAAGCGCAAGGTCGCCAAGAAGGCGGTGAAGAAGGCCGCCAAGAAGAAGGTTGCCAAGAAGGTCGCCAAGAAGGCGGTGAAGAAGGCCGCCAAGAAGAAGGTTGCCAAGAAGGTCGCCAAGAAGGCGGTGAAGAAGGCCGCCAAGAAGAAGGTCGCCAAGAAGGTCGCCAAGAAGGTGGTCAAGAAGGTCGCCAAGAAGAAGGTTGCCAAGAAGGCCGTGAAGAAGGCCGCCAAGAAGAAGGTCGCCAAGAAGAAGGCGGCCCCGGTCGCGCTGCCGGCAACCCCGGCCCCGCTGATCTGATCCAACCCCGATAGCCGTACCGAAATGACTCCCTCCCCGATGCCCAGCGGGGAGGGAGTTTTTTTATCCGCGTTCGACGACAGGGACGGCAGGGCATCCGGGATACGGAGTGCCGGCCGGATGCGATCGGGGAACGGTCGGACCGGTCGCGCTGCCGGTCGGGCGCCGGGGCATCGCCCCGGCACCACGGAAGATCAGTGCGGCGAGGCGACCGAGGCGGAGGACGAGGTGCCCTGCGCCGGCGCGTTGTCCGGCGCGGCGCCGTCGGCCATCAGGTTGTCCGCGCCGAAGTCGGTATCCACGTCGAGCCAGCGTTCGGCGGGCAGGCCGATCGCGCGGTCGATGATGGTCGGCAACAGGCCGCTGGGCAGCGAGCTCTCGCTGTTCCACAGGATGACCACGCCCAGGTCGCGGCCGGGCAGCAGGGCGGTCAGGCCGCGATAGCCCTGCACCGCGCCGGCATGGAACACCACCTCCTCGCCGGCATAGTCGAACACGCGCCAGCCCAGCGCGTAGCTGGCCGAATGGACGCGTTCGCGGCGCCAGCCCGAACGCATCTCGCCCGGGGTCGACACCACCGGCGCGTGCAGGGTGGCCAGCAGCGGCGCCGGCAGCACGTCGGGACGGTGGCCGGTATGGGCGAGCAGCCACTGCGCCATGTCGCTGATGCTGGCGTTGACGCCGGCGGCGGGCGGCAGGCGGTAGTAGGTCGGCTTCGGGCTGATGGACACCCAGCCGTTGCGGTTGCGCACGTGCGGCCGCGCCCAGCGCGGGCTCGACTCGATGCCGGCCAGGCCCAGGCTGGCGTCGTTCATGCCCAGCGGGGCGAACAGGCGGCGCTTCACGGCCTGCTCGTAGAAGCTGCCCGATGCGGCGAAGACCACGTCGCCGACCAGGCTGAAGGCGACGTTCTGGTAGGCGTAGCACTGGCCCGGCGCGCAGCTGAGCGGCGCCGATCCGAGCCGTTGCGCAACCTGGTAGTACTCGGCGTTGCCCTCGATGTCGCGATCGAAGGCGTTGTGGACCTTCAGGCCGACGCGATGGCTGAGCAGATCGGCCACGGTCACCTGGCGGGTGTAACCGGCATCGGACAGATGGAAGCCCGGCACGTAGTCGGCCACCTTGCTGTCCCAGCGCAGGCTGCCGTCGTTGACCAGCAGACCGGTCATGGTGCCGGCGAAGGCCTTGGACAGCGAGGCCAGGCGGAACACGGTGTGCGAATCGACCGGCTGCGGATGGACCACGTCGGTGATGCCGTAGCCGCGCGCGCTCAGGATGCGTCCGTCCTGGACGATCGCCATCGCCATGCCGGGGATGCGCTCGCCCTGGACCAGTTGCTCGGCCAGTGCTTCGAAGCGGGCCACGTCGAAACCCGGCGCGAGCGGCCGTACATCGGCGTTGGCATAGGTGCGGTACGGCAGCGGCTGGGTCGGCGGCGGCAACGACGCGTGCGGGAGCGTGGGCGTCTGCGCCGTGGAGGGCAGCGCCATCGCCAGCAGCAACGCCAACGAACCCATGGACAGCGGACGAAGCGTCAGCGTCCGTGTTCCCCTTGGCCTGGCCGGCCCTGCACGCTCGTCTCTCATGGTTTTGATGCCTGTAAGCTACCGCTGCGGCCGATTCTAGCGCCGGTTTTCCGGAATGCACAAACCAGGAGAAGATGAATGGGCAGTTTGTTGATCCTGTTGGTTATTTTGGGCCTGGTCGTGGTCGCGGCGCTGTGGGCCATGGGCATCTACAACGGGCTGGTGACCAGCCGCAACGGCTGGAAGAACGCCTTCGCCCAGATCGACGTGCAGCTGCAGCGCCGTTTCGACCTGATCCCGAACCTGGTCGAGACCGCCAAGGCCTACATGGGCCACGAGCGGGAAACACTGGAAGCGGTGGTCGCCGCGCGCGCGGCGGCGCAGTCCGGGCTGGCCGCGGCCAAGGCCCATCCGGGCGAGCCGGAGGCGATGGCGCAGCTGGCCGCAAGCCAGGGCCAGCTCAACGGCGTGCTCGGCCGGCTGATGATGGTGGCCGAGGCCTATCCGGACCTGAAGGCCAACCAGAACATGATGCAGCTCACCGAGGAGCTGTCCTCCACCGAGAACCGGGTGGCGTTCGCGCGCCAGGCCTACAACGACGCGGTGATGGCCTACAACAACCGGCGCGAGGTGTTCCCCTCCAGCGTGGTCGCCGGCATGTTCAACTTCGTCCCGGCCGCGCTGCTGGACATCCCGGCGGACAAGGCGCAGGTGCGCGAGGCGCCGAAGGTCCAGTTCTGAATCCGGCCCCGGGTCCGGCGGTGATGGCGCGGTCGACGGAGAGCGTGGAGCGATGAACTTCTTCGAGCATCAGGCTGCGGCGCGCCGCGGTTCGGGGCGGCTGGTGCTGCTGTTCGTGCTGGCGGTGGCGGGGATCGTGCTGGCGGTGGACCTGGCCACGCTGCTGGTGACCGGCGGCAGCGTCGGCGCCACCGTCACCGCGACCTTCGCCACCCTGCTGGTGATCGGCCTGGGCTCGCTGTACCGGATCGCCTCGCTGCGCGGCGGCGGTGCTGTGGTCGCCGCGCAGATGGGCGGCACCTTCGTCCCGGAGGACACCCGCGACCCGTCGCTGCGGAGACTGCGCAACGTGGTCGAGGAGATCGCGATCGCATCCGGCGTGCCGGTGCCCAAATTGTTCGTGCTGGACAACGAGGCGGGGATCAACGCTTTCGCCGCCGGCTACAGTACTTCGGACGCGGCCATCGCCGTCACCCGCGGCGCGCTGGACCGGCTCAACCGCGACGAGTTGCAGGGCGTGATCGCGCACGAGTTCAGCCACGTGCTCAACGGCGACATGCGCCTGAACGTCCGCCTGATCGGCCTGCTGTTCGGGATCCTGATGCTGAGCCTGATCGGCCAGCGCATCCTCATCTACGGCCGCCTGGGCCGCGGCCGCGATGGCGCGCCGATCCTGGTCGCGGCGCTGGTGGCGATGGCGGTGGGCGCCATCGGCGTGTTCTTCGGCCGCATGATCAAGGCCGGGGTCAGCCGCCAGCGCGAGTTGCTGGCCGACGCCTCGGCGGTGCAGTTCACCCGGCAGACCCGCGGCCTGGCCGGTGCGCTGAAGAAGATCGGTGGCCTGGACGCCGGCTCGAAGCTGCAGGACAAGGCCGACGCGGAAGAAGTGAGCCACATGCTGTTCGGGCCGGGCGCGTCATTGGCCGGACTGTTCGCCACCCATCCGCCGCTGGTCGAGCGCATCCGCCGGCTGGAGCCGACCTTCGATGCCCGCCAGCTGCAGGAACTGGAAGCGCGCTGGCGGGCGATGCCGCCCGACGGACTGGCCGAAGACGCCGCGCTGGGCCTGGCTGCGCGCGACGCGCGCGATGGCGGGCCGCCGCCGCTGCCGGCGGCCGATGCGCAGGTCGTGGTCACCCCGCCGATGGTAGCCAGCCAGGTCGCCACGCCGGCAGACAACGACTACCGTCGCGCCCACGACCTGGTCGAAGGACTGGGCCCGGAACTGCGCGCGCTGGCGCACCAGCGCGAGCAGGCCGTGCCGCTGCTGCTGGGCCTGCTGCTGGACGCCGATGCGGCGGTCGCCGCGCGCCAGCGCAGCGAGGTCGTCGCGCGCTGCGGCGAGGCGACGGCCCAGCACGCCTTCGAACTGCACAGGCAGCACCTGGAGGCGCTGCACCCGGCACTGCGCCTGCCGCTGGCGGCGATGGCGTTCCCGGTGCTGCGGCAGCGCCCGCGCCCGGAGCTGGATACGTTCCTGGACACCATCGAGGCGATGGTCCGCACCGACGGACGCGTGTCGGTGTTCGAGTACTGCCTGTCGAAACTGCTGCAGGTGCAGGTGCGCGAAGCGCTGGACCCTTCGCGCTATGCCCGCTTCGGCCGCAGCAAGGCGCCCGGCGTGCGCCAGGAGTTCGCCACGCTGCTGGCGGTGGTGGCGCAGGTCGGCCACCCGGGCGAACCGGCGCAGGCGCAGCGCGCCTACCTGGCCGGACTGCAGCGGGTGCTGCCGCGCGACCATCTGCCGTACGCGCCGCCGGCCGAAGGCGTGCAGGCGCTGGACGCGGTCTGGGCGCCGCTGGACGCATTGGCGCCACCGGCCAAGGAGATGCTGGTCGAAGCGCTGGTGGACGCGGTTTCGCAGGACCAGCGGGTCAGCGTGGCCGAGGCCGAGTTGCTGCGCACCGTGTGCGCGGTGCTGCACTGCCCGCTGCCGGCGCTGCTGTAGGCCGTTCCGGCCCCGGAGCGGACCGCCCGCGCGCGGGTCGATGCAGCGCAGGTCCCCGGGCCTCACGGGATGGCGATGTCGCAGTGCATCGGATACCGTGCGCGCCAGAGGCGGCCCGGCTCGGCCGCCGGCTCCGCCCAAGGAACGCTCCGCCCATGATCCCTGCTGACGCGGCCTCCACCCGGTTCGGCCGGCTCCGTTCCGCGATCGCCGAATCGCCGCCGCTGCTGTGGGCGTTCCTGTATTTCTTCTGCCTGCTCAGCGGCTATTACGTGCTGCGGCCGGTGCGCGAGGCGATGGGTGCTTCGGCCGACGTGGCGGCGGTGTTCCCGCCGTCGATGATCGCGTTCTTCGCCGAGCGCGGCGTGGCCCTGAAGGACTTCACCCTGCAGGTGCTGTTCACGTGCACCTTCCTGATCATGCTGCTGCTGCAGCCGGTGTACGGCTGGCTGGTGAGCCGCTATCCGCGGCGGGTGTTCCTGCCGGCGGTGTACGGTTTCTTCATCGTCACCCTGTTGCTGTTCTACGTGCTGTTCGACAGCGGCGTGCCCGGGCGCGGCATGGCCTTCTTCCTCTGGATAACCGTGTTCAACCTGTTCGCGGTGGCGGTGTTCTGGAGCTTCATGGCCGACGTGTTCAGCAACGCCGAAGCGCGCCGCTACTACGGCTACATCGGCGCGGCCGGGACCATGGGCGCGTTCCTCGGCCCGATCCTGACCCGCAGCCTGGTCGAACGGGTCGGGATCGCCAACCTGATGCTGGTCTCGGCCGGCTTCCTGGCGCTGTGCATCGTCTGCCTGCTGCGGCTGCGCCTGTGGGCGGTGGCGCGCGAACACGAGCGTGGCGTGGCCAGCGGCGAGGTGCCGATGGGCGGCGAGGTGCTGGCCGGGCTGAAGCTGGTCGCGCGCGAGCCGCTGCTGCGCTGGATGGCGCTGATGGTGGTGTGCGGGGTGGGCGTGGGCACGCTGCTGTACAACGAGCAGGCGGCGATCGTGCGGCGCACGTTCACCGACCCGGCCGCGGCCACCGCGTTCTACGCGACCCTGGACCTGGCGGTGAATGCGTTGACCCTGGTGGTGCAGCTGCTGGTGACGCGCGCGCTGCTGTCGCGCTACGGCATCGCCCCGGCGCTGCTGATCCCGGGCTGCGCGATCATCCTGGGCTTCTCGATCCTGGCCGCCTCGCCGCTGCCGATGATGGTGGCCATCGTCCAGGTGGTGACCCGCGCCAGCGAGTTCTCGCTGGCCAAGCCGGCGCGCGAGACCATCTACACCCGGGTCGGGCGCGAGTGGCGCTACAAGGCCGGCGCGGCCATCGACACGGTGATCTACCGCGGGGCGGACCTGAGCTTCGTCTGGCTGCACAAGCCGCTGTCGGCGTTGGGTTCCAGCGCGGTGTTCGGCGCCGGCCTGGTGGTGGCGTGCGTGACGGTGCTTTCGGCCCTGCGCCTGTTGCGCGAGGAGAAGCACCTGCCGGACGAGCGCGAGGTGCGGCCGGCGGCGACAGCCGCGGCAGGCGGCCCGGCCTGAGGCCTCAGGCCGGCAGCAGGGGAATGGCGAACAGCACCGCGCCGAGCACGAACAGCGCGGTCAATGCATGCACCAGCGGCCGGTCGACGGGCAGGAACACGAACTGCTCGATCGTGCGCCCGACCCAGAACAGCACCATGAACCCGAGCAGGGCGCGGCCCAGCGGCGTGCCGCGAAGCTCGTGCGGCAGCCACAGGCAGGCCGCGCCGATGCCCGCGAACACGTAGACCAGGCGCAGGTTGAGGATCTGGGTGATGGCGCGGGTAGGCAGGCCGACCTTCGCCAGTTCGCGCTTCCAGCCGAACAGCCGCCAGAACGCCAGGTGGAACGCGGCGAAGCCGAAACTGTGCACGGCGCAGAGGAACAACGGCAGGTCCTGGCGCATCGTGGCTCCATGCGGAGGGTGTCGGGGAAAGCGCGCCGGGATGGCGCGGCGGGTCAGCGCTGCGGCGATGCGGCCGTGGCCGCGCCACGCGGCGGCTTCGGCGACACCCACATCGCGATGCGGGCGCGGAATACGGTTTCGCCGGCATCGTCGCGCACCTCCACCGCCACCGGCAGGTCGTAGCCCTCGCCGGACTCGACCAGGGCGATGTCCGGGGTGGCGGTGGCGTGCATCGTGCCGGTGGCCTTCTTCAGGTATTCGACCGTCATGCCGCGCGGGATCCAGCGCATCGCCGCGGGCAGGCTGGCGTCGGTCATCACCCCTGCGACCAGTTCGGCCAGGTTGCACAGTGCGATCGCGTGGACGGTGCCGATGTGGTTGCTGACCTTGCGCCGGTGGCGGATGGTCGCTTCGCAGCGGCCCGGTTCGAGCCGGGTGATGCGCGGGGCGATGGTCGCGAAATAGGGGGCCTTGAGGCAGACCGCGCGCGAGAACAACCGGTCGCCGGCGGGCCAGCGCTGCAGGCGGTGCCAGATGCCGAGCAGGCGGTTGGGCATGGCGGTTTCCCGGTCGTGGGGTCGCGCGGCTTGCGCGGAAAGGGCAGCGGGGCACGACCCGGCCCATGCGATGGTGGATCCGTAGAGACGGGCTTGCCCGGCTGCTTCCACCGATCGCGGATGCGAAGACGGCGGACTTCCGCCCGCCGTCCAGAGTGCCGCATTCAGGCCGCTTCGCGCTTCCCCGGCTTCGGTTGGTCGTAGTAGCCGGCCGCGCGCAGTTCGTGGCTGTCGAAGTCGTCCACGGTGATCGTCTCCAGGGTGATCTCGCGCAGCTCTTCCAGCAGCACGCGCTCCTCGGCGGTGATCCAGCCCTCGGCGACGGCCTCGTCCAGCTGCGCCGGGAATTCCAGCGCCTCGATGCCCTTGGTCTTGAGCGCCTTGAGGAACTTGCGCTCCACCGGCTCGGCCTGCACCGCCTTGGCCAGGTAGCTGTCGATGCGGCCGGCCGGGTTGTTCGGGCACGGGGTGGTGAACACGCCCACGCCCAGGCGGTCGCGCGCCTCGTTGGGAGTCATCAGCAGCGAGGCGACGCGGTGGTTGAGGCGGTCGCCCGGGGCCTCGGCGCGGCGGCCGAGCGGGAACACCAGCAGCCACAGCGCCCAGCCGACCGGACGGATCGGGAAGTTGCGCAGCGCGTCGCTCAGCGCGAGCTCGATCCGGTGGAAGCTGTTGTACATGCTCCACGCCAGCAGCGGCTTGTCGGCCTCCGGCGCGCCCTCATCGTGGTGGCGCTTGAGCACCGCCCCGGCCATGTACAGGTGGCTGAGCACATCGCCCAGGCGGCCGGACAGCGATTCCTTGAACTTCAGCTTGCCGCCCAGCAGCAGCATCGACACGTCGGCCATCAGCGCCAGGTTGGCGGCGTAGCGGTCGAGCTTGCGGAAGAACGGGCGGGTGTAGTCGTCGCCCGGGGCGCCGCCGATCTTCGAGCCGGTGATGCCGAACCAGAACGAACGGAAAGCGTTGGACAGGCCGAAGCGGACGTGGCCGGACAGGCTCTCGTCGAAGGCCTCCAGGCCGGCCTTGCGGTCCGGGTCCTGCGCGGCCTTCATCTCCTTCATCACCCACGGATGGCACAGGATCGCGCCCTGGCCGAAGATCAGCAGGCTGCGGGTCATGATGTTGGCGCCCTCGACCGTGATGCTGATCGGCGCGGCCTGCCAGTTGCGGCCGGCGAAGTTGCGCGGGCCCAAAATAATGCCCTTGCCGCCGATCACGTCCATCACGTCGGACACGACCTCGCGGCCCATGCTGGTGCAGTGGTATTTGGCGATCGCCGACGGCACCGACGGCACGTCGCCGCGGTCCACGGCGGCGGCGGTGGCCTGCGACAGCGCGCTGATCGTGTAGGCCTTGCCGCCGATCCGGGCCAGCGCCTCTTCCACGCCCTCGAAGCGGCCGACCGACAGGCCGAACTGCTTGCGGATACGGGCGTAGGCGCCGGTCACGCGGGCGCCGATCTTCGCGCCGCCCGAGGCGGTCGAGGGCAGGGTGATCGAGCGGCCCACGGCCAGGCACTCGTTGAGCATGTTCCAGCCCTTGCCGGCCAGTTCGGCGCCGCCGATCAGCTGGCTCAGCGGGATGAACACGTCGCGGCCGCGGATCGGGCCGTTCTGGAACGGCGAATTGAGCGGGAAGTGGCGACGGCCGATCTCCACGCCGGCGGTCTCGCGCGGCAGCAGCGCCAGAGTGATGCCGATGTCGCGGGTGTCGCCGAGCAGGCCCTCCGGATCGTACATGCGGAAGGCCAGGCCGATGAGCGTGGCCACCGGCGCCAGGGTGATGTAGCGCTTGTCGAAGGTCAGGCGCACGCCAAGCACGTTGGCGCCGTTCCATTCGCCCTTGCAGACGATGCCGAAGTCGGGAATGGAGGTCGCGTCGGAGCCGGCGAACGGGCCGGTCAGGCCGAAGCAGGGCACTTCCTGGCCCGCCGCCAGGCGCGGCAGGTAGTAGTCCTTCTGCTCGGTGGTGCCGTAATGGTTGAGCAGCTCGCCCGGGCCCAGCGAGTTGGGCACGCCGACGGTGGAACTGACCACGCTGGAGACCGAGGCGATCTTCTGGATCACCTTGTGGTGGGCCAGCGCCGAGAAGCCAAGGCCGCCGTACTGCTTCGGGATGATCATGCCGAAGAAGCGGTTCTGCTTGATGAAGTCCCACAGTTCCGGTGGCAGGTCGGCGTGGACGTGGGTGATCTCCCAGTCGTTGATCATCCGGCACAGTTCTTCGGTCGGGCCGTCCAGGAAGGCCTGTTCCTCGGCGCTGAGCTGCGGCTTGGGGTAGTCGAGCAGCATCTGCCAGTCCGGATCGCCGGTGAACAGTTCGCCCTCGAAGCCAACCGAGCCGGTCTCCAGCGCGATGCGCTCGGTCTGCGACAGCGGCGGCAGGATCCGGCGGAACACGTCCAGCAGCGGCGCGACGATGAATGGCTTGCGGATCGCCGGGATCAGCAGCGGCACCATCAGCAGCGCCGAAACGATGGCGACGACCAGGGTGGCGGCATGGCTGGCCCCCAGCAGCCAGCAGGCGACCAGGGCGACGGCCAGCAGCGCGGCCCAGGTGGCCAGGCGCAGCCGGTGGTAGGTGGCGAACCCGCCGATCAGCAGGAAGGCCAGGATGGGCGCGGCGATGCTCATGGGTTTGCTCCGGTGACGGGCGCGGGCGCCCTTTGCACGGCGGAACTGCCGGTCCCCTCGGTCCGGTCCAGTTCCGCCAGGTATTCCAGCACGGTGGCGGTAAAGCGGTCGTTGTCCTCGCCGGCCAGCATATGCGTGGCATCGGCGAGCTGCACGTGGCGCGCATGCGGCGCCAGTTGCAGGAAATCGGCGACGGTGCGCTCGGACACCAGGTCGCTGCGCCCGCCGCTGACCAGCAGCAGCGGGCAGCGCACCGCGCGCGTGGCCGCGGCGATGTCGTCCTGGTGGCGTTCGCTGTCGCGTGCCAGTTCGTCGACCAGGCGCGGGTCCCAGTGCCAGCGCCAGCGGCCGTCGTCGCCTTCGCGCAGCAGTTCGCGCAGGGCGTCCGGCGACTTGCGGCCGGCACGGTGCGGCAGGTAGCCGGCGATCGCCTCGGCCGCCTGCTCCAGCGAAGCGAAGCCCTCGGGGAAAGCGGTCATGAAGCCGAGGATGCGCTGCAGGCCGGCGCTCTCCCAGCGCGGGGTGATGTCGACCAGCACCATCGCCCGGAACAGACCCGGCCAGCGCGATTCGGCGAGCAGGCCGAACAGCCCGCCCATCGAGGCGGCGACCAGCACCGGCGGCCGCGGCAGCTCGCCGGCCAGCACGATCAGGTCGTCGGTGAACTGGTGGCCGGTGTAGGCCGCGTCGGCGGCATTGCGGTCAGAGCCGCCGTGGCCGCGTGCGTCGTAGGCCAGGCCGGCATGGCCGTGCGCGGCCAGGGTCGCGGCGGTGGCCGACCAGGCGCGCCGGGTCTGGCCGAAGCCATGCGCGTACAGCAGTGCAGGCGGTCTTCCGGTATCGGCGGAACCGGCGTGGAGGCTCCCGGCCAGTTCCAGTCCGGCCCCGCTCAGGCGCAGGTCGGTGACCAGGGGGGGAGGAGAGTGGGCAGCCAGATCCATACGAGATGGTATGGATGGGGTTCCGGGAAAGTCAATACGATTGCGTACGGGGCTCGCCGACCATCCCGGCCGCGGCGGAGGGCCTGCGGCGACGCGGTTTCCGGCGCAACGGCATACTGCAACGCACTACGGCGTATGGTTAAATCCCGGCATGAACACGACTTCCGCGTCGCCGCCGTCTCCCGCCGCTCCCGCCCGCAACAGCCGCCTGAGCGCTGCGGACTGGGCCCAGTCGGCCCTCGATGTGATCGCCGAACAAGGCGTGGCCGCGGTGGCCGTCGAACCGCTGGCGCGACGGCTCGGCGTGACCAAGGGCAGCTTCTATTGGCATTTCCCGTCCCGCGACGCGCTGCTGCAGGCGGCGCTGGAGCGCTGGGAAGAGGTCGAGCAGCAGCAGGTGTTCGGCAGCCTGGAGGAGGTGCCCGATCCGCGCGAACGGTTGCGCCGCCTGTTCCAGATGGTCGGCCACGAGACCAAGCCGCACGCGATCTACAGCGAACTGCTCAAGGCGCTGGATCATCCGGCCGTGCAGCCGGTGATCCAGCGGGTGTCGCAGCGGCGCCTGGACTACCTGACCGCCTCGTTCCGCCAGGCCGGCCTGGGCCGCGGTGAGTCGCAGAACCGTGCGCGCCTGACCTATGCCGCATATGTCGGTTTCCTGCAGCTGCGCCCGCAGCAGCCGAAGATGACCCACGAGGAATTCGAGGAATACCTCGAGCACGTGATCAACACGCTGATCCCGGTCTGAGCGGCCGCTGCGCGCCGGCGGCCGCGATGGCCGCCGCGATGGCCGCCCCGGTGCGTGGCGACGGGTGGAAAGACAGCCGCCGCTTTTTGCAGGAGCCGGTCTTGCCGGCGACACGCCATGTGGGCACGGGCGACTCCTTCCTCCTTCCGACGTCCGTGTCGCCCGCAAGACGGGCTCCTACAGGAACGCAGGCCGGGTCAGGTTCTCCGGCGCGTCGCCGGTGCACAGGACGTCGTCCTCGATGCGGATGCCGCCGTAGGGGCGGAACCCGTCGATCCGTGCCCAGTCGACGCTGGCGGCGTGGCCGTTGTTCTTCACCTCGTCCAGCAGCATGTCGATGAAGTACACGCCCGGCTCGATGGTCACGACCATGCCCGGTTCCAGCACCCGGGTCATGCGCAGGTAGGGATGCCCGTCCGGACGCGGAATGGTGCCGCCGCGGTCGCTGGCGGCGAAGCCGGCCACGTCGTGCACCTGCAGGCCGATCGGATGGCCCAGGCCGTGCGGGAAGAACGCTGCGCTCACCCCGGTGGCCAGCGCCGCTTCCGGCGAGACCTTGAGAACGCCGAAGTCCCTGAGGATTCCCATCAGCGACAGGTGCGCATCGATGTGCAGTTGCCGGTAATCCACCCCGGCGCGGACCCCGGCGCACATCGCCTGCTGCGCGGCGTCCACCGCCTCGATCATGGCGTGGAACTCGCTGCCGCGATCGGCCGCATGGGTGCGGGTGATGTCGGCCGCGTAGCCGCAATGGCTGGCGCCGGCGTCGATCAGGAAGCTGAGCGATTCGGCCGGCGGGTCGCGGTCCAGCTCGGTGTAGTGCAGCACCGCGCCATGCGCGTTGAGCGCGACGATGTTCTGGTACGGCACCTCGGTGGCGTCCTGGCGCGCGGCCTCGCAGTAGGCCATGTGGATGTCGAACTCGCTGGCGCCGCCGCGGAAGGCGCGTTCGGCGGCGCGGTGCGCATGCGCGGCCCTGCGCTGGGCGGCGCGCATCAGTGCGACCTCGTACGCGGTCTTGTACGAGCGCTGGTAGTGCAGGTAGTCCAGCGCGGCCGCCGGGTTGTTCGGGACGTAGTCGCCCAGGGCGCTGTTGGCCTCGCCCAGGATCGCGCAGCGCGCGGCCGGGCCGGGCAGCAACGGCAGCGCCTCCTCCGGCGTGCGGATCACATGCACGTCCACGTGCTCGACCCACCAGCCGTTCGGTGCCCCGGGCACCACATGCCAGTAGTCGAACGGCTGCAGGTAGATCACTTTCGGCCGCCGGCCCGGCGTATGCACCAGCCAGCTGTCGGTGACCGTGGTCAGCGGCAGCCAGTGCTTGAAGTGCGGGTTGACCGCGAACGGGTAATCACGATCGTCGAACACCTGGTAATGGCGGTGGCCGCTGGGGACGAGCAGGTGCTCGTGTCCGCTGCGCTCCAGCGCCTCGTCGGCGCGGGCCTGCAGCACGGCCAGGTGTTGGGGATAGAGCAATGCGGGATCGGCGGTGTTCATGGGCGAAGACGGGCGCGGTGAAAGAGCGCTAGTTTGCCCGATCCGCCGGGTACGGATGGCGGTGACCGTTTCCGCTTTGTTCCGGGTTCTTCGCCAAACTCGAGGAGGTTGGCGTGGCGAAGTCCGGTTGGGGGTTTCTGTTCTGCTCGACCACTCGCTTTGCCGCGATCTGACGGGCCCCGACGCGACCTGCCGGCCTTCGGGGCGAATGTCCCCCGGCACCGGTGGAGCCGGTGCCTCCTCCTTTATTTCGCCCCGAAGGCCGGCAGGCCACGTCGGGGCTATCAGGTCGCCGGCGTACGCTAGAACGAAGCGCCAAGTCCTCACGGTTCCGCTTCTGGAACCACCGCACCCGTCGTTCCGGCCACCTCGCGGCCGCAGTGCTTTTCCCTGGCCTGGGAGAAGAGCCTTGCTCCGCACGCCACCGCCAAGGCCGCGCCTGCGCCGCAACGTGCCGGTCCACTTACGGCTGCGTCGTGGCTTCCTCGCCGGCGCGCACCCAGTCGCGGATGCGCGCGCGCTGCTCGTCGGAGATGGTCAGGAAGCGGAAGCCGCACCAGCTCTGCCCAGGCGTGTTGGCCGGTACCGACCACAGCAGGTGCACGCCGACGTTGACCGGCGAGGCCAGGCCACGGCCGGTGAGGTGGAAGCGCAACTGGTACAGCGCGTCCTCCACCAGCGACGCCGAGGCGATCAGCAGCATGCCGCTCTCGGACAGGTTGCCAAGCTGGCCGACCACCTCGTCGGTCATGCAGTCGATCACCGGGATGCTCTCGGTGACGTGGCGGCGCGGGGCGCGGCGGGAATCGTGGATCATGCGCCGGCCGTCCCCAGGTCGCCGACCGCCTCGTCCGGGCGTCCGGCCAGTCCGCGCAGTGCGCGCAGCGTGGCATGCCAGGCGCGATCGATCAGCCGGCCCTTGTCCTCGGTGACGATCCGCGCCTGGCCCTTGGCCATCAAGCGGGCCAGGCTGTCGAGCGACTGCTCGCCGACCTTGTGTCCGCGCGCGTTGACGAACAGCGCATTGTCGGTGACCGGGCTGTACCAGGACAGGCGCTGCCGGCGCACGTCGCCCTGCTGGTTGTGCACGAACTCGAACCAGGTGCCAAACGGCAGCGTGCGCAGGTGCTCGTAGCAGCCCTGTTCCTGGGTGCTGCGCGGCGGCGGTTTCACCTTCTTGGTCTCGCCCTGCTCGCCCTCGCCCAGGCGCGCGCGCGCCTTGAGCTTGGCGGTCAGCTCGGTCCGCGAGGTGCTCTCGTCGTCCTCGCTGCGCGAGAGCCGGCGCGCGATCGCGCTGGCCTCGTCCTCGTGGTAGCCGACCTGGCGCAGTGCGTCGTCGATCTGCTGGGTCAGTTCGGGGTCGGCCGGCGCCTCGGCGGCGCAGGTGATCTCGACGATCCGGTCGGTCGCGGCCTGGCGCTCGCGCCACTCGTCCGAGTCCTCGCCATGGCGCAGCGACGTCAGGGTCAGCACGTCGGCCCAGGCCTGGTTGAGCAGGGCCTGCACGAACTGCGGCGGCTTGTGTCCGCGCAGGCGCGCGGCGATGGTCTCGGTGGCCCGGCGCTTGGCCGTTTCCAGGCGGTCGCGGCCGCGCGCGGCCTCGATCTGGCGGCGCTCGCTGACCTCGGCCTTGCGCGCCTGCGCCCGGTGATGCTCCTGCACCTCGCGGTTGGCGCGCTCGAAGACCGTCTCGTCACCGTCGTACTCCTCGACCACGCGGTCCACCGCCTGCTCCAGGCGCAGGACCAGCTGCGGGTCGCCGTCGTCGTCGGCCAGCCAGGTGGCGCCGGATTCGGCGACCGAGTTGAGCAGTTCGCGTGCCGGATGCTGGTCGCGGACGAAGAAGCTGCGGTCCTGCACCGCCGCGCGCACCACCGGCACCTGCAGTTTTTCGAGCAGGTGCTGCGCCGGCGCGTCCTCGTGCACCTCGCGGCCGATCTCGCGGTACAGCATTCCCAGCAGTTCGAAGGTGTCGCTGTGCTCCTGCGACAGGCCGGCGTCCGGACCATGCGATTCGCGGACGCGGGCGAGCATGGCCTGGCGCAGGTCGTCCACGGTCCGGCGCGGGCGGCCCGGCACGGGCGGCGGCGACGGCAGCGCCTGCATCGCGCCCAGTACGTTGACCACCGCATCCAGCGGCAGGATCACCCCGGGCATCGGCCTGGGGGCGGCCCCGTCGCCGGCGGCGCCGCGGTGGTCGGAGAGCATGTCCTGCAGCGCGGCGAACACCGCCTGCTCGGGCATCTCGCCACCGGTGGCTGCCGGCGATCCGTCCGGCGACGCGGAAACGCCCTCCTCCACGGCGGCGCCTTCGGTGCCGGCGTGCTGGCGCGAGGCCAGCCCGGCCATCAATGCCCCGCTCCAGGCCGACGGGCGCGCCTGGCCGTGCCAGCCGGTGAGCGGGCGCTGGCTGACCGCGCCGGCCGAGCCGCTGGCGGCGCCGCGCCCGCGGGTCTGGCCCTGGGTGCGTGGCCGGTACGGCAGGTAGACCAGGCCCGGCAGCACGCCCTCGTGGGTGAGCAGCACGTTCAGGCGTTCGACCAGTTCGCCGTAACGTTCCATCACCTGGCGCTCGAATACCCGGTACAGCAGCAGTTGCGAATCCAGGTTCATGTCCAGCGATTCGCCGGCATCGCGCAGCACCCGGCACAGCGCATACGGACCGATCGGCAGGTGTTCCGGATCGAATGCCGGGCGTCCGGCGAGGACGCCGAAACGCTGGCCCAGCAGCAGCAGCGGGGTGCCGCCGCGCTGCGCCTCGCGCCGGCCGATCTCGCGCAGCACGATGTCGCGGTCCAGGTCGGTGTCCTCGACCAGGGTCAGGCGCTGGTACTGCAGCGGATCCTGCGCGCCCTGTTCGGAGGTTGCGGTTTCCGCCGGCTCGCGCAGGCGTGCCAGCGAGGCCTCCAGGCCGGCGAGGAAGCGCGGCACCAGGTCGGCGCGGTTCTGCCGCAGGCGCTGCAGTTCGGCGAAGTGCTCGGACTGGTGCTGGCTGCTGCGCGCGCGGTCGGCCTGCTTGAACAGCTGCCGCTCGAATTCGTTGAGCGCCAGGTTGATCGAGGTGGTCAGGCTCTGCCCGGCCAGGGTGTTGACCCCATCGAGGATGTGGCGCACGCGTGCCGGCAGCGACGCGTTCGCGAGCGTTCGCGGCACGGCCCCGGCGGTCGATGGTGGGCGGACAGTCACTGACATCCGGTGGCACGGCTCCCCTGTATGGCCGTATTTAGCACGTTTGCGGCGGGTCGGCCACAGCAACGGCAGGCCCGGCGGCGGCCGGTCAGAGGAACAGGCCGATCACATCGTTGGCGAAGCGCCGGCCCAGCGCGGTGGGGACGACGTGGGTGTCCGAAACCGCCAGCCATTCCCGTTCCGTCGCACGCAGCAGCTGCGGCACCACCCGCTCGCGCGACAGTCCGGTCCGCGTTTCGAAGTCGTCCAGGGCGAAACCTTCGTGCAGGCGCAGGGCATTGAGCATGTACTCGAACGGGCGCCGTTCCGGCCCGATCCGGTCGTCGCCGCCGATGGCGGCCGGCGTGCCCGCTCCCTCCATCCAGGTGGCCGGGTGGCGCTGCTTCCAGCGCCGCAGGATGGTCTGCTCCGCGCCGAGGGTGATCTTGCCGTGCGCGCCGGCGCCGATGCCGAGGTAGTCGCCGTAGCGCCAGTAGTTGAGGTTGTGCGCGCATTGGCGCCCCGGGCGGGCGTAGGCGCTGGTTTCGTAATGGCCGTAGCCGGCTTCGGCCAGCAGCGCCTGGCAGCGTTCCTGGATGTCCCAGGCGTCGTCCTCGTCCGGGATGCCCTGCGGCGGCCGGGCGAAGAACACCGTGTTCGGCTCCAGGGTGAGCTGGTAATGGCTGATGTGCGCCGGCCGCAGGGCGAAGGCGCGTTCCAGGTCGGCCAGGGCCATGCCCAGGTCCTGGCCGGGCAGGGCATACATCAGGTCCAGGTTGAGGTTGTCGAAGCCGGCGTCCTGGGCCAGCCTGACCGCCGCCTCCGCTTCGGCGCTGTCGTGGATCCGGCCCAGCCTTCGCAGGCAGCCGTCGTCGAAGCTCTGGATGCCGAAGCTGATCCGGTTGACCCCGGCGGCGCGGTAACCGTCGAAGCGACCGTGCTCGGCGGTGCCGGGGTTGGCTTCCAGGGTGATTTCCGCGTCCGGCGCGAAGCGCAGTCGCGCGCTGGCGGCCTGCAGGATCCGCTCGATGGCCTGCGGCGGGAACAGGCTCGGCGTGCCGCCGCCGAAGAACACGCTGTGCACGGTGCGGCCCCAGACCAGCGGCAGGTCGTGCTCCAGGTCGCGCACCAGCGCGTCCACGTAGTCGTCGAACGGCAGCGCGCCCTTGGCCGCGTGCGAATTGAAATCGCAGTACGGACACTTGCGCACGCACCAGGGCAGGTGCACGTACAGCGACAGCGGCGGGGGAAGCAGGGCGATCGCCGAATCCTGCTCCGCGCGCTGGCGAACGTCCGGCCCCGGATCGCCGGGCCGGGGTCCGGGCGTATTAGCGGAGCTCGCCATGACCTGCGACGGAAGCAGTGGACGTCCGGTCCGGTTCGCGCAAGGCCGCCAGCGCCGCGGGCAGGCGCGCGCGCAGCTGCGCCAGCGCGCGACCGCGGTGGCTGATCCGGTTCTTCAGCGCCGGCTCCAGTTCGGCGGCCGACAGACCGTGCTCTGTGTCCAGGAACACCGGGTCGTAGCCGAAACCACCCGAGCCGCACGGGGCATCGAGGATCACGCCCGGCCAGACACCTTCGGCGACCAGCGGTTGCGGGTCCCCGGCATGGCGCAGCAGCACGATCACCGCGTAGAAGTGCGCGGTGCGCCACTGAGGATTCAGTCCATCCAGTTCGCGCAGCAGCCGCGCGATGTTGGCGGCGCTGTCGCCATGGCCGCCGGCGTAGCGCGCCGAGTACAGGCCCGGCGCGCCGCCGAGGGCGTCCACGCACAGGCCCGAATCGTCGGCCAGCGCCGGCAGGCCGGTGGCTTGCGCGGCATGGCGCGCCTTCAGCAGCGCGTTCTCGACGAAGGTCAGGCCGGTCTCCTCGACATCGGCCACCCCCAGTTCCGACTGCGCCACCAGAGCCGCTCCGGTGCCGTCGAGCAGCGCACGCAGTTCGGCCAGCTTGCCGGCGTTGCCGCTGGCCAGGACCAGGCGCGTCACCGCGCGCCGCGAAAAGGGGTCAGAGTGAATTTCGCCCATGGGATGCATCAGGTCGGAAGAGTCGCTTGGCGCGGAACTTCACTCTGACCCCTTTTCGCTTCCCAGCGCCGCCTGCTGCGCGGCCAGCAGTTCGCCGATGCCGCGTTCGGCCAGGGCCAGCAGAGCATCGAGTTCGGCGCGGCGGAAGGCATGGCCCTCGGCCGTGCCCTGCAGTTCGATGAAGCCGCCGCCGTCGTTCATCACCACGTTCATGTCGGTGTCGCAGGCGCTGTCCTCGGCGTAGTCGAGGTCCAGCACCGGCACGCCCTGCCAGATGCCCACGGACACCGCGGCCACGGCGCCGAACACCGGGTCGCGGGTGATCTCGCGCTTTTTCTGCAGCCAGCGCACCGCGTCGACCAGGGCGACGTAGGCGCCGGTGATCGCGGCGGTGCGGGTGCCGCCGTCGGCCTGCAGCACGTCGCAGTCCAGGGTGATGGTGCGTTCGCCCAGCGCGCCGCGGTCGATGCAGGCACGCAGGGTGCGGCCGATCAGGCGCTGGATCTCCAGCGTGCGCCCGCCCTGCTTGCCGCGCGCGGCCTCGCGGTCCGAGCGCGTGTGGGTGGAACGGGGCAGCATCCCGTACTCGGCGGTGACCCAGCCTTCGCCCTTGCCGCGCAGGAATGCCGGCACCCGGTTCTCGACGCTGGCGGTGCACAGCACCCGGGTCTCGCCGAAGCTGACCAGCACCGAGCCTTCGGCGTGGCGGGTGAAGCCGCGCTCGATGCGCACCTCGCGCAACTGGTCGGGGGCGCGGCCACTGGGACGGACGACGGTCATGCGGGAAGTTTCCGTGGGGGAGGGAAGGAAGCCGGGCCGCGGTGGGCCAGGAGACGGGGCGCGGTGGCCGCGAGCGGGAGCGGCGTGCCCTGCAGGGCCAGCTAGATTAACATTCGCGCCTTGCCACCGACGGACGACCGCATGATCCGCAGCATGACCGCCTTCGCCAGCGGCGAACGCGGCACCCCGTGGGGCGTACTGGGCTGCGAACTGCGCTCGGTCAACCACCGCTTCCTCGAGACCGGCCTGCGCCTGGCCGACGAACTGCGCGCGCTGGAGCCGGCGCTGCGCGAGCGGGTGGCCGCACGGGTGCAGCGCGGCAAGCTGGACCTGGTGCTGCGCCTGCGCACGCCGGAGGGGGCGGTGACCCTGGCGGTCAACGAGCCGCTGCTGGAGCAGCTGGGCGCGCTGGCGCAGCGCCTGGACCCGAAGTTCCCGCAACTGCGGGTGGAGTTCACCGGACTGCTGCAGCTGCCCGGCGTGCTGCAGGCGCCGGTCGCCGATGGCGAGGCGCTGCAGGCGCAGGCGCTGGGGCTGCTGGACCAGGTGCTGGACGAGTTCGTGCTCGCGCGCGAACGCGAGGGCGCCAAGCTGGCCGCCGCCATCTCCGAGCGCGTGGACGCGATCGAGCGCATCGCCGGCCAGGTGCGCGAGCTCATTCCGGCCATCCGCGAGGGCCAGCGCGCCAAGCTGGCCGCGCGCCTGGCCGACCTGCCGCACCCGGTCGACCCGGGCCGCGCGGAGCAGGAGCTGGTGCTGTGGCTGCAGAAGCTGGACGTGGACGAGGAACTGGACCGGCTGTCCAGCCACATCGTCGAGATCCGTCGCGTGCTCGGCCAGCGCGAGCCGGTGGGCCGGCGCCTGGATTTCCTGTTGCAGGAATTCAACCGCGAGGCCAATACCCTGGGCTCCAAGTCGGTGGATGCGCGCACTTCGGCCGCCGCGGTCGAGCTGAAGGTGCTGATCGATCAGGTCCGCGAACAGGTGCAGAACATCGAATGAGCATGCGCGGCACCCTCTTCGTCGTCGCCGCGCCGTCGGGCGCAGGCAAGAGCAGCATCGTCAACGCAGTGCTGGCGCGCGATCCGCAGATCCGCCTGTCGATCTCGTTCACCTCGCGCGCGCCGCGCCCGGGCGAACGCCATGCGCAGCACTACCACTTCGTCTCGGCGGACGAATTCCAGCGGATGATCGATGCCGGCGACTTCTTCGAGTACGCCCGCGTGCACGGCGACTGGAAAGGCACAGCGCGGCAGTCGGTGGAGCCGCAGCTGGCCGCCGGCCACGACGTGCTGCTGGAGATAGACTGGCAGGGCGCGCTGCAGGTGCGGGCCAAGGTGCCCGACGCGGTCAGCGTGTTCATCCTGCCGCCGTCGCGGCAGGCGCTGGAGCAGCGCATGCGCCACCGCGGCCAGGACAGCGAGGCGGTGATCGCACAGCGGCTGGCAGCCGCGCGCGAGGAGATGTCGCACTACGCCGAATTCGACTACGTGGTCGTCAACGAGGTGTTCGACACCGCGGTGGACGAGATGTGCGCGGTGTTCACCGCCAGCCGCCTGCGCCGGGCGCAGCAGCAGGCGCGGCACGGGGCGCTGATCGAAGCGTTGCTGGCGCCGGATGGTGGGGCTTTGTAGGAGCCGGTCTTGCCGGCGACGCGAGGGCATCGGAACCATGAGGACCTCGTTCGTGCCGACGACATCGCGTCGCCGGCAAGACCGGCTCCTGCAAGAGCGGTCATCGGCAGGTGGGGCGGCCGGGGGCGGTGCGAGGCCACCCTAACCGGTTGATTGCAAAGGATCGTTCAGCCCGGAGGCTTGCCCCGAAGCGGGTCGTCGGCGTAAACTCCGCGCCCGATCCCCCTTACTGAGCGGCGACCGCAGTCGCCTGGAACCCCTATGGCCCGTATCACCGTCGAAGATTGCCTGGAAGTGGTCGACAACCGCTTCGAACTGGTCATGATGGCCTCCAAGCGCGCCCGCCAGCTGGCCAACGGCGTGCCGGCCACGCTGGACAACAGCGAGAGCGAGGACAAGCCGACCGTGCTGGCCTTGCGCGAGATCGCCGCCCGCACCATCGACAACGCCCTGATCGACGAGGTCGAGAAGGCCGAGCGCGAACGCGCCGAGCGCGAAGCGCTGGAGTGGGCCGCCGCCGAAGTGGTCGCCGACGACGACCTGTCCAAGGGCGACGATTGAGACGCACGCCGCGCGTCCGCAGCCTGCTGTTTCCTGGACGGCCCGCCCTGCGCGGGCCGTTCGCGTTTCCGGCGCTGGCGCCGGCACGGCGCGGCAACTGACGGTACCCGCGCCCGGCCACGCTAAGCTGCCGCGGTGATGCCGTCCTCCCCGTGGTGAACATGCACTCCCGCAAGGGTCCGCAGCGGCAGCGGCCGGAAACCGGCTGGCGCCGGCACTGGCCATGGGCGCTGGCGATGGCGGTGCTGCTGGTGTCGGCGTTGGCCGTGCTGCGCCAGCCCCTGGCCGAACGGTTGTGGCCGCAGGCGCGGATCGAGCGCCTGCTGGCCGAAGGCGATGCGGCGCTGGCGGCGGGCCGGCTCGACCAGGCCGACGGGCGGGGCGCGCGGCAGAAATTCGAGGCCGCGCAGGCGCTGGACAGTGACCGTGGCGAAGCGCGCGCGGGGTTGGCGCGGGTCGGCGAAGCGGCGCTGGCGCGGGCGCGGCAGGCGACCGGCGCTGGACGGCATGCCGAGGCGCGGCGCTGGCTGCAGCTGGCCACGGACCTGCAGGTGCCGCGCGCCCAGGTCGAAGCCGCGGCGGCGCGGCTGCGCCAGGCCGAGGTCGCCGGCATCGATTTGCCGGCGTTGCAGGGCCGCGCCGAGGCGGCGCTGGCAGCCGGCGACGCCGAAGCCGCCCTGCCGCTGTACGCGCAGTGGCTGGCGCTGGCGCCGGGCGACACCGCCGCGCTGGAGGGCCGCGAGGATGCGCTGTCGCTGCTGCTCGAGCGCGTCCCGCGCGCGCTGCAGGCCGGCGACCTGGCCGCGGCGGCACGCTGGCTGGCGCTGGCGCGGCGGCACGACCCCGGCCATCCGCAACTGCCGGCACTGCAAGCGGACTATTCCCGGGCACTGGCTGCGCGAGTGGTGCGGGCGGTGGCGCAGCAACGGGCGGGTCGCCTGGAGGCGGCCGCGGCCGCCTTCGGACAGCTGCACGAAGTCGCACCGGATGATCCGGCCGTGGTCCAGGGTGCCCACCGCACCGCGCTGGCCCTGGCCGCCGAAGCGCGGCGCCTGGCCGCCGACTACCGGTTCGACGCGGCCGACCGGTCGCTGGCGCTGGCGCGATCGCTGGATGCGGCCGCGCCGGAAGTGGACGAGGCCGGTCGTGTCCTCGAGCGCGCGCGCCTGTCGGCCGCGCGCCTGGGCAAGGCCCCGGCAGGCGCGTCGCCCGCGACGTTGCGGCGTGCGCTGGACGGCTTCGAGCAGGCGATGCGGCGCGGCGACTGGATCGAGCCGCCCGGCGCCAGCGCCTACGACCGCCTGCGCGCGGCGCAGGCGCTGGCGCCGCAGGATCCTGCGGTGCGCGCCGCCGCCACGCGGATGCGCGACGCGGCCGCGGCCTGCGTCGAGCAGGCCCTGCGCGACAACCGCCTGCGCACCGCGCAGGACTGCCACGACGCCTGGCAGGCGCTGGCGCCAGCGGACCCGGCGCTGGCCGCCACGCGCCAGCGGCTGGCCCAGCGCTGGCTGGCGGTCGGCGAGGAGCGCCTGCGTGCCGGCGAACTGGACGTGGCGATGCGCGCGCTGGTCGCGGCGCGCGGGCTGGATCCGGCGACGCCGGGGCTCGACGACTTCGCCGTGCGACTGGAGCGCGCCCGCGCCGCGACGCCCTGAGCACCCGCGGCGCGACTCAGTCGAAGAACACCCGCCGCACCGTCGCGGCCGCCGCGTCCGGCGAGAAATGCCGCAGGACGTTCTCGAGCCCGGCACGGGCCTGCCGGTCCCAGCGTTCCCGGTCCTGGTAGAGCGCGACCACCGCATCGGCGAACGCGACCGCATCGTCGGCCACCGCCACGTCCACTCCGTCGTGCAGGTGCATGCCCTCCACCGCGCAGGAGGTTGCCACGACCGGTTGCCCATGGGCCATGCTCAGGTTGACCTTGCCCTTGACCCCGGCCCCGTAGCGCAGCGGCGCCACGCCCACGCGCGCGCCGTCCATCCACGGCACGATGTCGGGGACGTGCCCGTGCACGATGATGCCGGGAGTCGTTGCCAGCGCCGCCACCGCCTCCGGCGGTTCGGCGCCGATGCAGTGGAAACGCGCGTCCGGCAGGCGCTCGCGGATGCGCGGAAACACTTCGCGCGCGAACCATAGCACCGCGTCGATGTTGGGCGGATGGCGGAAACCGCCGACGAAGACCAGGTCGCTGCGCTGGTCGAACGGCAATCCCGGTCCGGCCACCCGGTGCAGGTTGGAAAGCAGTTCGACGTGCGCGTCCGGGGCGTCGCGCGCCAGCTGCGCGCGCTCGGCCTCGCTGACCACGAGGGTGATGTCGGCGCGCGCGATCGCGTCCAGTTCCAGGCGGCGGGTGGCTTCGGCCGCGCGCAGGCCGGCGTCGTCGCCGGCCAGTTCCGCACCACGGCGCTCGCGCACGTAATGCAGGTCGACGGTGTCGAACACGCGCCGCGCCTTGGGCGCGTGGTGCGCCAGCAACGGCAGCAGTTCGCCGGCCACGTAGTAGCGACTGACCATCGCCACGTCGAAACGCGCACCGTGCGCGCGCAGCCAGACCGGCATTCCGCCGCGCAGGAATGGTGCGTACCAGACCTCCACGCCCAGCGTCTGCAGCCGCTGCGTGTAGGGTTCGATGCGTTCGTGGTTGGCGGCGATGAACACCACGTGTGCGCCGGAGCGGACCAGCAGGTCGAGCAGGTTGCACAGGCGCAGCGAACCGGAGTCGCGGTCCGGCTGCGGGGTCAGGGCATCGATCACCAGGATCTGGCGCGCGTCGCCATGCACGGTGCCGGGGCCCGGCACCGTGGCCGGATCCGGATGGGCCTGCAGCTGCGCCTGCCACTTGCGGGCGAATATCCCGCGGTTGCGCACCTGGAACGCCTTCACCCCGTGGCCGGTGTCGGTCCCGGCGGTGGTCCCCTCGTCGTGCACCACGCGGCTGGCGGGCTGGTACACCACGCGATGGCCGGCGGCGCGGACGGCGAAGGCCAGGTCGGTGTCCTCGTAGTAGGCCGGCGCGTAGCGGGTGTCCAGGCCGCCGAGCCCGCGGAACAGCGCGAGCGGGATGGCCAGCGCCGCGCCGGAGCAGTAGTCGGCATCGCGCAGGTAGGCGTAGCGCGGGTCGTCGGGCGACTCGAAGCGCCCGTAGCTCCAGGTCGAGCCGTCCGCGAACGCGACTCCGCCGGCCTCCTGCAGGCGGCCGTCGGGATACACCAGCTGGGCACCGGCCAGCCCCGCGTCCGGATGCGCGCGGAAGGTGTCGAGCAGCGCATCCAGCCAGCCCGGCTGGGGAATGGTGTCGTTGTTGAGCAGGACCAGGTATTCGCCGCGGGCCAGCGCCGCGCCGTCGTTGCAGGCGGCGATGAAGCCGTCGTTGGCGGCGCGCCGGTGGTAGCGCAGGCCGGCGATCTGCGGCATGCATGCGGCGGTCGCGTCGTAGCTGCCGTCGTCGACCACGATGATCTCGCAAGGCACGACGGGCGGATGGGCGGCCAGCGCGCGCAGGCAGGCGAGGGTGGCGGCGCAGTGGCCGTAGACCGGGATCACGATGCTGGCCTGCGGCTCGGCGCTGGACGGCACGGCGAACGGCGCGAACGGCGCCGGCCCGGGCAGGTACAGCGCGGCGCCCGCGCCGGCCGGGGCCGGGCGGAACTGCAGCACGGCGCGTTCCCAGGTCGCGCGCCAGCCGCGCGTGCGCAGGCTGGCCGTCCCCCGGTGCAGCAGGGCCCGCGCGCGCATGTACCAGTAGCGCACGTCGGCCAGCCGGTGGGTCATCCTGTTGCAACTCCAACTGAAGGGAACGGGACGGGGCGAGGCATCCTCCCCGGACGGCTGCGCTAGACTCGGCCGACTCCGCATTCTCGCATTCCAGTGCCCCGACGCCACGAGCCGGACCACATCGAAGACTTCGAGGACGATGATGGCGGCCGTCAGGCCTGGCGTCGCCACCTGCTGACCGCGCTATTGGCCGCCGCCGCGCTGGCCGCCGGATTCCTGGTGCCGTACACCCTGTACCTGAACCACCAGGTCAGCGAGCGCTTCGCCGCGCTGCAGTGGCAGATTCCGACCCGCGTCTATGCGCGCCCGCTGCAGCTGCGTCCGCAGCTGGCGATGGATGCCAGCACGCTGAAGACCGAGCTGGGCGCGGCCGGCTACCTGGAGGACGACGCGGGGGAGCGTGCAGGCAGCTATCACGCCGACGGCGGTCGCTTCACCATCGCCAGCCGCGGCTACGTGGACGTCGACGGCGAGGTACCGGCGCGGCGGATCGAAGTCACGCTTTCCGGCGGTCGCGTGGCCGGCCTCCGCGACCCGCGGACGCGCCAGGCGGTCAAGGCCGCGCGGCTGGATCCTGCGCGGATCGCGACCCTGTACGGCCAGCGCCAGGAAGAACGGCGCCTGGTCCGCATCGAGGAGGTCCCCGAGCTGCTGGTCACCGGCCTGCAGGCGGTGGAGGACCGCGACTTCGCCCACCACCACGGCGTGGACCTGTCGGGCATGGCGCGCGCGGCCTGGGTCAACCTGCTCGCCGGCGAGAAGCGCCAGGGCGCCAGCACGCTGACCCAGCAGCTGGCGCGCAGCGGCCTGCTCGGGATCGGCAAGGAGCAGACCTGGACCCGCAAGTTCAACGAGATCCTGTACGCGATCATCCTCGAATCGCGCTACGACAAGCGTACGATCCTGGAGACCTACCTCAACCAGGTCTACCTGGGCCAGCGCGGCGGCCAGGCGATCCATGGCGTGGCCTCCGGCGCGGAGCTCTGGTTCGGCCGCGACCTGGACGAACTGAGCACCGAGCAGACCGCGCTGCTGATCGGCCTGGTGAAGGGGCCGTCCTACTACGACCCGCGCCGGCATCCGGAGCGCGCGCTGGAACGGCGCAACGTCGCCCTGTCGATGCTGCACGCCACCGGCCTGGTCGACGACGCCGAGTACCAGCGCGCGCGCAATGCCCCGCTGGGGGTGACGAAACAGCCGGGCGTGGCCGCGGCCAACCGCTTCCCCGCCTACATCGACCTGGTGCGCCGGCAGCTGGCCAACGATTACCCGGAGGCCGCGCTGCAGGGCGCCGGCCTGACCGTGCTGACCGGCATGTCGCCCTCGGCGCAGGCCTATGCGGAAGGCGCGGTGATGCGCGCGGCCGAAGCGCTGCAGACCGGCAAGCGCCCGCCGCTGCAGGCCGGCGTGGTGGTCACCGACGTGCATGCCGGCGACGTGCTGGCTGTGGTCGGCGACCGCGACGTGGCCAACCCCGGGTTCAACCGCGCGGTGGAGGCCAGGCGCCCGGTGGGTTCGCTGCTCAAGCCCTACGTCTACCTGCTGGCGCTGGCGCAGCCGCAGCGCTTCTCGCTGGCCAGTTTCGTCGAGGACACGCCGGTCACGGTGCAGCTGGCACGCGGCAAGACCTGGTCGCCGGACAACTCCGACAACAGCAGCCACGGGACGGTGCGCCTGGTCGATGCGCTGGCCCGTTCCTACAACCAGGCTACGGTGCGCGTCGGCATGCAGGTCGGCCCCGAGCGGCTGGCGCAGCTGGTGAAGGTGCTGGCGGGAATCGAGGCCCAGCCCAATCCCTCGCTGATCCTTGGCTCCACCGACCAGAGTCCCTACGCGATGGCGCAGCTGTACCAGTTCCTCGCCGCCGGCGGCCAGATCCAGCCGCTGCGTGCGGTCCGCGGGGTGCTCGATCCCGGCGGCCGGCTGCTCAAGCGCTACGACACCGCGCCGGCGCCGGCGCAGGAAGGCGATTCGATCGCGGCCAACCTGGTCACCATCGCCCTGCAGCAGGCGGTCAGCGACGGCACCGGCCGCCGCCTGCTGGCCGATGGGCTGGGCCGGCTGTCGCCGGCCGGCAAGACCGGTACCAGCAACGACGGCCGCGACAGCTGGTTCGCCGGCTACACCGGCGACCACCTGGCCGTGGTGTGGATGGGCAACGACCGCAACGAGCAGACCGGGCTGTACGGCGCCACCGGCGCGATGCGGATCTGGTCCGGGCTGTTCTCGCGCCTGCCCAGTTCGCCGCTGCGGGTGCCGGGCAAGGGCCTGGACTGGCAATGGGTGCAGCCGCAGGGGTCCTATGCGACCGACGCCGACTGTCCCGGTGCGCGCCGCTTCCCGTTCGTGGCCGGCGCCGCGCCGGCGTACGCGCCATGCGCACCGGAATACGGGGATCCCGCCGCCGGCGACCAGGCGCAGTCGGGCGAAGGCTTCTGGCAGCGCCTGTTCGGCCGCGACCGGCCCGCCGGACCGGCACCGGCCGATCCTCCGGCGCAGCCCGCCACGCCGCCTGCGCCATAATGGCCGGCATGGACCTCTCTCCCCGCCAAGCGGCCGCCGCCGCACTGTGCCTGCTGCTGTCCGCGTGCGCGCCGACGGCATCGATCCCTTCGCCGCCGAGCGGACCCACGCCGCAGCAGCGGCTGGCCGCGATCGACGCCGTCGCCGGCGTGGACGACACCGAACTGAACGTGCAGCCGCTGCGCGATCCGCAGGTCACCGACCTGCGCGAGAAGGCGGCGCGGGCCCGCGCCGCCGGCGACGCCGCCACCGCGGCCGACGCGCTCAACCAGGCCCTGCTGATCGTCCCCGACGATCCGGCCGTGCTGCAGGAGCGTGCCGAAGTGGCGCTGCTCGAAGGCCAGTACGACCGCGCCGAAACGCTGGCCCGGCGCGCGCTCGAACTCGGCTCCAAGGTCGGCCCGCTATGCCGTCGCCACTGGGCCACGATCGAGCAGTCGGCGCTGGCGCGCGGGCAGGCGGAGAACGCCGCGTCGGCCAAAGCCCAGATCGGCGCCTGCACGGTGCCCGGCCTGAAGCGGATGTAGGCGCGGGCGCGGCCTGCGCACCACGGTGCGCGCCAGGGCCGGCGATGCGTCCACCCGCCCCGAGGCGACTTCCTCCATGTCCCGGCTTGCCCATGCCAGTCGCGAAGCGCTCAGCGAAGGCGGTGCGCTCGCCGAGCGCGTCGAGGGCTTCGCCGTGCGCCCGGCGCAGCAGCGCCTGACCGCGGCGGTGGCCGAGGCGATCGACCAGCGCGAGGTGCTGCTGGCCGAGGCCGGCACCGGCACCGGCAAGACCTACGCCTACCTGGTGCCTGCGCTGCTGTCCGGGCTGAAGACGATCGTTTCGACCGGCACCCGCGCGCTGCAGGACCAGCTCTACCACCGCGACCTGCCGCGCGTGCGCGAGGCGCTGGGCACCGGCCTGCGCAGCGCGCTGCTGAAGGGACGCGCCAATTACCTGTGCCGCTATCGCATGGAGCAGGCCAAAGGCGACGCGCGTTTCTCCAGCCCGGAACAGGCGAACCAGTTCCAGCGCATCGTCGCCTGGAGCGGCCGCACCCGCGCCGGCGACATGGCCGAGCTCGAAGGCCTGCCCGACGATTCGCCGCTGCTGCCGCTGGTCACCTCCACCGTCGACAACTGCCTGGGCAGCGAATGCCCGTTCTGGGACGAATGCTTCGTGGTGCAGGCGCGGCAGCGGGCGCAGGCGGCCGATCTGGTGGTGGTGAACCACCACCTGCTGCTGGCCGACCTGGCGCTCAAGCAGGAAGGCTTCGGCGAGATCCTGCCCGGCGCCCAGGCGTTCGTGATCGACGAGGCCCATCAGCTGCCGGAACTGGCCGCCAGTTTCTTCGGCGAAGGCTTCGGCATGCGCCAGATCCAGGAACTGGGGCGCGACTGCGTGGCCGAATGCAAGCAGACCACCGGCGCGCTGGCGGTGGTCCAGGCGCCGGTGCGCGCGCTGGAACAGGCGCTGCGCGAACTGCGCGCGGCGATGGAAGCGCTGCCGCCGCGCGGCACCCGCTACCGCGCGCTGACCCTGCCGGCGGTGGCCGACGGCTTCGATGTGCTGGCCGACGCGCTGGCCGCGCTGGAGGACGCCACGGCGCCGCTGGCCGCCACCTCGCCGGGCTTCGACGCCTGCGTGGCGCGGGCCCGCGACCTGCGCGAGCGGCTGGGCCGCTGGCGCGACGGCGAGGTCGCGTCCGACGCCTTCGCCGACGACGACGCGGAGGGCGAGGCGGTGGTCGAAGCGGTGGCCGCCGGAGAGCAGGGCGATGCGGAGGCCGCGCAGCTGGCCACGGCGGCCGCGCGCGGCGGCGAGGTCTACTGGTACGAGCTGAGCGCGCGCGGCTTCCGTTGCCAGCGCACGCCGCTGGACGTGTCGGCGCCGCTGCGCCAGCACCGCGAGCAGTCGCGTGCGGCGTGGATATTCACTTCGGCCACGCTGGCGGTGGGCGGTGGTTTCCAGCACGTGGGCCGCAAGCTGGGCCTGTTCGACCCCGACACATTGCTGGAGCCCAGTCCGTTCGACTGGCCACGGCAGGCGCTGTGCTACCTGCCGCGCGACCTGCCCGAGCCGAACACGCGCCAGTTCGGCGCGGCGATGCTGGAGGCGGTGCGGCCGGTGCTGCAGGCCTCCGGCGGGCGCGCGTTCCTTCTGTTCGCCTCGCACCGCGCGCTGCGCGAGGCGGCCGAGGCGCTGCGCGGCGGGCCGTGGCCGCTGTTCGTGCAGGGCGAGGCGCCCAAGGCCGAACTGCTGCGCCGTTTCCGCGAGTCGGGGAACGGGGTGCTGCTGGGCTCGGCCAGTTTCCGCGAGGGCGTGGACGTGGCCGGCGACGCGCTGAGCGTGGTGGTGGTCGACAAGCTGCCGTTCGCCGCGCCGGACGATCCGGTGTTCGAGGCGCGGCTGGAGGCGGTGCGCCGCCGCGGCGGCAATCCGTTCCGCGACGAGCAGCTGCCGCAGGCGGTGATCGCGCTCAAGCAGGGCGTGGGCCGGCTGATCCGCAGCGAGACCGACCGCGGCGTGCTGGTGCTGTGCGATCCGCGCCTGACCGGCAAGTCGTACGGGCGGGTGTTCATGCAGTCGCTGCCGGACTTCGGCGTGACCCGGCGGATCGAGGACGTGCAGGCGTTCTTCGCGCGGGAGTGATCCCGGGATCGACGGCGAGGGGGGCCGGCAACCGCAAGCGGAAGCGCAACCGCAAGCGGAAGCTCAAGAGCGGTGGCTGGCCGGCTTCGGACGGCGCCGCGGCTGCGGGGATCCGGCGCATCGCCCGGCTCCGACGTCCGTGTCTCCGACGGGCGGGCGCAGCACATCCATGTGCTGCTTGCGCCGGATCCCCGCACCACCGCGTCTTCCGGTGCGTTGGGGGCATGGCTTCGTTCGACACGCGCTGTGCAAAGAAGTGGGGGAAAGACGGCACGGGCAGCGTGTAGCTGTGTGTGTGGTGGAGATGCCGGGGGCACGCCGACGCCCGGACGAAGGTGTGCGCCGGTGAAGGATGCGGGCGATGCTTGTCCGCTCGGGCAAGTCGTGGGACCTCGCGGCCTGGCGGGCCGCATGTGCGATGCCGTACCCGGCGTGGCCGGAGGCGGGCATCGTTTACCCTTGTTCCGTCCTTGCCGCCGGCTCTGCGCATGAAACTGCTCGCCTTCGAAACCGCCACCGAAGCCTGTTCGGTCGCGCTGTACCTGGACGGGGAAGTGCGCGAGCGCTTCGGGGTCGCGCCGCGGCGGCATGCCGAACTGGCCCTGCCGTGGGCCGACGCGCTGCTGGCCGAGGCCGGGGTGGCGCGCACGCAGCTGGATGCGGTGGCGGTCGGGCGCGGCCCGGGCGCGTTCACGGGGGTGCGGCTGGCCATTGCCCTGGCGCAGGGGATAGCGCTGGCGCTGGACCGGCCGGTGGTGCCGGTCTCGACCCTGGCGGTGCTCGCCACCGGTGCACCGGTGCACGGTCCGGCACGCATCCTGGCCGCGATCGATGCGCGCATGGGCGAGGTCTACGCCGGTGCCTTCCAGCGCGAGGGCGATGCGCTGGTCGCGCTGGATGCCGAGCGGGTCCTGGCCCCGGATGCCATCGACCCGCCGCCGGGACACGAAGGCCAGTGGCAGGGCGTGGGCACCGGCTTCGCCGCGTCCGATGGCCTGCTGGCCCGGCGCCTGGGGCCGATACTGGAGCGGGTCGATCCTGCCGCGCTGCCGCGTGCGGCCGACCTGGCGCGGCTGGCGGCCGTTGTGTTCGCCCGCGGCGGCGCGCTGGCCCCCGAGCGGGTCGAGCCGGCCTACCTGCGCGACAACGTGGCCCTGACCCTGGTCGAGCAGCAGGCGCTGCGGGCGTCGCGCCTGTAGGAGCCGGTCTTGCCGGCGACCCGACACCCGCCGGTGCGGGCGGCGTCCTCGTGCGCACCCTCGCGTCGCCCGCAAGACGGGCTCCTACAGGGCGCCGCAGCGGTATTTGCAGAAGCCGGTGTTGCCGGCGCTCCGGCATCGCGGGTGCCGGCGATGTCCTCGTGTTTCGGTGCCCGCGCCGTACGGGCAACGGGCTCCTGCGAGGCCCGGTGCCACGCCTCCGTGCGGGGCCAGGCCGCCCGCTGTGGCAAAATCTGCAATCCGTCGCCGCCCGATCCCCGCAATGTCGCCGTCGCTCCTTCCGCCCACGACGCCCCGTGCCCGGCCTGGCCGCGTGTGCGCCGCGGCGGATGCCTGAGCCGTGGCCGACGAGACCGGGCACCTGCCGCGCCGCCCCGGGCGCATCCTCAAGGCGACCCAGTGGTCGCTGCAGGGTCTGCGCGCCGCCTGGCTGCACGAATCCTCGTTCCGCCTGGAGATCTATCTGTTCGTGGTCCTGGCGCCGCTGGCGCTGTGGCTGGGCGCCGACGGGATCGAGCGGGCGCTGTTGATCGGCTCGATGGTGCTGGTGCTGTCGGCCGAACTGCTGAACTCGGCGGTCGAGGCGGTGATCGAGCGCTACGGCGCCGAGCACCACGAACTGGCCGGCCGGGCCAAGGACATGGGCTCGGCGGCGGTGTTCGTGCTGATGGTGAACGTGCTGCTGTGCTGGGGCCTGGTGCTCGGCCCGCGGCTGTTCTGAAACATGTAGTGAAGTGAAGGACTGATGCGATGAATCTGGAATTCCTGGCCGACCCGAACGTCTGGCTGACCCTGGTGACCCTGAGCGCGCTGGAAATCGTGCTGGGCATCGACAACCTGGTGTTCATCTCGATCGCCGTCGGCCGGCTGCCCGAGGAACAGCGCGCATTCGCGCGCAAGTTCGGCATCGCGGTGGCCTGCGTCACCCGTATCGGGCTGCTGGTCTCGCTGGCGTTCCTGGCGCGCATGCAGCACGACCTGTTCAACGTCTACGGCATGGGCTTCTCGATCCGCGACCTGGTGCTGATCCTCGGCGGCCTGTTCCTGCTGGTGAAGGGCACGATGGAGATCCGCGAGCTGATCTCCGGCGGCGAGGACGAAGACCCGCGCACGACCAAGAGTTCGCAGGTGTTCTGGGTGGTGATCGCGCAGATCGCGGTGATCGACATCGTGTTCTCGCTGGATTCGGTGATCACCGCCGTGGGCATGGCCCAGCACATCCCGGTGATGATCTTCGCGATCATGCTGGCGGTGGCGATCATGCTGCTGGCGGCCAATCCACTGGGCCGCTTCATCGACGCCAACCCGACCATCAAGATGCTGGCGCTGGCCTTCATCCTGCTGATCGGCGTGGTCCTCATCCTCGACGGCTTCGCGCTGCACGTGCCCAAGCCGTACATCTATTTCGCCATGGCCTTCTCGGTGCTGGTGGAAACGCTGAACCTGCTGATGCGCCGCCGCGCCGCACGCCGGCACGTGGAGGGTGCCGGCGAATGGTGATGCGCGGCTGAACCTGACGTGGAGACCGCCGTGGCCGCCTGCTTGCGCGGCCTCCGGGGCGGTGCTGCAATGCCCCGGGCCGGCCGCCGGCGCCACAGGAGCAGGGCCATGCAAGGGATCTTCCGCAGGTGCGCGGCCGTGCTGGCCGCCATTGCCGCCGCCGCGATGCTGTCCGGCTGCGGCTACAACGCGATCCAGCAGAAGGACGAAGCGGTCAAGGCCGGGTGGTCGGAGGTGCTCAACCAGTACCAGCGCCGCGCCGACCTGGTGCCGAACCTGGTCGCCACGGTCAAGGGCTACGCAGCGCACGAGAGCCAGGTGCTGACCCAGGTGACCGAAGCCCGCGCGCGGGTCGGCCAGCTGCAGGTCAACGCCGACGATCCGGCCTCGCTGCAGCAGTTCCAGGCCGCGCAGGGCGAGCTGTCCTCGGCGCTGTCGCGGCTGCTGGTGGTCAGCGAGAACTACCCGACGCTGAAGGCCGACCAGTCCTTCCGCGACCTGCAGGCGCAGCTGGAAGGCACCGAAAACCGGATCGCGGTGGCCCGCGGCCGCTACATCGCCACCGTCCAGGACTACAACACCTTCATCCGCTCGTTCCCGCAGCTGATCATCGCCAAGGTTTTCGGCTACGGGGAGAAACCGAACTTCACCGTGGAGAACGAAGCGCAGATCCGGAAGGCGCCGGACGTGGACTTCGGCGCCACGCCGGCCGCGCCGCCGCCGCAGACCCCGCCGCAACCCGCGCCGGCCAACTGAAGCCGGCACCGGCGCCATGCGCGTACTGCTGCGCCTTTGCGGTCCGTGGCTGATGCTGGCCTGCGTGCTGGCCGCGGTCGCGCCGCCGGCCGGGGCGCAGCCTGCACCGCAAGCGGCCGTCCCCGCACTCGACGCGCCGGTGGTCGATACCACCGGCACCCTCGACGCGGCCACCGTGCAGCGCCTGGACGCGCAGGCGCGGGCGCTGCAGCAGCGCAAGGGCAGCCAGCTGCAGGTGCTGGTCGTGCCCAGCACCCAACCGGACAACATCGAGCAGTACGCGGTGCGCGTGTTCGAACAGTGGAAGCTGGGCCGCAGGGGCGTGGACGATGGCGTGCTGCTGCTGGTCGCCAAGGACGACCGCGCGGTGCGGATCGAGACCGGCTACGGGCTGGAGGGCGCGATTCCCGACGCGGTGGCCAACCGGGTGATCCAGGAGTACCTGGTCCCGAAGTTCCGCACGGGCGATTTCGGCGGCGGGATCGAGGACGCCACCGCGGTCCTGGTCAAGCTGGTCGACGGCGAACCGCTGCCGGCGCCGGTGAGCCGCAACACCGCCGCGGACGGACGCGAGGGCGGCGGTCTGTGGCTGCCGGCATTGTTCATCGCCTTCATCGTCGCGCAGGTGGCGCGCGGGATCTTCGGGCGGCTCGCCCGGCCGCTGCGGGCGCCGCTGGTGGCCGCGGCCGCCGGCGGCGTGGCCTGGCTGGTGTCGTCGGCCGTCCTGGCGGGCCTGGCCGGCGCTGCGATCGGATTGCTGGTCGGCCTGGCCGGGTTCGGCGGCGGACGTTTCGTGCGCCGTGGCGGCTGGGGTGGCGGCGGCTTCGGCGGCGGCGGTTGGGGCGGCGGCGGCTTCGGCGGCGGCGGAATGGGTGGGGGTGGCGGCTTCGGCGGTGGCGGTGGCTGGTCGGGCGGCGGCGGCATGTCCGGCGGCGGCGGGGCGTCGGGCCGCTGGTGATGGCATCGGTGACGCGCTGGCTGCGCCATTTCTTCGCGCCTTCGGCGGTCCTGCGCTTCCCGGCCGACCGGCTGCAGCGCATCGCCGGCGTCATCGCCGACGGCGAGCGCCTGCACGACGGGGAAGTGGTGTTCGCGGTCGAAGCGGGCCTGCCGGTGGCGGCATTGATGGCCGGCACCACGCCGCGCGAACGCGCCGGCGAAGTCTTCGCCCGGCTGAGGGTGTGGGACACCGAGGCCAACAACGGCGTGCTGCTGTACCTGCTACTGGCCGACCAGGCCATCGAGATCGTTGCCGATCGCGGCCTGCGGGGGCGCGTGACCGAGGCGGAATGGCAGGCGGTGTGCGACGCGGTGGAGAACGGCATCGGCCAGGGCGGAGTGGAGGACGCAGTGGTCGACGGCATCGTGCGGATCTCGGCCCTGCTGGCCGCGCATTTTCCGGCGACCGGCGCCGGCCGCGACGAGCTGCCCGACCGGCCGGTGCTGCTGTAGGAGCCCGTCTTGCGGGCGACATGCCATGTCGGCACAGGCGACTTCTTCATGATTTCGACGTCCGTGTCGCCCGCAAGACGGGCTCCTACATAAAGGCAGGCCGCGCCGGCCAGAGGGGCCGTGCGCCGTATCCCGTGACGTGGCACCCGCCGCCTGCGGCGGCTCCTGCTCGGGCACAATAGGGGCCTCGTTCCCGGGGCCGCGCAATGACCGTCCTGCACCAGATCGATCCGATCGCCATCTCGCTGGGTCCGCTGCGGGTCCACTGGTACGGGTTGATGTACCTGCTCGGCTTCCTGGCGGCGTGGTGGCTGGGCCGGAGCCGGGTCCGCGCGGGCCGGCTGCCGGGGGTGGATGCCAACGCATTCTCCGACCTGCTGTTCTACGCGATGCTGGGTGTGGTCCTCGGCGGCCGCCTGGGCTATGTGCTGTTCTACGGCCTGGGCGAATTCCTGCGCGATCCGCTGATGCTGGTCCGGGTCTGGGATGGCGGCATGAGTTTCCATGGCGGTCTGGTCGGCGTGCTGGTCGCGGCGTGGCTGTGGTCGCGCCGGCACCGGCTGCACTTCTTCGACACCATGGATTTCGTCGCGCCGCTGGTGCCGCCGGGGCTGGGTTTCGGCCGCATCGGCAACTACGTCGGCGGCGAGCTGTGGGGCAAGTACACCGAAGCCGGCTGGGGCGTGGTGTTCCCCAACGGACTGCCCGAGCCGTACCGCAGCCTGGATCCGGCGGCGCTGCGGGCGCAGTTCGACGCTGGCGCGCTGGACGCGTTCGCACGCCATCCCTCGCAGCTGTACCAGGCCTTCCTCGAGGGGCTGGTGATGTTCTGCGTGCTGTGGTGGTTTTCCTCCAGACCGCGGCCGCGCTACGCGGTATCGGGCATGTTCGCGCTGCTGTACGGCTGCTTCCGCTTCGCGGTCGAGTTCGTGCGCGTGCCCGACGCGCAGCTGGGCTACCTGGCCTTCGGCTGGCTGACCATGGGCCAGGTGCTGAGCCTGCCGCTGGTCGCACTGGGCCTGTTCCTGCTGTGGCGCTCGCGCCGCGCGCCGGTGCTGCATCCGCAGCCTGCCGGAGAAGCGAAATGAGGCAGTACCTGGACCTGCTCGGCCACGTGCTGGAGCACGGTACGGAGAAGGCCGACCGCACCGGCACCGGCACGCGCAGCGTGTTCGGCTGGCAGATGCGCTTCGACCTGGCGCAGGGTTTCCCGCTGGTCACCACCAAGAAGCTGCACCTGCGCTCGATCGTGCACGAGCTGCTGTGGTTCCTGAAGGGCGAGACCAACATCGCCTACCTGACCGCCAACAAGGTAGGCATCTGGGACGAATGGGCCGATGCGGACGGCGAGCTCGGCCCGGTCTATGGCAAGCAGTGGCGCCGCTGGAGCGGTGGTGACGGCGGCGAGATCGACCAGATGCGCTGGGTGGTCGAGGAAATCCGCCGCAATCCGGATTCGCGCCGGCTCATCGTCAGCGCCTGGAACGTGGCCGACCTGCCGAAGATGGCGCTGATGCCATGCCACACACTGTTCCAGTTCTACGTCGCCGGCGGCAGGCTGAGCTGCCAGCTGTACCAGCGCAGCGGCGACATCTTCCTCGGCGTGCCGTTCAACATCGCCAGCTACGCGCTGCTGACCCATATGGTCGCGCAGGTGACCGGCCTGCAGGTCGGCGACTTCGTGCACACGCTGGGCGACGCGCACCTGTATTCGAACCACTACGAACAGGCGCGCGAGCAGCTGGCGCGCACGCCGGTCGCGTTGCCGACGCTGCGCCTGAACCCTGCGGTGACCGATCTGTTCGCCTTCGGCTACGACGACATCGCCATCGAAGGCTATGCGCCGGCGCCGGCGATCAAGGCGCCGGTCGCGGTCTGAGCATGCGGATCTCGCTGGTCGCCGCGCTGGACCGCAACCGCGCGATCGGCCGCGGCAACGCGCTGCCATGGCGCCTGCCGGACGACCTGAAGCGGTTCAAGGCGCTGACCCTGGGCCGGCCGGTGCTGATGGGGCGCATAACCGCCGAATCGCTCGGCCGCGCGCTGCCCGGCCGCACGAACCTGGTGCTGACCCGCGGCGGGCGGGCGCCATTCGCTGGCATGCGGGCGGTGGCCTCGCTGGACGAGGCGGCCTCGGTGGCGACTGCCGAAGGTGCGGACGAACTGTGCGTGATCGGCGGCGGCGAAGTCTACGCGCTGGCGCTGCCGCGCGCGGACCTGCTGCACCTGACCCATGTCGACACCGCGGTGGAAGGCGCGGATGCGTTCTTCCCGGCCTGGACGGCTGCGCAGTGGCGGGAGCTGTCGCGGGAGGCGCACGCGGTGGACGCGAAGCATGCGCACGCGTTCGAGTTCGTCGAGTACTGGCGGGTGGATGCGGTGGACCCGCCGCCGCTTTTGTAGGAGCCGGCCTTGCCGGCGACGCGACGCCGTCTGCACGGGCGGCGTGCCCGTGGTTGCGATGCCCTCGCGTCGCCCGCAAGACGGGCTCCTACATGGAAAGCGGCGCCAGCGGATCAGGTCGATGCCAGGGCGGTTGGGCGCCGCGCACGGAGCGGGGCCGGTCGCCGCAGGAGCGCACGATCCACCGGCCGAGGCAGCGGGTGCGCTACTCCTTGCGCAGGTGCGGCGGCAGCGCCGCCACGTCGCGGCCAGGCACCTGCACCACGCGCAGTTCCTCGCAATCCAGTTGCAGCGCGGTGAGCTTGCCGCCCCACACCGCGCCAGTGTCGATGGCATGGATGCCCTGGGCGATCGTCAGTCCCAGCGTCGACCAGTGGCCGCAGACGATCTTCAGGTCGCGTTCGACCCGGCCCGGCGCCTCGTACCACGGATACAGGCCGGGGGCCTGGGTTCCCGGCGGACCCTTCTCGTCGATGGCGATGCGGCCGCGCGGAGTGCAATAGCGCGCGCGGGTCAGCCAGTTGATGGTCGCCCGCCAGCGGTCCTGGCCGCGCAGGCCCGGCGACCAGTTCGGCCGGTCGCCGTACATGTTGCGCAGCAGGCCGCGGTAGCCGTCGCCGTGCAGCTGCTGCTCGACCTCGGCGGCGTACTGCTCGGCCTGCTGCGTCGTCCACTGCGGAGCCAGGCCGGCGTGGATCATCATCCAGCCAAGGCTGCGGTCGGCATGCACCAGTTTCTGCCGGCGCAGCCAGCCCAGCAGTTCGTCGGCGTCTTCGGCCAGCACCACGCGCTGCAGGTCGGGATTGACCTTGCGCTTCTCGGCCGGCGCGCGTTCGCCGACGGCCAGCAGCGACAGGTCGTGGTTGCCGAGCACGACGACGCTGCGCTCGCGCAGCGAATGGACCAGGCGCAGCGTCTCCAGCGACTGGCCGCCGCGGTTGACCAGGTCGCCGCAGAACCACAGCGTGTCGGCGGCGGGGTCGAAACGGATCCGTTCGAGCAGGCGCTGGGTGGCGTCGTAGCAGCCCTGCAGGTCGCCGATGGCCCAGATGCTCATCGCGGCGGCCTCAGTGCAGCGTCCGTGGCACGGTCAGCAGGAACGGGGCGATGGGTGCATCGAAGCGGGTGCCGTCGGCAGCCAGCATGTCGTAGCGTCCCTGCATCGCGCCGTCACCGGTCTCCAGCACCACGCCGGAGGTGTATTCGTAGTCTTCGCCCGGTTCCAGCCAGGGCTGTTCGCCGACCACGCCGTCGCCGTGCACCTCCTCGATGTGGCCGTTGCCGTCGGTGATGGACCAGTGCCGTGCAAGCAGACGCGCGGCGACGCTGCCGCGGTTGTGGATGCGGATGGTGTAGGCGAAGACGTAACGGCCGGCGTCCGGCTCGGACTGGTCCGCCATGAAGTGCGGATCCACCTGCACGTCTATCGCATACGAGGGCGTCGTGGGCTGCATGGCGACAGTGTAAGCAAAAAGGCCGTGACGACCGAGGCGACGTGCTCCCGGCGGCAGCGGGGTACCCGGATCATCCGTTCCGAGCGCTCCCCGCATTCGCCAGCCGGACGAATGCCGCCACCTCGATCTGTTCGGCGCGCGCGTCGGCGCTGACCCCGGCGGCCTGGAACTGGGCGGCGTCGCACACGCCGTTCAGGGCGTTGCGCAAGGTCTTGCGGCGCTGGCCGAACGCGGCGCGGACGACGTCGGCGAAGCGGGCGCGATCGTGGATGCCGACCGTAGCCGGATCGCGCGGCACCATCCGCACCACCGCCGAATCCACCTTCGGCGGCGGCCGGAACGCGCCCGGCGGCACCACGAACAGCGGCACCACCTGGCAGTACGCCTGCAGCATCACGCTCAGCCGACCGTAGACCTTGCTGCCCGGCGCGGCGCCCATGCGGTCGACGACCTCCTTCTGCAGCATGAAGTGCATGTCGCGGATGGCCGCGGCATGGTCCAGCGCATGGAACAGGATCGGCGAGGAGATGTTGTAGGGCAGGTTGCCGACCAGGCGGATCGGGGTGCCCGCCGCCAGCGCGGTGAAGTCGACTTGCAGCACGTCGCGGTGGACGACGGTCAGCGCGCCGACGCCCTCGGCCATCGCCGCCAGCGGCCCGACCAGATCTCGGTCGAACTCGATCACGGTCAGCGAGCCGTGGCGGCGCAGCAGCGGCAGGGTGATCGCGCCCTGGCCGGGGCCGATCTCGACCAGGCGGTCGCCCGGCCTGGGGTCCACCGCGTGAACGATGCGCTCGATGTAGGCACGCTCGTGCAGGAAGTGCTGGCCCAGCGATTTCTTCGGCGAGTGGCTCATGCTCATGCGCCATTATCGCCGGATGGGACGCATCCTGTAGGAGCCGGTCTTGCCGGCGACCGGGACGTCGGAGCAACGAGGGCGTCGCCTGAGCCGAGGCGTCGCCGGCAAGACCGGCTCCTACGAAGGCGGGGGCGGTGTACCGGCGCATCGCCGGACCGATCCGGCCCAGGCGCCGCCTCAGTCCATCCCCAGCTTCTTGAGCTTGTAGCGCAGCGCGCGGAAGGTGATGCCCAGTTGCGCGGCGGTACGGGTCTTGTTCCAGCGGTTCTCTTCCAGCGCCTTCTGGATCGCCGCGCGCTCCAGCTGCTCGATGTACGAGGGCAGGGCGCCGGTGCCCGGGTCCAGGTCGATGACCGCTTCGGCCGCGGCCGCCGGCTGGCCGGTGGCCGTTTCCGGTGCGGCACCGCTGCGGACGGCGGCCTGCGGCAGGTGCAGGTCGTCGGCGTCGATGCTGTCGCCGTCGGCCAGGGCCAAAGCGCGCTCGAGCACGTTCTCCAGTTCGCGCACGTTGCCGGGGAAGGCATATCCGGCCAGGGCGGCCATCGCCGCCGTGGTCAGCTCCGGGGCCGGACGGCCCTGGCCAGCCGACAGCCGTTGCAGGATCGCGTTGGCCAGCTGCGGCAGGTCGCCGGTGCGCTCGCGCAGCGGCGGCACGCGCAGCTCGATCACGTTGATCCGGTAGTACAGGTCGTGGCGGAAGCGGCCGTCGGTGACCAGCTGGCCCAGGTCCTTGTGCGTGGCCGAGAGGATGCGCACGTCCACCGGCACCTCGCCCGAGGCGCCGACCGCGCGCACCGACTTCTCCTGGATCGCGCGCAGCAGCTTGACCTGCATCGGCAGCGGCAGCTCGGCGACCTCGTCCAGGAACAGGGTGCCGCCGCTGGCGGCCTGGAACAGGCCCGGCTTGTCGGCATGGGCGCCGGTGAAGCTGCCCTTCTTGTGGCCGAAGAACTCGCTCTCCATCAGCTCGGCCGGGATCGCGCCGCAGTTGACCGGCACGAACGGCCCGGCGCCGCGCGCGCCCTGCTCGTGGATGGTGCGCGCGACCAGTTCCTTGCCCACGCCCGATTCGCCGAGGATGTAGACCGGCGCCTGGCTGCGCGCGACCTTGGCGATGGTCGCGCGCAGGGTGGCCATGGCGGTCGAATCGCCGAGCAGGCGGCTGGCCTGTTCCGGCGGCGGCGGGGGCGGCTTGGGCCGCTCGGCGTTGTTCAGTTCCAGCGCGTGCCGGACCAGGCCGCGCAGCACGTTGATGTCCACCGGCTTGCTGACGAAATCGAACGCGCCCGCCTTCAGCGCCTCCACCGCCAGGTCCATGTTGCCGAACGCGGTGATCATCGCCACCGGGGTCTGCGGATGGTTGCGGGCGATCTCGCCGACCAGCTCGATGCCGCTGCCGTCGGGCAGGCGCATGTCGGTGAAGCACAGGTCGTAGCGGTTGCCGGCCAGCAGCTCGCGGGCCTCGTTCAGGTTGGCCGCGGTGTCCACCCGCAGGCCCATCCGTCCGAGGGTGAGCACCAGCAGTTCGCGGATATCGCGTTCGTCGTCGACGATCAGGGCACTGCGGCTGGGGCTCATGCGGAAAAGATAGCCGACTCAGGGGGATGGGCCAAGTCTTGTGACCCCGGTCACATCGAGAGGATGGCGTTCGGCCCAAGCAGCGCGACCCGGAAGCAGGCGCCGCCGCCCGGGACGGGCACGTATTCCAGGGTGGCCTGGTTGGCGCGGCTCAGTTCGCGGGCGATGTACAGGCCCAGCCCGGTGCCGTGCTCGGAGGTGGTGAAGAACGGGCGGAACAGCTGCGCCGCCACGCCCTCGGGAATGCCCGGCCCGCGGTCGAGGATGTCGACGAAGGCGTTGCGCCCGTCCTGGAACACGCGCAGGCGCACCCGCGCCGGCTCGTCCATGATCCGGCCGTACTTGAGCGCGTTGTGGACCAGCGCGGTCAGGATCTGCTGCAGGTGCCGGGGATCGACCATGGCCTGGACCGGCTGCGCCGGCACGATCGCCTCCAGGCTGTCGGTCTCGATCGACAGGGTCTGCCGGTAGTCCTCGACGAAGCGGCGCACGAACGCGCCCAGGTCCAGGTTCTCCGGATTGGCGCGCTCGCGCCGGGCCAGGCCGAGCACGCTCTCGACGATGCCGTTGGTGCGCTGGCACTGCTGGTGGATGATCTGCAGCAGGCGGCGGTCGGCCTCGTCGATGTCGCGCGACTCCTCCAGCAGCTGCACCGCGTAGTTGATCGCCGCCAGCGGGTTGCGGATCTCGTGGGCCAGGCTGGCGGAGAAGCGGCCCAGCGCGGCCAGGGTCAGCGACTCGGCGCGGCGCGATACGACGGTGGTGTCGTCCAGGAACACCAGGGTCAGGTCGCTGTCGGCCAGCAGCCGGGCGAAGCGCGGCTGCACCTCCGGCTGGTCCGGGAACAGCTGCAGCGGGGTGTCGTCCACCTGCCAGCCGTTGCGCCAGCGCTGCAGGCGCCGCGCCAGTTCCGGCACGGCATGGTTCAGCTCGGTCTTCCCGGTCTCGCCGCTCTCGCCCAGCAGCAGGGACGCGGCCTCGTTGGCCAGGGTGATGCGGTTGTCGGCGTCCACCACCAGCACGCCGGTGCGCATGCGGCGGATGATCAGTTCGTTGATCTCCACCAGGTTGGCGACCTCGGCAGTGCGCTTCTCGGCCAGCTTCTGGCTGGAGCGCGCGCGCTGGCCGATCTGGTGCGCCAGCCAGGCCAGGGCCAGGTAGCTGGTGATGAACATCGACAGCTCGGCCGCCGAGCGCGGCGGGGTGCCGGAAGCGATCGTCGACCACAGGTATTCCAGCCACAGCGCGATGCTGGCCAGCACCGCCACGGTCATGCCGTAGCGCAGCGGCAGCAGCATGGCCGCGGCGGCCACGTTGAACAGCAGCATCATCGCGATGCCGGCGGCGACCGCGGGCAGGGCATGGGTGGCCAGGGTCGCGGCGAGGATGTCGATGCAGGTGCCGACGAACACCAGCGGCAGCAGCCAGCGTTCGATCCGGCCCAGCATCAGCAGGACCACCGCGGCCACCATGTACAGCACCGCCACGCCACCGCCGAGCGCCGGGTTGCGGGCTTCACCGACCACTTCCGCGATCGGGCTGAACACCAGCGCCGCCATGATCACGGCTTCCAGCACCCGGTACAGCCCGAAGAAATACAGCTCCCGCCGGGGGATCGATTCGAGGCGGTCGATGAGCGAAGCGTGGGGCAAGCCGTGGCTCCCGTGGCGCGGCGCGGCCAGTATAGGGGCAGTCCCGGGGCCACCGTGGTCCCGGTGCAGGGGCGATCCGGGGCTTGCGGGCCGGGCGTTTTGCACCGCCGTGGCCTTGTCGGCGACAATATTGCCCCCGCCCCGCAAGCCCCCGGCCGTTCCGGCCCGGATCCGCGGCCGGCCCGGCGGTCGTCCCCACCCCCACTGGTGAAGCATGAATTTCCACGAGTACCAGGCGAAACAACTGTTTGCCGAATACGGCATTCCGGTCCCGGCAGGGCGCGTCGCGTCCACCCCGGCTGAAGCGGTCGACGCGGCCAAGGCCCTGGGCAGCGGCCCGTGGATGGTCAAGGCCCAGATCCACGCCGGCGGCCGCGGCAAGGCCGGTGGCGTCAAGTTCTGCAAGACCACCGACGACGTCTGGAATGCCGCCATTGGCATGCTCGGCACGAAGATGGCCACCTACCAGTCCGGTGGCGTGGCCCTGCCGGTCAACCAGGTGCTGGTGACCGAGGCCGGCGAGATCGCCAAGGAACTGTACTTGTCGGTGCTGGTGGACCGCGGCAGCAAGTCGATCACCTACATCGCCTCGTCCGAGGGCGGCGTGGAGATCGAGAAGGTCGCCGCCGAGACCCCGCACCTGATCCAGACCCTCAACGTCGACTTCGTCGAGGGCCTGCAGCCGTACCAGGCGCGCAACGTCGGCTTCGCCCTGGGCCTGAACGCCAGGCAGGTCAACCAGCTGGTCAAGATCATGACCGGGCTGTACCGGCTGTTCAACGACAAGGACCTGTCGCTGGTCGAGCTCAACCCGCTGGCGATCCTGGACAGCGGCGACCTGTACGCGCTGGACGGCAAGGTCAACTCCGACGACAACGCCAGCTTCCGCCATCCCGAGCTCGTCGCCATGCGCGACAAGAGCCAGGAGGACGAGACCGAGGTGCTGGCCAGCCAGCACGACCTCAACTACGTGACCATGGACGGCGACATCGGCTGCATGGTCAACGGCGCCGGCCTGGCGATGGCGACCATGGACGTGATCAAGCTCAACGGCGGCGAGCCGGCGAACTTCCTCGACGTCGGCGGCGGCGCCACCAAGGAGCGCGTGGCCACCGCGTTCAAGCTGATCCTGTCCTCGGACAAGGTCAAGGCGATCTTCGTCAACATCTTCGGCGGCATCGTCCGCTGCGACATGATCGCCGAGGGCATCATCGCCGCGGTCAAGGACGTGGGCGTCAAGGTGCCGGTGATCGTGCGCCTGGAAGGCACCAACGTGGAAGAGGGCAAGAAGCTGCTGAAGGAAAGCGGCCTGGCCATCATCCCCGCCGACGACATCAACGACGGCGCCAAGAAGTCCGTCGCCGCCGTCGCCGCCTGAACTTTTTTCGACGGCGTCCGGATGGCATGAATCCCGATCCCGTCCCCCTTGGGTCAAGGGGGTGGCCCGCCGCGACGCGGCGGGACGGGGGATCTGGAAGCATGGCCCGGGGCATCGGCGCAGCCGATGCCGCGTATCCGGAGCCGGCGCCCAATACGAACTACAAGGACTAAAACCATGTCCGTGCTTATCAACAAGAACACGAAGGTGATCGTGCAGGGCTTCACCGGCCAGCAGGGCACCTTCCACGCCGAGCAGATGGTCGAGTACGGGACCCAGGTGGTCGGCGGCGTCACCCCCGGCAAGGGCGGCCAGACCCACATCGGCCTGCCGGTGTTCAACACCGTCGCCGACGCGGTCAAGGCCACCGGCGCCGACGCTTCGGTCATCTACGTGCCGCCGCCGTTCGCGGCCGACGCGATCCTGGAAGCGGCCGACTCGGGCATCAAGGTCATCGTCTGCATCACCGAGGGCATCCCGGTGCTGGACATGCTGCGGGTCAAGAACGTGCTGAAGGGTTACGACGACGTGGTCCTGATCGGCCCGAACTGCCCCGGCATCATCACCCCGGGCGAGTGCAAGATCGGGATCATGCCGGGCCACATCCACCAGCCGGGCAAGGTCGGCATCGTCTCCCGGTCGGGCACGCTGACCTATGAGGCGGTCAAGCAGACCACCGACGTGGGCCTGGGCCAGTCGACCTGTATTGGCATCGGCGGCGACCCGATCAACGGCCTGAACTTCGTCGACTGCCTCAAGCTGTTCAACGAAGACCCGCAGACCGAGGGCATCATCATGGTCGGCGAGATCGGCGGCAGCGCCGAGGAAGAGGGCGCCGAGTACATCAAGCAGCACGTGAAAAAGCCGGTCGTGGGCTTCATCGCCGGCGCCTCGGCCCCTCCGGGCAAGCGCATGGGCCACGCCGGCGCGATCGCGTCGGGCGGCCAGGGCACGGCCGAGGGCAAGTTCGCGGCGATGGAAGCGGCGGGCGTGACCACGGTCCGCTCGCCGGGCGACCTGGGCGCGGCGATCAAGGCCCGCCTGGGCGGCTGATCCGCGTCCAGCACTGCGAAACGAAGAAGGCCGCCTCCGGGCGGCCTTCTTTTTGGTTCTTCACCCGATTCGGGGAAGCCGGGATCGGTGGGTGCGCGGGGCCATCACGCAGCGCGCCGGTATCATGGCCGCATCCCACGACCGGTCTTCCGCCATGAAGGACTCCCTGCGCATCGCACTGGCCCAGTTCGACTTCCCGGTCGGCGCGGTGGCGCGGAATGCCGAACGGATCGCGGCGATGATCGGCGAGGCGCGCGACGAGTACGGCGCCGACATCGTCCTGTTCCCGGAACTGGCGCTCAGCGGCTATCCGCCGGAGGACCTGCTGCTGCGGCCATCGTTCCTGGCCGCCTGCGAGGCCGCGCTGAAGGACGTTGCGAAGGCGGCGACCGGGATAGTGGCGGTGGTCGGCTGGCCCGAATCGGCCGGCAGCGTGCTCTACAACGCCGCCAGCGTGCTGCGCGACGGCCGGGTCGAGGCCACCTACCGCAAGCGCGAACTGCCCAACTACGCGGTGTTCGACGAGCGCCGCTACTTCGAGGTCGATCCGGACGGCGGCTCCTGCGTGTTCGAGGTCGAAGGCGTGCCGGTGGGCGTGCTGGTGTGCGAAGACCTGTGGTTCCCCGAGCCGCTGGCCGACACCGTGCGCGCCGGCGCGCAACTGGTGCTGGTGCCCAACGCTTCGCCGTTCGAGCGCGGCAAGCATGCCCAGCGCGACGCGCTGCTGGCCGAGCGCACCCGCGAGTCCGGTGCGGCGCTGGTCTACCTCAACCTGGTCGGCGGGCAGGACGCGGTGGTGTTCGACGGCGCCTCGGTGGTGGCCGACGGCGACGGCACGGTGCATCCGGCCGCGGCCGCGTTCACCGACCAGTGGCTGGCGGTGGACTACGACACCGCCGGCCGCCGCTTCGTCCCGGTGCAGTGGATGGATGACGGCGACGAGAGCATGGATGCGCTGGCCTGGCGCGCGGTGGTGCGCGGCATCCAGGATTACTGCGGCAAGAACGGTTTCTCCAAGGTGTGGCTGGGCCTGTCCGGCGGCATCGATTCGGCGCTGGTGCTGGCGCTGGCGGTGGACGCGCTGGGCGCGGCCAACGTCAGCGCGGTGCGGCTGCCTTCGCGCTATACCGCCGGCCTGTCCAACGACCTGGCCGCCGAGCAGTGCGCGGCGCTGGGGGTGAGACTGGAAACCGTGCCGATCGAACCGGCGTTCACCGGTTTCCTGCAGGCGCTGGGGCCGCTGTTCGAAGGGCAGGAGCCGGGCGTGGCCGAGGAGAACCTGCAGTCGCGCAGCCGCGGCGCGATCCTGATGGCGCTGTCCAACAGGTTCGGCGGCCTGCTGCTGACCACCGGCAACAAGAGCGAGTACGCGGTCGGCTACGCCACCATCTACGGCGACATGTGCGGCGGCTACGCGCCACTGAAGGACCTGTACAAGACCGAGGTGTACGGCCTGGCCAAGTGGCGCAATACAGTGGGCGGGGCGCCGGTGATCCCACCGGGGGTGATCGCACGTCCACCGTCGGCCGAGCTGCGCGCCAACCAGACCGACCAGGATTCGCTGCCGGCCTACGATGTGCTCGACGGCATCCTCTACCGCTACGTCGACCAGGAACAGTCGCGCGAGGAGATCGTCGCCGCCGGCTATGCCGCCGAGGTGGTGGACCGGGTGCTGCGGCTGGTGCGCACCAGCGAATGGAAGCGGCACCAGGCGGCGCCCGGGCCGAAGGTGTCGCGGCGCGCGTTCGGACGCGAGCGGCGCTATCCGGTCAGCAACGGCTTCGTCGGCTGACGGTCCGCCGCGGCGTTCCATGTAGGAGCCGGTCTTGCCGGCGACACGATGTTCTCGGCACGGGCGGCGCCCTCGCTATTCCGACACCCGGGTCGCCCGCAAGACGGGCTCCTACAGAAGCGCGACGCCTTTGCTGTTGTAGGAGCCGGTCTTGCCGGCGACACGATGTTCTCGGCACGGGCGGCGCCCTCGCTATTCCGACGCCCGGGTCGCCCGCAAGACGGGCTCCTGCAGAAGGAGCGACGATCGCACCCCGGAAACGCGACAGGCGCACCGGAGTGCGCCTGTCGTCATCCCGCCCACGGCCGGAGCGGACGGGGCCGCTCAGTTGCGGGTGGCGTTGCGCTGGCCGGTCGGCGACTTCTCGCCGGCGAACGGATTCAGCTTGCGGATCGCCCACGGATAGTCGGGCCAGCTGCCGCTCAGGTAGGGGTGCTGCGGATCGTTGAGCTGGAGCACGCGCACCGCATCGTCGGCGAGGGCGGTGTTGCCCAGCTGGCGGTAGGACTCGGCCAGCGCGGCGACCGCATCGTTCTGGAATTCGCTCTGCGGGTAGGTCTCGAGGATGTACCGGGCGCGGCTGGCCGCCGACAGCCAGGCGCCGCGGCGCATGTAGTACAGCGCGGTGTCCATCTCGTGCCGGGCGAACATGTTGCGCAGTTCGACCATGCGCTGGCGCGCGTCGGCGGCGTAGCGGCTGTTGGGATAGCGCTGGACCACGCGCGAGAAATCGTCGTAGGCCTGCTGCGGCGAGGCCAGGTCGCGCCGGCTCGGGTCCAGCGACCACACGCGCTGCAGGAACACCGCGTCGCGGTTGGAGTTGGCCAGGCCGCGCAGGTAGTAGAAGTAGGCGATGTTGCGGTGGGTCGGATAGGTGCGGATGAAGCGGTCGATGGTCGAGACCGCGTCCTCGTTGTTGCCGGCCTTGAACTGCGCGTAGGCGGTCTCCATCAGCGCCTGTTCGGTGTACGGACCGTACGGGTACTGGGCCACCAGGCGCTTGAAGGTCTTCTCCGCGCCGGACCAGTTGCCACGCTGCATCTGCTCGTGCGCCTTCTGGTACAGCTCGGTGACCGGCAGGCCCTCGTCGGCGTCCTTCTTGCTGTTGCGGCCGCAGCCGGTGGCCAGGAAGGCCAGGGCCAGCAGCAGGGCCGCCAGGCGCAGCGGGGCGGGGAGCGTGAAACGGGGGCGATGGGCCATCTGGGGGCGTGCGGCGCGGAAACGGAAGGGCCGATGATAGCCTAGTGGCCTGTCCGGCAACTGACTCCAGAACCGCCGGACGTCCCCGCAGCGACTTTCCGATGCCCCAGCCTACCGACTCCCCCCGCCAGGCCACCGTTCCCGACGAGGCCGCCGGCCGCCGCTTCGACGCGGTACTGGCCGAACTGTTCCCCGAATACTCGCGCTCGCGCCTGGCCGCCTGGATCAAGTCCGGGGATGCCCTGCTGGCCGGCGAACCGGCGCGCCCGCGCGACCCGGTCCGCGGTGGCGAAACGGTGACCCTGGCCGTGGTGGCCGAGATCCAGACCGAAGCGGTGGCCGAGGACATCCCGCTGGACATCCTCTACGAGGACGCCGACCTGTTCGTGCTGGACAAGCCGGCCGGGCTGGTGGTCCATCCGGGCGCCGGCAACCCGGCCGGGACGCTGGTCAACGCGTTGCTGTACCGGGATCCCGGCCTGGCCGTGCTGCCGCGCGCCGGCATCGTCCACCGTCTGGACAAGGACACCAGCGGGGTCATGGTGGTGGCCCGCACCCTGCCGGCACACACCGGCCTGGTGGCGCAGCTGGCCGCGCGCGGGGTCCACCGCCAGTACCTGGCCGTGGTGGTCGGCGCGCTGGTCTCCGGCGGCACCGCCAACGCGGCGATCGACCGGCACCCGCGCGACCGCCTGCGCATGGCCGTGCGCGAGGACGGGAAGGATGCGGTCACCCACTTCCGCCTGCGCGAGCGCTTCCGCGCGCACACCGCGCTGGAGTGCCGGCTGGAGACCGGCCGCACCCACCAGATCCGCGTGCACATGCAGCACCTGCGCCATCCCATCGTCGGCGATCCGCTGTACGGCGGTCCGCTGAAGCTGCCCAAGGGCGCCAGCGAGGAACTGGCCGCGCGGCTGCGCGGCTTCAAGCGCCAGGCGTTGCACGCCGAGACGCTGGAGTTCGTGCATCCGGTGAGCGGCGAGCCGGTGCGTGTGTCGGCGCCGCTGCCGGCCGACATGGTCGAACTGCTGCGGGCGCTGCGCGAGGACACCCGCGCCTGGGACGAGAGCCAGCGGCGCTGAGCGCCGCAGCATCCGCATGGGCGCAGGCCACGCCATCGCCGACTCCGCGATCCTGCCCGCCGGCTGGCCCGCGCCGCCGGGCGTGGTCGCGCTCACCACGCTGCGTCATGGCGCCGGCGCGTCGCGCGCGCCGTTCGACAGTTTCAACCTGGGCGCGCGCAGCGGCGACGATCCAGCCGCGTTAGCCGCCAACCGCGACGAACTGGCGCAGCGTTCCGGCCTGCCGTCGCCGCCGCACTGGCTGCGCCAGGTGCACGGCACCGGCGTGCTGCGTTTCGATGCGGCCGCCGCCGCGCAGGCGTCAGTGGAAAGCGAACCGGAGGCCGACGCGTCGGTGACGTCCACGCCCGGCGTGGTGCTGGCCATCCTCACCGCCGATTGCCTGCCGGTGGCATTCGCCGCCGCCGACGGCAGCGAGATCGGCGCCGCCCATGCCGGCTGGCGCGGGCTGGCGGCCGGCGTGCTCGAGGCCACCGTGCAGGCGATGCGCACGCCCGCGCCGCGATTGCTGGCCTGGCTGGGCCCGGCCGCCGGGCCGCAGGCCTACGAGATCGGCGGCGAAGTGCGCGAAGCCTTCCTCGCCCACGATCCCGACGCCGATGCCGCGTTCGTCGCGACCCGTCCCGGCCACTGGCGCGTGGACCTGTACGTGCTGGCCCGCCGCCGCCTGCAGGCGGCGGGCATCCCGTCGACCGCGATCCACGGCGGCGGGCTGTGCACGATTTCCGATCCGCAGCGGTTCTACTCGCACCGCCGCGACCCGCGCACCGGGCGGATGGCGACGCTGGTGTACCGCAACGGCTGAAGCGTCCTGATCGCCGCGCCGGCTCCGCTCAGCAGGCTTCCAGCGCCTGCAGGTAATCCCTGCGCCAGGCGTGGATGTCGTGCTCGAGCAGGTGTTCCATCATCGCCTGCCAGCGTTCCAGGCGCCGCGGCCGCGGCATCGTCGCCGCGGTGGCGATGGCGTCGGCCACGCCGTCCAGGTCGTGCGGATTGACCAGCAGGGCTTCCGTCATCTCCTGCGCCGCGCCGGCCAGCAGCGACAGCACCAGCACGCCCGGGTCGTCCGGGTCCTGCGCGGCCACGTACTCCTTGGCCACCAGGTTCATGCCGTCGCGCAGCGGCGTGACCAGGCCGACCCGCGCCATGCGGTAGAAGCCGGTGAGCGTGGCGTGCGGGAAGTTGCGGTTGACGTAGCGCAGCGGCGTCCAGTCCGGCGCGGCATGGCCGCCGTTGATGTGGCCGGCGATCTGCTCGAGCTGGTTGCGCAGCGCCTGGTATTCGTCGACGTCGCCGCGCGAGACCGGGGCGATCTGCAGGTAGGTCAGGCCGCCCTTCTGGTCCGGGTGGCGCTGCAGGTAGCGCTCGAAGCCGTGGAAGCGTTCGGGCAGGCCCTTGGAGTAGTCGAGCCGGTCGACGCCGATGGCGAGCATGCGCCCCTCCAGGCTGGTGCGCAGGTCGCGCACCGCCGGCTTGTTCACCGCGGCGGCGGCCTGCCGGGCGATGTGCGCGGTGTCGATGCCGATGGGGAAGGCGCCGGTGCGGAAGCGGCGTCCGCCCGGCGCCTCCAGCAGGCCCGGTTCGACGATGCGGCCGCCGCCGTACAGGCGCACGTAGGACTGGAAGCGGTCGTTGTCGCGCTGGGTCTGGAAGCCGAGCAGGTCGTAGGCGTAGAGGGTGGAGAACATGCGCTGGTGGTCGGGCATGGCCATCAGCAGGTCGGCCGAGGGCACCGGCACGTGCAGGAAGAAACCCATCCGGCAGCCGATGCCGCGCTCGCGCAGCAGCGCCGCCAGCGGGATCAGGTGGTAGTCGTGGATCCAGACGGTGTCGTCCTCGCGCAGCAGCGGCGCCAGCTTGTCGGCGAACAGCGCGTTGACCCGCCGGTATCCCTCGCGGGTGGCGCGGTCGTAGTCGACCAGGTCCAGGCGGAAGTGCAGCAGCGGCCACAGCGTGCGGTTGGAGAAGCCGTTGTAATAGGCATCCAGGTCGGCGCGGTTGAGATCGACGGTGACATAGCGGATGTCGCCGTCGCGCTGTTCGTGCACCTCGCCGCTGTCGCCGCGCACGGTCTTGCCGCTCCAGCCGAACCAGACACCGCCGCGCTCGGAGAGCGCGCCCTGCAGCGCCACCGCCAGGCCGCCGGCGCGGCTTTCCCCCGGGATGGCGACGCGGTTGGAGACGACGACCAGGCGGCTCACGAGGCGTCCTGCCAGGGCCGCGACAGCCGCATCGCGGCGATGATCAGGCCCACGTGCGAGTAGGTCTGCGGGAAGTTGCCCCAGCCCTCGCCATCCTCGAAGGCCATGTCCTCCGACAGCAGGCCCAGCCGGTTGCGCCGCGCCAGCACCCGCTCGAACAGGTCGCGCGCCTCGTCCATGCGGCCGATCGCGGCAAGCGCGTCGATGTACCAGAACGTGCAGATGGTGAAGCTGGTCTCCGGCGCGCCGAAATCGTCGGGGGCCACGTAGCGGAACACGCCGTCGCCGTGGCGCAGTTCGCGGCCGATCGCCTCGACCGTGGCCACGAAGCGCGGATCGTCCGGGGCCAGGAAACCGATGTCCGACAGCAGCAGCAGCGAAGCGTCCAGGTAGTCGCTCTGGAACGAGGCGCTGAAATGGCCGGCATCCTCGCGCCAGGCCCTGTCGAGGGTGGCCGCGCGGATGGTGTCGGCGCGCTGGCGCCAGTAGCCGGCGCGTTCGTCCAGGCCCAGGCGCAGGGCGATCCTGGCCAGCCGGTCGCAGGCGGCCCAGCACATCGCCGCGGTGTAGGTGTGGACCTCGGCGCGGCCGCGGAACTCCCACAGCCCGGCATCGGGCACGTCGTACAGGGCGAAGGCGCGCTCGCCCAGCGGTTCGAGCCGGGCGAAGGCGTGCGCGTCGCCCGGATCGGCCAGGCGCTGGTCGAAGAACAGCTGGGTCGAGGCCAGCACCACGCTGCCGTAGACGTCGTGCTGCTTCTGGATCCAGGCCAGGTTGCCGCGCCGCACCGGGCCCATGCCGCGGTAGCCGGACAGCGACTCCACCTCGTGCTCGTCCAGGGTCTCCTCGAAGCCGATGCCGTACAGCGGCTGCAGCGTGCCGTCGTGGGTGGCGATGTTGAAGATGTAGCGCAGGAATTCCTCCATGCTGCGGGTCGCGCCGAGCCGGTTCAGCGCGCGCACCACGAAGGCCGCATCGCGCAGCCAGCAGTAGCGGTAGTCCCAGTTGCGCGAGGAGCCCGGCGCCTCCGGGATCGAAGTGGTCATCGCCGCGATGATCGCGCCGCTGTCCTCGTACTGGCACAGCTTCAGGGTGATGGCGCTGCGGATCACCGCGTCCTGCCATTCCAGCGGGATCGACAGGTAGCGCACCCATTCGCGCCAGTAGTCCAGGGTGCGGCCCAGCGCCTCCTCGACGTAGCCGGAGATCGAGCGGGTCAGCGGCTCGTCCGGTCCCAGCACCAGGTGCAGGCGGTGGTTGAGCACGAACGGCAGGCCGTCGCGGATGAAGCGCACCGGCACGTCGGTGGTCAGGCGCAGGGTGAAGGCCGGCAGCAGCCAGCGGATGTGGTTGCTGCCCCAGGTGTGTTCGGGCGCGCGCGCGCCCCAGTCGGCCAGGGGGCGGGCGCGCACGCGGATGCGCGGATTGCCGGCCAGCGGGGTGATCCGGCGCACGATCGAGACCGGGCGGTAGAAGCGGCCGTTCTGGCGCCAGCGCGGGGCGAAATCGAGGATCTCCAGCGAACCGCCGTGGCTGTCGTGGAGCACGGTGCGCAGCACGGCAGTGTTGGGCACGTACGCCTGCTCGGCGTGGGCGAAATCCTCCAGCTCGACGCCGAAATCGCCGCCCTCGTGGTCGCGCGGCTCGAGCAGCGCGCAGAACGCCGGATCGCCGTCGAAGGCCGGCAGGCAGCCCCATACCACTCGTCCGCGCGTGTCGACCAGCGCGCCGAAGCTGCCGTTGCCGATCACGCCCAGTTGCAGGTCCGATCCGTGTACTTCCATGCTGTCCCCTCGTCATTCCCATCGGGTCCGGGACGGTGGCGCCGGGCGCTACCGCGTGGTGGTCTCCCCGTGTTCCAGGCGCACACCGGCGCCGGCCAGCAGCCAGGCATGCACCGCGCCGGTGTCGGCCAACATGTACGTCGCCGCGCTGCCACGTCGCGCACCAACCAGCACGCTCCAGCCGCCGGCGTGGTTGGCCGCGGCGAATCCGTATTCGTCGGTGAGATCGTCGCCGACGAATACCGGCACGCGGCCGGCGAACGGCGGCCGCGCCATCATCCGCTGCAGCGCGCGTCCCTTGTCCGCGTTTTCCGGCACGAACTCGACCACGTGGTCGCCGGGCTGCAGGCGGTAGCCGGGCAGGGCAGCGATGCGTTCGCGGGCGAAGCCGGACACGATCGCCGCGGCCTGTGGTGCCGCGCGCCAGTGCAGGGCCAGGCTCACGCCCTTGTCCTCGACCAGTACGCCCGGGTGCGCGACGGCCAGGTGCGCGGCCTCGCGGTGCAGTTCGTGCAGGAAGGACGAAGTGTCCTCTGGCATGTCCGCCTCGGCCTGCGCGTCGCTGCGGAACTGGTGGCCGTGCAGGCCGGCGGCGGGCAGCCGCAGCGGTGCGAACAGTGCATCCAGCTGCACCAGCGGGCGCCCGCTGACCAGTGCGACCGCGCCGCCGAGCCGGTCGCTGATCGTGCCGATCGCTTCGCGCACCCGCGGCAGCACGCGCACGGCTGCCGGGTCGGGGCTGAAGTCGACCAGGGTGCCGTCCACGTCGAGGAACAGCGCGCAGGCATCGTCGAGCGGCGGCGGCGACGGGCGGGTGGGGTTCGCGTCGGCCATGCCGTCATTGTGCCCGATGGGGATGTGATGTTCAGGTTGGCATCGCCAGGAAGACGTGGGCGGTGCCCCGGAATCCGGCGTTGCACAGGCCACGGAACCGCGGCGGCGCGGTGTGGTCAGAAGCGGGTGTGCAACGAAGATGCAATGAAGAGGTGCGCAATGAACAACGGAGCAGGCATGCGGACGAAAACCCACGCGCGCTGGCCATGGTTGCTGGTCGTCGTCGCGGTGGCGGCGGCCGGATGGTGGCTGCTGCGCCCGCAGGCGCCGGAACCTGCCAGCAACGCGGTGACAACGGCCGCACCGGAACCTGGTCGGCCGGCGGAGGCCGCTCCGGCCGCTCCGGCTTCGCCGGCGCATCCGCTCGACCCGGCCGATCTGGCCGATGCCGCGATCCCGACGCTGGCCGACAGCGACGCGGCGGCATGGGACGCGCTGGCCGGGCTGGTGCAAGACGCCTCCGTGCTCGAGGTGCTGCTGCGCGACCATCTGGTCCAGCGCCTGGTGGTCCACATCGACAACCTGACCGAACCGCGCATCGCCACCCGCGCGCTGGCGATGCGGGCCGTGCCGGGCACGTTGGCCGTCGAGGACGACGGCACCTCGCTGCGGCTCGCCGCCGCCAACGCGCAGCGCTACGACCCGTACGTGCGCGCGTTCGCCCAGTCCGACCCGCAGCGCCTGGTCGCGGTGTACCGGCGTTTCTACCCGCTGTTCCAGCAGGCCTATGCCGAACTGGGGCGACCGGATGCGTACTTCAACGACCGCCTGGTCGAGGTGATCGACCACCTGCTGCAGGCCCCTGAGCCGGTGGAACCACCGCGGCTCGAGCCGGGCACGCAGGGCCGGTTCCGTTTCGCCGATCCGGCCCTGGAGTCGCTGTCGGTCGGGCAGAAGGCGCTGGTGCGGTTGTCGCCGGAGCAGCGCGGCGAGGTCAAGCGGCAGCTGCGCGCGATCCGCGGCGCGCTGGCGCAGGGCTGAGCGCGGGCCGACGGACGGCTATGCTGTCCGTCCGTCTTCCACCGGCCGCGCCATGTCCCCGATCGCACCGCTGTCGTCGGCCGCCGAGCCGACCGTGTTCCAGCAGGTCCTGCGCGCGCCGTTCTTCAACCTGCCCGACAGCCTGCGTGCGCTGCATTCGCTGCGCACGCGCGGCGTGTATGCCGGCCGCGTCGGCATCGAGCGCGGGGACGGACTGCTGGCGCGCCTGTGCGCGGCGATCGCCGGACTGCCGCCGGCGATGCGCGATGCGCCGCTGCGGGTCGAGTTCCTGCCCGACGCGAAGGGCGAGACCTGGAAGCGCGATTTCGGTGGCCACCGGATGTCCTCGCGGCTGAAGTGCCGCAAAGGATTGCTGTGCGAACGGCTGGGCCCGGTCCAGTTCCGCTTCCAGCTGCACATCGCCGACGGCGCGATCTACTGGAACGCGGCGGGCGTGCGCCTGCTCGGCGTGCTGCCATTGCCGGCGGGCCTGTTCGGGCGGGTGCAGTGCCGCGAACGCGAGCATGCCGGGCGCTACGAGTTCCGGGTCGAGGCCACCCTGCCTTTGCTCGGTCCGCTGGTCCGGTACGAGGGCTGGCTCGAACCCGATGCCGATGCGGCGGCCGCGGCGGCCTGAGCGCACGGCCGGCTACGGCGCCACCGTGGCGGCACGCGGCAGCGTGCAATGGTTCGAACAGGACGGCGACGGGCCGGATCTCCGTCCGGCCCGTCCACCGCATCGCGACATCGAACGGCTCAGCGGGTCACGCTGAACTCGATGCGCCGGTTGCTGGCGCGGCCTTCCTCGGTGGCGTTGTCGGCGATGGGTTTCTCCTGGCCATAGCCCTTGGCGGTCAGTACGCCGGGGGCCACGCCCAGTTCGCCCAGCCGCGCCACGACCGCTTCGGCGCGCTGCTGGCTCAGGGTGACGTTGGCCGCCGCGTCGCCGGTGTTGTCGGTGTGGCCACCGACTTCGATCCGGGTGTTCGCCGGGGCGGCCCTGATCGCCTCGGCGGCCTTGCCGAGGATCTCCTGGCTGTCGCGGGTGATCGTGGCCGAACCGGTGTCGAAGTAGATCCGGCTCAGGTTCAGCGCCTTGACCAGGTCGTCGGCGCCATAGCCGGGCTTGAGCGAGGCCAGCGCGGCGGCGGCGCGGTCCCACAGGCCACTGATTTCGAAGCCGCCGAACGCCGCGCGCAGCCGCTCGCTGGCCGCGAAGCGCTGGTCTTCGCTCAGGCCCGAGGTATCCAGGCTCAGCCTGTCGCCGTCGAAGCCCAGCTTGAGGCCGTCGGCCTTCAGGTCGGGCAGCGCGGCGATCAGCTTGTCGAGCCATCCGGCCGGCAGTGTCGCCGGGTCCACGCTGATGTCGCCTGCCACGTTCCCGGCACCGAAGGTCGTGTTCAGCGCATCCATCAGCCGGGTGCGCTCGGCGTCACTGGCGAGCTGCCCGCCCACATTGGCCTTGCCGTCGCGGGTCTCCAGGGTGAAGCGCGGATTGGCCTGGGCCACCGGCGCGGCCGGCGCGGGCGTGGCGCTGGTCGCCGGCGGCGGCGTTTCGACGGTGTGCGGCTTGCGGTTGAGCATGCAGTAGCCCAGCGCGAGGATGATCGCCAGCGGGATCACCCATTTCAGCCAGCCCAGGCCGGATCGCGGCGGCACTGGAGCGACCGGCGCGGGGGAGGGCCGGCGCGGTTCGTCCAGCCCGGCGAGCAGGCTGCTGGCCTCGGGCGGGATCGAGGTCGGGATGTGGCCGCCGGGCGTGAGCAGGCCGATCAGTTTGGGCAGCACGCCGGCGATGGCGATGTTCACCAGCGCCGGCGGCACGCCCAGCTTGCTGGCGATTCCGCCCAGGCCGCTGCCGCCCAGGGCCGAGGCCACCTGGTCCGGTTGCAGCACGTTGTCGCCGGGGGTGCCGCCGACCCAGGACGAGAACAGGCTGCCGAGGCCGGCATCCTGGAACTTTTTCGAGAATCCATCGAATCCGCCGGTGGCGGGACTGAAGATCAGCCCGATGAGCAGGCCGATGAAGCGTTGCGCGTTGTTGCCCAGGTCGAACTTGCCTGAGGCCTCGCGTACGAGGGCTTCGAACATGGCGGCTTCCTCCGTGATGGTGCCCCGGCGCGACGCGTCGGTGTCGTTGTCCCCCCTGCTTCATTGAAGCTGAACACAGGCTTTGTTATTGCCACGTGCGGCGGATGTTGCGGGAGAGGAAATCACTGGGGCCGGCTGCATCCGGAATGCATGGCTGAGCGCCGGGCGCACCGGAAATCCGTCTCAGGCAAGCTTGAAACAGCCTGCCGCAGCCCCATCTGGATGGCATCATCGGCTCCGCCGCCGCGGAGCTGCCGCCGGCGCCGCCGGCCTTTCTTTGTTTGCACGAGGGATCCCCGATGCGGATGGACAAGCTCACTTCGCGTTTCCAGCAGGCGCTGGCCGACGCGCAGTCGCTGGCCGTGGGCCGCGACCACAACCTGCTCGAGCCGGTGCATGTGCTGACCGCGCTGCTGGACCAGTCCGGCGGCAGCACGAAGCCGCTGCTGGCCCAGGCCGGGGTCAACGTGCCGCTGCTGCGCGAGCGCCTGGGCGAAGCGCTGGAGAAGCTGCCCAAGGTCTCCGGCCAGGCCGGGAACCTGTCGGTCGGCAACGACCTCACCCGCCTGCTCAACCTCACCGACAAGCTGGCCCAGCAGCATGGCGACCAGTTCATCGCCAGCGAATGGTTCGTGCTGGCGGCGCTGGAGGACGGCGGCGAAGCCGGCCGCGCGCTGAAGGCCGCCGGCGCCAGCAAGGTGAAGCTGGAAGCTGCGATCGCGAAGATCCGGGGAGGCGAAACCGTGCAGTCCGAGAATGCCGAGGACCAGCGCCAGGCGCTGGAGAAGTTCACCATCGACCTGACCGCGCGCGCCGAGTCGGGCAAGCTCGACCCGGTGATCGGCCGCGACGAGGAGATCCGCCGCACCATCCAGGTGCTGCAGCGGCGGACCAAGAACAATCCGGTGCTGATCGGCGAACCGGGCGTGGGCAAGACCGCGATCGTCGAGGGCCTGGCCCAGCGCATCGTCAACAATGAAGTTCCCGAGGGCCTGCGCGGCAAGCGCGTGCTGTCGCTGGACATGGGCGCGCTGATCGCCGGCGCCAAGTTCCGTGGCGAGTTCGAGGAACGACTGAAGGGCGTGCTCAACGACCTGGCCAAGAACGAAGGCCAGATCATCCTGTTCATCGACGAGCTGCACACCATGGTTGGCGCCGGCAAGGCCGACGGCGCCATGGACGCGGGCAACATGCTCAAGCCGGCGCTGGCGCGCGGCGAACTGCACTGCATCGGCGCCACCACCCTGGACGAGTACCGCCAGTACATCGAGAAGGATGCCGCGCTGGAGCGCCGCTTCCAGAAGGTGTACGTCGGCGAGCCCAGCGTGGAGGACACCATCGCCATCCTGCGCGGGCTCAAGGAACGCTATGCGGTGCACCACGGCGTGGAGATCACCGACCCGGCGATCGTCGCCGCGGCCACCCTGTCCAACCGCTACATCACCGACCGCCAGCTGCCGGACAAGGCCATCGACCTGATGGACGAGGCCGCCTCGCGCATCCGCATGGAGATCGACTCCAAGCCGGAGGAACTGGACCGGCTGGAGCGGCGGCTGATCCAGCTCAAGATCCAGCGCGAGATGCTGAAGAAGGAGAAGGACGACGCCAGCCGGCAGCGCCTGGCCGACCTGGAAAGCGACATCGACACGCTGGAGCGCGAGTTCTCCGACCTGGACGAGGTCTGGAAGTCGGAGAAGGCCGCGCTGCAGGGGACGACCAGGGTCAAGGAGCAGATCGAACAGGCGCGGCTGGAACTGGAAGGCGCCCAGCGTCGCCAGGACTACGCGCGCATGAGCGAGATCCAGTACGGCGCGCTGCCGTCGCTGGAAAAGCAGCTGGCCGCCGCGCAGGAGGCCGAGCAGAAGGAGTTCAGGCTGGTGCAGGACCGGGTCACCGACGAGGAGATCGCCGAGGTGGTCTCGCGCTGGACCGGCATCCCGGTCAACCGGATGCTGGAAGGCGAGCGCGAGAAGCTGCTGCGCATGGAAGGCGACCTCGGCCGGCGCGTGGTCGGCCAGGAAGAGGCGATCCGGGTGGTGTCCGACGCGGTGCGCCGCTCGCGCGCCGGGCTGTCCGATCCGCACCGGCCGATCGGCTCGTTCCTGTTCCTGGGCCCGACCGGGGTGGGCAAGACCGAGCTGTGCAAGTCGCTGGCCGAGTTCCTGTTCGATTCGTCGGACGCGATGGTGCGCATCGACATGAGCGAGTTCATGGAGAAGCACTCGGTGGCCCGCCTGATCGGCGCGCCGCCCGGGTACGTCGGCTACGAGGAGGGAGGCTACCTGACCGAGGCGGTGCGCCGCCGGCCGTATTCGCTGATCCTGCTCGACGAGGTCGAGAAGGCGCATCCGGACGTGTTCAACATCCTGCTGCAGGTGCTGGACGACGGCCGCCTGACCGACGGCCAGGGCCGCACGGTCGACTTCCGCAACGCCGTCATCGTGATGACATCCAACCTGGGCTCGCACCAGATCCAGGAGCTCAGCGGCGACGGCAGCGCCGAGGCCTATACGCAGATGAAGGCGGCGGTGATGGGCGTGGTCCAGGCGCACTTCCGCCCGGAATTCATCAACCGGCTCGACGACATCGTCGTGTTCCACCCGCTGGACAAGCAGCAGATCCGGCAGATCGCGCGGATCCAGCTGCGCGGGCTGGAGAAGCGTCTGGGCGAGCGCGGGCTGAAGCTGGAGCTGTCGGACAAGGCGTTCGAGCTGCTGGGCAATGTGGGCTTCGATCCGGTATACGGCGCGCGCCCGCTCAAGCGCGCGATCCAGGCGCAGATCGAGAATCCGCTGGCACAGAAGATCCTGGCCGGCGAGTTCGGCAACGGCGACACGGTCAGGGTCGACGCCGAGGGCGGGCAGCTGGCGTTCGCCAGGAGTTGACGCGATCCGGATCGGCGCGCGCGGCCAATGCGACGGTCGCGCACTGTAGGAGCCCGTCTTGCGGGCGACACGGGCGTCGGAACCACGAGTGCGTCGCCTGTGCCGGCGGCGACGTGTCGCCGGCAAGGCCGGCTCCTACAAAAGCGGGCCCAGGCAGGAGGCCCTCGCGACGAAGCGCCGCCGCCTGGGCGCTCACTCCAGCAGCGAGCGCAGCATCCAGGCGTACTTCTCGTGGGTCTGCAGGCGCTGGGTCAGCAGGTCCACGGTCGGGTCGTCGCCGGCGTCGTCGGCGGTCTTGAGCACCGCGCGCGCGGTGCGGCACACCGCCTCGTTGCCGGCCACCAGCTGGCGGACCATGCCCTTCCAGTCAGGGACGCCGTCGGCGCCTTCCTCCTCGCGGATCGAGGTCAGGCGGATGAACTCGGCGTAGGAGCCGGGGGTGTTGTAGCCCAGCGCGCGGGTGCGTTCGGCCACTTCGTCCAGCGCGTTCCACTGCTCGGTGTACTGCGCCTCGAACATGTTGTGCAGCGAGTTGAACATCGACCCGGTCACGTTCCAGTGGAAGTTGTGGGTCTTCAGGTACAGGGTGAAGGCGTCGGACAGGTAGCGCGACAGACCTTCGGCGATCTCCTTGCGGTCGCCGGCGGCGATGCCGATGTCGATCCGCGAGGTCGAAGCCACCGGGTCGAGCGACTTGGCCCGGGTCTTCGGCTTGGCGGCGGAGGTCTTCTTCTTCGCGGGTTTGGTCTTGGCCATGGTCGGCTCCTCGGGGTGGGTCCACAGGTCGCAGATGGGGCTGTCACAATAGACAGTAAACCCCGGCGCGTTATGCAAAGTTTCACACGGCCCCATTGATGGAATCGATCCCTCCCGAGCTGCGCAAACCCCTGGAAGCCGGCCGCCGCGGGATCGACCAGGCCCTGGGCCGCGACCGCGGCCGCCTGCATGGACTGTGGTCGCGCTGGCGCGGCAGACCGGCCGATGCGATGTTGCGCGAGCGCTTCGAGCAGGCGCTGGCGGCCTCGGTGGCGGCGCGGCAGGCACGCGCGGCGAACGTGCCGGAGGTGACGCTGGATGCGGCCCTGCCGATCACCGCCGAGGCCGAACGCATCATCGCGCTGATCCGCGAACATCCGGTGGTGGTGGTGGCCGGCGAGACCGGCTCGGGCAAGACCACCCAGCTGCCGAAGCTGTGCCTGGCCGCCGGCCGCGGCGTGTCCGGCGCCATCGGCTGCACCCAGCCGCGCCGCATCGCCGCCCGCGCGGTGGCCACGCGCGTGGCCGAGGAACTGAAGGCCCCGCTGGGCGGGCTGGTCGGCTACCAGGTGCGCTTCACCGACAACGTCGGTGCCGATACCCGGATCAAGTTCATGACCGACGGCATCCTGCTGGCCGAGATCGCCTCGGACCGCTGGCTGTCGGCCTACGACACCCTCATCATCGACGAGGCGCACGAGCGCAGCCTCAACATCGACTTCCTGCTCGGCTACCTCAAGCAGCTGCTTCACAAGCGCCGCGACCTGAAGGTGATCGTGACCTCGGCGACGATCGACACGGCGCGTTTCTCGAAGCATTTCGACGATGCGCCCGTGGTCGAGGTCGCCGGGCGCACCTATCCGGTGGAGGTGCGCTACCGGCCGCCGGGCGAGGAAAGGGGGTCAGAGTCCCTTTTTCCCCGGGCGGCTTCGGGCCCCACGGGACGCACGGGAAAAAGGGACTCTGACCCCCTTTCCTCCCGCGGCGAAGACGGTCGCCGCGCACGTGCGGAGCGCGAGCTCGATCCGCTGGCGGCGATCACCTCGGCCATCGACGAGATCACCGCGGCCGACCCGCGCGGCGACGTGCTGGTGTTCCTGCCCGGCGAGCGCGAGATCCGCGACCTGCACCGCGCGCTGGAGAAACGCCAGTACCGTGCCACCGAAGTGCTGCCGCTGTACGCGCGGCTGTCGGTGCGCGACCAGGACCGGGTGTTCAATCCGGGCCCGTCGAGGCGCATCGTGCTTGCCACCAACGTCGCCGAGACGTCGCTGACCGTGCCGCGGATCCGCTACGTGGTCGATCCGGGCGAGGCGCGGATCAAGCGCTACAGCCCGCGCTCCAAGATCGACCGCCTGCACGTGGAACCGGTCAGCCAGGCCAGCGCCAACCAGCGCAAGGGCCGCTGCGGCCGCGTGTCGGAGGGCGTGTGCTACCGGTTGTATTCCGAGGCCGATTTCCTGTCGCGGCCGGAGTTCACCGACCCGGAGATCCGCCGCTCCAGCCTGGCCGGGGTGATCCTGCGCATGCTGCACCTGGGACTGGGCCGCGTCGAAGACTTCCCGTTCCTGGAACCGCCCGACGAGCGCGCCATCGCCGACGGCTGGCAGCAGCTGGTCGAACTGGGCGCGATCGAGGAAGCCGGCGACGGCCAGCGCCGCCTCACCGCCACCGGCCGGCAGATGGCGCGGTTGCCGGTGGACGTGAAGCTGGCGCGGATGCTGGTCGCCGCGCAGGCGCACGGCGTGTTGCGGGCGATGCTGCCGATCGCCGCCTTCCTCGGCGTGCAGGATCCACGCGAGCGACCGCCGGAGGCCAGGGAGGCCGCCGACAATGCGCACGCGCAGTTCGCCGATCCGCGCTCGGAATTCGTCGGCATCCTGCGCCTGTGGCAGGGCTACGAGGCCGCGCACGAGGAACTGACCCAGTCGAAACTGCGTGACTGGTGCGGCAAGCGCTTCCTCGGCTTCCTGCGCATGCGCGAGTGGCGCGAGCTGCACCGCCAGCTGAAGCTGCTGTGCGAAGAACTGGGCTGGCGCGAGGAGCCGGCGCAGCAGGCGGTGCTGCCGCTGTTGGCCGGTGCGCCCATGGCGGATGCGCGGGAAGGCGCCTCCACGCGGCCGACGCGGGGCGAATTGCACCGCGCCGCGCGACTGGCGCGCGAGGGCAGGGCGAAAACGGGGTCAGAGTCATTTTCCCGTGCAGATCGCGAAGGGCCTGGGCGCACGTCAGGGGAAAATGACTCTGACCCCGTTTTCTCCCCCCGCGTCCGCGCTGCCGCCTACCAGTCCCTGCACCGCGCCCTGATCGCCGGCCTGCCCACGCAACTGGGCCACCGCACCGAGAAGGGCGACTACCAGGCGCCGCGGCAGCGCCGTTTCCAGCTGTTCCCGGCTTCGCCGCTGGCCAAGAAGCCCCCGCCGTGGGTGCTGGTCGCCACGTTGCTGGACACGCAGAAAGTGTGGGGCCTGACCGCCGCGTCGATCGAGCCGGATTGGGCCATCGCCGAACTGCCGCAGCTGCTGGCGCGCCGGCATTTCGACCCGCGCTGGTCGCGCGCGCAGGGCAACGTGCTGGCGTCCGAGCAGATCGGCCTGTTCGGGCTGGTGCTGGCGCCGAAGCGGCCCGTGCATTACGGCCGGATCGACCCGGCCGGCGCCCACGACCTGTTCGTGCGCCAGGCGCTGGTGACCGGCGAGATCGACACCCGTGCTTCGTTCCTGGCGGCGAATCTGAAAACACTCGAACAGGCGCGCGAGGAGGAAGCCAAGCTGCGCCGCGCCGGCCTGGTCGCCGACGAGGACTGGCAGGCGCGCTGGTACCTGGACCGGGTGCCGGGTGAAATCCATTCGGCCGCCGGCCTGGATGCGTGGTACGGCAAGCTCGAGCAGGAGAAGAAGCAGGTCCTGCGCTGGTCCGCCGGCGACCTGCTGCCCGGCGAAGGCAGCCAGGACGACCTGTACCCGAAGTATTTCCCGCTCGGCGACGCGCGCCTGCCCTTGCACTACCGCTTCGAACCAGGCGCGGCCGACGACGGCGTCACCCTGGAGGTGCCCTTGCCGCTGCTCAACGCGCTCGATCCGGCGCGGCTGTCGTGGCTGGCGCCGGGCTTCGTGGCCGACAAGGCCGCCGGCCTGATCCGCAGCCTGCCCAAGGCGCTGCGCCGCAACTATGTGCCGGCGCCGGACTTCGGCCGCGCGTTCTTCGAGGCGTTTCCGAAGCCGTCGGCCGACGCGCTGGGCGGCGAACTGGCGCGCTTCCTCTCCCGCGCCACCGGCGTGCCGGTGTCCGCGCTGGATTTCGACGAGGCCGCGCTGGAACCGCACCTGCGCATGAACCTGCGCCTGCGTGACGCGCCGGAGCGGGGCGGGCAGGTGCTGGCCGAGTCGCGCGACCTCGACGCGCTGCGCGCGAAATTCGGCGAGCGTGCCGGCCAGGCCTTCGCCGCGCGCGCCGGCCGCGCGCTGGCGGTCGCCACCGGCGAGCTGCGCGGCTTTCCCGACACGCCGATCCCGCTGCAGGTGGCCGGCGAAGCCGGCGTGCCGGGCTGGCCGGCGCTGGTCGACGCGGGCGACCATGCCGTGCTGCACGTGTTCGCCGACCGCGCCGAAGCCGAGGCGGCGCATCCGCGCGGCGTGGACCGGCTGCTGCGCATCGCCTTGGCCGAACGCGCGCGCCAGGCGCGCAGGCAGCTGCCGGTGTCGCCCAGGCTCGGGCTGCTGTACGCGGCGATCGAGCAGTTCGGCTCCGGCCCGGACGCCAGGGCGAAGGAGAAGGAGCAGTTGCGCGCGGACCTGGTCGAGGCGGCGCTCAATGCGGTCCTCGCCGACGGGCTGGAGGCGATCCGCGATGCCGGTGCTTTCCAGCGCCGCGCCGAAGCGGCGGACCGGCAGCTGTTCGCCGAGGCGATGGCGCGCCTGCAGCTGGCCGAGCAGATCCTGGCGACGGTGGCCGAGCTGAAACCGAAGCTGGAGGCGCCGCTGATGGGTTGGGCCAGCGGCAACCTCGACGACCTGCGCGCGCAGCTGGACGGGCTGGTCCACCCGGGCTTCCTGCGGGATGCGCCGGCCGAAGCGCTGGCCCAGTTCCCGCGCTGGCTCAAGGGCATGATCCTGCGCGCCGAGCGCGCCCTGCGCGACCCGGCGCGCGACCAGGCGCGGATGCTGGAACTCAAGCCGTTCGCGGACGCGCTGGCCGCCGCGCAGGCGCGCGGCGTGGCCGACGCGCCGGAGTGGCAGGCGCTGCGCTGGGAACTGGAGGAACTGCGCGTGTCGCTGTTCGCGCAGGAGCTGGGTTCGCGTGGCGGCGTGTCGCCGAAGAAGCTGGCGCAGCGGCTGGCGTCGCTGAAGTAGTGAGAGTATGTGGGGCGGAACTGGCTTTCTGGCCGAAATGGCGTGCAGGTGACTCGTCGAGCGCCTGTGCTCGGCGTGTGTGCTTGCAAGGGAGCGCGATGGCTGCTGAGACCACGGTTCAACCGTGCCGGGACCACTGCCGCAAGCAGGCGTCAGCCGTTGCGCAATGTGGTTGGTTCGACCCGCAAGGCTTTCCTGATCGGGAAATACACCGCGATTTGTCCGATCAGGATCATTAGCACTCCGCCTAGTAGAGGTGGCAGGATCGGCATCTGCGGCAGCGACATCCAGCGTGCTAGCAGTAAGGACAGCGCCATTGCCCCAGCCAATCCGATGGTCGCGCCGACGAGGGAGACGATGAAATTCTCGACATGAAAGTAATGCGCGATATCTGCCTTGCACGCGCCCAGCGCGCGCCGCGTGGCGATCTGTTTGTAGCGGCGCTGGATCCAGTAGCTGGACAACCCCCCGATGCCGCCGGCCACGATCAGGCCGAGCATCGCCATGAGGGCGATCACGATCCGCCCGATCATTCGGTCCATCTTGAAGTACTGGGCGCGGATGTCGGAAAGGCGCCGCGCCGACCAGGCGAAATCCGAAGGCGTGTTGCGTGTGGCAATGCCGACGACATCGGCGATAGCATCATCAGAGGGGGGTGAGTGCATGTTGACGATGATTGTGGAGCTGAGAATGCCAGTGGGCTTGACCGGGATGAAAGCCACTTGTCCTATATCGTCCGGCGAGGCCAGCGATGGCGGCATCGCATCCGCGACGATGCCGATCACGGTCATGCTGTTGCCGTAAATCTGCAACAGACTGCCGACCTGGACAGACAGCCGCCGTGCCAATGATTGGCTGAGTATTATTTTCTTGGACGTGGCGAGGAAATTGGTGCTTCCGTCAGCGGAGAAATCGACGGACTCGAAGTTGCTTCCGGCAACGAAGCGTAGACCGAGCGTGCGTAGGAAATCCGGACTGCCGTAGTACAGCCAGGCAGTGGTTTGCGGTGGATGCGTGGAGCCGTCGCCGTTGATGAGTTCGACGGTGTTGCTGGTCGAGTGAGTGAACGGCAACGCATTGACGTGGGAAACGCTGCTCACGCCCGGATGGGCGGCGATTGCAGCGACCACTTCCTCGCGCTGTGCGTCGTCCAATTGGCCTTGCAGCGTATCGACCTCCAGCGCCAGTAGGCGATCCTCAGTCATGCCGGTGGGCAGACTCTGCATCAGCAAACGCTGCGAGAGCAGATTCAAGCCGTTGCCGACGATGGCGCTGGCGGTGGCGATCTGCAGGGCGACCAGTGCGGCGACAATCTTATGCTTGCGCAGCGCGCGCAGGATCAGCGGAAAGTCGGCGGGGATGGGATTCATGGCATCACTCGACCTTGACCTGGATGGCGGGTTCTACGCCACTGGCACGCCAAGCCGGGAACAATCCTGCCAGCATTCCGGCTAGCACGGACAGGCCCAAGGCGAGCGCGAGAACGCCCAAGTCGAATGCGGCCAATTGGAAGTAAAAGCCAGGCAAGTGCCGCACGACCGCAATGCCGATAAAGGTGAAGAACGCGCCGAGCACGCTTCCGATCGTCCCCATCAGCGAGGCATCCACGACGAACTGGGCGATGATTTGGGAGCGCGACGCGCCCAGTGCGCGTCGCACGCCGATTTCCTGCGTGCGGCGCAGGTATTTGGCCAGCAACAGGCCAGAGGCATTGACCAGGCACAGCAACAGGAAGCTGGCTGCGATCAATACGCCATAACGCGCACCGCCGGGGACGACCTTCATTCGCTGCAGCAGTTCCTGCACGTTTTCCACCTTCACCACCGAGTCGGGCGGTAGCCAGCCATCTCGCAGACCGCTCGCGGCCAGGTTCCGGACTTTGGACTCGATCTCGGCACGGTCTTCGTCAATCCGCTCGCCACCGATTCGTTTCACATCGGAACTGGCCAGCGCCCACAAGCTCAGCCAGGAACATCCGGATTGTTCCATGTTGCGTACATCCGGTCGGGTAGCATTGGCGCAGGTGAAAGTGAGGAAAACCTGATCGTTCACGTAGCGCAAGCTGCGCCTTGGAAGATACAGATCGTCGGCGGTCATGTAGGCGCCGACGCTCAAATCGTAGTAACGCGGCGCGGGTCGCCAGAGGCCGACCGTGCCGATGATCCTGAAGTGGGTTCCACCTAGCTGCACCGAGCGGCCCACCACGTCGTCCGTGCCGAAAAGCGTGTTCGCCATATTGCCGCCGATCAGCGCCACAGGGGCGCCTTGCGCTTCCTCCTCTGGGTTCCAGATTCTTCCCCGTGTCAGCGGAACATCGAACATCCGGAAAAATCCGCTTTCGGTGAAGCGGAGCAGTCCGGTTTGACGCAGCGGTCGATCGCCCGTGTCGACGCCTTCGATCACCGCCAGGCCGCCGCCCAGCGCTACCGTTGGGATATGGCCCAACACCTGTCGTGTCGAACGGACGAACAGATCCGGCATTACGCTGGGTGGTTCGCCGTCAAGGGGCGTTCCCATGCGGATGTTGAGCAGGCGGCCACTTTTTTTCGGAATAGGATCGCCGCTGATGGCGTACAGCAGGGACCACGTGGTCATGAACAGGCCGACGCCAAAACCGAGGATGGCCGCTATCAGTAGGCCATACCCCGGTTGCCGGATCAGGTCGCGCCAGGCCAGCGAGACGTAGTAGCTCAACATGTTACGGAATCCATTTCCTGGATAGCCGGCGATCGTCCGCAGTGGAGGCCTGTCCGGATCACACTTTTTCGATGGTCATCTTCCTGACCCTGAAACCCCCAATGAAACTATCGACTTCCATGGGCCCGAACAGGGCCGTACATGGAGGGCATTCGCCCAGGCTGGGTCCAAACGATATGAGAATGACCGCCTTGCCGCCTGGCCCGGTTATCGATTCCAGCGTCTTGTTTTCGGCAGCCAGGAGTTTGTTGAAAGCTTCCCGCACCTCTTGCCGGGTGATTTCATCGTCGACAACCTTTTCCCCATTGCGCAGGCTCTCCATTGCCGAAGTGGCCGCTTCGGTGCCATGGCGCAAGGCCGTGACGTTCTTATCCTCCACAATCAGGACCACAGGAAGCTGGTTGATCATTCCACTGCCCATGTAGTTGGCAAGGCTGACGGGAATGGAGCCTGCATCATGGGCCTCTGCATGGAGTGGCGTGGCAGGCACGGGTACGGGCGTGGTGTTGCTGTCGGATGCCTTTCCGCAGGCGGCCAGCATGACCATTGGCAAAAGCAGGCTCACAGGCAGGCGCATGTCAGTCTCCGTATCAATGGATTGAATCAAACGCAAAGCAGGCCATTTGGCCTGCCTTGCGCAGAGTTGGATCTATTTTCCAACTCCAAGTCTGTTTACCAACTGCAACCAACCTCGCAGTACGCTTCGCATCCTGCGGGAGTGCAGCGGACGCCGCATTTGCCCCCACAGTCCGCCGCAATCGCATTGCTCGCAAAAATTGCTGAAAGGGCGAGTAGGCCAAGCATCAATCCATTCTTCATTGACTTGCACATAAAGGTTTCCCCTTAGTCGTTGAGTCTAGGTTGAGTTGCCACGTCGATTGGTTCGAGACCGATTCATTCAGTTGCGAGTCATCGACTGCCTATGGGTACCCCCCCCCGTTGAGGATTGTCAATAGTTTATTATTGAGTCGAGAGTGATTTGAGAATCCGTTCGCAATTTCCGCGAGGGTGACAGCAAGAGCGCCGATGGTGTGAACTACGGGCTGCTGTTGAGATTGCGCTCGGTTTTTTTCCGCAGTCGCCTGTTCTTCCCTAGCCAGGCAAACCGCGCTCAACAATCCAACATTTGGGCATGGCCTGGAACGTGTGCAGTTCGATTGCTGTGGTCGAGCGCTTTCAGCACAGCTTGCGGTTGGCTAGCTCCGCCGTGGTTGCGGTGACGACATCTGGCAACCCATGCGTATTCACCGCGTTGTGTCGTTTGATTCCCGCGGCCTCCTTGCCAGCGTCCTTCCCAGCGTCATGACCCTTCTGGCTGGCGGTGTCGTTGTAGGGTTGACCTCACTTGATCCGTCGCACCTTGGCCGGCGTGTTGTAGCCGTCGATACGCAGGTACCACACGTTGAGCACGCCCGGCTTGATGGTGACCGCCGGGTCGGTCCGCTTCACTCCTTCCAGACGCGCCGGTTCGGTCTGCTCCCAGACCTGGCCGTTGGCCAGGACGTACTTGTTGCCCTTGGCGAAGCCGCGGAATTCACCGACCAGTGTGCTCTTGATCGGCTCCTCCGATCCGAAGTCGAAGAAGCCGCGGTTCTTCTCCTTCACTTCCTGCCGGCCTTCCTCGCGCGCTTCCTCGCGGATGCGCTCGATCTCGCTGGCGCTCAACGCGGTGGCCGCCGCGCCGACCGCCGCGTCGGCGGGCAGCGGCGCCGCGCCTGGGGCGGCGGGTGTGGTGGGCGCCGCCGGCGTGCCGGCCACACCCGCCTGCTGGCGCCGCACCCACTCGTTCAGCACGGCGAGTTCCTCGGGGCTGAGCTTGTGCAATCCGGCGGCCTTGAACTCCTCCGGCGTCATCTGCGCCGTGGCCGTGCCGGCGGACGATTGCGCGTTGGCTACGGAAGCGAAGGCGGCCAGCGCGAGCGCCACGGCCAGGACGGTGCATAACGGCAGCGGACGGGATTTCATGCTTGTTCCTCCGGTACGTTGGCCGCTAGTGTAGTCGGCATCCCCATACGCCGGAACGGCCTTGTCGCGCCCTGCCATCGACGGTCTGCATGCCCTGCTGCAGGGTCCGGCCGCGGACCTGTTGCCGGCCGCGCTGCGCACGACCCTGCTCCAGGCCTGGGACGCCGCCGGCACCGCGCACGGGACGCGCGCGCCGTGGCCGGTCATCGCCGACACCGTGCACACGCTCGGGCGGCTGGATGCCGACGAACCGGCGATCGCCGCCGCCCTGCTGTTCGACCTGCCGGGCCTGCGCACGGCGGCCGCCGATGCGGTGGCGAACGCGTATCCCGCGGTCGCGGGCCTGCTCGACGGCCAGGACGCGGCCGACCAGGTCTGGGCGCTGCACGCCGGGCGCGAAGCCGGACGCAACGGTGAGGGCCTGCGCCGGCTGCTGCTGGCCATCGTCCAGGACCTGCGCGTGGTGCCGGTGCTGCTGGCGCGGCAGCTGGCGAAGATGCGTGTGGCAGACAAGCTGCCGGAGGCCGAGCGTCGCGCCCTGGCCCAGCTCACCCGCGACATCCACGCGCCGCTGGCCAACCGGCTGGGCATCTGGCAGCTGAAGTGGGAACTGGAGGACCTGGCGTTCCGCTTCCTCGAAGCGGACACCTACCGCCACCTGGCCCGCGAACTGGACGAGACCCGTGCCGGCCGCGAGCGCTACATCGAGACGGTCAAGGCGCAGCTGGGCAAGGTGCTGGCCGCGCAGGGCATCGCCGCCGACATCAGCGGGCGGCCCAAGCACATCTACAGCATCTGGCGGAAGATGCAGAAGAAGCACCTGCCGCTGGACAAGCTGTACGACCTGCGCGCGGTGCGGGTGATGGTCGACGACGTCGCCGCCTGCTACGCCGCGCTGGGCGTGGTCCATGCGCTGTGGGCGCCGGTGCCGGGCGAGTTCGACGACTACATCGCCCGTCCCAAGCCCAACGGCTACAGCTCGCTGCATACCGCGGTGGTCGGGCCGGAAGGGCGCACGCTGGAGGTGCAGATCCGCACCCGCGACATGCACGAGCAGGCCGAACTGGGCGTGGCCGCGCACTGGCGCTACAAGGAGACCGGCGGCAGCGCGGCCGGCAAGGGCGCCGGGCGCGCGTTCGAACGCAAGATCGCCTGGATGCGGCAGCTGCTGGAACAGGCCGGCGACGGCCGCGACGAAGGCCTGGCCGGTGCACTGGATGCCGAACTGGTCGAGGAACGGGTCTACGCGCTGACCCCGAAGGGCGAGGTGGTCGACCTGCCGCAGGGCGCCACGCCGCTGGATTTCGCCTACCACGTGCACACCATGGTCGGGCACCGCTACCGCGGGGCCAAGGTCAACGGCCGCATCGTGCCGCTGGGCCACCGCCTGCGCAGCGGCGACCGGGTCGAGATCATGACCGGCAAGGAACCGGACCCGCGCCGCGACTGGCTGCTGCCGGCCAACGGCTACCTGGCCAGTGGCCGTTCGCGCGACAAGGTGCGGGCCTGGTTCCACAAGCTGGACCGCTCGCGCAACGTGCAGGCCGGGCGCGAGATGCTCGAGCGCGAACTCAAGCGCCTGGGCCTGCACCAGGCCGACCTGGCGCCGGTGGCGAGGAAGTTCCACGCCGAAACCGTGGACGACCTCTATATCCAGGTCGCGCTCGGCGACGTCGGCCCGCACCAGGTCGGCCGCGCGCTGCACGAGTCCGAGCGCGCGGCCGAACCGGCGGCCGCCGCGCCCTCGCCCCGGCCGCCGCCGCGCCGGGCGCGGAAGCGGCCCGACGCCGGCTTCACCGTGCAGGGCGTGGGCAACCTGCTGGTCCAGCTGGCGCGCTGCTGCCAGCCGGTGCCGGGCGAACCGATCGCCGGTTACCTGACCCGCGCCCGCGGCGTCACCGTGCACCGCGCCGACTGCGCCGCCTTCATCCGCCTGGCCGCGGCCCAGCCGCAGCGTGTGCTGCCGGTGGAGTGGGGCACGGCCGGCGGCGGCTACGAGGTCGACGTGGCGGTCAGCGGCGTCGACCGCAAATGGCTGCTCAAGGACGTGACCACCCTGATCGCGCAGGAGGACGCGCACGTGGCCGACATCCGCAGCGACCTGCGTGCCGACGGCCGCCTGCAGCTGCGCATGCGCCTGCGCGTGTCCGACTACGGGCAGCTGTCGACCCTGCTCGGCAAGCTCGACGCACTGCCGGGGGTCGAACGCGCCCAGCGCCTGGGATGAACCGTTCCCAGCGTATGTGTGTAGGAGCCCGTCTTGCGGGCGACCCCCCGGCATCGGAACCACGAGGGAGTCGCCTGCGCCCGCGGCGTCGTGTCGCCGGCAAGACCGGCTCCTACAGCAACTCAACCCCGGCAGTCGCGATCATGGAGACCGAATGCCGTATCGCGCGCCCTCCGGTTTGCCGCCGGCGGGGCGCTGGCATAGGCTCTGCGCATGAACCCAGGCCATTCCGCCCAGGCAGTCGCCACCGCATCGCCGCCCGCCGGCGAGCCGGTGCCCGACTACGTCCTCGAGCTGGAGCGGGCCGCCTCCTACCTGCCGCGCGAACAGCTGCCGTTGCTGCGCGAGGCCTGGCGGGTGGGAGCCGCGGCCCACGCCGGCCAGACCCGCAAGTCCGGCGAGCCCTACATCACCCATCCGGTGGCCGTGGCCGGGGTGCTGGCCGAGCTCGGGCTGGACGTGGAGACGCTGATCGCGGCGATCCTGCACGACACCATCGAGGACACGCCGCTCACCCGCGCCGAACTGGCCGCGCAGTTCGGCGAGGACGTGGCCGAACTGGTCGACGGCGTCACCAAGCTGGACAAGCTCAAGTTCCGCGACCGCAAGGAAGCGGCGGCCGAGAGCTTCCGCAAGATGCTGCTGGCCATGTCGCGCGACCTGCGCGTGATCATGATCAAGCTGGCCGACCGCCTGCACAACATGCGCACCCTCGGCGCGCAGGGCGCCGAGGCGCGCGTGCGCATCGCCCGCGAGACGCTGGAGATCTACGCGCCGATCGCCCAGCGCCTGGGCATGAGCCTGGTCAAGTCGGAGCTGCAGAACCTGGGCTTCCGCGCGCTGCACCCGTGGCGCCACGCGATCATCGAGAAGCACATCCGCAGCCAGCCGGTGGTGCGGCGCGAATCGATGGCCCAGGTCGAGGTGCAGCTGTCGCAGGGCCTGGCCCGCGACGGCCTGGAGCACCGCCTGGTCAGCCGGATCAAGACCCCCTGGAGCATCTACAACAAGATGCAGTCGGAGGGAAAGAGCTTCGACCAGGTGATGGACGTGTTCGGTTTCCGCGTGGTCGTGCGCAGCGTGCCGGACTGCTACCGCGGGCTGGGCTCGGTGCACGCGCAGTTCAAGCCGCTGGACGGGCGCTTCCGCGACTTCATAGCCATTCCCAAGGCCAACGGCTACCAGTCGCTGCACACGGTGCTGTTCGGCCCCTACGGTTCGCCGATCGAGGTGCAGATCCGCACCGAGGAGATGGACCTGATCGCCGAACGCGGCATCGCCGCGCACTGGACCTACAAGCACGGCGGCAGCCCCAACAGCGCGCAGAGCCGGGCGCACGCCTGGATCGTGGAACTGATCGAGTCGCAGCGCGCGGCCGGTTCGTCGCTGGAGTTCCTGGAGAACGTCAAGGTCGACCTGTTCCCGGACGAGGTCTACCTGTTCACGCCCAAGGGCCGGATCCTGTCGCTGCCGCGCAACTCCACCGCGCTGGACTTCGCCTACGCGGTGCATACCGACGTGGGCAACCAGGCCGTGGCCGCGCGCGTGGACCGCAAGCTGGTGCCGCTGAAGACCAAGCTGGCCAGCGGGCAGACGGTGGAGGTCATCACCGCCAGGTCGGCCGCACCCAAGCCGCAGTGGCTGGAGTTCGTGGTCACCAGCAAGGCGCGCACTGCGATCCGCCACCAGCTCAAGCAGCTCGAGCACGAGGACGCGGTGCAGCTGGGCCACCGCATGCTCGACCGCGCGCTGGAGGCGATGGGCAGTTCGCTGGAGAAGCTGCCGGGCAAGCGGCTGGAGTCGTTCCTGGTCGAGCACCGTTTCCCGCGGCTGGAGGCGTTCCTGGCCGAGGTCGCGCTGGGCAACTGGATGCCCAGCCAGGCGGCGCAGGCGCTGATGGCCTATGCGGAACTGCGCGGCGGTGGGCATTCCAAGCATTCGCAGGAGAAGATCCTGATCAACGGCAGCGAGGGTGGGGTGGTCAGCTTCGCCAACTGCTGCCAGCCGATTCCCGGCGACGAGATCATGGGTTACCACACCGCCGGCAAGGGCGTGGTGGTGCACCGGCTGGATTGCCCGAACCTGGCCGAGTTCCGCAAGTCGCCCGAGCGCTGGGTGCCGATCGACTGGGATCCGAACGTCACCGGCGACTACGACACGTCGCTGATCGTGGACGTGGAGAACCACACCGGGGTGCTGGCGCAATTGGCCGCGGCGGTGGCGCAGAGCCATTCCAACATCGAACGGGTGGATTACCTGGACCGCGACATGAACGCCGCGCAGCTGCGCTTCGCCATCCAGGTCCGCGACCGCACCCACCTGGCCGAGGTGATCCGGCGGTTGCGGCGGCTCAACGTCGTGCAGGGTGTGCGGCGGCAGTAGGGGCTGGGTCCGTCCAGCGTCGTTGCGCTTCCTGGACGGCCGGGAACCGGATCGAGGGCCTACAGCCCTCGTACCCGCACAGGCGGTTGTAGGAGCCCGTCTTGCGGGCGACAAGGACGTCGGAGTCATGGCGGCGTCGCCTTGCCGACGGCGTCGCGTCGCCCGCAAGACGGGCTCCTACAGCGGACGAGGGTGATTGGTTGTTGGCGGCCACGCGGCGGCCCCGTCGGAAGCCAACGCTTTCGCTCTAAACCCCAAGGTGCGGCGGGCCCGTCCGGAGCCAAGGTTTTCCGCTCCAAACCCCAGCAAGTTTCGGCCTGGTTCGGAATCGAAGCTTTTCGTTCTCGACCGAGCCTAGTACATGGCATCCAGAGCCAGCCTGCCCAGCGCCCACAGCCAGCACGGAGAGGCGACCCTTGTGCCTGCTTCCGCAATCGGGAGAAGAACCATTCCTCCCGGCCGGGTCCGGCCGCACCCGCGAACGGCGCTAGAATTCCGCCACGACATCCACAAGCAGGAATCCGCATGTCCCAGATCGTCCAGACCGACCGCGCGCCGGCCGCCATCGGGCCGTACTCGCAGGCCGTGCGCAGCGGCAACACCGTGTATTTCTCCGGGCAGATCCCGCTGGTGCCCGCGACCGGCGATGTGGTCGAAGGCGACATCACCGCCCAGGCGCGGCAGGTGTTCGACAACCTCCGGGCCGTGGCCGAGGCCGCCGGTGGTTCGCTGGACCGGATCGTGCGCCTGGGGCTGTACCTGACCGACCTGTCGCAGTTCGCCGCGGTCAACGCGGTGATGCAGGAGTATTTCGCCGCGCCGTTCCCCGCGCGTTCCACCATCGGCGTGTCGGCGCTGCCCAAGGGCGTTGCGTTCGAGGCCGACGCGGTCATGGTGCTCGACTGAGGATGCCGGGCTGAGCGCGCCGGACCGCAACCCTCCGCCACCGAGGGAGGCATGAAGACGGCACGGTCGGCGTCGCCCGCGCTGGCCGGCGGCGCCACGCCGGTGTCGGCGCTGCGCGGTGTCGGCGCCAGCGTTGCCGAAAAGCTGGCCGCGCGCGGCCTGGCCACCGTGCAGGACCTGTGGCTGCACCTGCCGTTGCGCTACGAGGACCGGACGCGGCTGACCCCGATCCGCAGCCTGCAGATCGGAGTGCCGGCGCAGGTCGAGGGCGTGGTCGAAGCGGTCGAGCGCGGCTTCCGCTACCGGCCTTCGCTGCGCGTGGCCGTCGGCGATGGTTCGCACGCCACCGTGGTGCTGCGCTTCTTCCATTTCCGCGCCGCCCAGGCCGCGCAGTTCCGGCCCGGGGCGCGGTTGCGCTGCTTCGGTACGCCGCGTCCCGGACAGCACGGGCTGGAGATCGTGCATCCGAGCTACCGGCTGCTCGGCGATGACGACGATGCGGTGCTGGGCGATTCGCTGGACCCGGTCTATCCGGCGGTCGAAGGCGTCGGCCCGGCGACGCTGCGGCGGCTGGTCGGCCAGGCACTGGAGCTGTTGCCGGATGCGGCCATCCTGGAACTGCTGCCGCCCTCGATCCCGGGCATGGCCGGTTTGCCCGGCCTGCGCGAATCGCTGCTGACCCTGCATCGCCCGGCGCCGGGCGAGGACCTGGCCACGCTGGCGGCCGGCACCCATCCGGCGCAGCGACGGCTGGCGCTGGAGGAGCTGCTGGCCCACCACCTGAGCCTGCGCCGGCAGCGGCTGGCGCAGCAGCGGCTGGCCGCGCGCGCGCTGGACGGCCCGGGGACGCTGGCCGAACGGCTGTTGCGGCAGTTGCCGTTCACCCTGACCGGGGCGCAGCGGCGCGTGTTCGAGCAGGTCCGCATCGACCTGGCCAAGGCCAGCCCGATGCAGCGGCTGGTGCAGGGCGATGTCGGTTCCGGCAAGACCGTGGTCGCCGCGCTGGCGGCGACCCTGGCGGTGGAGCGCGGTTGCCAGGCCGCGCTGGCCGCGCCGACCGAACTGCTGGCCGAACAGCACCTGGCCAGCCTGCGCGCCTGGCTGGAGCCGCTCGGCATCCGCGTGGCCTGGCTGGCCGGCAAGGTCACCGGCAAGGCCCGCGCGGCAGCGCTGGCGGACGTGGCTTCGGGCGAGGCGCAGGTGGTGGTCGGCACCCATGCGCTGATGCAGGAGGGCGTGGCCTTCCACGACCTGGCGCTGGTCATCGTCGACGAGCAGCACCGCTTCGGCGTGCAGCAGCGCCTGGCCCTGCGCGACAAGGGGCCCCCCCACGGCCACGTGCCGCACCAGTTGGTGATGACCGCCACGCCGATCCCGCGCACGCTGGCGATGACCGCCTACGCCGACCTGGACGTCTCGGCGATCGACGAGCTGCCGCCCGGGCGCACGCCGGTGACCACGGTGGCGGTCAGCGCCGAGCGCCGGCCCGAACTGGTCGAGCGCATCCGCGCCGCCTGCGCCGAAGGCCGCCAGGCGTACTGGGTCTGCACCCTGATCGAGGAAGCGGAGGAGGACGGCGCGCCGGGGCAGGGCATGAAGCTGCAGGCGCAGGCGGCCGAGCGCACTTTCGAGCAGCTTTCGCGGCAGTTGCCGGACGTGCGCGTGGGCCTGGTCCACGGCCGGATGAAGGCCTCGGAGAAGCAGGCCACGATGCGCGCGTTCAAGGAGGGGGCGCTGGACCTGCTGGTCGCCACCACGGTGATCGAGGTCGGCGTGGACGTGCCCAATGCCTCGCTGATGATCGTGGAGAACGCCGAGCGCCTGGGCCTGGCCCAGCTGCACCAGCTGCGCGGCCGGGTCGGGCGCGGCGCGACCGCGTCCAGCTGCGTGCTGCTGTACCAGCCGCCGCTGTCGCAGATGGCCAGGCAGCGCCTGGACGTGCTGCGCCAGACCGGCGACGGTTTCGTCATCGCCGAGAAGGACCTGGAACTGCGCGGCCCGGGCGAACTGTTGGGCACCCGCCAGACCGGCCTCGCCGCCTTCCGCATCGCCGACCTGGCCCGCGACGCCGGCCTGCTGCCGCAGGTGCATGCGCTGGCCGACCGGTTGCTGGCGCAGGCGCCGGAGGTGGCCGATCGCGTCGTCGCGCGCTGGGTCGGTGGCGCGGCGCGCTACGCGGCGGCCTGAGGCGGTTTCTTCCGCTGCCGGCGCGGTCGCGGGGTTGCGTCCGGCTGTATGTAGGAGCCCGTCTTGCGGGCGACACGAGGCGTTGTGACCACCAGGACGCGCCCATGCCCGGCGCCCTCGCGTCGCCCGCAAGACGGGCTCCTACAACGCGGGCCGGTTTCCAGGGCAACTTTTCCGCGCGGCGAATTCCTACACGAACCAGCGGCTTGCACCGCTGGTTCGCGCCGGCGGGCATGCGCAAGCTTGTGATCCATGGACATGCACATCCACGACCGGTTCCGGGGCCACCGCGCGCTGCGGCGCGGACGGATATCGCTGCCAGGGCAGGTCCATCACGTCATCGTTTCCGCCCGCGAGCGCCAGCCCTGGTTTTCGGATTTCCACGTGGCCTGCGAGGCGGTGCGCGCCTTCCGCCAGCCGGCGGCGCTGGCCGATGCGACGCTGCTGGCCTGGGTGCTGATGCCCGACCACGCCCACTGGCTGGTCGAACCGGGCGCGCGCGTGCCGCTGGAGATGGTGGTGTCGCGGATGAAGGCCGCCACCGGAGTGCAGGTCAACAAGGTGCTGGCGCGCTCCGGTCCGCTTTGGGCGCCGGCGTTCCACGACCGCGCGCTGCGCGAGGAGGACGACCTGCGTTCGGTGGCCCGGTACATCGTCGCCCATCCGCTGCGCGCCGGCCTGGTCGAACACATCGGCGACTACCCGTTCTGGGATTGCGTCTGGGTGTAGGAGCCCGTCTTGCGGGCGACCCGACACCGCCGTCCCGGGCGGCGCCCCCCGTTGTTCCGGTGCCGAAGGGCCGCCTCTGTTTTTTGTAGGAGCCGGTCTTGCCGGCGACCCGACGCCGTCGGCCCAGGCGACGCCCCCGTGCTTCCGACGCCCATGTCGCCCGCAAGACGGGCTCCTACAAAGGGCGAACGGTGTTCGCCGTCGCGGGTTTTGCCCGCCGGGGCTGGCCGCCAACCCCTTCTGCCGTCATGCTTTGCGGGTTCCGATCCCCTGCGGCCCGCCGATGTTCAGCATTCCGATACGCGTGTACTGGGAAGATACCGACGCCGGTGGCGTGGTCTACCACGCGCGCTACGTCGCCTTCCTCGAACGCGCGCGCAGCGACGCGCTGCGGGCGATGGGCCGGGGCCAGCAGGCGCTGCAGCAGGCCGGACTGGTGTTCGCGGTGCATTCGATGCGGCTGGATTTCCTGCGCCCGGCGCGGCTGGACGACCTGCTGGAGGTCACCGCGGAGATCTCGCGCCTGGGCCGGGCCAGCCTGGTGTTCTCCCAGCGCATCCTGCGCGGGGAGGAGGTCCTGCTGGCCGCCGAGGTCAAGGTCGCGGCGCTGCGCGCGGCCGATTTCCGCCCATGCCCGATCGACAACACGCTGTACCGGGAACTGGAGTCGCTGCAGGCCGGTCCCACCGCATGACCCGCTGGCGACCCCGGTCGCCCGCCCCGAACGTTGCAGTCCGACAGACATTATTAGAAGAGGAACTGGAAGGATGACCGGATCGATCCTGGCCCTGGTGGCCACCGTGGTGGAGGCGCTGCCGGAGGACGCGGCCGCCGCTGCGGCCGGTGCCGCGGCCGCCACCGCCACCGCGCACGGCGGCATCAACTACCTGGACCTGATGCTTCGCGCCAGCCTGCCGGTCAAGCTGATCGTGCTGTTGCTGCTGGCCGGCTCGCTGATCAGCTGGGTGATCATTTTCCGCAAGCTGCGCAGCTTCAAGCGCGCCGACCAGGAGGCCGACGAGTTCGAGAACCGGTTCTGGTCCGGCGCCGAGCTGGGCAAGCTGTACGCGGCGGCCACCGACCGCAACCGCACGGTCGGCGGGCTGGAGGCGATCTTCGAGGCCGGCTTCCGCGAGTTCACCCGCCTGCGCGACAAGCGCCGCCACGACGGCCGCGCCCAGCTCGAGGGCGCCCAGCGCGCCATGCGCGTGGCCTACACCCGCGAGGTGGGCCACCTGGAGCGCAACCTGGAACTGCTGGCCAACATCGGTTCCACCGCGCCCTACGTGGGCCTGGTCGGCACCGTGTTCGGAATCATGGTGACCATGCACGACATGGTCAGCCAGGGCGCGCAGGTCGGCATCGCCTCGGTGGCGCCGGGCATCTCCGAGGCGCTGTTCGCCACCGCGGTCGGCCTGTTCGTGGCGATTCCGGCGGTGTGGGCCTTCAACCGCTACACCACCCGCGTGGATCATCTGGCGCAGCGCTACGAGAGCTTCGCCGACGAATTCAGCTCGATCCTGCAGCGCCAGGCCGGCGCGGACGAATAACGCGAGTCCCTCGCAAACGCCCGCACGTCCATGTGCGGGGATTCAACAGGAACTCCAATGACCAACGGTACTTCCCGCCACAAGCGCCGCAAGCTCAAGTCCGAGATCAACGTCGTCCCCTACATCGACGTGATGCTGGTGCTGCTGATCATCTTCATGGTCACCGCGCCCTTGCTGAGCCTGAGCGTGGACGTGGACCTGCCGCAGTCCAACGCACGCGCGGTGGACAGCAAGAAGGACCCGGTGATCGTCACCGTCGACGCCGAGGGCCGCTATTTCCTGACCCTGCAGGACGGCAAGGCCGAGGGCATCGATGCCACCGAGCTGACCGGGAAGCTGCGCGCCTTCGTCGCCCAGAACAAGGACGTGCCGGTGTTCGTCGCCGCCCCCGGCGTGACCGAGTACCAGAAGGTCATGGACACGATGGTGCTGGTGCAGCAGGCCGGCGTTCCGCGGGTGAGCCTGATGAGCCAGCCGGGCGGCCAGGCGAAGTGAGCGACGCACCGATCGATGCACGCTGACGCCTTCTACCGACAACCCGACGACCGCGAGGGCGGACTGGCCGGTCCGTTCGCGCTGGCCGTCGTCCTGCATGTGCTGGTGGTGCTGCTGTTCTGGCTGGCCTGGTGGTGGTCGCCGCAGCGGCACGTGGAACCGGCGGCCGGGTCCCCGGCGATCGAAGCCTCCCTGGTGATTTCCCAGGCCGACGTGCGCGCCGCGACCCGCCGCGCCGAGGACGCACCCAAGCCCGAACCGGAGCCGATCCCCGAGCCGGTCGTCGACCTGGCACCGGAGGAAACCGTGCCGCCGCCGCAGCCGCTGCCCGAGCCGCGTCCGCAGGATGCCGCGGTGGCGCCGCAGCAGAAGGCCCAGGAGTTCATCCCGGTGCCGGACACGGTCGACCAGGACGCCGCGCGCCGCGACGCGATCGCCCGGGAGAAGGCCGAACGCGAGCAGGAGGAACGCCGCATCCAGGAACAGATCGACCTGACCGAGGAGCGCGAGAAGCAGAAGGCGGCCGAGAACCAGCGCCGGCTGGCGGCGCAGGCCGAGGAAGAGAAACAGAAGCGGCTGGCCGACCTGCGCAGGCAGCGCGAGCAGGCTACCCGCCAGGCCGAGCTGGCCGAACAGAAGCTGCGCCAGCTGCAGCAGGTCCAGCAGCGGCAGTCCGCTCCGGCGCCCGCCGCCAGCCAGGGCGCTCCGGGACAGGGCGGGACCAGCGACGACCTGCTGGCCAAGTATTCGGCGGCGATCCAGCAGGCGGTGCTGAACCAGTGGATCCGCCCGGACACCGTGCCATTGGGGCAGCGCTGCCGGGTGTCGATCAAGCAACTGCCCGGCGGCGAGGTGATCGACGTGGAGGTGCAGCCCGGCTGTCCGTTCGACGAGGCAGGCCGGCGCTCGCTGGAAGCTGCGGTGCTGCGCGCCCAGCCGCTGCCATACCGCGGCTTCGAATCGGTCTTCCAGCGCAACCTGACCCTGAACTTCGAAGCCCAGGACCGCTGAGGACTTCGAGTCACGCGAACGCTGGCCTGGACGGCGGCCACGGCCAAGCCGCGGCGTGGGCCCGATTGCCAGGCGCCGCTGCTTTTGTAGGAGCCCGTCTTGCGGGCGACACATTGCCGCGAGCGTGGTGTGGCGGTCCGCACCCACGACGCCGTCGGCACGGGCGACGCTTTCGTGGGTCCGGCGTCCTCGCGTCGCCCGCAAGACGGGCTCCTACAAAGAGTGGGGGCGTGGCGTCCGCAGCTGCCATGCGACGGATCCAGCCCGCCACCGGCGTGACCGCCCGCATGCGGCCGGACGCGAATCGTCCGATCGATCGCCGGGGTTCCGCCGTTCACGCGTTTTTCGTTCATGATTGCGAAAATGTTCACGCGTACGCTGTTATCCCTGTCCGCCATTCCCTTGCCTACGGCCCGGTTGCCGCCGCCTTGCCCATGAAGACACCCCTGCGCTGGTTCGCCCTGATCGCCTTCCTCCTGCTGCCGTTCCTGGCCGCGGCCCAGCAGCCCGGGCTGGAGATCGACATCGTCGGCGGCAACGCCTCGGCCCTGCCGATCACCGTCGTGCCCATGCCCTACCAGGGCAGCGGCACGCCGCCGGAGACCGACATCGCCAAGGTGGTCCGCGACGACCTGGCCCGGTCCGGCGTGTTCCGCACCCTGCCGGAGGCGCAGATCGTCGAGCGCCCGACCCGGGGCGGGGAAATCAACTACGCGACCTGGAAGCAGTTGCGGCAGGACTACATCGTGGTCGGCCGGGAGCTGGACGCCGGCGACGGCGGCTACCGGATCGAGTACGAACTGTTCGACGTGGCCAAGGGCGAGCGCCTGCTGGGCCTGGCCATCACCGCCCGGCCCAACGCCACCCGCGACGCCGCCCACCAGATCGCCGACGCCATCTACGAGAAGATCACCGGGGTGCGCGGCGCGTTCTGGACCCGCGTCGCCTACGTCACCGCCAGCGGCACCGGCAAGGAAGCGCGTTACGCGCTCAATGTCGCCGACGCCGACGGCTGGAACCCGCAGACGGTGGTGCGCTCGGCCGAGCCGCTGCTGTCGCCGGCCTGGAGCCCGGACGGCCGCAAGCTGGCCTATGTCAGCTTCGAGCGCGGCAACTCGGCGATCTACGTGCAGGACATCTCCAGCGGTGCGCGCGAGCTTGTTTCCAGCTTCCGCGGCATCAACGGCGCGCCGTCGTTCTCGCCGGACGGCCGCAAGCTGGCCATGGCCCTGTCGCGCAGCGGCAACCCGGAGATCTACGTCATGGACCTGGGCAGCAAGCAGCTGACCCAGCTGACCAACCATTTCGGCATCGACACCGAGCCGACCTGGAGCGCCGACGGCAGCAGGATCTACTTCACCTCCGACCGCGGCGGCCGCCCGCAGATCTACCAGGTGCCGGCGGGCGGCGGCAGCGCCGCGCGGGTGACCTTCCAGGGCAACTACAACGCCACCGCCTCGGTCTCCTACGACGACAAGAAGATCGCGGTGGCGCAGGGCGCCGGCAACACCTACCGGATCGCGATCATGGACTCCAGCCTGGGCTCGCCACGCTGGAGCTCGGTCTCCACCGGCTCCCTGGACGAGTCCCCCAGCTTCGCCCCCAATGCCAGCATGCTGCTGTATGCCGCACGCGAGGGTGGGCGCGGGGTGCTGTATGCCGTTTCCGCCGACGGCCGGGTGCGCCAGCGCCTGGTCCTGGCCGACGGCGACGTGCGCGAGCCGGCCTGGTCGCCCTACCGCAGCGCACGTTAAAAAATGGTTGAATCGGTTGTAAGATGTCACGCTGTTTTTTGAGTCACCACCACCACCCCGTGCATCACTAAGGAACGACCCATGAACACCTCTACCCGAGTCCTGCTGGTTTCGCTGCTGTCGGTGGCCGCGCTGGCCGGCTGCTCCAAGAAGGTCAAGGAACAGCCCGTCGCCGACACCACCCCGACCGCTCCGACCGCTCCGGCCGACACCACCGCCGGCGCCTACGGCCCGGAAGACCTGGACACCGACCCGTGCCTGCGCCAGCGCGTGGTCCACTTCGACTTCGACGAGTACGTGGTCAAGCCGGAGTACCAGGCCGTGATCGCCTGCCACGCCAAGTACCTGCGTGACCGTCCGTCCTCGCGCCTGACCCTGGAAGGCCACACCGACGAGCGCGGCAGCCGCGAGTACAACATGGGCCTGGGCGAGCGCCGCGGCAACGCCGTGTCCTCCGCGCTGCAGGCCGCCGGCGCCTCGGCCAGCCAGCTGACCGTGGTCAGCTACGGCGAAGAGCGTCCGCTGTGCACCGAGTCGACCGAGGCCTGCTGGGCGCAGAACCGTCGCGTCGAGATCGTCTACACCGCGCGCTGATCCATGCGTTTCGAGCGTTACATGCCGATGAAGGCAATGCTGGTCGTGGCGGCCCTGGTGGCCGCCACGCCCGTTCATGCGCAGAAGCTGAGCCTGGCCGACCGGGTGACCCGGCTCGAGCTGCAGGCCAACAACACCCAGGCCAACCAGGACCTGCTCAACCAGATGGAACAGCTGCGCACGGAAGTGCAGTCGCTGCGCGAGACGGTCGAGCAGCTCCAGCACGACAACCAGCAGTTGCAGCAGCGCAACCGGGACCAGTACATGGACCTGGACAGCCGGCTCAACCGCCTCGAGGGCGGTGCGTTGCCTGCGCCTCCCGCCGATGCCGGCGCCGCCGGTGCGGCGGCGGCCGCCACGGCAGCACCCGCGCAGCCGGCTTCCGCCGGCCCGGTCGAGGCGACGCCAAGCGTGCATGGCGATCCGGGTTCGCTGGCCCAGTCCGGCGACGAACGCTCGGCCTACGACACCGCCTTCGGCGCGCTGAAGGCCGGCCGTTACGACGAGTCGGCGCAGCTGTTCCAAGCGTTCATCGACACCTGGCCGGCCGGCGTCTACGCGCCCAACGCCTTGTACTGGCTGGGCGAAAGCTATTACGCCACCAAGAATTTCAAGCTGGCCGAGCAGCAGTTCGATGCGCTGGTCAGCCGCTATCCCACCCACGACAAGGCGCCCGGCGCGCTGCTCAAGCTGGGCCTGTCCCAGTTCGGCGACGGCCAGGTGGCGCAGGCCGAGGCGACGCTGCAGCAGGTCGTGGCCCGCTATCCGGACACCGACGCCGCGCGCATCGCCGGCGACCGCCTGCATTCGATCCAGATCGGCCAGCTGCGCTGAGCGCGCGTCCGCCGGATTCCCTTGTCCGGGCAGCGCCCTGACGGCGCCCTCTGGATTGCGTGCCCGGACAGGCGTGGCCGGCACGCCTCCCTGTAGGAGCCCGTCTTGCGGGCGACCCGGGTGTCGAAACCACGAAGGCGTCGCCTGTGCCATCGTCGTCGTGTCGCCCGCAAGACGGGCTCCTACACAAAAAGCCCACCGCCCCTGAACCCGCTATCCGATCCATGCACACCACCGCCCCGCAGAACCGCCTGCGGCTCACCGAGATATTCCTGTCGCTGCAGGGCGAGGCCAACGCCGCCGGCTGGCCGACGGTGTTCGTGCGCCTGACCGGCTGCCCGCTGCGCTGCCAGTACTGCGACACCGCCTACGCCTTCCATGGCGGGCAGTGGTGGGAGATCGACGACATCCTGGCCGAGGTCGCCCGCCACGGGGTGCGCCATGTCTGCGTGACCGGCGGCGAGCCGCTGGCGCAGAAGCGTTGCCTGGACCTGCTGCGGCGCCTGTGCGACGCCGGCTACGACGTCTCGCTGGAGACCTCCGGCGCACTGGACATCGCCGGCGTCGATCCGCGCGTGTCGCGGGTGGTCGACCTGAAGACGCCGGGCTCGGCCGAAATGGCGCGCAACCGCCTGGAGAACATCCCGCTGCTGACCGCGCGCGACCAGGTCAAGTTCGTCCTGTGCGGACGCGGCGACTACGAATGGGCGCGCGACATGGTCGCCGGGCACGGCCTGGCCGAACGCTGCGACGTGCTGTTCTCGCCGAGCAAGAGCGAGCTGGACCCGCGCGACCTGGCCGACTGGATCGTCGCCGACCGCCTGCCGGTGCGCTTCCAGATGCAGCTGCACAAGATCCTCTGGAACGACGAACCGGGCCGCTGAGCGGACCGGAACCACGGCTCTTGCGGGGGCCCGTCTTGCGGGCGACACACCGCGTCGGCGCGGGCGGCGGCCTCGTGGTTCCGGCGCCCGGGTCGCCCGCAAGACGGGCTCCTACAGGATCCGCGCCGACGCCGTTGTAGGAGCCGGTCTTGCCGGCGACATGCCACGTCGGCGTGGCGACTGCCTCGTGATCCCGGCGCCCGTGTCGCCCGCAAGACGGACGCCTGCACGGGGTGGCTACAATGGCGCACCCCACCCGTGCCGTTCCTGTCCATGAAAAACGCCGTCGTCCTCGTTTCCGGAGGCATGGATTCGGCCGTGGTCCTGGCCATCGCCCGCGAACAGGGCTATGCCGTGCATGCGCTGAGCGTGCGCTATGGCCAGCGCCACACCTCCGAACTCGACGCCGCCGACCGCGTCGCCAGGGCGCTGGGCGCGGTGGCGCACAAGACCGTGGTCGTGGACCTGCGCAGCATCGGCGGTTCGGCCCTGACCGACGACATCGAGGTGCCCGACGCCGGCGGCGAGGGCATTCCGGTGACCTACGTGCCGGCGCGCAACACGATCATGCTGTCGGTGGCGCTGGGCTGGGCCGAGGTGCTGGGCGCGGCCGACATCTTCTGCGGGGTCAACGCGGTGGACTATTCCGGCTATCCCGATTGCCGGCCGGAGTTCATCGAGGCCTTCGAGCGGTTGGCCAACCTGGCCACCAAGGCCGGCGTGGAAGGCGCCGGGATCCGCGTGCATGCGCCGCTGATGCGGATGGGCAAGGACGACATCGTGCGCGAGGGCCTGCGCCTGGGCGTGGATTTCGGCCAGACGGTGTCTTGCTACCGCGCCGACGCGGCGGGCCGCGCCTGCGGCCATTGCGATGCCTGCCGCCTGCGCGCCGCCGGCTTCGCCGCTGCCGGCGTGGCCGATCCGACGCGCTACGCCGGCGACACGGACTGAAGGCGCGAGCCGCGGCCCATCGCCAGCGAACCGCTGGCGCCGCCGGTCCCGATGGCGTGTCGCTTCGCGTAGAGCGGGGCTTGCCCGGCTGTTCTTTGCTCTGGCCATCGCCGGCAGGCCGAAGCCGCGGGGCGAGCCCCGCTCTACGCGACGACGTTTGAGGCCGGCGGACCGGACCGGCAGGCGTGCGATCGGGTAAAATGCCCGCCCGGCCGAGCGCCGGTACAGGACAAAACCGGCGGGCCGTTAGCTCAGTCGGTAGAGCATCGGACTTTTAATCCGCTGGTCGACGGTTCGAATCCGTCACGGCCCACCACCCGGTTTTTCCTGTCGCGCCGCGCCTCCCGCCTGAACACATCAGGCGACCCCGCGTAATGCGGTTGAAGCGCCACGAGGCCGGGCGCATATTCGATTTCCCTTTGATTCCCAACCGGGTGCGTCTCGGCCGCTGCGACTGCAGCGGCGCAGGCTGCCAGCTTTCCGCGCATCCGGCCGTGCATCCGGCATCGCCCATGACCCTCGACGCCTTCCATCCCGCCGTCGCCCGCTGGTTCGGGGGCGCCTTCCCCGATCCCACCGCGGCCCAGGCGGCGGCGTGGCCGGCGATCATGGCCGGCCGCAGCACGCTGGTCGCCGCGCCGACCGGGTCGGGCAAGACCCTCACCGCGTTCCTGGCCGCGATCGACGCGCTGGTCCGCGAGGGCCTGGCCGGCGGCGGCGAGCTGCCGGACCGCACCAGCGTCCTCTACATCTCCCCGCTCAAGGCGTTGTCCAACGACATCCGCCTCAACCTGGAGGCGCCGCTGGCCGGGATCCGCGATGCGCTGGCCGAGCTGGGCCTGCCGGACGTGGAGATCCGCACCGCGGTGCGCACCGGCGACACCCCGCAGGCCGAGCGCGCGCAGGTGCGCAAAAAACCGCCGCATATCCTCGTCACCACGCCCGAGTCGCTGTACGTGCTGCTCGGCTCGGCCTCGGGCCGGGCGATGCTGGGCGGGGTGCGCAGCGTGATCGTCGACGAGATCCACGCGCTGGCCGACGACAAGCGCGGCAGCCACCTGGCGCTGTCGCTGGAGCGGCTGGAGGCGCTGTGCGGGCGGCCGCTGGTGCGGATCGGCCTGTCCGCCACGCAGAAGCCGGTGGAGGAGGTGGCGCGGTTCCTGGTCGGCGGTGCGAATGTCTATCCGACGCGCGAAGAGCTGCCGGGATGGTCGTCCGCAGGTGCTGGCGCCGATCCGCTGGCCGGCAGCGATGCGGTGCTCGGCGGCAAGGCGACCGTCGATGTGCCCGACTGCGCCATCGTCGACATCGGCTACGCCAGGCAGCGCGACCTGGCGCTGGAGCTGCCGCCCACGCCGCTGTCGGCGGTGATGTCCAACGAGCAGTGGGAGCAGGTCTATGCGCGCCTGGTCGAACTGGTGCGCGCGCACCGGACCACGCTGGTGTTCGTCAACACCCGGCGCATGGCCGAGCGCGCCGCGTTCCATCTCGGCGAACTGCTCGGCCGCGAGGTCGTCGGCACCCACCATGGCAGCCTGTCCAAGGAACTGCGGCTGGAGGCCGAGCAGAAGCTCAAGCGCGGCGAGCTGCAGGCGCTGGTCGCCACCGCCTCGCTGGAGCTGGGCCTGGACATCGGCGACGTCGACCTGGTCTGCCAGCTCGGCTCGCCGCGCTCGATCGCCGCGTTCCTGCAGCGCGCCGGGCGCTCCGGGCACCATGTCGGCGGCGTGCCGAAGGCGCGGCTGTTCCCGCAGACCCGCGACGAGCTGGTCGAATGCGCCGCGCTGCTGGACTGCGTGCGCCGCGGCGAACTGGATGCGCTGCGCATCCCGCCGGCGCCGCTGGACGTGCTGGCCCAGCAGATCGTGGCCGAGGTGTCGGCCACCGAGTGGGACGAGGACGCGCTGTACGACTGGCTGCGCCGCGCCTGGCCGTACGCGCGGCTGGAGCGGGCCAGGTTCGACGAAGTGGTGAGGATGCTGGCCGACGGGTTCAGCGACCGCCGCGGCCCGCGCGCCGGCTGGCTGCACCGCGACGCGGTCAACCGCCGCCTGCGCGGGCGCCAGGGCGCGCGCATGGTCGCGACCATGTCCGGCGGCACCATTCCCGACACCGGCGATTACGCGGTGGTGCTGGAACCGCAGTCCACCTTCATCGGCACGGTCAACGAGGATTTCGCGGTCGAGAGCATGGCCGGCGACATCTTCCAGTTGGGCAATGCCAGCTACCGCATCCTGCGGGTGGAGGCGGGCCGGGTGCGGGTGGAGGATGCGCAGGGCATGCCGCCGAGCATCCCGTTCTGGTTGGGCGAGGCGCCGGGTCGCACCGACGAGTTGTCGCTGGGTGTGTCGCGTCTGCGCGGGGAGATCGCCGCACGGATGCCGGAAGCACGCGTGGTGCAGCTGGAAACGCCGCCGGTATCGGCCGCGGACGCCGGGAGCGAAGCGGACACGGCCGCCGTGGACGATGCCCTGCCGCGTTTCGCTGTCGAAGGCGCCGACACGGCGCTGGCCTGGCTGTGCGAGGAGGCCGGTGTCGACGCCAACGCCGCGCGCCAGCTGGTCGACTACCTCGGCGCCACCGCCATTGCCCTGGGCGCGATGCCGACCCAGCAGCGGATCGTGTTCGAGCGCTTCTTCGACGAGACCGGCTCGACCCACCTGGTGATCCACAGTCCCTATGGCAGCCGGCTCAACCGCGCCTGGGGCCTGGCCCTGCGCAAGCGCTTCTGCCGCCAGTTCAACTTCGAACTGCAGGCCGCGGCGACCGAGGACGCGATCGTGCTGTCGCTGTCGACCAGCCACAGCTTCCCGCTGATCGAGGTGGCCAAATACCTGCATTCCTCGTCGGCGCAGGATGTGCTGGTGCAGGCACTGCTGGACGCGCCGCTGTTCCCGGTGCGCTGGCGCTGGAACGCGACCACCGCGCTGGCGCTGCCACGCTTCCTCGGCGGCAAGAAAGTGCCGCCGCAGCTGCAAAGGATGAAGTCCGAAGACCTGCTGGCCACCGTGTTCCCCGACCAGGTCGCCTGCCTGGAGAACATCGTCGGCGAGCGCCAGGTGCCCGATCACCCGCTGGTCGCGCAGACCCTGGACGACTGCCTGCACGAGGCGATGGACACCGAGGGCTGGCTGGAACTGCTGCGCGGGCTGGAGGCGGGCCGCATCGATGTCGTCGCCCGCGACCTGGCCGCGCCGTCGCCGCTGGCGGCCGAGGCCCTGAACGCGCGGCCGTACGCCTTCCTCGACGACGCGCCGCTGGAGGAACGCCGCACCCAGGCGGTGCAGACCCGGCGCTATGCCGATCCGCAGTCGGCCACCGACCTGGGCCGGCTCGACGCCGAGGCGGTCGAGCAGGTGCGCGCGGAGGCCTGGCCGCAGGCGCGCAACGCCGACGAGATGCACGAAGTGCTGACCGGACTGGGCTTCCTCACCGCGGCCGAGGCCGCCGCCGGACCGGCATGGGAACCGCTGTTGCAGCGACTCGTGCGCGACGCGCGGGCCACCCGCGTCACTGCCGCAGGCCGGCAGTGGTGGATGGCGGCCGAGCGCCTGCCGCAGTTGCTGGCGCTGCATCCGTCCGCGCTGCAGCAGCCGGGCATCGCCGTGCCGGAGGAGTTCGCGCAGGTGCAATGGAGCGTGGAGGACGCGGCGGTCGCGCTGCTGCGTTCGCGCCTGACCGGCCTGGGTCCGGTGACGGCGGCCACGCTGGCCGACAGCCTGGGCATCGCACCGCTGGCCATCGACATGGCGCTGTTGAAGCTGCAGTCGCAGGGTTACGCGATGCAGGGTCGCTTCTCGCCGGGTGCCGTGGGCGAGGAATGGTGCGAACGCCACCTGCTCGCGCGCATCCACCGCCACACGCTCAAGCGCCTGCGCCGCGAGATCGAACCGGTGGCGCCGCGCGATTTCCTGCGCTTCCTGTTCGACTGGCAGCGGGTGTCGCAGGACGCGCGGGTCAGCGGCCCGGAGGCGCTGGCCGGCGTGCTGGCGCAGCTGGAAGGCTACGAGGCCCCGGCCGCGGCCTGGGAAGGCGAGCTGTTGCCGGCGCGGGTGCGCGACTACTCGATCGGCTGGCTGGACGACCTGTGCACCGCCGGTCGCACGCTGTGGACGCGGCTGCGCGCGGCCGAGGCCGAGCCCGGCGCACCGCGCGGCAATGTGTCGCTGCGTTCGACCCCGATCCTGCTGCTGCCGCGGCGCAGCGTGCCGCACTGGACGACGCTGGCGCCGCCGCAGGCGGACGATGCGGTGCTGTCCTCGCGTGCGCAGAAGGTCGCCGATTTCCTCGCCGCGCACGGCGCCTCGTTCTTCGACGAGATCGTCGCCGGCGCCCGCCTGCTGCACACCGAGCTGGAGGACGCGCTGGCCGAACTGGTCGCGCGCGGCAGAGTGCACTGCGACAGTTTCGCCGGCCTGCGCGCGCTGCTGGTGCCGGCGTCGAAACGGCCCACGCCCGGGCACGGCCGCCGCCGCGCGGCGCTGTTCGGGATCGAAGACGCCGGCCGCTGGGCGCTGGTGCGGCGTGCGGCACCGGTCGCGAAGGTGCCGGGCGCCGCGGAAGCGGGTGCGTTGCCGGGCGTTGCCGGTGCAGGCCATGGCGTGGCTGCGGAGCGCGATGCTGGCGATGCTTCCGGTGCGGGCATGCGTACCGGTCCCGGCGATGGGGGAAGCGGGGCGTCCACCTCGCCCTTCCCTGTAGTGGCGGCCGCCGGTTCGCGCGCGCCTGCGCGGGTTGTCGTGGATTGCCACGGGAGCGGGGCGATGCAGTCCGGGCGCCCGGCCCGGCCCGATCCGGAAGCGGTCGAACACGTCGCCCGCGTCCTGCTGCGCCGCTATGGCGTGGTCTGCTGGCGCGTGCTGGAACGCGAGGCCGCCTGGCTGCCGCCGTGGCGCGAACTGCTGCGCGTCTACCATCGCCTGGAAGCGCGCGGCGAGGTGCGCGGCGGCCGTTTCATCAGCGGCCTGTCGGGCGAGCAGTTCGCCTTGCCCGAAGCGATCGGCCCGCTGCGCAAGGCGCGGCAGAAGAAGGACGACGGCACCCTGGTATGCGTCAGTGCGTTCGATCCGCTGAACCTGTCCGGTACCGTGGTCGCCGGCGACAAGGTGCCGCGCATCGCCGGCGCGCGGCTGCTGTACCGCGACGGCATGCCAGTGGCCGCGCTGGTTGCCGGCGAGGTCCGCGCGATGGTGGAGATGGCGCCGGCCGACGAGGCCGCCGCGCGCAAGGCGCTGCTGCGCGAACCGGCGTCCGCGACCGAAGCCCTGCTGGCCCAGTTGCAGCTGGATGCCGCGCAGCCCCTGTAGGAGCCCGTCTTGCGGGCGACCCGACGTCGTCGGGCAGGCGACACTCCCGTGGTTCCGACGCCCGGTCGCCCGCAAGACGGGCTCCTACAGCATGCGGCCGAGCCGGTCTTGCCGGCGAATACGCAACACTGGCACGTCCAGCCACTGGGATTCCAATGCACGGGTCGCCGAGGCAGGGAACCTGGAGCCGCCTGCCAGTCGCCGCGTCAGCCCTGCTCGCGCACGATTTCCAGCACCGCCTCGCCATAGCGGCCCAGCTTGCTGCCGCCGATGCCGCCCACGCGCGCCAGTTCGCCGGTCGAGGCCGGGCGCAGCTGGGCGATGTCGCGCAGGGTGCGGTCGTGGAAGATCACGTAGGCCGGCACGTTCTGCTCGCGCGCCAGCTGGCCGCGCCAGGCGCGCAGCGCCTCGAACAGCGGGCGGTCGCCGGCGTCCACGTGCAGGGTCGATTCGCTGCGGCGTTCGCCGCCGGCGCCGGCGCCGCGGGCCTTGCGCGCTGGTTCCTCGCGCAGGTGCACGCGGCGTTCGCCGCGCAGCACCGGCCTGGCGTCGGCGCCCAGGCGCAGGCCGCCATGGCCTTCGGCATCCACTTCCAGCAGGCCGGCGACGACCAGTTGGCGGAACACGCTGCGCCAGGCGGTGGCATCCAGGTCGCCGCCGATGCCGTAGGTGGACAGCTCGTGGTGGCGGAACTGGCGCACCTTCTCGGTGTCGGCGCCGCGCAGCACCTCGATCAGGTGGCCCGCGCCGAAGCGCTGGCCGGTGCGGTACACGCAGCTGAGCGCTTTCTGCGACGCCTCGGTCGCATCCCAGGTGCGCGCCGGCTGCAGGCAGTTGTCGCAGTTGCCGCACACGCCGGCGGCCGGATCCACCGCCGGCGCGTACGTTTCGCCGAACGCGGCCAGCAGCGCCTGGCGCCTGCACTGCGCCGACTCGCAGTAACCCAGCAGCTGGTCGAGCTTGCGCCGCTCCAGCCGCTTGCGCTCCTCGCCGGCCTCGCCCTGTTCGATCATCTGCCGCAGCAGGACCACGTCGCCCAGGCCGTAGCCCATCCACGCCTCGGCCGGTTCGCCGTCGCGGCCGGCGCGGCCGGTCTCCTGGTAGTAGCCCTCGATCGACTTGGGCAGGTCCATGTGCGCGACGAAGCGCACGTCCGGTTTGTCGATGCCCATGCCGAAGGCGATGGTCGCGCACATCACGATGCCGTCCTCGCGCAGGAAGCGGCGCTGGTTGTCCGCGCGCACCTGCGCCGGCAGGCCGGCGTGGTAGGGCAGGGCGGCGATGCCGCGGCCGGCCAGGAACTCGGCCGTCTCCTCGACCTTGCGCCGCGACAGGCAGTAGACGATGCCCGACTCGCCGGCATGCCCGGCGAGGAAGTCGAGCAGCTGCCGGCGCGGGTTGTCCTTGTGCGCGACGCTGTAGCGGATATTCGGCCGGTCGAAGGAACTGAGGAAGCACTGCGCGTCCTCCAGCGCCAGCCGCTCGGCGATCTCGCGCCGGGTCGGCGGGTCGGCGGTGGCGGTCAGGGCGATGCGCGGCACCTCGGGCCAGCGCTCATGCAGCACGGTCAGTTCGCGGTATTCGGGGCGGAAGTCGTGGCCCCATTGCGACACGCAATGCGCCTCGTCGATCGCGAACAGGGCGATCCGGCTGCGCTCCAGCAGCGACAGGAAGCGCGGGGTGAGCAGGCGCTCGGGGGCGACGTAGAGCAGGTCGAGGTTGCCGTCGAGCAGGTCCTGTTCCACCTGGCGCGCTTCGGCCGCGTCGAGCGTGGAGTTGAGATGGGCCGCGCGCACGCCCAGCTGGCGCAGCGCCTCGACCTGGTCCTGCATCAGCGCGATCAGCGGCGAGACCACCAGCCCGGTGCCGTCGCGCAGCAGCGCCGGGACCTGGTAGCACAGCGACTTGCCGCCGCCGGTGGGCATCAGCACCAGCGCGTCGCCGCCGGCGGTGACGTGCTCGACGATGGCCTGCTGCGGGCCGCGGAAGGCGTCGTGGCCGAACACCTGGCGCAGCAGCGACGGCGCATCGGTGGCGCGCGGGGCGTCGGCGACGCGGCGGTGGGTGTGGGGGGCGAGTACGGCCATGACCGGCAAAGGATACCGGTCGCGTGCGGCGGGCGTGCTGAACCGGCCTGACGCCGGCTGTGGGAAATCGCGGCGACGTGGCGTAGGAATCGGTTGCGGCCGCGGGTACGGGCACCGGAATCGCGGGCGCATCGCAATTACCTGGGGCGCCGCATCGCCGGCTGGACCGCGCCGCCACCTCAGGGCGCGAGCGAGGGTCGCCTCGCCTTTGTAGGAGCCCGTCTTGCGGGCGACGCGAGGGCGTCCGAGCCACGAGGACGTCGTCTGCGCCGATGGCGTCGCGTCGCCCGCAAGACGGGCTCCTACAAGGACAGCGGTACGGGACAGCGGCCGGGGCGCCGCATCGCGGCGACCGGTGTCGAGGCCGCCGACCGCCGTCGCCCGTTCAGGCCCTGCGATCGAACGAGAACAGCGCCTTCAACGGATGCCGGCGCCGCTCGACGGTCGCGCGCAGCAGTTGCGCGCCCAATGCCGAGTAGGTGATGCCGTTGCCGCCGTAGGCCATGGCGAACAGCACCCGTGGCCCCCATTGCGGGTGCGCGCCGAACCACGGCAGGCCGTCCTTCGTCTCGGCGAAGGTGCCGCCCCAGGCGAACGCGGGGCGCAGCGGCAGCTGCGGGAACAGCTCTTCCGCCCGCTTCAGCAGCTTGCGCGCCTTGGCCATGACCCGCGCGTCGCGCCGCGCCGGTATGTCGATCGCGTCGTCCTCGCCGCCGACCAGCAGGCGCCGGTCAGGGGTGGTGCGCAGGTACAGGTAGGGACGCGCCGTTTCCCAGGCCAGGCTGTCGACCAGTCCGCCGAGCAGGGCGGCCGGCAGCGGATCGCTGACGAAGGCGTAGCTGCTGCGGTTGCGCGCCACCGCCTTGCGCAGCCAGCGCTGGCTCTCGTAGCCGCAGGCCAGCACCACGTGCCCGGCGCGCACCTGGAACCCGGCGGCGGTACGCAGCACCGCCCGGCGCGAAGTCGCCTGCAGGTCGACGACCTCTTCATGGTCATGTACCGCCGCGCCCTGGCGATGCAGTCGGCGCAGCAGCTTCTGCGCCATCCGGTACGGGTCGACCTGCGCGGCCTGGCGGCTCAGGATCGCCGCCGGCGCCCGGAATCCGTACGCGGCCTCGATGTCGTCCGGCTCCCACCATTCCACGTCGATGCCATGGCGCAGGCGTGCGGCGAATTCCTCGCGCAGATCGCGCACGTCGCGCCGCCGGCTGGCGTAGTAGAGGCTGCGGCAGGGGGTGAACGCCACCCCGTCCAGGCCGTCGGCGCGCTCGCGCAGCCAGTCGATCGCCGCCACGCAGGAGGTGTAGGCCAGTGCGGCACCCGCTTCGCCATGGCGTTTTGCCAGGTCGACCAGGGGCGTATCGATCTCGTATTGCAGCAGCGCCGTGCTGGCCGAGGTGCTGCCCCAGCCGATGTCGCGCCGTTCGAGCACGGCGACCGCGTGCCCGTGCGCGGCCAGTTCGTCGGCGATCAGTGCGCCGGTGATGCCACCGCCGACCACCGCCACGTCGCAGTCCAGATCGGCCCGCAGCGGCGGCAGAGGTGCCGACAGGCCGCCGCGGATCGCCCAGAACGGATAGCCGCTTTTCAGGTCCATGCCGGCAGTCAAACCACCTGCGGCGCACGGCGCCGTGAAGGCTGTAGGAGCCCGTCTTGCGGGCGACGCGGGCTTCGGAACCATGAGGCAGTCGCCTGTGCCGACGGCATCGCGTCGCCGGCAAGACCGGCTCCTACAAGGGCAGGCGGCGCGCGCTTTTGTAGGAGCCCGTCTTGCGGGCGACCTGGGCGTCGGAACGATGAGGCAGTCGCCTGTGCCGACGGCGTCGCGTCGCCGGCAAGGCCGGCTCCTACACCGGCGGTACCGCGACCTCGCGGCCGATGTAGCGGAACGGCGGCGTGGCCATGACCATCTCGGCCAGCGAATAGGCCAGTTCGCGCTCGGCCATCACCGCGCCGTCGGCGCCGTGGGCGAGCAGGTGGCGCACTTCGGCGTCGCTGTGCGCGCGCGCCAGCACCGGCAGCGCCGGGTTGAGCGCGCGCAGCTTGGCGATCGCCTCGCCGGCCTCCAGCGGCTGCGGGATGGCGAAGATGGCGATGCTCGCCGTTTCCGGATGCGCCTCGGCCAGGACCCGCTCGGCGGCGGCGTTGCCGCGCACGCCGGGAAAACCGGCCGCGTGTGCGCGTTCGATGTGGTCCTTGTCGTTGTCGATCACCAGCACGCTGACCCCGCGCTCGCGCAGCACGCCCGCCAGTTCGCTGCCGACCCGGCCGTAGCCGACGATGATCGCGTGGTTGCCCGGCACCAGCGCCGGGCCCGGCGGCGGTTCCGGCTGCGCGGGGGCCTCGGCCGCGGCCAGCCGCGCCTCGCGGCGGTCCAGCCAGGCGAACAGCAGCGGGTTGGCGATGATCGACAGCAGCGCGCCGGCCAGGATCAGGTCGCGCCCGGTCGGCGGCAGGATCTGCAGCGATACGCCCAGTCCGGCGAGGATGAAGGAGAACTCGCCGATCTGCGCCAGGCTGACCGAGATCGTCAGCGCCGTGGACGGCGGGTGGCGGAACGCGCGCACGATCCAGTACGCGGCCACCGACTTGCCGACCAGGATGATGGCCAGCGTGCCCAGCAACTGCCACGGGTGCGTGAGCAGGATCCTGGGATCGAACAGCATGCCCACCGAAACGAAGAACAGCACCGCGAACGCGTCGCGCAGCGGCAGCGAGTCGTTGGCGGCCTTGTGGCTGAGCTCGGATTCGTTGAGCAGCATGCCGGCGAAGAACGCGCCGAGGGCGAACGACACCCCGAACAGCGTCGCCGAGCCGAACGCCACGCCCAGCGCGATGGCCAGCACCGACAGGGTGAACAGTTCGCGCGAACCGGTCCCGGCGACTTTTTCCAGTATCCACGGGATCACCCGCCGGCCCACCACCAGCATCACCGCGACGAACAGCCCGACCTTGAGCAGGGTCCAGCCCAGGGCGGCGAGGATCGTGCCGAAGCCGGTGTCCTCCGGCCGCGCGCCGCCCTCGCCGAGCATGCCGCCCAGCGCCGGCAGCAGCACCAGCGCCAGCACCATCACCAGGTCCTCGACGATCAGCCAGCCGACCGCGATGCGGCCACGTCTGGTATCGAGCAGGCGGCGCTGCTCCATCGCCCGCAGCAGGACCACGGTGCTGGCCACCGACAGCGCCAGGCCGAACACCAGGCCGTGCAGCAGCGGCCAGTCCATCGCCCAGGCCAGGCCCATGCCCAGCAGCGTGGCCACCGCGATCTGCGCCAGCGCGCCGGGGATGGCGATCCATTTCACTTCCAGCAGGTCGTCCAGCGAGAAGTGCAGGCCCACGCCGAACATCAGCAGCATCACGCCGATCTCGGAGAGCTGGTTGGCGATTTCCTGGTCGGCGACGAAGCCGGGGGTGAACGGACCGACGAGCACGCCCGCCAGCAGGTAGCCGACCAGCGGCGACAGGCGCAGCTTGTTGGCCAGCGCGCCCAGCACGAAGGCCAGGCCGAGGCCGACCGCGACGATGTCGATCAGGCTGGTGTCGTGGGACATCGGGGCTGCGGAACCGGGGGAAGCCCCAGTGTCACCGACGCGGCGGGTTTTCGGCAAACCGCGCCGCCGTCAAGCCACGGCGCCGGGGGACATGCCGGTGCGGGCCAGCCCCTGTAGGAGCCCGTCTTGCGGGCGACCCGGGCGTTGGGGTCGTGATGGCGTCGCCTCCATCGACGGTGTCGGGTCGCCGGCAAGACCGGCTCCTACGACAGCCGCGTCGACATGAGGAGCCCGTCCTGTGGGCGACGCGAGGGCGCCGGATTTAACAGGCCCTTGCCGCCAGCCGGGAGCGCGACACCGCCGCGCCCCCGGCCGTGCCGTCACCAGCGGTAGCCGGCGCGGGCGTAGATGAAGCCGCCGTTGAAGCCGAACGGCGAGCTCGAGCTGTAGGGCAGCTGCCCCGAACTGGAGTTGGCGTACAGCACCTCGTCCGGGTAGGCGTTGAGCACGTTGTCGCCGCCGACCGTGAACTCCCAGCGGTCCACCGCGTAGCTGACCGCCAGGTCCAGGGTCCATTCCGGGTCGAAGGTCTGGTCCTGAGCCGGTACCGTGTTGTGGCGCACGGTGTACTCGCCATAGCGGGTGGCGGTGGCGTTGAACGACCAGCGGTCCAGGGTCCACACGCCGTTGAGGAAGAACTTGTCGTGCGGCGAGCCCTCGGTGATGCGGCCGATCTCGGCGCGGCCGAAGCGCACCGCATCCGGATCGATCGCGGCCAGCGACGGCGGGTTGTCGGCGATCCGGTCGATCCGGGTCTCGTTCCAGTTGTAGCCGGAAGTCAGTGCCAGCTCGCTGCCGTCCAGGTCCCAGGTGTAGGTCCCGACCACGTCCACGCCCTTGGTGGTGGTGTCGACGGCGTTGGTGAAATAGCGTCCGCCGGTGGCGCTGTAGCCGTTGGCGATCAGGTAGTCGGCCACCGGCGTACTGACCAGGTTCTCCGACAGCACGATGCGGTCGTCGATCCCGATCCTGTAGGCGTCGATGGTCAGGTACAGCGCGTCGACCGGCTGCAGCACCAGGCCCAGGCTGTAGTTGTCCGACTCTTCCGCCTTCAGCGGCTCGGCGCCCAGCTCGATCGCCACCGGGTCGTCGACGCGGAAGGTACGCACGGCGTATTGCACGCCGCTGATGAAGCTGCTGGAGGTGTACTGGTAGAACTGCTGCTGCAGCGACGGCGCGCGGAAGCCGCTGGACACGGTGCCGCGCAAGGCGACCTTGTCGGTGAACGCATAGCGCGCCGACAGCTTGCCCGAGGTGGTGTCGCCGAAGTCGCTGTAGTCCTCGTAGCGGCCGGCGAGGCCGACGCTCAGCTTGTCGGTCAGGTCGGCTTCCAGGTCCAGGTAGGCGGCCAGGCTGTTGCGGTCGAAGCGGCCGGCATCGCCGGGCGAGAAGCCCGGGAACACCTGCGCGCCGGGCCGCGGCGTGGTCTCGCCCGGGGCCAGCACGCCGCCGTTCTGGTACGAGGCCAGCTCGCCGGCACTTTGTTCGAACTCCTCGCCGCGCCATTCGGCGCCGAAGGCGAGCGTCACCGGATAGGCCAGGCCCCAGTCCAGGGTCCGGTTGAAGTCGGCGTTGAGCAGGTGCTGGGTGGTGCGCAGCGCGCCGGCGTAGAACTCGGTCGGGGTGGCCTCGCCGAGGCTGCGGTTGAGGCTGTTGGCCACGTCGAAGCTCAGGTCGTTGCGGCCGTAGTTGTAGCTGAAGTCGACGTTCAGGCCGCCGGCGGTGAAGCCCTTGAAGCCGGCGACGACGGCGCTGTCCTCGGTCTCGTTCTTGATCTGCGGCAGGTAGCCGTCGGGATAGATCGAGGGAATGTTGGTCGGTGCGGTGGCAGGGCGGAAGAAGCCGGTGGAGGTCACGTCGCGGCGGCTGAAGGTGCCGAACGAATAGAAGGTGATGCCTTCGTCCGGGCTGAACTCGCCGTTGTAGGCGATCCCGCCCTGGTCCACGTCGGGATCGCCGAAGCGCTGCACCACCTGTCCGGCCGGCGGGTTGTTGCCGGTGCCCGGATTGGCGCCCAGGTAAGGCCGGGCGCGGTCGGTCTGGTCCTGCTGCCCGGCCTGCGCGGCCAGGTGCAGCCAGCCGCCGTCGCCCAGGCTCAGGCCGCCGTCGCCGGAAACCTGGTACTGCGCGCCGTCGCCGGCGCTGTACTGGCCGTACTGCGCCAGCAGGCTGCCGCCGGCCTCGCTGCCCTTGAGCACGATGTTGATCACGCCGGCGATGGCGTCGGAGCCGTACTGGGCCGAGGCGCCGTCGCGCAGCACCTCGACCCGGGCGATGGAAGCGATCGGGATCGCGTTCAGGTCGACCGGCGCCGAGCCGCGTCCCTGGCTGCCGTTGACGTTGAGCAGCGCGCCCTTGTGCCGGCGCTTGCCGTTGACCAGGACCAGGGTCTGGTCAGGCGACAGGCCGCGCAGCTGCGCCGGGCGCACCGCGTCGGTGCCGTCCACCAGCGCCGGGCGCGGGAAGTTCAGCGACGGGACCGCGCGCGCCAGGGCGGTGGCCAGTTCGGTGGTGCCGGTGGCCTGCAGCGCCTGGGGAGTGATGATGTCGATCGGCGAGGTCGATTCGGCCACGGTGCGGTCGGCGACCCGGGTACCGGTCACGATGACCGTGTCCAGGGTGCTGGCGGCGGGGGCGGCACCTTCCTGGGGCGTGGATTCCTGGGCCAGGGCAGGGGTAGCGGTCGCGGCGAGGGCGGCCAGCAGGGCCAGGGTGAGCGGCGAGCGGTTGCGGGTCATCGGTAGCTCCGGGTGCGGGCCGCCTCTGCGTGGGGGCGTGCGGCCTGGGAGGGACCGCGGCCTGGCAGTGGGGAGGGGAGAGACTCGAAGCTGCCGGGCCGCGGAGACACGTCAATTATTCGTTAAAGGTAGAATACCTGTCGCAGGAAGGGTGTTCATCACCTTATTCCCGAAACTTCTTAAGCCCCCCAATCCATGATTTCCCTGCGCAATTTCGCCCTGCGCCGCGGCGAGCGGCTGCTCCTTTCCAATGTCGACCTGGCCCTGCACGCCGGCTACCGGGTGGGCGTGGTCGGCCGCAACGGCACCGGCAAGTCCAGCCTGTTCGCCGCCATCCGCGGCGAGCTCGAAGCCGACAAGGGCGATGTCGACCTGCCCGGCAAGGTGCGGATCGCCTCGGTCGCGCAGGAAACCCCGTCGCTGCCCGACCCGGCCATCGACTTCGTGCTCGGCGGCGACGAGGTGCTGGCCGCGGTGATGCGCGAGGAGGCCGCGGCCAACGCCCGCGAGGACTGGGAGGCGGTGGCCTCCGCGCACCAGAAGCTGGCCGAGCTCAACGGCTACGACGCCGAAGCGCGCGCCGGCCGCCTGCTGCATGGCCTGGGCTTCCCGGCGCAGACCCATCGTCGCCCGGTGTCCTCGTTCTCCGGCGGCTGGCGCGTGCGCCTGAACCTGGCCCGCGCGCTGATGATGCCGTCGGACCTGCTGCTGCTGGACGAACCGACCAACCACCTGGACCTGGACGCGGTCTTCTGGCTGGAGCAATGGCTGCTGAAGTATCCCGGCACGCTGCTGCTGATCTCGCACGACCGCGAGTTCCTCGACAACGTCGCCACCCACACCCTGCACCTGCACGGCGGCAACGCCAAGCTTTACGTGGGCGGCTACACCGACTTCGAGCGCCAGCGCGCCGAGCAGCTGCGCCAGCAGCAGATCGCGCACGACAAGGAGCAGGCCGAGCGCGCCCACCTGCAGAGCTTCATCGACCGCTTCAAGGCCAAGGCCAGCAAGGCCAAACAGGCGCAGTCGCGGATGAAGCGCCTGGCCAAACTGTCGGGCACCGAGGCGGTGCGCGCCGAGCGCGAGTTCCGCATCGAGTTCGCGCCGCCGCCGAAGCTGCCGCATTCGCTGATCCGGCTGAACCATGTCGAGGCCGGGTACGGACGCGACGCGGTGATCCTGCACGAAGTCGGCTTCGGCCTCGAGGCCGGCGACCGCATCGGCCTGCTCGGCCCCAATGGCGCCGGCAAGACCACGCTGGTGCGCACCCTGGTCGGCGACCTGCCGCCGGTGGCCGGCGAGCGCAGCGTGCATCCGGACCTGCGCATCGGCTACTTCGCCCAGCACACGGTCGAGTCGCTGCACGAAGGCCAGTCGCCGATCGACCATTTCCGCGACCTGTCGCCGGACATGCCGACGCAGTCGTTCCGCGACTTCCTCGGCAAATGGAATTTCCCCGGCGACCGTGCCTTCGAGACCGTCGATGGCTTCTCCGGCGGCGAACGCGCGCGCCTGGCGCTGGCGCTGATCGCCTGGCAGCAGCCCAACGTGCTGCTGCTCGACGAGCCGACCAACCACCTCGACCTGGAGATGCGCGAGGCCCTGGCCGAAGCGCTGAGCGATTTCGACGGCGCCATCGTCATGGTCTCGCACGACCGCCACCTGATCGGCCTGGTCTGCGACACCTTCTGGCGCGTGGCCGACGGGGTGGTCGAACCCTTCGATGGCGACCTGGACGCCTACGCGGCCTGGCTGCGCAGCCGGCCCAGCGCGCAGGGCACCAAGCAGCGCATGGCCGGGTCGGCGCCTCCGGCCGCACCGGTCGCGGCGGCTCCCCTGGCGCCGGCCGGGACGAAGAAACAGGTCAATCCGGTCAAGCTGGCCGCCGCCGAGAAGCGGGTCGCCGAGCTGGAGACGCAACTGGCTGGACTGGACGCGCAGCTGGCCGATCCGGCCAACTACGCCGATACCGGCCGCAGCGCCGGCCTGGCGCGCGAGCGCGAGGTGCTGCAGCAGGAACTGGCACAGGCCGAGGAGGCCTGGTCGGCGCTGTACGACGAGGCCTGAGCGGTGCGGATCCGGTAGGCGCGGCATGAGACCGGGTGCCGCGGCCGACTTGAACCGGGACGCGATGCCCTAACATTGCAGGCAGCCGGCTCCGTCCGGACGCCCCGTTTCCGAAGAACCGCCGACATGCCGATCTACGCCTTCCAGTGCGACCAGTGCGGTCACAGCTTCGACCGCCTGCAGAAACTTTCCGACGCCGACCCCGAAACCTGCCCGTCCTGCGGCGCCAGCGGCCATATCCGCCGCCAGCTGACCGCGCCTTCGTTCCGTCTGGCCGGCAGCGGCTGGTACGAGACCGATTTCAAGAAGGACGGCGACCGGAAGCGCAACCTGGTCGATGGCGGCGAAGGCGCGGCCAAGACCGAGTCGAAGCCCGAGCCCAAGCCGGCCGCGGCCGACGTCCCGGCCAAGGCGGAAAGCAAGCCCGCCGCCAGCACTCCGGCGCCGGCGGCCAAGCCGGCCACGCCTGCCGGGGGCGGCTGAGCCTGTCGGCCCGCTGGCCGATCCGCGGATCGCGGGTGCCAGGACACGATTTGGGCTCATCCGCTCCAGGGTTCCGGCCCGCGTGCCGGCCACCTGTTTCGCGGCGGACATCGTTCGCACGCGCATGGCCGTAGCGCGCTGCGCGGCATCGCGATTTCAGCGCTCGGCCGAAGCGGCGCACAGCCGCTCCGCCAGTCGCCTGAACGAAGCGGCCAGCTGCAGGCGCGCCGGCCATGGCAGCGCGCGCAGGGCCGCATCGACATCGAACGCCGGCAACGGGTCGCGCCAGGCGAAGGCGACCCGGTTCTCCATGCCCGGTTCGTCGAGCACGGCGACCTTGCCGTCGAACGCGTTGCGCATGCGGCCGACATGGCCACGCACGTCGGTGGCGTACAGGTTGGTGGCCATCGCCCCGCCCGGTGCCAGCGCTGCCGCGCAGTCCCGGTGGAAGGCGAGCGCCGTCAGCGCCGGAGGGATGCCGTCCATGTCATAGGCGTCGACCAGCAGGATGTCGCAGCGGCCGGCGCGTGGGCGCAGCCAGTCCGCCCCGTCGCCCAGTTCGACCGCAAACCGCGCATCGTCCGCGGGCACGCGGAAGATGTCGCGCAGGGCCAGGACGCCGGCATTGCTTTCCACCGCTTCGATCCGGCTGCCCGGCAGGTGTCGGTGGCAGAACCGGGCCTGGGCGCCGCCGCCCAGGCCGACGATGCCGATCAAGGCCGGGCGTGGCCGCAGCAGCAGGGTGGCGAGCATCGTGCGGGTGTAGCCGACCGCCAGCCAGTGCGGGCACCAGCGCAGCATCCGGGTCTGGGCGACGCCGCCGCGGAACTGCAGCTCCAGGTGGCGCCAGGTGCGGCGGACCTGCGGGGCGCCTTTCGGGTGACGCGGCGGTGTCATCGGGCGGTGCCGCCATCGGCGCCGCGTTGCGGAAACCGGCGCGGTGGAAGGTGGCGAGGGAGGGCGCCGGTCATCGCCGGATTATCCGCCAGGCGCCGGAGCGGCTGGACGTGCCCGGATGCGGAACGGGGAGGCGCGGTTGCGCGCAACCGCGCCGATGCTCGCGGCATGCCGACATCGCCGGCGATCGCCGGCGTCGTCGTCGGGAGCGCAAGCGCGCCGTGCCTTCGTGCGGTGCCCCGCACCGCCCGATCAGGAAGGATTGTCGTCCGCGGTGGGCACCAGCGCGACCCGCTCCACCTCGACCACTTCGGTGTAGTCCAGCCAGGCGCGGACCACCAGCTGGTCCACCGACGAATCCAGCCACAGCGGCAGGCGGACCTGTCCGCCGCGTCCGCGCGGCTGGACCTGGACCCATTCGCGGGCACGGATGACCTTGCCGTCGTCGGACACCACCTCCAGCCAGAACGAATGGCCGGGCAGGTTGCGGGTCTGCAGCCGCAACTGGTAACGGCCCGCGGCCATCGGCCGGTTCTCGCGGCTGAGGGTCAGCGCACGCCGCGGGCGCGGGCGCGCCTCGGCACTGGCCTGCAGCGGTGCATCGACCTGGATGCCGTGCTGCAGCTGCCAGTCCGGATACAGCTTGAGGCCGTTGTTGCGGTCCACCACCAGCGCGCACCACTCGCCGCTGGAGGGATCGTCCAGGAACGCGGTGCAGCGGTCGACGTAGGCCAGGGTATTGTCCGGCGCGCTGTTGGCGAACTGGCGCGGCGCATCCTCCAGCACGATCGACTTGATGTTCCAGCCGCTGTCGTACTCGAGCATCACCGGCGGCCGGATCCGCTGCACCCCGGCCACGACCCGGTCGTCCTCGATGCGCAGGGTGCGGGTCTCGGTGCCGGTCCACAGCTGCCGGGCGAAGCCCAGGTACAGCGGCCAGCGCGCGCCGTCGGCGGCCAGCGCGGCGGCGCTGGCGCTGGGGTGCGCCGTCTGCGCCAGCAGCGAGCGGCCGAAGCCGAGTTCGCCCATGTCCGGGTCCAGCAGCTGCAACAGGGTCGCGCCGGTGTCCAGGGTGCTGCCGGCGTGGACCACCTGCCGCGGCGGCAGGCCGCTGCCGAGGAACAGCAGCAGGTTCTCGCGGTGCAGGCCGGCCAGCACCTCGCTCAGGTCGTTGGGCATGGCCAGGTGGTCGGAGGCGACCACGATCAGCGTGTCGTCCGCGTAGCGGCTGCTGCGGATCTTCTCGACCAGTTCGGAGACCAGCCGGTCGCTGCAGGCCAGCGCGCGCAGCAGGCCGATGTCGCCGTAGTCGCTGTCGTAGCGGATGCCGCGGCATGCGACCGGCAGGTGCCCGGCCGGATGGTGGGTGTCCATCGTCAACGTGGTCAGCATGAACGGCTGGCCGGCCGCGGACAGGCGCAGGAAGTCGTCGAACACGTCGTCGAGCAGTACGTCGTCGTGCACGCCCCAGTTGGAGAAGTGGTTCCTGGCCACGCCCTTGTCGCGGAAATAGCCCTGGTCCTTGACCACGTCGAAGCCGTGGCTGGCCAGGAACTTGTCCTTGCCCGCGAACGCGGCATCGGCGCCGCCGCTGAACTGCACCGCGTAACCCTGCTGCCTGAGGTAGTCGCTCAGGCAGTGCGCGCCGGGCAGGAACCGGTCCATCCGGCCCATGCTGTTCTCGTCGCCGCGCGCGGTGGTCAGCGGCACGCCGCACAGCGAGGACACCATCCCGGCGATGGTCCAGCCGCCGCCGGGGGCGGAGGCGACTTCGCGGAAGTCCAGGGCCTCGCCGGCCAGCCGCGACAGGTTGGGCATCAGGCCGGGGAAGGCGCGCTCGTCCAGGTAGGTCCGCTCCAGGCTCTCGCCGTAGATCCAGACGATGTTCTTGCGCTGGCGCAGCGGCCGGTCCGGCGCCACGTATTCGGCCGCGACCTGGCTGGTGTCGACCGGGCGCGATTGCCGGTACAGGCGCAACGCGTCGCTGGCGATCGGACTGCTCAGCACGGCGACCGCGAACGTCGCCAGGAAACCGGCAAGCACCGCGCCGCCGCGGCCATGCGGACGCAACAGGCGCCGGTCCCGATGCCGGCGCAGGCGGACCAGCAGCAGCGGTGCCAGCGACAGCAGCGCCAGCGTGGCGAAGGCCAGGATCGGGCCGCTGAAATCGCCGACGCCGGCGCCTTCCAGCCCGCTGTAGAGGTGGTAGAGGGTGGCGGCGTCGAGGCCGTCGCCGCTGAGCCGGTCGATCAGCCACCAGGCGCTCAGTGCCAGCAGCAGCGCGCTCAGCAGGGCGGCCTTGGCCCAGGCCCAGCGCGGGGAGGCCAGCAGCAACATCGGCAGGACGAGCAGGCAGGGCGCCAGCAGCAGGGCCGGCAAGGTCATGCGTTGCCGTTCCGGGGGAGCGGCTCCTGCCGCGCGGGAAGAGTGTCGTAGTGCCGCCGGGAATGCATGGTGGGTGGCGTCCTCGGTAGTGTCCGGCGAAACAACCTGCCTTCTCTTTCCTGAACGAAATGTTGCATCCCGGTTGCAGGCGGCGTGCGCGGCGCGGCGGCCGGCCATGCCGCAGTGGCGCGGTGGCGGGGTAAAATCGCCGGCTGTCCGCCCGCCACCGGGCGGTCGCCCCTGTCGTGGAGCCTTCATGCGTACCCATTTCTGTGGCCTGGTCGACGAGTCGTTGATCGGCCGGACCGTCACCCTCGCCGGCTGGACCGACGTGGCCCGCAACCTCGGCGGACTGTGCTTCATCGACCTGCGCGACCACGAGGGCATCGTCCAGGTGACGGTCGAGCCGTCCAACGCGGAGGTGTTCGCGGTGGCCGCCTCGCTGGGCTACGAGGACGTGATCCAGGTCGAAGGCGTGGTCCGTGCGCGCGAGGCGGTGAACGCGAAGATCCGCACCGGCAAGGTCGAGGTGATCGCCACCCGCATCACCGTGCTCAACAAGGCCGCGCCGCTGCCGTTCCACGCCCACGAGAACCCGGGCGAGGAGACGCGGCTGAAATACCGCTACCTGGACCTGCGCCGCCCGGAGATGCAGCGCATGCAGCGCACCCGCATCAAGCTGGTGCAGGCCCTGCGCCGGCACCTGGACGCCGACGGCTTCCAGGACATCGAGACTCCGATCCTGACCAAGGCCACCCCCGAGGGCGCACGCGACTTCCTGGTCCCGGCGCGGATGCACCCGGGCGAGTTCTACGCGCTGCCGCAGTCCCCGCAGCTGTTCAAGCAGATCCTGATGGTGGCCGGCTTCGACCGCTACTACCAGATCGCGCGCTGCTTCCGCGACGAGGCCCTGCGCGCCGACCGCCAGCTGGAGTTCACCCAGCTGGACATGGAGTTCGCCTTCGTCGGCGAGCGCGACGTGCAGGACTACGTCGAGGGCCTGATCCGCGCGATCTTCAAGGAGGTCGTCGACGTCGAGCTGGACGCGCGTTTCCCGCGCCTGACCTGGGCCGAGGCGATGCGCCGCTACGGCTCCGACAAGCCGGACCTGCGCATCGGCCTGGAACTGGTCGACGTGGCCGGCCTGGTGAAGGACAGCCAGTTCGCGGTGTTCACCGCCGCCGCCAACGACCCCGACGGCCGCGTGGCCGCGCTGCGCATCCCCGGCGGTGCTTCGCTGTCGCGCAAGCAGATCGACGAGTACGCCGCGCATGCCGCCAAGTACGGGGCCAAGGGCCTGGCCTACATCAAGATCGACGAGGCCGGCGCGGTCAGTTCGCCGATCGCCAAGTTCTTCGACGAGGCCGCTTTCGCCGCGCTGGTGCAGCACGTCGGCGCCGGCAACGGCGACATCGTGTTCTTCGGCGCCGGCGGCTACAACAGGGTGTCCGACTTCATGGGCGCGCTGCGGTTGAAGGCCGGCAAGGACTTCAACCTCGTCGCCGCCGGCTGGCGCCCGCTGTGGGTCACCGACTTCCCGATGTTCGAGTGGAACGAGGAGGCGCAGCGCTACGTGGCCCTGCACCACCCGTTCACCGCGCCCGCGGTGGACGACATCGCCGGGTTGCGCGCGCATGCGAAGACCGCGGTGTCGCGCGGCTACGACATGGTCCTCAACGGCAACGAGATCGGCGGTGGCTCGATCCGCATCCACCGGCCGGAGATGCAGAGCGCGGTGTTCGAACTGCTGGGCATCGGCGCGGAAGAGGCGCGGGCCAAGTTCGGCTTCCTGCTCGACGCGCTCAACTACGGCGCGCCGCCGCACGGCGGCATCGCCTTCGGCATCGACCGCATCGCCGCGCTGATGGCCGGCACCGAGTCGATCCGCGACGTGATCCCGTTCCCCAAGACCACCACCGCGCAGTGCCTGATGACCGGCGCGCCGTCGCCGATCCCGGACGCGCAGCTGGCGGAAGTCCACGTACAGGTCCGCCAGCAGCCGGCGAAGGGCTGAAGCCTTGGCGCTGGCGATCCGCCGCGCCGTGGGGGACGATGCGGCCGTCCTGGCGGAGCTGGCTGCGCGCACCTTCACCGAGACCTTCGGCCACCTGTATCCGGCACAGGACCTGGACTTCTTCCTGCGCGACGCCTATGCAGTGGAGAAGCAGGCAGTGATCCTGTCGCACCCCGACTATGCGGTGTGGCTGCTCGAGGACGACGGCGTCGCGGTGGGCCATGCCGCGGCCGGGCCGTGCGGGCTGCCGCATGCGGACGTCGCGCGCGGCGATGGCGAACTGAAGCGTCTCTACGTGCTGGTCTCGCACCAGAACGGCGGCTGGGGCGGGCGCCTGTTCGACGCCGCCGGGCGCTGGCTGTTGCGCAGGGGCCCGCGCACCCTGTGGGTCGGGGTGTGGTCGCAGAACCTCGGCGCGCAGCGCTTCTACGCGCGGCACGGGTTCGCGCGGGTGGGCACCTACGAGTTCCCGGTGGGACGCGTGCGCGACCTGGAATTCATCCTGCGCCGCCCGGCCGGCGCCGGTACCGCGGCGGGCTGACGCATGGAAGCATCAGGCGTTCCGCAGCGGATCCTGTTGCTGCATGGCCTGTGGATGCCGGGCCTGTCGATGGACTGGATGTCGCGCCGGCTGCGGCGCGAAGGCTTCGCGACCTCGCTGTTCGACTACCCCGGCGCCATCGGTGGACCGGAAAGCGTGCTGCCCAGGCTCTCCGCCCGCCTGGAGCAGGCCGATGCGGTGGTGGCCCACAGCCTGGGCGGACTGATGACGCTGGAAGCCCTGCGCCAGGGTGCCTTCCCCGGGATCCGGCGCGTGGTCTGCCTGGGCTCGCCGCTGTGCGGCAGCGCGGCCGCCAGCGGCATGCATGCGCAGGCGGGACTGGCCTGGGCGCTGGGCCGCGCCGACAGCCTGCTGCGCCGCGGCTGTCCACCGTGGCAGGGGAGCGCGCAGGTCGGGATGGTCGCCGGCGACCGGCCGGTCGGGCTGGGCCGCTGGTTCGGCAGGTTCGACGGACCCAGCGATGGCACCGTTGCGGTGGCCGAAACCCGGCTGCCGGGCCTGGCCGACCACTGCTGCGTGGATGCCAGCCACAGCGGGCTGCTGTTTTCCGACGCGGCGGCGCGGCAGGCAGTGCGTTTCCTGCGCGAGGGCCGCTTCGTCCATGATGCCGCGCCGGAGGCGGAATGAGCCGCGCCGCATGGGCGTGCGAACCCCGGTGTAAAATCTTCACCTCGCAACCGCAAGGCACCGGACAGCACCATGGGTAGAGGCCCGTCGATCGAAGCCCGCAAGAACGCCACCGACGCCAAGCGCGGCAAGGTGTTCACCAAGCTGATCCGCGAGATCGGCGTGGCCGCCCGTGCCGGCGGCGGCGAGCCGGCCAACAATCCGCGCCTGCGCGCGGCGATGGACAAGGCGCTGGCCGCGAACATGTCCAAGGACGTGATCGAGCGCGCGATCAGGAAGGCCACCGGCGAACTGGAAGGCGTCGAATACGAGGAGATCCGCTACGAGGGCTACGCGCCCGGCGGCGTGGCGGTGATCGTCGACTGCCTGACCGACAACCGCGTGCGCACCGTGGCCGACGTGCGCCACGCCTTCTCCAAGTGCGGCGGCAACATGGGCACCGAGGGCTCGGTGGCCTTCATGTTCAGGCGCCTGGGCGTGCTCAGCTATGAAGGCGGCGACGAGTCGGACGCGTTTGAAAGCCGGGTGACCGATGCGGCGATCGAAGCCGGCGCCGACGACGTGGTGGCCTACCCGGAGGACGGCGCCATCGACGTGCTCACCTCGCCGGAGGATTTCGAGGCGGTGAGGCAGGCGATGGAAGCGGCCGGCCTGGCCCCGGGCTATGCCGAGATCACCTTCCGCGCCGACAACGACATCGCCGTGTCCGGCGAGACCGCGCAGCAGGTGCGCAAACTGCTGGGCATGCTCGAGGACCTGGACGACGTGCAGAACGTCTACTCCAACGCCGACCCGGGCGACGCCGGCTGAACATGCACCCGCATGGGGGCGAAGCGGCGGCCGCGGTCCGGAACGCATCGCCGGGGGCATCGGCGTGAGCGCTGTCCGCCCGCCGGCAGTCGTGGCCGCGGTGCGCATCCTGGGCATCGATCCGGGCTCGCAGCGCACCGGCGTGGGCATCATCGATGTCGATGCCGGCGGCCGTGCGCGCCACGTCCACCACCAGCCGCTGGTGCTGCTGGGCGAGGGCGACTTCTCGATGCGCCTGCGCCGCCTGCTCGACGGCCTGTCGCGGCTGATCGACGAATACCGGCCCGACGAGGTCGCCATCGAGCGCGTGTTCGTCGGCCGCAGCGCCGATTCGGCGCTCAAGCTGGGCCAGGCCCGCGGCGCGGCGATCAGCGCGGTGGTGCTGCGCGACCTGCCGGTGAGCGAGTACGCCGCGCGCGAGGTGAAGCTGGCCACGGTCGGCACCGGCGCGGCCGACAAGGCGCAGATCCAGCACATGGTCGCGGTGATGCTCGGCCTGTCGGGCAAGCTGCAGGCCGATGCCGCCGACGCCCTGGCCATCGCCCTGACCCACGCGCACGTGCGCGCGACCGCGCGCAGGCTGGGCGTGAGCGCGCAGGCGGCGTGGAGCCGCAAATGAAAAAAAGGACGCTCCCATGATCGGACGCCTGCGCGGCATCCTCGCCCTGAAGCAGCCGCCGTGGCTGGTGGTCGACGTCAACGGCGTCGGCTACGAGCTGGAGGCGCCGATGAGCACTTTCTACGACCTGCCCGAGCTCGGCCGCGAGGTGTCGCTGTTCACCCACTACGCGCAGAAGGAGGACAGCGTGTCGCTGTACGGCTTCCTGCGCGAGTCCGAGCGGCGCCTGTTCCGCGACGTGCAGAAGGTCAGCGGCATCGGTGCGAAGATCGCGCTGGCGGTGCTGTCGGGAGTGAGCGTGGACGAGTTCGCGCGGCTGGTGCAGGCCGGCGACGTGACCGCGCTGACCCGGATCCCCGGCATCGGCAAGAAGACCGCCGAGCGGATGGTGGTGGAGCTGCGCGACCGCGCCGCGGACCTGGCCGGCGGCGGCGCTCCGGGCACGATGCCCGGCGCGGCCGGCGATCCGCTCGCCGACGCGGCCACCGCGCTGCAGCAGCTGGGCTACAAGCCGGCCGAGGCGGTGCGCATGGCCCGCGACGCGGCGAGCGCCGGCGACGAAGCCGCGGCGATCATCCGCAAGGCGCTGCAGTCGGCCCTGCGCTGACGCGTTCCGCACCTTCCACCGAACCGCGCTAACCTAGAGCCGCCATGTCCGCAGCGCACACCCCCACGCCTGCCTCCGGCCAGCACGGCACGCCGTCGCACGGCATCGGCCGGGGCCACCTGGCGCTGGTCGTCGGCGCGATCGGCGTCGTCTTCGGCGACATCGGCACCAGCCCGCTGTACACGCTGAAGGAGGCGTTCTCGCCGCACTACGGCCTGGACAGCGGACACGACACCGTCCTGGGCGTGCTGTCGCTGGCGTTCTGGGCACTGATGATCGTGGTCACGCTCAAGTACGTCACCATCATCATGCGCGCGGACAACGAGGGCGAGGGTGGCATCATGGCGCTGATGGCGCTGGCCCAGCGCACGCTGAAGAACGGCTCGCGTTCGGCGTACGTGGTCGGCATCCTCGGCATCTTCGGCGCCTCGCTGTTCTTCGGCGACGGCGTGATCACTCCGGCGATCTCGGTGCTCGGCGCGGTCGAGGGCCTGGAGATCGCCGCGCCCGGGCTGCACCATTTCGTCGTGCCCATCACCTTGGCGGTGCTGGTGCTGGTGTTCATGGCGCAGCGCTTCGGCACCGAGAAGGTGGGCCGGGTGTTCGGCCCGATCACCTGCCTGTGGTTCCTGGCGCTGGCGGCGATCGGCATCTGGAACATCGTCGACGCGCCCGAGGTGCTCAAGGCGTTCAATCCGTACTGGGGCGCGCGCTTCTTCGCCGACCATGGCTGGCACGGGGTCTTCATCCTCGGCGCGGTGGTGCTGGCGGTGACCGGCGGCGAGGCGCTGTACGCGGACATGGGCCATTTCGGCGCGCCGCCGATCCGCCACGCCTGGTACTTCTTCGTGCTGCCCTGCCTGGTGCTCAATTACCTGGGCCAGGGCGCGCTGGTGCTCAAGCATCCGGAACTGGTCCGGAACCCGTTCTTCGAGGCGGTGCCGCCGTGGGCGCTGTACCCGATGATCGTGCTGGCGACGATGGCCGCGGTGATCGCCTCGCAGGCGGTGATCACCGGCGCCTACTCGGTGTCGCGCCAGGCCATGCAGCTGGGCTACATCCCGCGCATGCGCATCAAGCACACCTCGCACGACACCATCGGCCAGATCTACATTCCCGGCATCAACTGGATGCTGGCGGTCATGGTGATCGGCCTGGTGCTGGTGTTCCGCAGCTCCAGCAACCTGGCCGTGGCCTACGGCATCTCGGTCTCGGCCACGATGCTGATCGATACCCTGCTGCTGGCGCTGGTGGCGCGCGCGCTGTGGCCGCGCCGGCGGCGCTGGGTGCTGCCGCTGTGCGTGGTGTTCTTCCTGATCGACATCGCGTTCGTCGTGGCCAACGGCGCCAAGCTGCTGCAGGGCGCCTGGTTCCCGGTGGTGCTGGGCATCGTCCTGTTCACCCTGCTGCGCACCTGGCGCCGCGGGCGCGAACTGCTGCGCGAGGAGATCCGCAAGGACGGCATCCGGGTGGACACGTTCCTGCCCGGGCTGATGCTGGCGCCGCCGGTGCGCGTGCCCGGCACGGCGGTGTTCCTGACCACCGACAGCACGGTCGTCCCGCACGCGCTGCTGCACAACCTCAAGCACAACAAGGTGCTGCACGAGCGCAACGTATTCCTGACTGTGGAAACCCTGCAGGTGCCGCACGCGCCGGCGGGGAAACGGCTGCGGATGGACCAGATCGGCGACGACTTCTACCGGGTGATCGTGCGCTTCGGCTTCATGGAGACGCCCGACGTGCCGCTGGCGCTGATGCGCGCCTGCGACGCCGGCGGCATGTCGTTCGACCCGATGGACACCACCTATTTCGCCAGCCGCGAAACCATCGTCGCCAATGCCCGGCGCGGGATGCCGATCTGGCGCGACCGCCTGTTCGCGTTCATGCACCGCAACGCCGCTCCCGCCACCGGCTTCTTCCGCATCCCCGGCAACCGCCTGGTGGAGCTGGGCTCGCAGGTGGAAATCTGAGGCCGCCGCGCCCACCGTCCCGCTCTTTGCAGGAGCCGACTTCAGTCGGCGACCGCCATGTCCGGGACCGATGCCCACCGCTAATCCAGCATGGCGGCCGCCAAGGGCGCGCCCTGACGGGGGAGCGCGGACAATCGGCGGGTATAGCGGCCATAATCCCGGCATGACCGAAGAACGCATCATCGCCTCCGTCGCCACCGGCGAGGACGACGCCATCGAGGCCTCGATCCGGCCCAGGCGGCTGGACGAATACCTCGGCCAGCAGCCGGTGCGCGAGCAGCTGGGCATCTACATCGAGGCGGCGCGCCGGCGCGGCGAAGCGCTGGACCACGTGCTGATCTTCGGCCCGCCGGGCCTGGGCAAGACCACGCTCAGCCACGTCATCGCCAACGAGCTGGGGGTGAACCTGCGGGTCACCTCCGGCCCGGTGATCGAGAAGGCCGGCGACCTGGCCGCGCTGCTGACCAACCTGCAGCCGCACGACGTGCTGTTCATCGACGAGATCCATCGCCTCTCGCCGGTCGTGGAGGAGGTGCTGTACCCGGCGATGGAGGACTTCCAGATCGACATCATGATCGGCGAAGGCCCGGCCGCGCGCTCGATCAAGCTGGACCTGCCGCCGTTCACCCTGATCGGCGCCACCACCCGCGCCGGCCTGCTGACCGCGCCGCTGCGCGACCGCTTCGGCATCGTCCAGCGGCTGGAGTTCTATTCGCCGGAGGAGCTGACCCGGATCGTGCGCCGCTCCGCGTCGATCCTGGGCATCGACTGCGAGGCGGCCGGCGCGGGCGAGATAGCGCGCCGTGCGCGCGGCACCCCGCGCATCGCCAACCGCCTGTTGCGGCGGGTGCGCGACTACGCGCAGGTGAAGGCCAGCGGGCACATCGATTCGGCCGTGGCCGAGGCGGCGATGGTCATGCTCAAGGTCGATCCGGAAGGTTTCGACGAACTCGATCGGCGCCTGCTGCGCACGATCGTCGAGCACTTCGATGGCGGGCCGGTGGGCGTGGAGTCGCTCGCAGCCTCGCTTTCGGAGGAGCGCGGCACGCTGGAGGACGTGATCGAGCCTTACCTGATCCAGCAGGGATTCCTGGTGCGTACGGCGCGCGGGCGCATGGCCACGTCCAAGGCCTACCGCCACCTGGGTCTGAAGGCGCCGGCGCCGCGCGAGGCGGGCGAGCTTTTCTGAGGATCGCGGATCCCGCGCGGGTGTCCTGCGGCTAGGCTTGGGCGCAACCGCAACCGCAACCGCAACCGCAACCGCAACCGCAACCGCAACCGCAACCGCAACCGCAACCGCAACCGCGTTGGCGGTGGCCAGCTTCGGCGGGAGCCGCGGCAGTGCGGGGGTATGGCGCATCGGCTGGCTCCGGCGTCCTGCCTCCGACAGCCGAGCGCAGCACATCCGTGTGCTGCTTGCGCCATACCCCCGCACTACCGCG
>Ga0160472_100064_pt1 | contig 179473 bp, 175 predicted proteins | sample HID1973M_E11MG_FD_108267 | JGI IMG/M metagenome (GOLD analysis project Ga0160472, IMG submission 108267) | Enriched mosquito-associated microbial communities from UW Madison campus, WI, USA - HID1973M_E11 MG | ecosystem: Host-associated > Arthropoda: Insects > Digestive system > Unclassified ... | reverse complement strand
CAGTTCCGAGCCGTCGCCACACGATACGACAAGCGAGACGACAACTTCCTCGCATCCGTCCAACTCGCCGCAATCCGCATCTGGCTGCGACATAATGAGTCGGTGGCCTAAGGTCACACTATCACGCACGTTCTTCCATTGCAGATCGCGGGCTCTGCGCGGTGAAAAGGGGCGGTTCGGTGCATACGACGGGCCATGCGGACGGCCTGCCATGAACCTGCGGGTGTAGGACAGAGGCAATCGACAACAGGCGGGGAGGCGTGTTCGGAAACCGATCTTTTCGCGGCGTGACTAATCGTCCGTCGTGCTCGGCTGCCGGATGGTCTCCACCACGAAGCCCTTGCGCCACATGATCCACAAAAGGATCATTCCCGGCACCGCCACGATCACCGTGAACGCCCAGAAGGCGACCCAGCCCAGTCCTTCGGCCAGATAGCCCGACGGCGTCGACAGCCACGTCCGCCCGACCGCCGCGAAGGAGGAGAGCAGCGCGAATTGCGTCGCCGTATAGGCGAGGCTCGACAGGCCGGAAAGATAGGTGACGAACACGGTCAAACCGATGCCGCTGGTGAAGTTCTCGGTGCCGACCGCGAGCGCCAGCATAGGCGTCGAATGGCCCGCCAGCGCCAGCAGCGAGAAGAGAAAATTCGACAACATCATCATGAGGCCCGAGACGAACAGCGCGCGCACCATGCCAAGCTTGGCGATGAACGGTGCGCCGAGCGCGGAACCCGCGATAAGCGCAGCGAAGCCGACGAACTTGTTGACCGCGACATATTCGGTATCGGTGAAGCCCAGCTCCACGATCATCGGCGCGAGCATTGTCTGCCCCATAGCATCGCCGATCTTGTAGATGAGCACGAAGCCGAGGACGAGGAAGGCGCCGTGACGCGTGAGGAACTCGCGGAACGGATTGACGATGGTGTCCGCAAGCCAGGCGCCGATCGTTGCGCCCTGCTGCAGCGCCTTGTGCGGCACATAGCGGCCGGTGCCGGCAATGAGCGCGCCGATGGTGGCGGGAAGCACACAGAAGGCAGTGATGCCATAGGCCGTCGCCCAGCCAAGCCCGGCGCCCTCGGTTGAGGCCAGGAAGATGGTGCCGGCGCCGGCGAGCAAGTTGCCGGTGCGATAGCCGAACTGGTTCATCGCGGTGCCGTGCGGCAATTCGGCCTCGCTCAGGATCTCGATGCGATAGGCGTCGATCACAATATCCTGCGTTGCGGAGAGGAAGGCGACGATGATCGCCCAGAGCGCGAAGCGCGCAAGGTCATTGGCGGGATCGCTCGCGCCCAGCTGCCAGATCGCGCCGAACAGCAACGCCTGGATCAGGAACAGCCATGCCCGGCGCTGACCGAAGAGCCGGGTGAGGATGGGCAAGGGCAGCTTGTCGACCAGGGGCGCCCAGAGGAACTTGAGCGTGTAAGGCGTGGTCAGGCCGATCGCGAAGCCGATGGTCGATTTTTCGATGCCGACCTTGGAGAGCCAGAAGGTCATCGTCGCGAGCAGCAAGGTCAGCGGGAAACCGCTGGAAATGCCGAGCAGGAAGGCCACGAACGGCATGGGCTTGAGATAAGGCCGGAAGCTCGGCACGATGAAGCCGACGCCGATGACCACGCCCACGATCAGGGCGAAAATAAGTGTCTGCTCCAAGATCGGCTCCCCGAATATTCCCCGTGAACGATGAGACTAAAGGGGCCGACGGAGAATGGAACCGCTTTCGTCGTGAGGCGCTGCGCTAGACCCTGCCCCGCTTGTTCTGCGCCACGATCCGCGGATCATAGGCGCCGACCTTCTTGCGGCTGTTGCGCAAGGTCACGATGAAGCCGCCCAGCGCGGGCGGGACGATGAGCAGGTGCAGATTGTGGAACAGGCTGGCGCCGGGGAGATAGGCGATCCACCAGAGGATCGCGCCCGCCATGAACCCGACGATCAGACCGGCCTCGAGCGGCCAGGCCCTCGGCCCCTCCGGATCGCCGACGCTTACAAGGTCAGCCTGGACAAGCAGCGCGCGCAGGGTGGCCGCGCCCTCGGCGTCGAGCGGCAGGTCGACGGCGGCCGCGCATTGGCGGATGCGGTCCATCTCCGCATCGCGCAGGGTGGAGGAGGTAAAGTCGCCCCAATCCCGTGGGCCGCCGGTGCCGGTCAGGAACGCCCTGATCGTGTCCACCACATATTGCCGCTCGTCCTGCATAGCCCTGCATGACTGCCCCAACCGCAGGCGAGGAGCAAGTCTTGCCGACGCGCCGGCCTTGCTTGCGCCGCTCAGTCCCGCGGGAAGAGCGTCAGTCCCCCGGGCACGCGGCCGGCGGGCAATCCGGCGATGAGGCGCTCGCACACGGTGAGCGCGCGGATGAGGTCGCGCGACTGATAGGGCTTGGCGAGGCAGCCGAGCGCAATACCGCGGTCGCGCACGTCCGGAGGGCAATTGCCGGTGGCGAACAGCACGGCGATGCCGAGCTCGCGGGCGTGGCGCGCAAGCTCGATACCCGAGCGCACGCCGGTCAGGCGGATGTCGGTGATGACGAGATCGACCGCGCCCTGCCCGAGGATGATCGAGGCGGCATCGCGAAAGCGGTCGACCGTCGCGACCACCTCATAGCCCGCCTGCTGCAGCGCATGCTCATTTTCGAAGGCAAGCAGCGGCTCATCCTCGACAACGAGAATGCGGCGTATCTGCTGCGTCCTCTTCGAGAAAAACATTGCCGCCTCACCCCACTTGCGCCACTAGCCGGGATCCGCACAGGATCGATGAGACGCACGGACCCGCTACGTCTCCAACCGGCGATTCGCCAGTGCATGTGCGCCACAGCGGGAACAAAAAACGGACGTAACGATCTTGCCCAGCCCCAATGGACCCAGAGGCCCTCGCCGCCCGTCCCGCCCCGGCAGCGCCACGGCGCCCGCACCGGGCGGACGCCGCAACAGGCAGCGCCGGCCCGGCCCTGCCCCGCAAGCGCGGCAACCCAAGGATGACGGCACCCCCCGCGAGGGCGACCGCATCGCCAAGCTGCTCGCCCGCGCCGGCGTCGCCTCGCGCCGCGACATCGAGCGGATGATCGCGGAAGGGCGCATCGCCCTCAACGGCGAGCCGGTGACGACCCCGGCGACGCTGCTCGGCTCGCTGCGCGGCGTGACGGTGGACGGCAATCCGGTCAAGGAAGCCAGTCCCGCGCGCCTGTTCCTCTTCCACAAGCCCGCCGGCCTGCTGACCACGGCCAAGGACCCCGCCGGGCGCCCGACCATCTACGATCGACTGCCCAACGACCTGCCGCGCGTCATGCCGGTAGGCCGGCTCGACCTCAACACCGAGGGGCTGCTGCTGCTGACCACGGACGGCGAGCTCAAGCGCCAGCTCGAACTGCCCGCCACCGGCGTCGAGCGCACCTATCGCGCCCGCGCCTTTGGGGAAGTCAGCCAGGCGCAGCTGGAGGACCTGATCGACGGCGTCGAGATCGAGGGCATGCGCTACGGCAAGATCGACGCCAATCTGGAGCGGCGCACCGGCGCCAACCAGTGGATCGAGCTGACGCTGACCGAGGGCAAGAACCGCGAGGTGCGGCGCGTGCTCGACTATCTGGGCGTCAAGGTGAACCGCCTCATCCGCACGCGCTACGGCCCCTTCGTGCTAGGCGATTCCAAGCCGGGCGAGGTGGCGGAAGTGCGGCAGGTCGATCTCATCAAGTTCCGCAAGACGCTGACATGAGGATCATCTCCGGCAGATGGCGAGGACGGCCGCTGCGCGCGCCCGCGGGCGACGCGACGCGGCCCACGGCGGACCGCACGCGCGAGACGCTGTTCTCCATGCTCACCAGCCGGATCGGCTCGTTCGAGGGGTTGCGCGTGGGCGATTTCTTCGCCGGATCGGGCGCACTCGGCCTCGAGGCGCTGTCGCGCGGGGCGGACACCTGCATGTTCGTGGAGCGGGATCGCGCGGCCGTCGCGGCCATCCGTGCCAATGCCGCCACCTTGGGGCTGGACCGGCCCGATATCCGACAGAACGACGTGCTGGCGCTTGGTCGGGCGCCCGCCCCGCTCGACATTCTCTTCATGGATCCGCCTTATGCGACCGGTGCGGGCGCCGTTGCACTCGACAAGCTTGGTCGCCTCGGCTGGGTGGGGCCAGGCAGTTGGATCAGCGTGGAGACCGAGCGAACGGAGAAGATTGAGGTCAAGGGCTTCGCAATCGATACCGATCGCGTGGTCGGCAAGGCCAAGCTTTGGCTGCTTCGCATGGAAGACTGAGCTGGAAAATGCGGGAGGGCGCGAATTCGCCCTCCCTCGTCTTCCTTATTTCTCGCCCTTCTCGCCCGGATTGCGACAGGCATCCTTCACTGTCCGCGAGCAGAGCGGATATTCCGCCGGCGGCGCCGGAACGGCTTGCGTCTGCGGCTGCGGCGGCCCCATCACGATCTGCGCGGGCGCTCCACTGGTCGGCGCGGCATTGTAAGCTGCGGGCGGCGGAGGTGGCGCCGGCGGGACGGTCGCATCCGGCGCGGCCGTGCTCGGCACCGAGGTGCCGTTATCGACCGGGGCCGGCACGTCGCTGGGCGCCGGCGGCATCTGGGTGACTGGCTGATCGGCGGGCGGGGGAGCCTGCGTTTCCTGGGCATGCGCGGCCAGAGCCAGCGCGGACGCCCCAAGGCAGGTCAGTAAAATGGAGATACGCATTGTCGGATCATCCTTCCTTATTCGCCCTCACCCCCGCAGGGAACGCGCGGTTCCCGCCCCCGTTCCACCGCCCGCCCTGCCGGTGCGGCGGCATATCGCCCGCCTAAGCCGCCAAATCGCGCCGCGAGACCCTTGCCCCGACTCATTCCGTTCCCTAGCTGTTCACGTGCAATGACCGTCCCCGCCCCCTCGCCGAACGACCCGCCTTATCTGAAGGGCCTGAACGCGCCGCAGCGCGAGGCCGTGCTCACGACCGAAGGTCCGGTGCTGGTGCTGGCCGGCGCGGGCACGGGCAAAACCGCCGCGCTGACCGCCCGCCTCGCCCATCTGGTGGCGACACGGCGCGCCTATCCCTCCGAGATCCTCTCGGTCACCTTCACCAACAAGGCCGCGCGCGAGATGCGCGAGCGGGTCGGGCGCATGGTCGGGGACGCGGTCGAAGGGATGCCGTGGCTCGGCACTTTCCACAGCATCGGCGCGCGCATGCTCCGCCGGCACGCCGAGCTGGTCGGGCTGCAGAGCAATTTCACCATCCTCGACACCGACGACCAGCTTCGCCTGATGAAGCAGATCATCCAGGCCGCCGGCATCGACGAGAAGCGCTGGACCAGCCGAACGCTCGCCGCGCTGATCGACAAGTGGAAGAACAAGGGCCTGACGCCGAAGGAAGTCGACGCCGGCGAGAGCGAAGCCTTCGCCCACGGCAAGGGCGCGGAGATCTACGCGCAATATCAACAGCGCCTGCGCGACCTCAACGCCTGCGATTTCGGCGACCTGCTGATGCACATGCTGACGCTGTTCAAGACCGACCGCGAGGTGCTGGAACAGTATCAGGAGCGGTTCCGCTACATCATGGTGGACGAGTATCAGGACACCAACACCAGCCAGTATCTCTGGCTGCGGCTGCTCGCGCAGAAGCGCAAGAACATCTGCTGCGTCGGCGACGACGACCAGAGCATCTACAGCTGGCGCGGCGCAGAGGTGGCCAACATCCTGCGGTTTGAGCGCGATTTTCCCGGCGCGGCGATCATCCGCCTCGAACAGAATTACCGCTCCACGCCGCATATCCTGGCTGCCGCCTCCGGCGTCATCGCGCAGAATGGCGGGCGGCTCGGCAAGACATTGTGGACCGAGGCGGCCGAGGGCGAGAAGATCCGCGTCATCGGCGTGTGGGACGGCCCCGAGGAAGCCCGCCGCGTCGGCGAGGAGATCGAGAGCCTGGAGCGCCAGGGCACGCGGGCTGATCAGGTCGCCATCCTCGTGCGCGCCTCCTTCCAGACGCGCGAGTTCGAGGACCGCTTCATCCAGATCGGCCTGCCCTATCGCATCGTCGGCGGCTTCCGCTTCTACGAGCGGGCCGAAATCCGCGATGCGCTGGCCTATCTGCGCCTCGTCAACCAGCCGTCGGACGATCTCGCCTTCGAGCGCATCGTCAACGTCCCCAAGCGCGGGCTTGGCGACAAGGCGGTGGAGAAGGTCCACCGGGTCGCCCGCGCCGAGGGCGTGCCGCTGATGCTGGCGGCCGCGCGCCTGATCGAGACCGACGAACTGACCGGAGCGGCGCGCAAGTCGCTCGGCCGCTTCATCGGCGATCTGGCGCGCTGGCGCGATCTCGCCACCACCATGTCCCATGCCGACCTTGCCCGGCAGATCCTCGACGAGAGCGGCTACACGGCCGCGCTGCAGGCCGAGCGCACCGCGGAGGCATCCGGCCGCCTCGAAAACCTCCAGGAGCTGGCCCGCGCCATGGAGGACTATGAGACGCTCGGCGCCTTCCTCGAGCATGTCAGCCTCGTCATGGACAATGACGCGGCCGATGATGCCGCCAAGGTCACGATCATGACCATCCACGCCGCCAAGGGGCTGGAGTTCGACACCGTGTTCCTCGCCGGATGGGAGGACGGCCTGTTCCCCTCGCAGCGCGCGCTGGACGAAGGCGGCCTTGCCAGCCTCGAGGAGGAGCGCCGCCTCGCCTATGTCGCGATCACGCGCGCGCGGCGGCGGTGCTACATCCTCCATGCCGCCAATCGCCGCGTCTATGGCCAATGGACCAGTTCCATCCCCTCGCGCTTCGTCGGCGAGTTGCCGAAGGAGACGATCGAGGAGGAAAACACCATGTCCGGCGGCGCCAGCCTGTGGCGCGCCAACTGGTCCGAGCGGGACGATCCCTTCGCCAATGTCGCGCGCGGCTCCGGACGCGGTCCGGGCTGGCAGCGCGCCGCGAGCCAGGGCGGTTTCGTGCGCGAGCCGACCCGCATCGTGGAAGCCCGGCAGAGCGCCGTCAGTCTCGGCAACAAGGGCCGCGACGACGTCGCCATCGGCATGCGCGTCTTCCACCAGAAGTTCGGCTATGGCCTCATCACCGACATCGAAGGCAACAAGCTTGAGATCGATTTCGAGCAGGCCGGCCCCAAGCGCGTGCTGGACAGCTTCATCGTCCCCGCCTGATCGGCGGCTCGGCACTGTCCGCGCATGAATGTGCCGCGCCCAAGCATCATAATGAGGCGGCGGGAACTTTTGGCTGTTTATTAACCTTCCCGCTCTAGTCAGGCCGTGCGACCCGAAGGGCGCTGGCCATAACCAGTGCTCATCTTACTCGGCCCGGCGGAGCGTGGGTTCCTGCCGGGCCGTTTTTTTGTCTGCGCGATCCCATCCAACGCTCCTTCCTCCGAAGAGGAAGGGCTTCGGGGCCGTTCAGAACGCCGCTTCGGCCTTCCCGCCCATCATCTGCTGGCGCACCAGCGGGATCGGCGGGCCGCCGAAGCTGAGGAACTGGTCGTGGAAGGCCTTCCACCCTGCCCGGCCGCCATGTTGCGCGGTCCAGTCGGCGCGCAGCTTGCGGATCATGAGCTTACCCAGCGTATAGTTGAGATAGGCCGGATCATAGGTGCCGCGCGCCGCCTGCTGCCGGGCCGTGCCCTCGCCCTGATAGCATTCGGTCATGAACATCTGCTGGGACTGCTGCTGGGTCATCCGGCCGCTGTGCAGGCGGATCGCGGAGAGGAAGCGGCAATCGCGCAGCAGCGCATTGGAGATCTGGCCGACATGGGTCTCCGGATCGCCCGCGTTGAGACCGGCTTCCCACATCATCTCCTCGGTATAATGCGCCCAACCCTCGGCGAAAGCATAGCCCACATAGACGCGGCCGAAGATGGACGGCGAACGGTTGGCGTGGAGGAACTGGAGGAAATGGCCCGGCATCACCTCATGCACCGAGGTGAACAGCAGATCCTTCTTCGCGGGCACGAACCCATCCTGCACTTCCTTCGACCAGCTCGGGTCCGGCGGCGAGATGTAGTAGACCGACGGGATGCCCTTCTCATACGGCCCGGGCGGATCGATATAGGCGGAGTTCTGCCTGTTGTAGGGCGGACTCTCCTCGACCAGCGCCTCCTCGGTGCCGGGGATGCTGACGATGTCCTTCTCGATCACGAAGGCCCGAAGCACCGGGATCTGACGGCGCGCCTCGGCGACCGGGCCGTCCGGCGACTTGTCGCTTTCCATCTTCGCCATGCATTCCTGCATGGTCCTGCCCGGCGTATACTCGGCGCAGGCGGCCTTGAGCGCGTCCTGGTTGCGCTTGAGGTCCGCCATGCCGATCGCCTCCAGCTCGGCGAGCGGGGTGCCGACCATCTCGGTCGCGGCGAGCATGCGCGAGAAGCGCTCGGCGCCCAACGCGAAGTCCTGCGTGGCGGTGGCGCGATTGGCCTCCAGCCAGCCGGCAAGATCCTTCATGGACCTCGCGGCCGCGCCCGCCGCCGCGTCAAACTCCGCCTGCAAGGCCGGATCGTTAACCGAGGCGAAGGCCGCCTTGGCATCGCCGACATAATAATCGGCAAGGCCCTCGAAGCCCGCCTTCCCGTAATTGATGAAGCTGAGCGGCATCGGCGTGCGCAGGTTCGCGCGGATCTGCCCCGCCGCCGTCGGCACCTTCTTGAGGAAAGCGATCAACGCCTTCATCCGCGTCGGCGCATCGGCATAATTGCGAGCGACATAGACGTTCGGATCGAGGCCTCCGCCGACATAATAATCGGGGTTGCGATGCGGCGCGTCGGCATCGGTCAGCCAGAACAGCTTGCCGCGCGCGACCGACACCAGATAGTCGCGCTCGAAAGCCTCCTGCTTGCTGAGGCCGTTGATGGCCTGCGCCTTGCCGATGGACTGGGTGAGGAAGCTCGCAAAGCCCTTCAGCCCTGCATCGCTCCAGTCCGGTATCTGCCCGTCGAAGTCGTGGCGTCCCTGATAGATGGCGAAAGACGGGTCATGCTGGAAATAGGCTTCCATGAAACCGTCGCGGAAGGCCGCCCAGTCGGTGCGCTGGGGCTCGGCCTTTTCCGCTACGGCAGCATCGCGCTCCACCGCGTTCTGCGCACAGCCGCCCAGCAGCGCGACCGCCAGAACCGGCGCGAGGGCGCAGCCAAGAATATGATTTCGGGGCATTAGAAACTCCTGAACCTGATTGGCCGGCAGACTGGCGGCGAGAATTGCGCTTGTCCACCGCCATTGCTCCACCATCACCCGGAAAGCGCGAGCGCGCGGTTTTTCACGCCATTCTTCCTTCGCGCATGGGGAGCGCGTGGGAATACAGGTCGGAAAAACTTTATGCTCTTCAAGCTTTGCGCCGTTGCGCTGGCCAGCATGCCGGGCTTAGGGAACGGGTCATGGCCTCTACCCCGTCCAGTGAGCCCGACAGCTCCTCCGAACAGCTGGCTCTCACCCATCCGCTTCAGGTCGGGGCATTCCGCGCCTATCTGTTTGTGCGCCTGTTCACGATCGTCGGCTCGACCGGCATGACACTCATCATCGCCTGGCAGGCCTATAACATCGCGCGCCTCACCATGGCGCCGGCGCAGGCCGCAGCGCAACTCGGCATCATCGGCCTCATCCAGTTCGCCGTGCTCTTTGTCATGACGCCCTTTTCCGGCCTCGCCGCAGACAATTTCCAGCGCACCCGCATCGCCACGATCACGCTGACGATCCTGCTCGGCTGCGCCGTCGTGCTCGGCTTTTCGAGCTATGAGGGCTGGATCAACCTGCCGCTGATCTTCTGCATCGCGGCGGTGCTGGGCTTCTGCCGCGCCTTCCAGGGCGCCGCGCTGGGCTCGCTCGCGCCCAACATCGTGCCCAAGCACCTGCTGCCGCGCGCCATCGCGCTCAGCAGCATGTTCTGGCAGACCGGCGGCATCGTCGGCCCGGCCATCGCCGGCTACGCCTATGCGATGAAGCCGCATTACGCCTATCTCATCAGCGCGGCGCTGTTCGGCGCTTCGGTCGTCGGCATGATCCTGATCGGCAAGGTGCCGCAGGCCCCGCCGCAGCGGGACCGCCACCCGATCCGTCAGGTGATCGACGGCTTCAGCTATGTCCGCACCAACCGGCTCGTGCTGAGTACGATCACGCTCGATCTCTTCGCCGTGCTGCTAGCGGGCACGACCGCGCTACTTCCGGTCTATGCGCGCGACGTGCTGCATGTCGGATCGGCCGGGCTCGGCCATCTCGCCGCCGCACCCGGCGTCGGGGCCGGCATCACGGCGCTGTGGTTCTCGTTCAAGCCGCTGCGGCACAATGTCGGCGTCAAGATGCTGCTCTCGGTCGGCATCTTCGGCGGGGCGACGATCCTGTTCGGCCTCACCGCCTTCATGCCGCAGCAGACCGCGATCCTCGTCGCGCTGTTCGCCATGGCCATCTGGGGCAGCGCGGATATGTTCTCCGTCTTCGTGCGCCAGTCGCTCATCCAGATCCACACGCCGGACGAGATGCGCGGCCGCGTCTCCAGCGTGGCGATGATGACGGTCTCGGCCTCCAACGAACTGGGCGAAGCGGAATCCGGCTTCCTGGCCGCGCTGATCGGTCCGGTCGCGGCCGTGATCTTCGGCGGCGTCGGCGCCATCGTCATCACGCTCTGGTGGTCGCGCCTGTTCCCCGAATTGCGCAACGCGCGCACCTTTGATCCGCCCGAGAACCTTGCAATCGTCCCTTCCCTTCAAGGCGGAGAACGGCCAAAAGCGGAACCGTCCTGACGCGTCACTTGCAATCTCTATCGATTCAATTTTAATTGAACGAAGATCCATAAACGGAGGCCTGCCATGAAAGTCTCGTCTGTTCTCGACACCATCGGCGGCACCCCGCATATCCGCCTCTCGCGCCTGTTCGGCAATGCGGAGGTCTGGGTGAAGTCGGAGCGCGCCAACCCCGGCGGGTCGATCAAGGATCGCATCGCCCTCTCGATGATCGAGGCGGCGGAGAAAGACGGAAGCCTCAAGCCCGGCGGCACGATCGTCGAGCCGACATCGGGCAATACCGGCATCGGCCTCGCCATGGTCGCCGCGGTCAAGGGCTACAAGCTGATCCTTGTCATGCCCGAGAGCATGAGCCTGGAGCGCCGCCGCCTGATGCTGGCCTATGGCGCGACCTTCGACCTCACCCCGCGCGAGAAGGGCATGAAGGGCGCCATCGAGCGCGGCCTGGAGATCGTCGCCTCGACGCCGGGCGCGTGGATGCCGCAGCAGTTCGAGAACCCGGCCAATATCGAGGTGCACGTCCAGACGACGGCCGAGGAGATCGCAGCCGACTTCGCCGACGCGCCGATCGACGCGCTGATTACCGGCGTTGGCACCGGCGGCCACATCACGGGCTGCGCGCAAGTGCTCAAGGCCAAGTGGCCCAACCTCAAGGTCTTCGCCGTCGAGCCGACCCTCTCGCCTGTCATCAGCGGCGGCGCACCCGGCCCGCACCCGATCCAGGGCATCGGCGCGGGCTTCATCCCCGCGAACCTACATACGCAGCTGCTCGACGGCACCATCCAGGTCGATCCCAACGACGCCAAGGACTATGCCCGCCGCGCCGCGCGCGAAGAGGGCCTGCTGATCGGCATTTCCTCCGGCGCGACGCTCGCCGCGATCGCCCAGAAGTTGCCGGAGCTGCCCGCCGGAAGCCGTGTCCTCGGCTTCAACTACGACACGGGCGAGCGCTATCTCTCCGTGCCGGACTTCCTGCCGGAAGCCTGATCACCCGCGAAACGGGCGGGACATGACCGTGCCTCGCCCGCTGACCACCAACGGAACGACTCGGCAATTTCGGCCCAAAACAGGCGGAAAAGCGTGTCGCGCGGGCGCCGTGGCGCGCCCGCAACCATCCCGAAACGGGACTATCCCGCGCCCGATAGGCCCGGTTCGCCGCGTTCACCTTGTCTTATCATCCCGCAGCGCACACATAGCGCGCGCAGACGTGGGATAACGCATGGCAAGCCGAGTTGTGATTTCCGAGCGGCCGATTCAGGCCAAGCGATGGCTTGCCGTCATCATCGTGCTGTGTGCCGTGGCGGCGCTGGCCTATGCGTCCATGGGCATCCTGCGCAAGTCGCAGACGGGCCCGCACGTGCGGGCCGGCATCGCCCAGACTGGCGCCGAGCGGCCAACGACACCCGTCCCGGTGGTCGAGCCGCTGGTGCTGGACGCCTCCAATCCCGACGAGGCGCGCAAGCTCAACGCCGGGATTCCCTTCTCGACCGATCCCAATCCGGCTGCCCGCCCGTTCAAGTTCCTCGGCGACGATGCCGCGCGCAGCCGCGCCACGGATTGTCTCGCCGCTGCGATGATCTACGAGGCGGGCGACGACGCCACGGGCGAGCGCGCGGTGGGTCAGGTCGTGCTCAATCGCCTGCGCCACCCCGCTTTCCCCAAGACGGTGTGCGGGGTCGTTTTCCAGGGGCAGGAACGCGCCACCGGCTGCCAGTTCACGTTCACATGCGACGGCGCCATGGCGCGCCAGCCCTCCACCGCCGCTTGGGAGCGCGCGCGCGGCCTCGCGAGCAAGATGCTGGGCGGCGACGTCTACAAGCCGGTCGGCCACAGCACCCATTATCATACCGACTGGGTGATGCCTTACTGGAGTTCGTCGCTCGACAAGGTGGCCGCGGTCGACACGCATCTCTTCTTCCGCTGGAAGGGCTGGTGGGGCACGCCCGGCGCCTTTGCGCGCGGCGTCCCGATCAATGCGGAGCCGGCCATCGCCAAGCTCGCGCTGATCTCGCCCGCGCACAAGGATGGCGAACTGGACCTGCTGCTCGCCAATGGGCTCACTGGCCTTCCCGGCCTGATCGACGACAGCAAGCTGCCCATGATCGCTATCGGCCCCGAACTGATCGGCAAGCGCTTCGGCCCCGGCAAGCTGACGGCGATCGAGCCCGGCGGTAACGGCTTCATCATGACGCTGGACAAAGGCGGCGATCCCTCCCGTTATGCGGATGCCGCTGCGCGGATTTGCGCCGGGCGCGCGCAGTGCCGCCTGCTCGCCTGGACCAATACCGGCGCGGCGCCCAAGGCCTTCCCGGTGGCGGACGCCAATCTTGCGACGATGTCCTTCTCCTATCTGCGGGTGAAGGAAAGCCGGCTGGAACGCATGCTCTACAATTGCGAGGAATTCCCCGGCGCGCCGCGCGTGCAGTGCATGGCCAAGCGCATTCCGGTGGCAGCGACGCCCAAGCTCGCCGCCGACGAGCAGGCCGACAAGATCCGCACGCGCCTGCCCGAAGGCCCGAAGCCCGTGGCCGACTCGAAGCGCGAACTTCTGGCGCCTGCGCCCGGCCGGCTCGAGATCATCAAGCTGAAGAAGCCGGCGGGAGCTGCCGTCGCTGGCTCCGCCGGAGCGGCCCCCGGCGCCCCTTAACGTTTAGCTGGTTAGATCGAAGCACACCGTGCTCCTGCTTTCGCAGGAGCACGGAAAAGACGCGTGGCTCAGGCCGCCGTCAGGAACGCCTCGGGCGGCAGCGCCATCAGGGCCTCGGAACCACCTTCGATCTTGCGACGCAGCGCGCCCGCATCGGGCATGATCCGCTCGGCGAAGAAGCGCGCGGTCACCAGCTTGGCCTGGAGATAGGCCGGATTGCCGGTGCCCGCACTCAGTTGCGCCTGCGCTGCCCGCGCCATGCGCAGCCACATCATGCCGACCGAGACGATGCCCATGATGTGCATATAGGCATAAGCAGCCGCACCGGCATTGTTGGGATTGGCCATGGCGTTCTGCATCAGCCACATCGTCGCGGCCTGGAGCTGTTGGTTCGCCTTCTCCAGCGCCTCGGCAATGGCGGCGGTGGCAGGATCGGCCTTGCCCAGCGCCACGTCCTCGCCGATCATCTTGAAGAAGGCCTGGATGGCGCGGCCGCCATTGGCCGGCAGCTTGCGACCGACCAGGTCCATCGCCTGCACGCCATTGGCGCCCTCGTAGATCATGGCGATGCGCGCATCGCGCACCGTCTGCTCCACGCCGGTCTCCCAGATATAGCCGTGGCCGCCGAATACCTGCTGCGCCAGCACCGTCACATCGAACCCGCGATCCGTGCCATAGCCCTTGATGACAGGGGTGAGCAGCGAGATGAGATCGTCGGCGGCCTGCCGCTCCTCCTCGGTCGGCGCGAGCTTGACGAGATCGACCTGCAGCGCGCCCCAGATGGTCAGCGCGCGCAACCCTTCGGTGATGGCCTTGCCTTCCATCAGCATGCGGCGCACGTCCGGATGAACGAACAGCGTGTCGGCGGGTGCGTCGGGCTCGGCCGGGCCGGTCAGGGCACGACCCTGGCGGCGCTCCATCGCGTAATGGACGGCCTGCTGATAGGCGAGTTCCGCCTGCGCGAGGCCCTGCAGGCCGACGCCGAGGCGGGCATGGTTCATCATGACGAACATGGCGGCGAGGCCCTTATGCTCCTCGCCGACCATCCAGCCGATCGCGTCGTCATAGTTCATGACGCAGGTCGCGTTGCCGTGAATGCCCATCTTGTGTTCGATCGAGCCGCAGGAGACGGCGTTGTGCTCGCCGATCGAGCCATCGTCGCCCACGAAATATTTGGGCACGATGAACAGGGAGATGCCGCGCGATCCTGCCGGCGCGCCGGGCGTTTTGGCCAGCACGAGATGGATGATGTTCTCGGACATCGAATGCTCGCCGCCCGAAATGAAGATCTTGGTGCCGCTGATCTTGTAGCTGCCATCGGCCTGCGGCTGGGCGCGGGTCTTGATGAGGCCGAGGTCCGTGCCGCTGTGCGGCTCGGTCAGGTTCATCGTGCCGGTCCACTCCCCCGAGACCATCTTGGGCACATATTTCTGCTTCATCTCCTCGCTGCCCTTGGCGAGGATGGCCGAGACGGCCGCGCCGGTCAGGCCGTGATACATGTTGAAGGCGTGATTGGCGGAGGTGAAATATTCCTCGACCGCGATCGACAGCACCATCGGCAGACCCTGCCCGCCAAATTCCTCGGGCGCGTGCAGCGTGGTCCAGCCACCGGCGACATACTGGTCGAAGGCGTCCTTGAACCCCGGCGGCACCGTCACCGTGCCATCGTCATTGCGCTTGCAGCCGACCTGATCGCCGACGGGATTGAGGGGACTCAGGACTTCGCGGGCGAACTTGCCGCCCTCCTCCAGCACGGCCGCGACGATGTCGCTCGACGCGGCGGCAAAGCCCGGCAGATTCGCCATGCGATCGAGACCGACAATCTCGTTGAGGACGAACAATGTGTCGGCAACGGGCGCGGTATAGCTGGGCATGGCCTCTCCTTGGTGCTCGGCCAGAGCGACTGGCAAAGCTCACTGGGTGAAAAACTGGGGCTCCCGCTAGCGCAGGAGCCCAGGATCGGACAGGCCTTTCTTCACCGGCCCGGATTTCCGTTGACGCCGCCCCACGTCATGATGCGCAGGGCAGCAATTCCTTTTCGGCAATTAGGCGACCGCCTCGACCTGCTCGGCCCGGTTCGCCTCGACGAGCGCGATGAAGCTGGTCAGCTCCGCAATCGCCTCGTCGATGTCGCTGCGCTGGCGCTGCAACAGGTCGATCCGCTCGGCGCACTTGGCGATGGTGAACTCGCGCTGCGCCTTACGGCCGTCACCGGCGTCATACAGGTCGATCATGTCGCGAATGTCGGCGAGGCTGAAGCCCACGCGCTTGCCGCGCAGTATCCAGGCGAGCCGCGCGCGGTCGCGATGGCTGTAGATGCGTGAGAGGCCCTGACGGCGCGGCGCGATGAGCTGTTCGTCTTCATAGAAGCGCAGAGCCCGCGGCGTGACGCTGAATTCCTCGCACAGGTCGGAAATGCTGAACTCTTCCCGGCCGTCATGTTCGGGTTGGGGAATGCCAGCGATCATCTGAAGTTTGGTCATAAATGCCCTATAACCCCAGCTTACGTTTACGTCAACGGCATAGCGGAACCTGATCCCGGTCCTGCATCCGGCGGGCCGCTGCCACGTCGCGATCGATGCGCGGGAAGGCTACGCCGGCGAAGCTTCCGCGACTGGAGCAGACCGCCGCGCAGGCGACATCGAGCCCGCCGGGCATGACGATCTTGTCCCCCTCGTAGCGCGCGACGATCCGGCAATCGCCACCCCGCCCCTCGAAGCGCAGCAGCAGCTTGTCCCCCGCGCGCCGGGCCATGCCCGTCCCCCGACAGTATTCATCGCCGCCGATGCGCGTCTCCGCGCCGAAGCGATAACGCCCGCGCGCGCTGCCATCGGGCACGAGGCAGAAGCTGTCGCTGCCGCCGTCATAGCGACGGCCATAGCGGCCTGCCGGCTCGGTCTCGTCGCGATCGGGCAAGGCGCCGCTTTCGAGCGCGAGCGCGTCCAGCCCCTCGGCGGCCGGGCTTGCCGGCGCCTCATCAGACTCGGCCGTGCCCGGATCGTTGTTGCAGGCGGCGAGCATCGCCAGCGCCAGCACCGCTCCGGTTGCTCGCCATGGGCCGCGTCCGGTCACGCCGACCCGGCCTCGCCTTCCTCCACCGGCGCGAGGCCGTCCTTCGTCACGCGGCGATAGAAGCAACTACGCCGTCCTGTGTGGCAGGCAGGCCCCACCGGCCGTACCAGCAGCCAGATCGCGTCCTGATCGCAATCGATGCGGATGTCGGCGACATGCAGCTCGTTGCCGGACTCCTCACCCTTGCGCCACAGCTTGGCGCGGCTGCGCGACCAGAAATGCGCCACTCCGGTGTCGACCGTCGCCCGCAGCGCCTCGGCATTCATATGGGCGAGCATCAGCAGCTCGCCGGTCGCCACATTGCTGGCGACGGCGGTGATGAGCCCGTCGCGGTCATATTTGGGGTCGAGCGTCAGGCCCGTATCGCGGTTCTGGTCCATGTCAGGGGCTATAGGCGGGCTCTTGCGCCCTGTCAGCCCGCCTCAGCGCACCATCAGGCCGAGCTCGCCGAGCAGTTGTGCGGCTTGCTCGCGGGAAATCGTCGCGCCCCGAAAGCGCGACGCGTCGCTCAGCCGCACGCCGCCAAGATCGGCGCCGCGCAGGTCCGCCCCTTCAAAATGCGCTGCGTCGAGCAACGCTTCACGCAGGCTACAGTCCTCGAAGGAAGCCATGCGAAAATCGCATTTGCGCAGGTCCGCCTGCGAAAAGTCGACGCGCGCGAGCGCAGTCTTGCGGAAGGAACGGCCAACCAACCTTGCGCCGATGAGCAGGGTTTCCTCGAAATGGAGGTCGAGCGCCCGCGCTTCCGAGAGATCCGCCCCGGTCAGTTTGCAGCGGACGAACCGGGCGCCTTCGAGCGTGGCGCGCTTCAGCGAGGCATTGTTGAAATCGCTCGCGGTGAATGCCGCGTCAGTCAGGTCGCTCCCCAAGAAATTGGCGAAGGCGCCGCGGCAGGATTGCCAGACGGTGCCACCGAGCCGTGCGCCCGCGAGATCGGCGCGGCGCAGATTGCAGCGCTCGAACGTCCAGCCCGAGAGATCGAGGCGGGAAAGGTCGGCTTCCTCGAGATCGCAGTCAACGAGCGTGCGGGGACCGTTGCTCAGCGCTATGGCGGCCTCGCGGGACAGGCTCTGTTCGCGCACCGCCTTGTCGGCGAAGAGATCGTCCATATCCGGCCCAGACACTCGCTGATCGCGCCCAAGCCCGGCGCCGCGTTTCGCTTATGGGAGCATTTCGGTCGGCAGCCAATGCCTGCCGCCGGGTAACAGCGCCTTACCCCCGCCCGATCAGCTTCCGCGCCATGTCGTCGGCGACATCCGCTGCCGGGCGACCGCTGGTTTCGCTCTCGGCCCAGATGGTGCGCAGCCGCTCGGGGATCTGCTCCACCCGCGCCTCGACGGCCGAGCGGTCGCCGAGCTGAAAATATTCCGAGGCGACGTTGATGATTCCGCCGGCGTTGATGACATAATCCGGCGCATAGACGATGCCGCGCGCGCGGAGCCGCTGCGCATCGGCGGCGGTGGCGAGTTGATTGTTCGCGCCGCCTGCCACGATGGGCGCCGCCAGCCGGGGGATCGAGCGTTCGTCGAGGATCGCGCCGAGCGCATTGGGGCTGAACACGTCCGCAGCGACAGTCATGATCTCGTCGGCGCCGACCGCGCGTGCGCCTAGTTCCGCCGCGAGCGCTTGCGCGCGCGGGGCATTCACGTCCGCCAGGGTCAATGTCGCGCCGTCCGCAGCGAGCCGCCGCGCGGTGCCGCCGCCGACGCTGCCGACGCCTTGAATCGCCACGTGGACGCCGCGCAGGTCCGCCCTGCCCAGACCTTGCGACACCGCCGCCTTGATGCCCAGATAGACGCCATAGGCCGTGACCGGCCCCGGATCGCCCCCAGCGGCCCCGCTTGCTACCGGAAGGCCCGAGACGTGGCGGGTGCGCTCGGCGATGGTCGACATGTCCGCCTCGCTCATGCCGACATCCTCGGCGGTGACATAGCGGCCCTGCACCGCCTCGATCGCGTCGCCGAAGGCCAGAAGCTGCGCACGCGTCTTGGGGCTGCCATCGGAGAGGATCACGCCCTTGCCGCCGCCCACCGGCAGGCCGGCCATGGCGTTCTTGTAGCTCATCCCGCGCGAGAGGCGCAGCGCGTCGGTCAGCGCATCCTCATCCCGCGCATAATGCCAGTAGCGCACGCCGCCGCTGGAGGGACCGCGATGCGTCGAGTGGATCGCGATGATCGCGCGCAGACCGCTCGCCGCGTCGGTGAAATGGTGGACAGCCTCATGGCCGTCGAAATCCGGGTGGGACCACATCATCGCGTCAAAATCCTCGTCCTGCCTCGCAGCCCCGGACTGACAGGCAATCCGTGCCGAAATGCGCCGACAGTGCGAAGAAAATGGGGCGATCGACGGGATCCGAACCCGCGACCTCTGGTACCACAAACCAGCGCTCTAACCAACTGAGCTACGATCGCCATAGCGCCCAAGAGCGCTTCGAGACGCGGCCCATAAGCCGCGGACGGGGCAAGCGTCAAGGCCAACATCCCATCCCTGCCGTTGCGGGCGCGCGAATTTTGCGACGGGCGCCATTTCCGCTCGAAAAAGCAAAAGGCCGGGCGGAGCCCGACCTTCGTGAAACACATGACGTCGCAATACATGCGCTCCGGCTTTTGGAGCCGACGCCCCGGCAACGCCAGGGCGTCGTCGGGTCAATCTTAGTTGACCGAGTCCTTGAGGCCCTTGCCGGCCTTGAACTTGGGCTGGCTCGAAGCCTTGATCGCCATCGTCTCGCCCGTGCGCGGGTTGCGGCCGGTCGAGGCCTTGCGCTTGGAGACGGAGAACGTGCCGAAGCCGACGAGACGCACTTCATCGCCCTTCTTCAGGGACGCCGTGATCGCGTCGAAAACAGCCTCAACAGCCTTGCCGGCGTCAGCCTTGGTGAGGCCGCTCTGATCTGCGACCGAACTGATGAGATCCTGCTTGTTCATGCCTTTGGAACCCCCTTCTAAGATGTGGTTTGTGGGTGGGAATCGAGCGACGAAGGCGCGCATAAAGGCGTCAATCCGCCGATGAGTCAAAGAAATTTGCGCGGAGACTACTCGAAAACCGCCGTTTGCATCCAATTTTACGGTGAGTTTCCGTTAAGGATGAGTTTTTCCCCGAAAACGGGCCGCTCCGGCGAGGGTGCGGCCCGTTTTCGATGATGTTCAGTGGCGGACGGGAAGGTCGGCTTCCGAGACGAGTCCGCTGGGCGGCTGGGCCGCCAGATCGTCCGCTTCCGACCAGTCGATCGGGGTCAGCGGCGTGACGAGCGCGCGCGCCAGAACCTGGTCGACATGGGTGACCGGGATGATCTCCAGCCCTTCCTTGATGTTGGCCGGGATCTCCGCGAGGTCCTTCTCATTCTCCTGCGGGATCAGCACGGTCTTGATGCCGCCGCGCAGCGCAGCAAGCAGCTTTTCCTTAAGGCCGCCGATCGCCAGCACGCGGCCGCGAAGCGTCACCTCGCCGGTCATCGCCACGTCCTTGTGGATCGCGATGCCGGTCAGGGTGGAGACGATGGACGTCACCATGCCCACGCCCGCGCTCGGCCCATCCTTGGGCACCGCGCCTTCGGGGAGGTGGATGTGGATGTCCTTGCGGTTGAAGATGCTGGGCTTGATGCCATAGGCCGGCGCCCGCGCCTTCACATAGGAAAAGGCGGCCTGTACCGACTCGGTCATGACCTCGCCGAGCTTGCCGGTGGTCTTGATCGCCCCCTTGCCGGGCACGGTGACCGATTCGATGGTCAGCAGCTCGCCGCCCACCTCGGTCCAGGCGAGGCCGGTAACGGCGCCGATCTGGTTCTCCTCCTCGGAGATGCCGTGGCGGAACTTGCGCACCCCCGCGAACTCGCCGAGATTGTCCGGCGTCACGATGATGCTCTGCGCCTTGCCCTCGAGGATCTTGCGCAGCGCCTTGCGGGCGAGACGCGCAATCTCGCGCTCCAGCGTGCGGACGCCCGCCTCGCGGGTGTAATAACGGATGAGGTCGCGCAGCGCGTCTTCCTGGATGGCGAACTCGCCCTCCTTCAGACCATGCGCCTCGATCTGCTTGTCGATCAGGTGCAGTTTGGCGATCTCGACCTTCTCATCCTCGGTGTAGCCTTCCAGCCGGATGATTTCCATGCGGTCGAGCAGCGCCTGCGGCAGGTTCAGGCTGTTCGCGGTGGTCACGAACATCACGTCCGACAGATCGAGGTCGATCTCCAGATAGTGATCCTGGAACTTGTTGTTCTGCTCCGGATCGAGCACCTCGAGCAGGGCCGAGGCGGGATCGCCGCGGAAATCCTGGCCGAGCTTGTCGATCTCGTCGAGCAGCACGAGCGGGTTCATCGTGCCGGCCTTCTTGAGGTTGGCCGCGATCTTGCCCGGCATCGAGCCGATATAGGTACGACGGTGGCCACGGATCTCGGCCTCGTCACGCACGCCGCCCAGCGACTGGCGGACGAATTCGCGGCCCGTCGCCTTCGCGATCGAGCGGCCCAGCGAGGTCTTGCCGACACCCGGAGGGCCGACAAGGCAGAGGATCGGACCCTTGAGCTTGTCCGAGCGCGCCTGCACCGCGAGATATTCGACGATGCGATCCTTGACCTTGTCGAGCGCGAAGTGATCCGCGTCGAGCACGTCCTGCGCCTTCACCAGATCCTTCTTGAGCTTGCTCTTCTTGCCCCAGGGCAGACCAAGCAGCGCATCGAGATAATTGCGCACGACGGTGGCTTCCGCCGACATGGGCTGCATGCCGCGCAGCTTCTTGAGCTCGCCGTCCGCCTTGGCACGCGCTTCCTTGCTGAGCTTGAGCTTCTTGATCTTGTCGGTCAGCTCGGAAAGCTCGTCGCCCTCCTCGCCTTCGCTGCCGCCCAGTTCGCGCTGGATCGCCTTCAGTTGCTCGTTCAGATAATATTCGCGCTGGGTCTTCTCCATCTGGCGCTTCACGCGCCCGCGGATCTTCTTCTCGACCTGCAGCACGCCCAGCTCGCCTTCCATGAAGGCGAAAACCATCTCCAGCCGCTTGAGCGGATCGTTCTCGACCAGCAGCGCCTGCTTGTCGGAGACCTTCACCGCCAGGTTCGCGGCCACGAAGTCGGACAGGCGCCCGGCCTCGGTGATCTCGCGCAGCTGCACCGCCGTCTCGGTCGGCAGCTTCTTGTTGAGCTTGGCGTAATTCTCGAACTGGTCGGCGACCGAGCGCATCATCGCCTCGATCTCGGTGCCCGCCGCTTCCGCATCGTCCTGCGGACGCACGGTGGCGACCATGTGATCCTCGTCATTGGTGAGCGCGATCAGCTCGCCGCGCTGCTTGCCTTCGACGAGCACGCGCACGTTGCCGTCCGGCAGCTTCAGCATCTGCACGATGCTGGCCACCACGCCCATGTCATAGAGCGAATCGCGGTCCGGATCGTCCTCGCTCGGGTCGAGCTGCGCGACCAGGAAGATGTCCTTATCGCCCGCCATCGCCTTTTCGAGCGCGGTCACGCTCTTGTCCCGGCCGACGAACAGCGGGACGATCATCTGCGGAAAGACAACAATGTCCCGCAGCGGCAAAAGGGGCAGTTCAAGATCCATGATCACTCCACATTCCCAGCGTCACCCGGATCGGCATGCGCTGACTTGTCCGACATATCGGGCGCGGACCGGCCCATTTCAATGTTGCAGCGCGGTGTGAATACCGCCCCGTGCAATGCGGCATAGAAGGAAGGGTAAACCGATCCGTAAATGCCGACTTGCTCAGAAAGGCAATTTGAAGCCCGGTGGCAGCGGAATGCCGCTCGCCATCTTGCTCATCTGAGCGCCGGCAACCTCGTCTGCCTTCACGCGAGCGTCGTTGAACGCCGCGACGATCAGATCCTCCAGCATGCCCTTGTCGGCCGGCACGATGAGGCTGTCGTCGATCGCCAGGCCGATAATCCGCCCCTTGGCGCTGGCGCGCACCTTGACGAGCCCGCCGCCGGCGACACCCTCGACCTCGACATTGTCGAGCTCGGCCTGGGCCTTCTGCATCTCTTCCTGAACGCGGCTGGCCATGCCGAGTATGTCGTTCAAATCCTTCATCTGCGTTCACTCCAAATCTGGTCCTGGTCGGGATCGACAAGCTGCGCTCCCGGAAAAGCTTCCAATGCGGCCGCCACGATCGGGGTCGCCCGCATCGCATCGTCACGAGCCTGTTTCGCCGCCTGCCGCTGCTCGTGAAGGCTGGGCTCGGCCGGTCCTTCGGACAGTTCGATCTCCCAGCGCTGTCCCGTCACCGTCTCGACGGCCTTGATCAAGTCCCGCAGATCGATCGGGCGGGACGGCTTGAGCGCGAGCGCTGGAGGCGCATAGCGCACGAGCCGGAAATCATTCTCCAGATCATAAGCCAGCGTAGCATATTTGGTCCGGACACGCTCGACCAGTGCGGGAAAGTCCGCAGGGAATCCGGTGTCGGGTTCCTCGGCGACGGGCGCGGCCGGCTCCGCCATCGCCAACGGCGCCTCGGTTGCCGGCGCCTGTGCCTCGCTCGCGCCAGCCCCCTGCCCCGCCGCGCCATCGCGGATCATCCGCGCCAGCTCCAGCGGATCGGGCATCGACGCCGCGTGGACGAGGCGCAGCAGCGCCATTTCGCAGGCGGCATGCGGCCGCGCCGCCGCGACGACTTCGGCATGGCCCTTGAGCAGCAATTGCCAGAGGCGATGCAGCACCGGGAAGCTCAACTCCCCCGCCCAGGCCTCGATCGCCGCACGCTCGGCCTCGGCATGACGGTCGAGCCCCGCGCCGCGCCCGGCCTTGGCCGTGGTGATCGCGTGGATCAGCTCCAGCAACGCGTTGACCGTCGCGACCGGCTCGACGCCGAGCGATTCCTGCTCGCCGAGCGTCGTCAGGAGCGCGGCCGCGTCGCCATCCAGAATATGGTCGAGCACCCGCCGCGTCGCGCCCCGGTCCGAGAGACCGAGCATTTCACGGACCTGATCGGCCCTGACGGAGGGGCGCCCCTCATCGGTCGCGGCATGGGCAATGGCCTGGTCGAGGATCGACTGCCCGTCGCGCGCTGACCCTTCCGCCGCCGTGGCGATCAGGCGCAGCGCGTCCTCCTCGACGTCGACGCCTTCCTTCTCGCAGATCATGCGGAAATTACCGACCAGCAGTTCCACCGGAATGCGCCGCAGATCGAAGCGCTGACAACGCGACAGCACGGTGATCGGCACCTTGTTCACTTCGGTCGTCGCGAAGAGGAACTTCACATGTTCAGGCGGCTCCTCAAGAGTCTTCAGCAATGCATTGAATGCATTGCGCGAGAGCATGTGAACTTCGTCGATGATGTAGATCTTGAACCGCGCCGAAACCGTCGAATAGCGCACCGCCTCGATGATCTCGCGCACATCGTCGACGCCGGTGTGGCTCGCCGCGTCCATCTCGACCACGTCGATATGCCGCCCCTCGGCGATCGCCTTGCACGGCTCGCACACGCCGCACGGATTGATGGTCGGCCCGCCCTGCCCGTCCGGCCCGACGCAGTTCAGCGCCTTGGCGATGAGGCGCGCCGTCGACGTCTTGCCGACCCCGCGCACGCCGGTCATCAGGAAAGCGTGCGGCAGGCGATCGCGCTTGATCGCGTTGCCCAGCGTGCGCACCATCGCCTCCTGGCCGATCAACTCGGCGAAGGTCTGCGGGCGATAGGCGCGCGCCAGCACGCGATAGCCGCTCTGCGCGGCAGGCGCGGCCTTGGGCGCAGGCGGTTCGCCGAGATCGAAGCCCGGCCCGTCGTCGTCGGGGGAATCAGTCATTGAATGCAGATGTAGCGAGTGATGGGCTGCTTGTTTAGTCCGCGCTCCATGCAAATCCGTTCGCCCTGGGCGGGACGGACGACGTCGTGGTGAGCATGTCACGCCGCATCTGCTGCCCGCCGTGACCGCCACATCAGCGGAAGCGCGATCCCCAGCAGGATCAGCACCATGCCGATGACATGGTGCCCGTCGAACGGCTCACCGAGGATCAGCGAGGCAAGCAGCGCACCGAACAGGGGCTGGAGCGTCGTCACTTGCCCGGCGTCGGCCGCGCCGATGCTGTCGACCGCGGTGTTGAAGAGGAAATAGGCGACGATCGAGGGCAGCAGCGCGACATAGGCGATGCCTGCGAACACCGGCAGGGAGAAATGCACTGCCCGCGTCTGCAACTCGAATGCGCAGAACGGCGCCATGACCACAGCGCCGATGACGATGGTGAGCGCGAGGAATGCCATGCCGTTGATCGGCGGACGGATGCGCAGCAGCACCGTGTAGAGCGACCACATCACCACCGCGCACAGCACCAGCAGGTCGCCCCGGTTGAACGCCATGGCCGCCATCGCGCGCGGATCGCCCTGAAAGATGATGATGAGCACGCCTGCCGCCGCGACGAAACAGCCCAGCACCTGCGCTGCGCGCGGCCGGGAACGGAACAGCAGGAAGTCGAGCAGCAGCACCAGCGCGGGGATCGCCGCCTGGACCAGCAGACTGTTGGCCGCCGTCGTATATTGCAGGCCCGAATACATCAGCGCGTTGAACGAGCCGACGCCGACTAGGCCGAGCAGCAGGATCGCGGGCCACCCTCGCCGGATTTTCTCCCGGTCCGCCACGATGCGCCGCCACGCGATCGGCACCACGACCAGCGCCGCGCAGGCCCAGCGCAGGAACGCCAGCGTGAAAGGTGGCACCTCGAGCCGGATCGCCCGCGCGACGATGCTGTTGCCGGACCACAAAAGCATGACCAGCACGAGCATGAGATAGACGGTGCGGCGCGAGGCGATCTGCAAGGCACTGACCTTTCGGGATTTCCGTTGAGGGCCTATGGCAATGCGGCGTGGGGATCACAAGGGAACGGTCCCATTTCCCCGTTGACGTGCCCGCATCCGCTTCCCTCGCAATGCGCGTGCGTTTCGTCCCGAAATGCAGCAATTTTCGAACGAAAATTGCGTACCCACGCACTCTTCGTTCGACGGCTTGCAATTGCCGAAAAACAGGCTTTTAACCGCCTCAAACACAGATAATTCGGGGCGTAACTCTCCATGACAACCACTGAAGCGACGCCGTCGCTTACCATTGCCGATCATGCCGATCGCGCCTTTCTGGGGCACCCCAAGGGCCTTGGCTATCTGGCCTTCACCGAAGCGTGGGAGCGCTTCTCCTATTACGGCATGCAGACGCTGCTGGTCCTCTACATGGTCAAGTATCTGCTGCTGCCCGGCCATGTCGAAGGGATCGCCGCCTTCGAGGCGTTCCGCAGCTTGCCGATGTATTCGGGCCTCGATGGCCAGCCGCTCGCGTCAGCCATTTTCGGCACCTATGCCGCCAGCGTCTATCTGACGCCGATCTTCGGCGGCTTTCTCGCGGATCGGCTGCTGGGCAAGCGCCGCACCGTGCTGCTCGGCGCGGTCACCATGGCCATCGGCCATTTCCTCATGGCGTTCGAGGCGAGCTTCCTGTTCGCCCTGCTCTGCATGGTGCTGGGCTGCGGCATGTTCAAAGGCAATATCGCGAGCCAGGTCGGCGCGCTCTACAAGCCGGACGATCTGCGCCGCGCGGACGCCTTCCAAATCTTCTATCTCGGCGTCAACGCGGGCGTCATCATCTCGCCGCTGATCGTCGGCGCGCTGGGCGAGAAGGTCGGCTGGCATTACGGCTTCGGCGCGGCGGGCGTTGGCATGCTCATCGGCCTCGGCATCTATCTGGCGGGCCAGAAATATCTCCCGGCAGATCATTTCGCGCCGCAGGGCAAGAGCGCGGCCCCGGCCGCGCGTCCCGCCATGACCCGCGCGGACTGGTCGGCGCTCGCCGCCGTGCTGCTGCTGATCCCGGTGATGGCCGTCGCGATCGTGCCCAACAACCAGATCTTCAACGCCTATCTCATCTGGGGCGACGCGCAGTTCGACCTCAATTTCTTCGGCACCCGCCTGCCCACCTCCTTCCTCGTCACGCTGGACGCGATCGTGTCGGTGAGCTTCCTCGCCATCGTCGCCCTGTTCTGGCGCTGGTACGGCAAGACCCGCCAGGAACCCGATGAGCTGACCAAGATGATCATCGGTTCGGTGTTCTCGATCGGCGGCATGCTTTGCCTGTTCATGGCGGCCTCGACGGACGCGGGCGACGGCAAGATCGGCCTGTTCTGGCCGGTCATGTTCCATATCGTGAACTCGATCGCGTTCGCGCACCTGCTGCCGGTGAGCCTCGCGCTGTTCGCACGGCTCGCGCCGCCCCAGATCAACGCGACGGTGATCGGCCTCTATTACCTCGCCTTCTTCGGCGGCAATGCGCTCGTCGGCAAAGTGGGCGGCTATTTCGAGACGATGCCGACGCCGGCCTTCTGGCTGATGCACGCGGGGTTCGCGGCGACCGCAGGCGGCGTCTTCCTGCTGTTCAAGCTCTTCCTCTCGGCCAGGCTCATGCATGCGCCTTTGCCGGTGGAAGCGTGATGTCGGGGGGATAGGTGGAAGCCGGAACGACCCGCAGCAAATTCGTTGTGGCTGCTTCCGTCAGGACCTGACCAAGTTGGCGAGAACCGCGTCCGCCCGACTTCCGAGCGGGCATATGGCGGTCTCGGGATGAAATTGCAAGGCGAACGCACACGAGTGGAAGGAGACCAGATGTGAGCGATACTGACGGACACCCGGCCCCTGGTCGAATCACCGGCCTTGGCGGCATCTTCTTCAAGTCACGGGACACGTCCGCCCTCGCCGGCTGGTATCGCGATGTGCTCGGCATCGGCATGGAAGGCTGGGACGGCGCGATGTTCCCGGCCGGCCTGCCCTGCCAGGCGCCTTACCAGATCTGGAGCCCTTTCGCCGAGACGACCGACTATTTCGCGCCGTCGCAGGCCAGCTTCATGATCAACTTCGCAGTCGACGATCTCGATGCCTTCCTCGCGCACCTCGCCGAGAAAGGCGTGGAGCCGGTCGGCCGCAGCGAGGACGATCACGGCAAGTTCGCCTGGGTCATGGACCCGGACGGCAACAAGATCGAACTCTGGCAGCCGCCGACGGGCTGAACCCTATCGCTTGCCCGCGTCGAACTGGAGCATCGACCGGGCCGGTGCCGGATAGCCTGCCTCGCTGAAGCTGTCGGCGATCAGCTTGTTGGTCGCGAAATAGACCGGCCAATAGTTGTCGTTGTGCGTGAAGGGCCGCACGGCGAGCTTGGTGCCGAACTCGTTGAACTCGAGGATATCGACCTCCGGCGCGGGATCGCTCGCGACGCCGGGAATGGCAGCCAGCCCTGCCCGCAACCGCGCCATCGCCGCGTTCGGATCGACCCCGCCCGCGATCTGCGCGGTGAGTTCGACGCGGCGATAGGGATTGGTCGTGAAGTTCTGGATGATTTCCGACGAGATCTTGCCGTTACCGATGATCGTCTGGATCCGGTCCGGCGTGCTCAGCGTCGTCGTGAACAGGCCGATCTCCTCGACCGTGCCGGTGACGCCCGCCACCGTCACGAAATCACCCACCTTGTATGGCCGGAAGATGATGATGAAGGCGCCCGCAGCGAAATTGGAGAGCAGGCCCGACCAGGCCGCGCCGATCGCCAGGCCCGCGCCGGCAAGCAAGGCGGCGAAGCTCGTCGTCTCGATGCCGAAATAGCCCAGGATGCCGACCACCAGCACGATGTTGAGCAACACCGCGATGATCGAGGTCAGATAGCGCTGGAGCGTCGCATCGACATGGCGGCGGGTAAGCGCCGCGTTGACCAGCCGGATAACAAAGCCGATCAGCCAGCGCCCGACGACGAAGGCGATGATCGCGCCGATGATGGTGATGCCGATCGCGGCGAGTTGCGAACTCAGATTGGTCGCAAGAACGGTGAGATCCATGGCTCAGGCCCCTCCCACAGGTGCTGCAACAAAGATCGCTCGCAACCGGCGCAAAGGCAAGGCGATTGTTCAGCAGCGCACACTGCCTGGCGCGCAGGCAGGGCGCGGCGGCGCGCATCAGGCGCCCTGCATGTTCCGGCTCTCGGGCGGGATATGCACGGTCAGCGTGTCGAGATCGGCCGTCAGCATGATCTGGCAGGCGAGCCGGCTGGTGCGCGTGGTGGAAGCGGCGAGGTCGAGCATGTCCTCCTCCTCCTCGCTGGCGCGGCGCAGCCGGGGGAAGTCCGCGGGATCGACGATGACATGACAGGTCGAGCAGGCCATCTGCCCCTCGCATGTCCCTTCGAGCGGCTGGCCGGCCGCCTGCGCCACGTCGAGCAGATTGTCGCCCGGCGCGGCGTCGACCTGCTGCACTCGCTCGCCGTCGGCGCTGACGAAACGCACCAGTGTCATGCAGCAGCCTTCTGCATCGCCGCGGCCTCGTTGATCTGGGCGGCTGCCTGCTCCAGTTCCTCGACGGTCGTGTAGCGACCGAAGCCGAGCCGCAAGGAACTGCGCGCCTCGCTGTCGGTGAGGCCGAGCGCCTTCAGCACATGGCTGGGCTTGCCCGACCCGCTCGCGCAGGCCGAACCCAGCGAGAAGGCGACGGTGCGGACGTCCGAGAGAAGGCGGCTCGCGTCGATGCCGGCGCGGCGGATATTGAGATTGCCGTGATAGCGCTCGGATGCGGAACCATTGAGTTGCCAGTCGGCGAAGAGATCGAGCGCATGCACCCAGAGCGCCTGCGCATGGGCCATGTCCTCGGCCCGCCGCGCGGCCGCGAGCTGCGCGGCCACACCGAAGCCGGCGCACAGCATCGGCGAGAGCGTGCCCGGACGCAGGCCCTGCTCCTGCCCGCTGCCGTGCATCAGCGGCGGCAGGTCCAGCCGGTCGCGCAGCCACAGCGCGCCGACGCCCTTGGGACCGTGCATCTTGTGCGCCGTAATCGCGACCATGTCCGCGTCCGGCGTCGCCAGCTTGCCGAAACCCTGCACCGCGTCGCACACCACGGTAACACCGCTCGCCCGCGCAATGGCGGTGAGCGCGTCGATCGGCTGGGTGACGCCGATCTCGTTGTTGACCTGCATCACCGCGAGCAGCGCCGCGCGCTCGTCGATCGCCGCCTCGGCGATGTCGAGATCGACCAGCCCATCGCGCCCGACCGGCAAGATCACCGGCTCAAAGCCCTCGTGGCGGAGCGACAGCACCGTATCGAGCACGGCGGCATGCTCGGTCGCCAGCGTAATGACGCGACGCCGCCCGGGCGCTGCCATGCGCGCTCCGCCGACGATGGCGAGGTTCAGCGCCTCGGTCGCGCCGCTGGTGAAGATGACGCGGCCGTCCTGCTTGCCCATCGCATCCATGATGCGCCCGCGCGCCACCTCGACATCGGCCGCGGCAGTGCGGCCCATGCGGTGGGCGCTGTTCGGATTGCCATAATGCTCCATCGCCGCAATCATGGTTGCGGCGACTTCCGGCGCGAGCACCGTCGTGGCCTGATAGTCCAGATAGATCATGTTTTAAGCGTTTCCCGTCGAAATGGCCTGCCACTGCGCGAGAAAGGCGTCAATCTCCGCGGCCTGCGTGTCATGCCCCATAGTGACACGGATGACCTGACTCGCGGCTGACTCATCCCAGCCCATGGCCGAGAGCACATGGCTGGTGCGCAGGCTGCCGGACGAACAGGCGCTCCCTGCGGAAACGGCGATGCCTGCCATGTCGAAGCGGATGAGCTGCGCCTGCGCCGAAATGCCCGGCATGCGATAGCTGGCAATGGTGGCAAGGCGTGGCGCCCGTTCGGCCACGATCTCGCCGCCCGCGGCCTTGATCTCGCCGTCCAGCCGCGCGCGCCACCGGGCGACTCCTCCCAGCCAATCACGCGGCGCTTCCAGCGCAGCGGCGAAGCCCAGCGCCAGCGGCATCGCCTCTGTGCCGGCGCGATAGCCCTGCTCCTGCCCGCCCGGCGCATCGAGCAACGCCAGATCGCGCACCAGCAGCGCGCCGATGCCGATCGGGCCGCCCAGCTTGTGAGCGCTGAGCGCGATCAGATCAGCCCCGCGCGGCAAGGCGCGCTTGCCGGCGCCCTGGCTGCAATCGGCGAACAGCAGCGCGCCAGCCGCATGCAACCGCTCCGCCAGATCATCGAGCGGCTGCATCACGCCGGTTTCGCTGTTCACCTGCTGGATCGCGACCAGATCGGCCGCGCCGATCCCCTCGGACAGCAGGACCCGCCCGTCCGCGTCGACCGGGAGGCGCCGATCCTGCGGCACATGGCGCAGCACCGCATCATGCTCGCTCGCCCCAGCCAGCACGCGCCGCGCCTTCCCGCCGGCCAACGCCAGCCCGATCGCCTCGGTCGCGCCCGATGTCAGGATGACGTGCCCATCCCACTCCAGCGCCGCCGCGATCCGCCGCCGCGCATCCTCCAGCAGCGCCCGCGCCTGCCGTCCCGCCGCATGCGGCGAGGACGGATTGGCCCAGGCCGCAAAGCCTTCCAGCATCGCCGCGCACGCCCCGGGCAGCAGCGGGGTTGTCGCGGCATGATCGAGATAGATGCGCGTGGTCATACCCTGCCTGGCTCGCCGCCCTTCGAGGCAGCGGTGAAAAACATGCTACGTCACCCCGGACTTGATCCGGGGTCCAGCTTTCTTTTTCTTCGGTCGAAGATCGCGCTTCTGCAAGAGAGCGGCCCCCCGGATCAAGTCTGGGGTGACGTGGAATGAATCCCGCCCCGGACAGGAACACCCTGCTCGTCCAAGAACGTTGCGAAAATGGACCCCTCACCTATATAAGCGCCCATTCCGCGTGCGTCGGCTTCCGCTGGCGGCAGGCTCCCTCCAGCTCTCAGGTGTTATGCCCGACGTCATTTTCCCCGGTCCGGAAGGCCGACTCGAAGGCCGTTTCAGCCCGCCGCCCCGTCCGCGCGCGCCCGTCGCCCTGATCCTGCATCCGCATCCGCAAGGCGGCGGCACGATGAACGACCGGATCACGCAGGCGCTCTACAAGACGTTCGTGAAGCGCGGCTTCGCGACGCTGCGGTTCAATTTCCGCGGCGTGGGGCGTAGCCAGGGCGTGTTCGACAACGGCATCGGCGAGCTCAGCGACGCGGCCTCCGCGCTCGACTGGGTGCAGAGCTTCCATCCCGAGGCGCAGACCACCTGGATCGCCGGCTTCTCCTTCGGCGCCTGGATCTCGATGCAGCTGCTGATGCGCCGCCCGGAAGTGCGCGGCTTCATCTCGGTCGCGCCGCCCGCGAACATGTATGATTTCTCGTTCCTCGCCCCCTGCCCGGCCTCCGGCATCATCGTGCAGGGCGTGAACGACGAGGTGGTTTCCGCCCAGTCGGTGCAGAAGCTTGTCGACAAGCTGCGCACCCAGAAGGGCATCACCATCCATCATGACGAGATCCGCAACGCCAATCACTTCTTCGAGCATGAGCTCGACCAGCTGATGATGAGCGTCGACAATTATCTCGACATGCGCCTCGCGCCGGACTCTCCGATCCGCTGATGCTGCTCCTGGCCGGCTCGATCCGCCTGCCCGTGGACAAGCTGGCAGAAGCCCGCCCGGTCATGCAGCGCATGATCGAGGCGAGCCGCGCCGAGCCGGGCTGCATCGCATACAGCTTCGCCGAAGACCTGCTGGAACCGGGCCTGATCCGCATCTTCGAGGTTTTTCGCGACCACGAGGCGCAGCAGGCCCATTCGCAAAGCCAGCATATGAAGGACTGGCGCGCCGCCTGGCCCGCGCTGGGCATCGGCGAGCGCCAGATCACGCATTACGAAGTCTCGAGCGCGCGGGAGAGCTGAGGGTGCCCTCGGCAAAACGCCTCAGGCCGATTCCTCGGTCGGCTGGCGCGACTTTACCGCCACCATCACCCCCGACGCACCGATGATCGCCATGCCGAGCAGGCTCAGCCCGTCGGGCAAGTGATCGAACACCAGCCAGCCAAGCAGCGCCACCCAGAGCAGCTGCAGATAGCTCATCGGCGAGAGGATCGAGGCCGGCGCATCGCGGAACGCGGCGGTGAAGACGAAATGACCGACCCCGCCCATCACGCCCAGCATCGCCAGCAGCGCGCCCTGAAACGGGGTGGGCAGCGTGTCGAACCAGAACCAGGGCAGCACCACGCCAAAGATGATCGACCCCGCAAGCGCCGTGTAGAACAGCATCGCGATGGTCCGCTCGGTTGCCGCCAGCAAACGCGAGAGCAGGTTGTAGGCCGTCACGACCGCGCAACAACCCAGCGCACACAGCACGCCGATAGGATCGAGCCCGCTTCCGGGACGAACGATCAACAACACGCCCGCAAAGCCCATCAGTGCCCCGGTCCAGCCCAGCCAGCCCACCCGTTCGCCGAGCAGTGGCCCCGCGCCGATCACCACGAGGATCGGCGCTAGGAACACGATGGCGGAGGTTTCGGCGACCGGCATGCGCTGGAAGGCGATGAGCACGAAGGCCGTCGACGCCGCCAGGCACGCGCCCCTGATCCACACCAGGCCCGTGCGTTGCGTCGTCACCATCTCCCGGCCCCGCCGCGGCGCAAGGACAGCGACCATGAGCACGAGATTGCCGATATACCGGCAGGCTGCGACCAGCGGCACGTCGAAGCTCGCCGTCAGATATTTGTTGGTCACGTCCATGCACGCGAACAGCATCAGCCCGAGATTGAACAGGAGCAGGCCGCGATAGGGATGGGTCGAGTTCATGGGCGAGGCGCCAGAGGCATACCCGGCGGGTAACGGGGCGCGAAGCCACGGTAAAGAAACATTCTTAGCGGCAGGATAAGACAATCTTCACGTGTTGGTCACCATAGTTGCGCGAGTTCAAACGAGGGTAACTCATGGAAAACCTCCCGCTTTCGCGTTCCGCATCGGATCTCGTCCCGGCGACCACCGCGCTCTTTGCCGACGTTGCCTTCAACGAAGGCCTGCTGCGGCGGATCTCGGACCTGCTCGGCACGCGGGATCCGGAACTGGCGGAAGCGCGCGAGGAAGTCACCTTCGAGTTCGCCCTCAGCCTCATCGGCGCCTTCACCCGCGACAATCAGTCGCCCCGAGCCTATCAGGTCCTGCGCCTGCTCGATCCCGTCGTTGCCGAGATGGTGCTGGAGCTGGTGCGCGAGGTCGATTTCGTCACCGGGGCGCTCATGCCGGAGCAACGCATGCGCGCGGTCGTGCTGACCGCCGCCGGTCTCATGTCGGTGGTCGGCCTACATGACGAGGCAATCGAGATCGTCTGCGATCTCCTTGTCGAAGCCAATTACGACCTCGACTATGCCCACGCCCTGTTCGTCGCCAAGCGCAAGAAGCGCGGCCTGTCGGACGATCTCAGCGGCCAGTTCTGCCCGGTTCCGTTCGAGCGCTTCGACGTCTGGCCGGAAGGCGACGTATCGCTCTGCTGCGGCAACTTCCTGCGCCGCCGCACCGGCAACATTCACACCGACGAAACAGACACGCTCTGGAACGGCCAGATCGCGCAGGAAATCCGCGAAACCATCCACGACGGAACTTACCGCTATTGCGACAAGGTACGCTGCCGCAAGTTCGAGATCGGCCTCGTCGATCTCGCCAAGTCGGACGAGCAGATCCTGGAGGAAGCGCGCCCCTATGAGGCAGCGGCCAACGAGGGCAGCTCTATGGATCAGGAAATGCTGGACTTCGCCCGCGCCGAGGTCACCATCGTCCCGACCGGCCCGCGCATGGTCAATCTTGCGTTCGACCGGACCTGCAACCTCACCTGCCCGTCATGCCGCAACGAGATGATCTCGGCCAAGCCCGACGAGCGCGACCGGCTGATCCGTCTCGCTGACGAGAAGATCATGCCGCTGCTCAAGGACACCCGCCTGCTGGTGGTCACCGGCTCGGGCGATCCGTTCGCGTCCAAGACCTTCCGCCACATCATGCACAATCTCGACCCGTATCAGCAGCCCGAACTCGAGCTGAAGATCATGACCAATGCCGTGCTGTTCACGCCTGCGGAATGGGAGAAGATCGCGCACCTCCACGGCCGCATCCGCTCGGTGACAGTCTCGATCGACGCGGCCCGGCCCGATACCTATGCAGTCGTGCGGCGCGGCGGCAACTGGGAGAAGCTGCAGGCCAATCTGCATTTCCTCGGGGGCCTGCGCAGCGAAGGCGCCTTCCACGAGTTCCGCCTCGCCTTCTGCGTTCAGGACAATAATTGGCGCGAAATCCCCGAATTCATCGACATGGGCCGTGCTGTTGGTGCCAGCGTCGTCCACTTCGCCCCGATCGAGAACTGGGGCACCTTCTCGCACGAAGGCTACGCCCAGAAGGCGATGCAATATCCCTCGCATCCCGACCACGAGGCGTTCAAGGCGCTGCTGGAAAGCATGGACCTGACCGACCCCTATGCCGAGTTCGGCGTGCTCGAGGAATATATGAAGAAGTCACCCATCGGCATGGACTGGATGGACTGAGCCTCAGTCGCACGAACTGTCGGCGCCTTACTTGGCGAGCCCCTCGACCATCTCCGCCAGCTCCAGCCAGCGCTCCTCGGCCGCATCCTTCTCGCCGCGCGCCTTCTCGATCGCGGCGCTCAGCTCGGCGAACCGCTTGGGGTTCTTGGCGTAAAGGTTCGGGTCGGACAGCGCCTCTTCGTCCCGCGCGATGGTCGTCTCGATTTCCTCGATCCGCTTGGGCAGCAGTTCGTAGTCGCGCTGATCCTTGTAGCTCAGCTTGGCCGCCTTCGGCGGCGGCGGAGCGCTCGGCGCGTCCGCTTTTGGAGCAGAGGGGCGCTTGGGCGCCGCATTGGGCTGGCGCCGTTTGGCCTCCCAGTCGGCATAGCCGCCGACGATGATATCCACCTTGCCCGATCCGTCGAGACCCAGCGTCAGCGTTACCGTCCGGTCGAGAAAGTCGCGGTCGTGGCTGACGATCAGCACCGTGCCTTCATAGTCGGCGATGACTTCCTGCAGCAGGTCCAGCGTCTCCAGGTCGAGATCGTTGGTCGGCTCGTCGAGCACCAGCAGGTTGGATTCGCGCGCGAACTCCCGCGCCAGCAGCAGCCGCGAACGCTCGCCGCCGGAAAGTGTGCCGATCCGCGCATCTACGAGAGAGGGATCGAACAGGAAGTCCTTCAGGTAGCTCAGCACATGCTTGCGCTCGCCGCGCACGTCGATCCAGTCACCACCCTCGGCGATGATGTCGCGCACGCGCTTGTCCGGCTGCATCAGGCTGCGCTGCTGGTCGATGACGATGCCGTCGAGCGTCGCCGCGCGCTTGATCGTGCCGCTGTCGGGGTCGATCTCGCCGGTCAGCAGCTTGAGCAAAGTGGTCTTGCCGGCGCCATTGCCGCCGACGATGCCGATCCGGTCGCGCCGCTGGATGCGCAGCGTGAAATCCTTGATGATTGCCCGGTCGCCAAAGCTCTTGGTGACATGCTCGGCCGCGATCACGCTCTTGGTCTTGCTGTCGTCGCTGGTCACCGCCAGCTTGGCGGTGCCCTGAGGTCCGACCATCGCCGCGCGCTGCGCCCGCATTTCCCACAGCTTGGCGAGGCGGCCCTGGTTGCGCTTGCGCCGCGCGGTGACGCCGCGCTCCAGCCAGTGCGCCTCGATCTTGAGCTTGGCGTCGAGCTTGTCCGCCGCGCGCGCTTCCTCGGCATAAACCTTCTCGGTCCAGGCCTCGAACCCGCCGAAGCCGACTTCGCTCCGCCGCAGCGCGCCGCGGTCCAGCCACAGCGTAGAACGCGTCAGGTTGGTGAGGAAAGCGCGGTCGTGGCTGATCGCGATGAACGCGCCATTGAAGCGCCGCAACCAGTCTTCCAGCCAGGTGATGGCCGAAATGTCGAGATGGTTGGTCGGCTCGTCGAGTAGCAGGATGTCGGGCTCGCTCGCCAGCGCCCGGCAGATCGCCGCGCGGCGCCGCTCGCCGCCCGATGCCGTCGCCGCCTCGCGCGTGAGGTCGATGCCGAGCTGGTCGGCGATCGCTTCCACCTCGTGCGCTGCCGGTGCATTGGCGCCGCTGGTCGCGAAATCGTGCAACGTCGCGAAGCCGCTGACGTCGGGGTCCTGCTCCAGCATCACCACATGCGTGCCCGGCACGATGGACCTCTTGCCCTCGTCGGGCTCGATCTGACCGCCGATGAGCTTGAGCAAGGTCGTCTTGCCCGCGCCGTTGCGGCCGATGAGCGCGAGGCGGTCGCGCTCGCCGATCTGCACATTCAGACCGCGGAACAACCAGCCGGTGCCTTGATTGAGACCCAGATTCTCGAAGGATAAGAGTGGCGCTGCCATGCGCGGGCGCTAAAAGAACCGCGCGCCGGGAGCAAGGCTGAACAAGGCACGACATGCGCGTCAGGGGATATTCAGCCGGCCTTATGCATTTGCCCGTTCATCGCAGACACGCAAAAAAGGATGCCAGCAATGCTTCGTATGTCCTCCCTGCTCGCCGCCAGCGCCCTCCTCATGACTCCTGTCATCGCCAGCGCCCAGCCTCAGCAGGGTCCGATGATGCCCCGGATGGCGCCGGGCGGCCCGATGCTGAACCTGTCGGTCGCCGAATCCGTCGAGAGCGTGCCAGACATGGCGACGATCAACACCGGCGTTCAGACCCGCGCGCAGACGGCGAAGGATGCGATGGCGCAGAATGCCGCGCAGATGGACAGGCTGGTCGCAGCGCTGGTCAAGGGCGGCATCGAGCGCAAGGACATCCAGACCAGCGGCATCAATCTCAATCCGCAATATGACTACAGCAACCGTACCGAGCAGCAGGGCGGCCCGCGCTTCCTGGGTTATGAGGCGAGCAACCAGCTGACCGTGAAGGTGCGCAAGCTGGACAAGGCCGGCGATCTCGTCGACGCCATGGTCGCGGCGGGCGCCACCAACATCAACGGCCCCCAATTCGGCATTGCCGAGCCGGACAAGCTGCTCGACCAGGCCCGCGTCAAGGCGCTCAAGACCGCGCAGGAGCGCGCCAATCTCTATGCGCAGGCGACGGGCTACAAGAGCGCGCGGCTGGTCGGCATTTCGGAGGGCGGCGGCTTCTCCCCGCCCATGCCGATGGTCTCGATGCGCATGGACGCTGCGCAATCGGCAACGAAGATCGAGCCGGGGCAGATCAGCACCTCGATTTCGCTCAATGTCCAATATATGCTGGAACGCTGAACGGAGGAAAAATGAGGCATTCAGCGCGTGTTCAAAGCATGAAGACTATTCGGCCGGCATGATGTTTCGTTTTTCCATCCTGACTCTGGGCGGCTTGCTCGCGCTCGCAGGTGCGGCCGTGCCCGCGTCCGCCCAGCACTTCTCGCACAACAACGAGGACCAGAAGGCCGCCCGTCAGGCGATGCTGGACGGACAGGTCATGCCCTTCTCGGTCATCAAGCGCCGTGTCGAGCGGGAAATGGGCGACGCCACCTATGTCGGCGTCGCGGCCTCCCCGCGCGAAGGCATCTACCGGATGCAGTTCCTCCGCGAGGACGGCAAGGTCGTCTGGGTGGATGTGGACGGCAAGACCGGCAACATCATCGCGCGGACAAAGTGATTTGCCCGCGTCCGACCCTCTGAATCCGGTCGCCCCGAACCTATCTTGAAAACGACAAGCGACCGTTAGAAAGGAACACCATGCGCCTGCTGATCGTCGAGGATGAGCCGACTCTGGGCAAGCAGCTAAAGTCCACGCTGGAAGGCGCGGGCTATGCGGTCGATCTCGCCACGGACGGCGAGGATGGCCATTTCCTTGGCTCCACCGAAAGCTACGATGCGATCGTGCTCGATCTCGGCCTGCCCGAGGTCGACGGCCTCACCGTGCTGGACCGCTGGCGCAAGGAAGGCTCGCAGGTGCCCGTTCTGGTGCTGACCGCGCGCGACAGCTGGTCGGACAAGGTCGCCGGTCTCGATGCGGGCGCGGACGATTATCTCGCCAAGCCGTTCCAGAGCGAGGAACTCATCGCTCGTCTGCGCGCGCTCATCCGCCGATCCTCGGGCAATGCTTCGTCCGAGCTGATCGCCGGCGACGTGCGCCTCGACACCCGCTCGGGCAAGGTGACGCTGAACGGCGAGCCGGTGAAGCTCACCGCGCAGGAATATAAGCTGCTCTCCTATCTCATGCACCACAAGGGCAAGGTAGTGAGCCGCACCGAGCTGATCGAGCATATCTACGATCAGGATTTCGACCGCGATTCCAACACCATCGAGGTGTTCGTCACGCGCATCCGCAAGAAGCTCGGCGCGGACGTCATCTCGACCATCCGGGGCCTGGGCTACAGCCTGGACGAGCGCGCTGGCTGAGCCGGCGATCTCCACTACCGAGGGTCAGACAGAGCCCTCCAGCCGCAGCACGGGGTCGCTCAGCCGGCGCATCATCGCCATCTCCGCGCTTTGGATCGGCATCCTGCTGCTCGGCGGGGGGCTGGCGCTCGACCGCGTCCTGACGGATGCCGTCACGCGCAATTTCGATGACGGCCTCTCCTACGTCCTGACCGCCATGATCTCCTCGGCCGAGGTCGGGCCGGAGGGCGAAGTGTTCTTCAATCGCCCGCTCGCCGACCAGCGCTTCCTGGAGCCGGCCAGCGGCCTCTATTACCAGATCAGCGGCCCCGGCCATGAGGACTGGCGCTCCCGATCGCTATGGGACCGGGCGATCCGCGTGACGCCGGACATGACCGATCGCCCCGGCGCAGGCTTCGACAGCCAGCAGTTCGCCGAGGAACCGCTGCGCCTGATGGCGCGCACCGTCATCCTGCCGGGCAGCGACACGCGCTGGATCTTCATCGTGGCGCAGGCGCGCGAGGGGCTGGACGCGCAGATCCACTCGCTACGCACGACGCTCATTCACAGTTTTCTCGCGCTCGGCGTCGGCCTCATCCTGCTCGCTGCGCTGCAGGTCTTCTTCGGCCTGCGTCCGCTGCGCCACATCCGCCGCGAAATCGCCCGCATGCGCGCGGGCGAGAAGTCGCGCGTCACCGTCGCGCTGCCGCGCGAGGTTCAGCCACTGGTGGAGGAGTTGAACGCCCTCCTCGCCCACAACGAACAGCAGGCTGAGGAAGCCCGGCGCCACGCCGGCAATCTCGCCCATGCGCTCAAAACGCCGCTGACGGTGGTGATGAACGCCGCGACCGCCCACGATCCGGACCTTGCGCCGACCGTGATCCGCGAGACCGGCACGATGCGCCGCCAGATCGACCACCATCTCGCCCGCGCCCGCGCGCTCGGCCGCCGCGGCGCCGCGCAGAGCCGCACCGAGGTTTGGCCGAGCCTGGAAGCCGTCGAGCGCGCCGTCGAGCGGCTCTATCCCGATGCCCGCGTCGACCGCGACGGATCGCACAGCGCCACCGTCCGCGTCGAGCGGCAGGACCTCGACGAACTGCTCGGCAATCTCGTGGAGAATGCCGCGAAATATGGCGGTGGCAGTGTGTTCGTGACCGTCCAGCCCGCCGGTAGCCAGTGGGTCGACATTCTCGTCGAGGATGACGGCGCCGGCATCCCCGAGGCCGACCGCGAACGCATCTTCGACCGCGGCGCCCGGCTCGACAGCGGCAAGCCCGGCACCGGCCTCGGCCTCGCCATCGTGCGCGATGTCGCGGAGATCTACGGCGGCTCGGTCTCGCTCGGCGAGAGCGAGGATCTTGGCGGGCTCATGGTGCGGCTCCGCTTGCCGGCGGGCTAAACCCCGAACGACGTCAAAATCGGGCACAGCCCCTTGCCCGGCGCGGCGCATTCCTGCGCCAGCCGCCGCAGTGCCGATCGGGCCGTTTCCAGCTCGGCGATCTTCGCATCCAGCGCCGCCAGCCGTTCGTTGGCGAGCGCCCGCGCCCGGCCGCGATCCTCGCTGGCATCGAGCGACAGCAGTTCGTCGATCTGCTCCAGCGTAAAGCCCGCCGCCTGCGCGCCACGGATGAAGCGCAGCCGCCGCAGGTCCTCCGGGCCATAGCGCCGGATGCCGCCGGAAAGCGCATTGCCGCCGCTCCGCTGGGGCGTCTCCAGCAGGCCCTTGCGCTGGTAGAAGCGGATCGTCTCCACCCCTACCCCGCCCGCGCGGGCCAGCGCGGAAATCGTCATCGCAGCCATGCTTGACTCCGTACTATGGTACGGACCCTATATGGGCGACATCGATTGGCCGAACAAGGAAACCTGCGGTGAACGACATGTCACGGATCGACGCGAGGCGCGAAGCCATCCTCTACCGGATGGTCATGCCGGGCCATGTCTGCCCGTTCGGTCTCAAGGCGCTGCGCCTGCTGCGGAGCAAGGGCTACGACGTGGAGGACCGCTGGCTGACCACCCGCGCCGAGACCGACGCGTTCAAGGCCGAACACGGCGTCCGGACCACGCCGCAGACCTTCATCGGCGGCAAGCGGATCGGCGGCCATGACGATCTGCGCCGCCATCTCGGCCTCAAGGTCAGGGATCCCGCCGCCACCAGCTACACGCCGGTACTCGCCGTCTTCGCCGTCGCCGCGCTCATCGCTCTGGCCATCGGCTGGCTCACCGCCGCGCCGCTCGTCGGCATCGTGACCGTCGAGCGCTTCATCTCCGTCACCATGATCCTGCTCGCCATGCTGAAGCTGCAGGATGTCGACCGGTTCGCGACCATGTTCCTCGGCTACGACCTGCTCGCCCGCCGCTTCGTGCCTTATGCCTATGCCTATCCCTTCGCTCAGCTGGGCGCGGGCGTGCTGATGCTGACCGGCCTGCTCCCCTGGCTCTCGGTGCCGGTCGCCGCGATCATTGGCGGCATCGGCGCGGTATCGATCTACCAGGCCGTCTATGTGGAGAAACGCAGCCTCAAATGCGCGTGCGTCGGCGGCGGCAGCAACGTGCCGCTGGGTTTCGTGTCGCTGACAGAGGATCTGTTCATGGCCGGCATGGCCGTCTGGATGGCGCTGGCGACTTGGGTGCTGCCGGGAGCCGCCCTGCATTGAACCGGCAGGGGCTCCCGCAACGACAGGAGCCCCCCGGTCTATTCGTTACTTGCCCCGCTTCTTGCGGTGGCTGTCCAGGTCGAGCACGTCGGTGTCGCCGCCTTCGGGCAACAGGCCCAGGCGCCGCGCCACTTCCTGATATGCCTCGACCTCGCCGCCCAGGTCGCGCCGGAAGCGGTCCTTGTCGAGCTTCTCGTTGGTCTCCATGTCCCACAGGCGGCAATTGTCCGGGCTGATCTCGTCAGCGAGGATGATACGCGCGAAGTCGCCGTCCCAGATGCGGCCGAACTCCAGCTTGAAGTCGATCAGGCGGATGCCGATCGCGGCGAACAGGCCGCACATGAAGTCGTTCACGCGGATCGCCATGTCGGCGATGTCGTGCATCTCTTCCTGGCTGGCCCAGCCGAAGCAGGCGATGTGCTCCTCGGAGACCATCGGGTCGCCCAGCGCATCGTCCTTGAGCGTATATTCGATCAGCGTGCGCGGCAGCTGCAGACCTTCCTCGAGGCCGAGGCGCTTGGCGAGGCCACCCGCCGAGACGTTGCGCACAATCACTTCGAGCGGCACGATCTCGACCTGGCGGATCAGCTGCTCGCGCATGTTGAGGCGCTTGATGAAGTGGGTCGGCACGCCGATATTGCCGAGCAGCGTGAAGATATGCTCGGAAATCCGGTTGTTGAGCACGCCCTTGCCGGAGATCGTCCCCTTCTTCTGCGCGTTGAACGCGGTCGCGTCGTCCTTGAAATACTGGATCAGCGTGCCGGGTTCGGGTCCTTCATAAAGGATCTTCGCCTTGCCTTCGTAGATTTGGCGGCGACGGGACATGACGGGGTGCCTACTCGTGCGATTGAACGAAAAACCAAGGCCCCGGCGACGCGAATCAGCAAGGATCAGCGGACGCCGGGGCTCTGGGGCGCTCATAGACGAAGGCAGTCGCCATGGCAATTTGCCCATCTCCCGATACGCCGGGCGCCCCTGACGCGCCGCCTATTTCTTGGGGATGATCCACAGATAGATCATTCGGCCGCCGATATCCTGGCTCTTGTCCGGCTTCCAGTCGCCCATCAGGAAAGAGTGACTGACGATGCGGGTGCCGGGCTTCAGCTCGGCAAGCAGGCGCGGCCGCAGCTTCTCGTTGAGGCTGGGCAGCAGATAGAGCGTGATGACCGAGGCGTCCGAAAAATTGGTCTTGAACAGGTCCTGCTGCTTGAACGTCACCTCACCGGTCACGCCCGCCGAGACGGCGTTGGCCCGCGCCTCCTGGATGCGCTCGGGATCGATGTCGATGCCGGTTGCGCGCACCTTGAACTTCCGGGCAGCCGCGATCGGAATGCGGCCGTCGCCCGAGCCGAGATCGTAGAGCACGTCGCCGTCATGCACGTTCGCCAGCGCCAGCATCGCGTCGACGACCTCGGGCGGCGTGGGGACGAAGATGACGTCGGGCGCGCGCTCGGCCGGCTGCGTCTGGGCCTGCGCGAAGGCGGCGGTGATCGGAACGGAGCCGACCCCAAGAGTGAAGGCGGCAGCGATCAGCAAGGCTCGTCTCATCGATCAAACTCCTCTTCTGTCTGCGGCTTGAGAAAACACAGGAATATCCCGCCCAGCCCCAGCACCGCGACGCCGACCAGCGCGCCCGTCCCGGAATAAGCGAGGCTCGAATAGAGCAGGTAGAGGCTGGTCCCGCAGAAGATGGCGGGCAGCACGGGATAGAGCGGCACCCGGTAGGGCCGCGGCCGTTCCGGCTCGCGCATGCGCAACACGAACAGGCCGACGCCGACCAGGAACAGGAACGTCCAGAAGACCGGCGCGGTATATTCCACCGCGAGCGCGAAGCCGTCCCGCGCCGTCGCTCCGGCCAGCACGAGGGCCAGCGCCACCACGCCCTGCACGAGAATGGCGTTGCCCGGCGTGCCCCGGTCCGCCCGCCATTTCCCCGCCCAGCCGATCGCCGGGAAAGCCCGCGCCAGCGCGCAGAGGCTGCGCGCGCCGGTGATGACGGTCGCGTTGACCGAGGTCAGCGCCGCGACCGCGATGATCGCGCTGATCGCCCAGGCGCCCGGCCCGCCGAACGCCAGGCGCATCACCTCGGCCGCCACCGCCTGATGCTCGGCCATGCCGGCAAGGCCGAGCGCCCGCACGAAGGCCAGGTTGGCCAGCACGTAGAGCAGAGTGACGATGCCGAGCCCGATGACCATCAGTCGCCCGATCCGGCTCGATCGGGGCTCGACCTCGGCGGAGAGATAGACTGCCTCGTTCCAGCCGCCATAGGTCAGCAGCACGAAGACCATGACGAGGCCCAGTGCCCCTTCCCCGCTCGCCGGAATAGTCGGCGCTGCGGCAGCAGGCGCCAGGACCAGTCCCGCCACGATCACCGCGGCAAGGCCCAGCACTTCAACGGTGGTCAGCAAGGCCTGCGCCGTCGCGCCGACCCGCACGCCCAGCCAGTTGGCGCCGCTGATCGCAATCACCACCAGCACCGCGTAGATCATCGCCGATTGCGGCCCGATCGGCAGAAGCACCGCGGTATAGTCGCCGAACACATAGGCCAGCAGAGCGATCGATCCCGTCTGAATGACGGAGAAGCGCGCCCAGCCATAGAGGAAGGCGGTGCGCAGGCCATAGGCGCGCCGCAGGAAATAGGTGTCGCCGCCGACATGCGGATAGGCCGCTGCCAGCTCCGCATAGCAGAGCGCGCCGATCATCGAGAGCAGCCCGCCCGCAATCCAGGCGCCCAGCATCATCGCCTCGCTTGAGGAGACCCCCGCCACCAACGCGGGTGTGCGGAAAATGCCTGCGCCCACCACGATGCCGACGGTCAGCGCCAGCACGTCGCGATCCTTGAGAACGGGGCTCGGGCCGGAGTCGGTGATGGGCTCGCGTGCCGCCGGATGAGAAGCCGGGGACGCGAGCTCGGGCCTCACGCGCGTCGATCCGCGCGTCGGGCGCCGTCCATATGAAAGCCTGTCTGCTCGTACACGGCGTCACTCCTGCCCAATACTGTCGACGGTCAGTTGCGAATCCATGGCGGACAAAAATGGTCCGCTCCCGCTGCCGGATAAGCCACGCTGGATGATGCAACGCGATGTTTAGCGGAATGTTCCCCGAAATTCCATGTCGTTAGTAATTGGCGTCACTGCCTGGAGGTTCGTTCAGCTTGGCGCAAGATTGCGGGGCGCAGAGGGCCCGCGTGGCTCCTCCCACTCCCCCCTCCGGGAGGAGCCGCAACAGCAGGCCGGGAAGGCCCCGGCCGCATGAAGGCGGTTGCCATGGCCTCTCCGATCTTTTTCGACAGCACGGGCAAGCGTCGGCGGCTCGTCGGTCGCTTCTCGGCATTGCTGGTCGTCCTCATCCTGCTCTGCTCGGCGATCTTCGCGGCGACCCTCGTCGACGTGCCGGCCGCCTCCCCGCTCGATTTTGGGCATGAGCGCGAGCAGCCGCTGCCGTTCCGCACCCATGTCGCGCGGCTGGGCCGCCGCGTATCACGCCTTGCCGGTGCCCGGCGCGATCCGCGCGGCAAGCGGCTCACCGTGGGCTTTTACGTGCCCTGGGATGCGGAAAGCGCCGCCTCGCTGCGCGCCCATATCGATGCGCTGGACTGGATCGTCATCTCGGACGGCTTCCTGAACAGCCGCACCGGCCGGCTGATCGCGCATGAGGACATGCCGCTCCGTGCTATCCTGCGCAGCCACGCGACCCATCCGCGCGTCATGCTGATGGTGCAGAACCTCGCCGATGGCCAATGGGATGGCGCCGCCGTCACGCGCCTGCTCGCCGATCCCGGCCGGGAGGATGCGCTGACAGCGGACATGATCGCCGCCATCCACCATCGCCATTGGCAAGGCGCCGTGCTTGATCTGGAGTCGATCCCGGACCGCTCGCTCCCCGCCTATCGCGCCTTCCTGGCCCGCGCCCACGAGCCTTTTGCGAGGGCCGGCCTGTCGCTCGCCGTCACCGTGCCTGCCGGAGAACCGGCGTGGGATCTGCGCGGCGTCGCAGGCGCGGTCGATCAGCTCATCCTCATGGACTATGACCAGCACTGGCAGGGTGGCGAGGCCGGCCCCATCGCCGATCAGGCGTGGTTCGCCGAGCAAGCAGCGCAGGCGCGGGCGCAGGTGCCCGCCGACAAGCTCATCGTCGCGATCGGCAGCTATGCCTATGACTGGCACGACGGGCGTGCCGACGCGCTGACCATCGAGGAGGCCTGGCTCGCGGCGCATGACAGCGGCACGATGCCCTCCTTCGACCCTGACAGCGCCAACAGCGGCTTCGCCTACGAGGAGGACGGCCACAGGCACACCGTCTGGATGATGGACGCAGCGACAAGCTGGAACCAGCTGGACGAACTGGACGACGTGCGCGGCGTTGCCTTGTGGCGGCTCGGCAGCGAGGATCCCGGCATCTGGGAAGCGCTGGCCGCCAGCGCAGCCGGCCGCCGCCCTCGGCTGGACCAGATTGCATCCCCGCAAGGCACGGACGTCGAGGGCAACGGCGAGTTGCTGCGCATCGGGGCCGAGCCGACCGGCGGCGCGCGGCAGGTCGCGTTCGGACCGGACGGCGATATCACGGGGGTTCGCTACACCGCCCTGCCCACCCCCTATCTCGTTCGGCGGACCGGCGGTGGGAACCCGCGCGATATTGCCCTCACCTTCGATGACGGCCCCGATCCGGACTACACCCCGCGCATCCTCTCCGTGCTGGAGCATGCCCATGCCCCGGCCACCTTCTTCCTGATTGGCGAGAACGCGCTGGAGCATCCCGAAATCCTTCGCCGCATCGTCCGCGACGGCGACGAGATCGGCAATCACAGCTACACCCATCCCAATCTCGCCGAGGAGACGCCGTTTGGCACCGCGCTGGAGCTGAACGCCACCCAGCGGCTGATCGAAGCCTATACAGGCCGCTCGACGCGCCTGTTCCGCGCGCCCTATTTTGGCGATGCCGAGCCGACCACGGCGGACGAACTCGTTCCCGCCGCCCTCGCGCAGCAGCACGGCTATACGATCGTCGGGCTTCACGTCGATCCGGGCGACTGGCGCACGCCGGGCGTCGACGCCATTGTCGAGCGCACCCTGCAGCAGGTCCATGCCGCCGGCCCCGAGCGCAGCGCCAACATCGTCCTGCTCCACGACGGCGGTGGCAATCGCGACCAGACCGTCGCCGCGCTGCCGTTGCTGATCCAGCGACTGCGCGCCGAGGGCTATCGCATCGTGCCGGTCTCGCAGCTTGCCGGGCTGAGCCGCGACGCTGTCATGCCGCCGGTGCGCGGCGGCGATCTGCTGGCCGTCCGCGCGGATGTCGGCTTCTTCCTCGTGCTGGCGATGATTGGCTATGTGATCCGTTGGCTCTTCTTCTTCGCCATCGCGCTCGGCATCGCCCGCGCCGTGCTGCTGACGGCGCTCGCCCTGCTTGCCCACAAGGCCAAGGCGCGCGCGCCCGCCGATGCGCCGCAACCGCCCGTTTCCATCATCATTCCCGCCTATAACGAGGAGAAGGTGATCGTCGCCTCGGTCGCCCGCGTGCTCGCCAGCGACTATCCCGCACTGGAACTGATCGTGGCCGACGACGGCTCGAAGGACGCGACCAGCGCGCTCGTCCGCGAGCATTATGGCAATGATCCGCGCGTCCGCCTGCTCACGCTGGTCAACGGCGGCAAGGCCAGCGCGCTCAACCGCGCGCTCCTGCACGCCACGGGCGAGATCGTCATCGCGCTCGATGCCGATACCCAGTTCCTGCCCGACACGATCGCGAAGCTCGTCCGCTGGTTCGCCAATCCGCGCATCGGCGCGGTCGCCGGCAATGCGCGCGTGGGCAACAAGGTCAATCTCGTCACCCGCTGGCAGGCGATCGAATATGTTACCGCGCAGAATGTCGAGCGGCGCGCACTCGATGCGCTGCGGGCCATCACCGTTGTCCCCGGCGCCGTTGGCGCGTGGCGGCGCGCGGCACTCGATGTGGTCGGCGGCTATCCCGAGGATACGCTGGCGGAGGATCAGGATCTCACCATCGCCATCCAGCGGCACGGCTGGTGGGTCGAATATGATGTCGAGGCCATTGCGCTGACCGAGGCGCCGGAGACCTTCCGCGCGCTCGGCAAGCAGCGCTATCGCTGGTCGTTCGGCACGCTCCAGTGCTTGTGGAAGCATCGCGCCGTGCTGCGCACCGGGCGCCCGCGTGGTCTCGCCTGGTTCGGCATGCCGCAGGCCTGGCTGTTCCAGATCATGTTCGCCGCCGTCTCGCCGATCATCGACCTCGCGCTGCTGCTCTCCATCGTCGGCACGATCCTGCGCGTGCACCAGCATGGCTGGGACCAGACGCAAAGCGACGTGCTGCGCATGGGACTCTACTGGACCATCTTCGTGTCGATCGACCTGCTGGCCGGCTGGATCGCCTATCGCCTGGAGCCGACGCGGCAACGCTTCCCGGCCCTGCTGATGATCGCCCAGCGCTTCGTCTATCGCCAGCTCATGTACGGCATCGTCCTGCGCTCGATCGGCGCAGCCCTGCACGGGCGTGGCGTCGGCTGGGGCAAGCTGGAGCGGACCGGCAGCGTCACCATCCCCTCGGCCGCGTGAGGTCTATTGCAGCGTTGCGACCAGCGCCTGAACCTCGTCATCGTCGATCAGGCTGGGGTGGACCACCCGCCGCACCTCGATCGCCGGGATGGGATCGACATAGGGCAGCCGCGTCAGCCCCCGGCTGGCGCCGATCCGCGCCGCCGCGGTGCCGAACAGGGGCAGGATGCCCACGCCTTCCCGCGTCCGCTCGACAAGGTGCGCATAGTCGTCGCTTTCCAGCAGATAAGGCAGATCGCCCAGCCCCGCCTCGCCCATGCAGGCCTCGACCAGCGGGCGCAGGCGGTTGCCCTGCGCGAAGCTGATCCACGCCTGCCCCATCAGATCCTCGCGATTGACCTGCTCGCGATCGGCCAGCCAGTGATCGCCGCCCACGAACAGGCTCCAGCGCTCGCTCCACAGATAGTCGGACGGGAAGATCCGGGTTTCGCCCAGCGCGTAGAAATAGCCGATCGAGATCATGTTCGCCGACAGGGCGAGCGCCACGCGATCGGCGGTAAAGCAGTTGAAATCGACCGAGACCGGGCGGTTCGGGAAGGCATCCTCGAAGGCCGCCAGCTTTTCCTGGAAGCGCGACAGGATCGAGGCGTGGGTGCCGATGGTGATGGGCTGATCCGCCTGAGCGGGTTCCGGCGTGGCGACGGGCTCGACCACACGCGCCGGCTCGGCGGGCGGGTCCGGCGGCGTCAGGACAATCGGCGGGTCGGGCGGAGTCAGCACGATCGGGGCGTCGTCCACCACAGGCGCCTCCTCGACGACCGGTTTCGGCGCGCGCATCCGTGGCTTCTCTCGCGCCACAACGGGTGTCGCGGCAACCTCGATCCTGGCGAATTCGCGCATCGTGCCCACCAGCGCATCGCAATCGGCGAGGATCAGCCGCGCACGGCTAAGCGCCGCTTCACCGGCCGGAGACAGGCTCGCCTTGCCGCCCCGCGACCGCTCGAACAGGCTGACGCCGAACCGCGCCTCAAGCTGCTTGATGTGATCACTCACCGCCACCTGCGAGACGCCCAGCACCCGCGCCGCCGCGCGAAAGCTGCCTTCGCGGACAATCATGTCGAGCGCCTCGAGCTGGCGCAGGGTCGGTCTTTCCATGGCGATGAGGTGAATCTTATCGCTGGGCCTGTCAATTGCCTTGAGGCATTGACCAGCCCCGTATCGCTGTGGCAAGCGGCCACTCGCCCAGGAGCAGGCGGGTATAGCTCAATGGTAGAGCACTAGCCTTCCAAGCTTGTGATGCGGGTTCGATCCCCGCTACCCGCTCCATTCCCCTCCGTTTTGCGACGAACCGAGGGCATTGCGGCGAATTTCACACAGAAATTAACCAACCGCAAAGCCGCCGCGCTCCATGGATCGGCCATGGGTTTGCGTGAAGGTTCGACGATTCCGGGCATGATGCGGCAGGCAGCGGTTCCGCTGCTGACGGGCCTCGTCTACTTCTGGCTGGCGCTCGTCACGATCAACGCCACGCAAAGCTATGCCGGCATCGCGCCGATCTGGCCGGCCAATGCGCTCGTCCTCGCCGTCGTGCTGCTGCGTCCACGTCCGCAGGCCTGGGCAATCATCGCGTTCGGCATGCTCGGCAATGCGGTCGCCGTCCTCGCGACCGGCGGCGGCCTGCCCGAAGCCTTCCTGTATCCGGCGATCAATCTGGCCGAGCTTGCCATCGCCATGCTGGGTCTCAAGTCCCGCGACGGCAAACGCCGCGTGCTTTCCGAACCGCGCGCCGTCGTGCGCGTGCTGTTCTGGGCCGGCCTGCTCGCGCCCGCCGCCAGCGCCAGTCTCGGCGCGCTGACCACCTGGCACCTTTTCGCCCATCCCGTCGGGTCGGCCCTGCTGCGCTGGTACCTGTCGGACGCCCTCGGCCTCCTCATCTTCACACCGTTCTTCATCGCGCTCCTCAGCGGCGAAGCCTTCCGCCGGGTTCGCGCCATGGGCTGGTGGCAGCGGGCGGAATTCGCCGGCTTGCTCGCGCTCGTCGCTGTCGTGACCTGGGCCGTGTTCTTCGTCGCCCGCAATCCGCTGTTGTTCCTCATCACCATGCCGATGATGCTCGTGACCTTCCGCGCCGGCTGGCTCGGCACGAAGCTCGCGCTGGCGATCGTGGCGATCGTCGTCGGCGTGGCGACCATGACCGGAAACGGTCCCATTGCCCTGCTTGTCCACGGGGCAGACATGCAGACCTATGGCGTCCAGCTCTATGTCGCCGCGCTGCTGCTCATCCAGATGCCGGTCGCCGCGACGCTGACCGCGCGGCAGGACGTGGTCGACAAGCTGCGCGAGAGCGAGCAGGCGCTGCGCATGCTGGCGGCCCGCTCGCCGATCCTGCTGCTCTCGTTCGATCTCCAGGGCATCTGCGAGCGCGTCGTCGGCACCAACAGCATCCTGCTCGACCGCGATGCCGCCGATCTCGTCGGCAGCAGCTTTGCGGAGATTTCGGCGGAGGGTCAGTTCGAGCTGCGCTGCGCCCACAATGCCGCGCTCGAGGACATTTCCCAGAGCCATGCCGCCGAATTCCGCACCGTGCACGACAATGACGCCTGGTTCGAGGCGGTGTTCCGCGTCCATTTCGACGAGACCGAGCGCTGCCTTGGCACCATCGCGACGATCCACGACGTCACGCAGCGCAAGAACCAGGAGCTCTCCCTCTCCCGAACGGCCTCGACCGACAGCCTCACCGGCCTGCTCAACCGCGCTGGCTTCCGCGCGCGTCTCGATCAGGCGCTGATCAACGCCGCTTCCGGCGCGCTCAGTATCGCCGTGATCGACGTCGACCGCTTCAAGCTCATTAACGACAATAGCGGCCACCAGGTCGGCGACATCGTGCTGCGCGAGATCGCCCGGCGCATTTCCGGCCAGGTGCGTGCGAGCGACGCGGTCGGCCGGTTGGGCGGCGACGAGTTCGTCATCCTGCTCGCCACGCCCAATTGGGACACCGTGCAGGAGATTTGCGGCCGCATCGTCGCGGCCGTCGGCGCGGAGCCGATCGCACTCCCCTCGGGCGGAACCTTGCGCACCGCGATCAGCTGCGGCGTCGCGCGCTATCGGCAAGATCTCAAGATCGACGAGTTCATCCACGAGGCGGACGTGGCGCTCTACGAAGCCAAGCGAAACGGGCGCAATCGCGTGGTCGCGGCCTGATCCGGCCCTCCGGCAGCCCGACGCGCTGCGACAATTTGATACAATTGCTCCCCCGCGCGACAAAGTCTCGCGACAAGCGATTCTTATAAGACCTTCAAGACGCTTCTCCCACGCGTCGCTTGGTCAGGAACAACAGATGTCGCATCGCCCCACCTTGCTGCTCCTGAGCGCCGGCCTGCTCTCCCTCGGTGCCGTCGCTTACGCCCAACCGCCCGCCCCTCCCGCCGGCGGCCCCGGCATGCATCCCCCCGCCGATCGCACCGAACTGAAGGCGCAGCTGGAAAAGCGCTTCGCCGCGGCTGATGCCAACAATGACGGCTCGTTGACGCCGCAGGAACGCCAGGCCAGGCGCGACGAAGCGCGCGGCAAGATGCGCGAGCACATGTTCGCGCGGCTCGACACCGACAAGAACGGCGCGATCAGCAAAGCCGAGTTCGACGCTGCGCCTGCCCGCCCGGAAGGACGCGGCGCTGGCAAACATCGCGGCGGACGCGGCCACATGGCCGGCCGGATGATGATGGGTCCCGAACTTGCGGCCTATCGCGACAAGCCCATTTCACGGACGCAGTTCGTCGACGCCGGCCTCAGCCGCTTCGACCGCGTCGACACGGATCACGACGGCAAGATTTCTCCCGCCGAACGTGACGCCGCCCGCACGGCAATGCGCGACCGCCGTGCGCCGGCGCAAAGGCCCACGCCTCCGCCCCCGGGGCAGTGAGCCTGCACGGCCGGTCTTGCGGGTGTCCCACTCCCGCGGACCGGCCGTATCTTTTTTCTGGCGAGCGCGCCGGGCCAGGCGCCGCCGGCGGTTCTTCCTCATCATCCCCCTTGCCAGAGGGATGCGATCCGGGACACAGAACCGATCGCCCCTCTGCTCAGGAAAACCCCTGCATGTCCGCCCGGCCCCATCTCCTCCTCGTTGACGATGAAGCGGCGATCCGCGAGCCGCTCGGCGCCTATCTGCAGCGCGCCGGCTTTCGCGTGTCCGAGGCGGGCACGGCGGCCGAGGCGCGCAAGATTCTGGCCGGCAGCGCCATCGAGCTTGTCGTGCTCGACATCATGATGCCGGGCGAGGATGGCCTCAGCCTTTGCCGCTCCATTCGCGAGCAGGGCGAACTGCCTGTCATTCTGCTGACCGCCCGCACCGAGGAGACCGACCGGATCGTCGGCCTCGAAATGGGCGCGGACGATTATGTCCTCAAACCCTTTTCGCCCCGCGAGCTGGTCGCGCGGATCAAGACGATCCTGCGCCGCGCCGGCGGCGGTGCGGGCACCCGCAGCGAAGCGCAGGCCGCCGCCTCGCTCTACCGCTTCGAGGGCTGGACGCTGCGCGCCGACGACTGGACACTGAGCGGGCCGGACGAAGTCGCCATCCCGCTCAGCACCGCCGATTTTCGCCTGCTCCAGGCGTTCGTCACGCATCCGCGCCAGGTGCTCAGCCGCGATCAATTGCTCGATCTCACCGCCGGGCGCGAAGCGCATGCCTTCGATCGCTCGATCGACAACCAGATCAGCCGCCTGCGCCGCAAGCTGGAGGACGATGCCCGGTCGCCAACGCTCATCAAGACGGTCTGGGGCGGCGGCTACATGTTCAGCGCCGATGTGACGCGCGAGTGAGCGGCGTGCTGGGCAAGATGACCGGCTGGCTGCGGCCCCGCACCCTCGCCGGGCAGACGATCCTCGTCGTCGCGGCCTCGCTGGCCGTCGTCCAGCTCATCGGCTTCTCGCTCTATTATCTTGCCCAGCGCAACCAGTGGATCACCGTCGCCGCCGCGCCCGGCGTCATTCGGATCCTGGAAGCGCTCGATCCGCGCGAGCGCACGCCCGCCTGGCAACGCATGCGCGCCGCCCGAACGCTGGTCGTCACCCCGCAGGCGCCCGCGATGAGCGGCAAGGAATCGACCGAAATCGCCGCTCGCGCCGCCGAGCTGTTCCGTTCGGCCGGGATCGTTCCGCTGGAAGTGCGTGCCGCGCTCGATGAGCCGCAACGCCGCAATCGCCGGCTCCGGCTTTTCGCGATCGACCGGCAGCAGGCACCGCGCCTGCAGGTGCAGCTCAGTGTGAAATTGCAGCCGAACCGCTGGGTCACGGTCTATACCCGGTCCGCGCCGGTGGCCCAGCCCATCGCCCAGCGCATCATCGTGCAGACCCTGTTCCTGTACGGGATGGTGCTCATTCCGCTGGTCTGGTTCACCCGCAGGCTCGCGGCTCCGCTCCGCGCCCTCACCTCCGCCACCGCCCGCGTCGGCACGCCCGAAGGGGCGCCGCCAGTGCCGGAAGTCGGCCCCGACGACGTGCGCGGCCTCGCCGCTTCGTTCAACACCATGCAGCAGCGGATCCGCTCGATGCTGGAGGAGAAGGACCATATGCTCGGCGCGATCGGCCACGATCTGCGCACGCCGCTGACGGCACTGCGCGTGCGCATGGAGAATGTGCCGGAAGGGCCGGACAAGGATCGCATGGTCGCCACGATCGACGACATGCAGAAGATGCTCGACGACATTCTTTCCCTGGCGCGGGTCGGCCGCGAGCGCGAGGCGCCGCAGCGCGTGGACCTCGCCGCTCTGGCCGACGCCGCGCTCGATGATTTCGAGGATATGGGCGTGCCCGTCGAGCGGAGCGACATGCCGCGCGCGGTCGTGCAGGTTCACCCCCGCGCCGTGCGCCGCGCTCTCACCAATCTTGTCGAGAACGCCGTCAAATATGGCGAGCGGGCGCATGTGTCGCTACGCATCGAGGCGGACCGCGCCATACTCTCCGTGGCCGACGAGGGGCCGGGCATCCCCGCGGAGCGGATCGAGGAGATGCTCCAGCCGTTTACCCGCATCGAAGGCTCACGCAGTCGCGACACGGGCGGCACCGGCCTCGGCCTCGCCATCGTGCGGGCCATCGCCTCCGCGGAATCAGGCCATCTGCAATTGCGCAACCGGCCCGAAGGCGGCCTGCTCGCGGAGCTCAGCTTCCCGATCGCGCGCTAGGTCGGAGACCTGGAGGGCACTGTCCGGACAGGACGACATTGCGACATTGAGCAGCGCGACTTCGTCTGGATTTTTGATGGCCCATGAGACCGCATCGCGCTTTCTGCTTGAGTGGGCGCGCCGTGGTGTATTACAATAGTAGATCACCCAAACAGGAGCGACGAGATATGGCCGATTGTCCCAAATGCCGCGGGCGGATGATGCAAGGCTTTCCGTTTCTCCCGGACACCGGCGGGCGGGTCAAATGGATGGATGGCGAGCCCGGCTTCTGGAAAGCCGCCATGGGCAGCTTTGGCGGTAAATCAGCCGCGCTCCGCTCCCAGCGCTGTTCGGAATGCGGGTTTGTCGAATTCTACGTCGATACCCAGGCAAAGCCCGTTGTCACGCTCCAGTCGGTCGACGACGAGAACGAACGGCTGCGCAACCTGGTAACGAGGCTTCAGGAGCGGGTGGCGACGCTGGAGACCATCGCAACCGATCCGGCCGAGCGCACGGCGCGCGAGATCGAAGGCCTGCGCGCCCTGCCGCCGGCTGATCGTTCGACATAACGTCAGCCTGTCGCTTAGGGATAGCAGCCAGAGCTGGAACCGACTGGCCGCCTCGTCGCCCACGCAATTCCCGCTTTCCTACAGCTCCACGGTCATGGCAGCCCAGTCGCATGCCGCGCCACATGCCCCTCATCGCCCAAATCCAGCCGAACAGCGCCCCCGGAAGAACGCGCTCCATAGTGTGATCTTAGTGTGACCTTAGGCGCCCGACATCGTGAGGCGATGGCCCGCAAGGCCGACATTGCGTCGAGCCCGTTGCATGGGTCCGCGCCCCGGCCGCGCGCGCGGGCGACCGGCGGGAGATCAATGCGTAGCCCGCTGCCTCATCGTCGCGTCGGATTTGCCGGGCGGGAGCGGACCGAGGCTGTTGACCTTGCTCTGGCCGTTGATCACCGTCGCCCCGGAGGGCAGCGCGGTCTTGCCGAGATCGAGCTTGTTCAGGCCGTTCGGCGCGAGTGCCTTCCGTTCCTCGCGCAGCATGACGCGCCGTGCCGTCGCCGTCTCGGTCGCCTCGGCCTCCTGCGCCTCGGCCGACGCGCTTTGGATTTTGCTCTCGGCCTTGCCGACGCCGCTCCAGGCGAGAATGACGGACATGCGCCGATTGCGCGGATCGTAGCGATCGCCGGGCACGAACGGCTCGCGGTCGGCGACGCCCTCGATGCGCAGGAAGCGCTGGTTGCCGATGCCGTTCTGGGCGATCACTGTCCGCGTTGCCTCGGCGCGCGCCGAGGAGAGCCGCCAGTTGTTCATGTCGCGCCCGGAGGCATAAGGCAGGCCGTCGGTATGGCCGCGCACGATCACGTCGTTCGGCACTTCGGCGATCACCTGCGCGACCTGCGCGAGCAACTCCCGCGCCTCGGGCAGCAGCTTGTCGGTGCCCATCGCGAACATCGCGAAATCGGCCTCGTCGATGAGATCGATGCGCAGCCCCTCGCGGGTCTCGGTGAACTTCACATGCTTCTTGAGCCGGCGCAGTTCCTTGCTTGCCTCGATCTTCTGCTCGATGACCCGCTTGAGCTTTTCGAACTTCTGGCGATCGCTGTTCTTGAGCGCGTCGCCGCCCACGTCCGCGGTGCCGGTGGCGTCGCGCGGAATGGTGATGGCGAGATTGCCCTGGCCGCCCGTCGTCGGGTGATTTTCCTTGCTGACGAGGCTGTCGCCGCCGAACAGGCCGTCCGAACCGGTGCTTTCCATCTTCATCTGGACCAGCGTGGGCGTGAAATAGTCGGCCAGGCCCTTGCGCTGCTTCTCCGTGGTCGCGCCGAGCAGCCACATCAGCAGGAAGAACGCCATCATCGCCGTCACGAAGTCGGCATAGGCGACTTTCCAGGCACCGCCATGATGGCCGCCATGGCCGTCGGCGATGATCTTCTTGACGATGATCGGCCTGGGTTCAGGCTCGTTCGCGTGCTTTCCCTTGGGCTGGCTTGCCATGGTTCAGTCCCCCGCGCGGCCTCAGCGGCCGCGCATGCCGTCGAACACCTCGGCAAAGGCCGGCTGGTTCGCATGATTGAGGTTGGAGCGCGCGGCCTCGATGACCAGCGGCTGCGGGTGGCCGTGGAGCGAGGCGATGATGATCTGCTTCACCACCTGATAGATGGAAGCGTCGGCCTCGATCACCTGGCGGCAGCGATTGGCGAACGGGCCGACCATGCCATAGGCGAGCAACACGCCGAGGAAGGTACCCACGAGCGCCGAGCCGATCATGCCGCCGAGGATCTCCGGCGGCTTGTCGATCGAGCCCATGGTCTTGACCACGCCCAGCACGGCCGCGACGATGCCGAGCGCTGGCAGCGCGTCCGCCAGGCCCTGGAGATTGTCGGCCGGGCGGATCGCCTCGTGGTGGTGGGTCTTGAGGCTGTTGTCCATGACGTCTTCGACCGCGTGCGGATCGAGCGTGCCCGAGGACACGACGACCAGGCGCAGCGTGTCGCAGATCAGGTGGACCAGCGCGCTGTCGGTCATCAGCTTGGGATATTCCGAGAAGATCGACGAGGTCTTGGGATCCTCGATGTGCGGCTCCAGCGCCACCGGCCCTTCGACCCTCAACGTCTTCATCAGCTTGGAGACAAGGAAAATGCAGTCCAGATAGTCCTGCTTCTTGTACTTCGGCCCCTTGAACACCTTCATCAGGCCACCCATCAGCGCCTTCAGGTCCGCACCCGAATTGCCGATGATGAGCGCGCCGACGGCGGCGCCGCCGATGATGAGCATCTCGTGCGGAAGCGCATGGAGAACAGGGCCGATGTCACCGCCGGTGAAAATGAAACCACCGAACACCATGACCAGCAGAACGACGAGACCGATACCAGCGAACATTCTGATCCCCGCATGCGAAATTTCTTCGCGCTCGCCCCCGAACGGACCGATCGCACTCCCCTTCTAGAACGTCCTCACTGAAACAGGGTTTAGGGTCAGGGTTATCGGCGACTTAAAAAAAGCGCCCGCCAACCCCGCCGCCCCGCAGTAACGCGTTGAAGAACATGCCGCGTCGGCTTCAGGCGGCCGGCTGCGGACGGGAGAAACAGGATAAAAGGTGAAGCCGTCCCGAAGGTCAGCTGATGAGGTCGAACAGCGACTGGCGACTGATTCGCGCGAAGGCGGCCTGGGCTGCCTCCAGCGTCTGCAGCCGCTGCTGAAGCTTGGTGATCGTCTCGGTAAGATCGGTGTCCTCCAGCGTCGAGCGGCGCTCGGTCAGCTGGAGCTGCTGGTTCTCCAGCCGGTTGCCGATATCTTCGAGCCGCTGGGTGCGGACGCCCTGGATCGACTGGGCGACGATCACATGGTCCAGCGCCTTGCGGGCATCGTCCAGGGCAGCCGCGCGGTCGTCCGGCGTGCCGGTGCGGACCGCCGCGATGGCATCGGCCAGCACCTGATCGATCGAGCGCGTACCGACGGCGTTGTCGGCAATGCTCTGGCGCGTGCCGACCGCCTCGACCGACAGCCCCGCACCGATCGGCACGTTGTTGGTCGTCGCATCGTCGAACACCGGCTGACCCTGATAATCGGTCTGGTTGAGCAGGTCGTTGATCGTCGCGCGGATGCCGTCCAGCTCCTGCGCCACCGCCTCGCGGCCCGGCGAGCCGTCCGCGGTCGAGGTCGAGGTCACCAGCAGGTTGGTCACGCGCGACATCAGATTGTTGATGTCGCTGAGGTTCGCCTCGGCCTTCGCGGCGCGCGACTGGGCGAAGGTCAGATTGTCCTGCCAGGCCGTCGCGATCGACTGCTGCCGCCCAAGTAGCGAGATCTGCACCCAGTCCTGCGGATTGTCCGAGGGCTGATTGAGCTTGTGGCCGGACGAAATCTTGCCCTGCTCGGCGGCGATGTCCTTCGCCATCTTCTGCTGGCGGGCGATTTCGGCGCTGAGCGACTGGGACGTGATGAAAACCATGGCGTGTTACTCGTTGGTTTGGCCGTCAGACGACCGCGAAAAGGGCTTCCATCACCTGGTTCGCCACCTGGATGATGCGGGCGCAGGCCTGATAGGCCTGCTGGAAACGCAGCAGATCGGCTGCTTCGCGGTCGAGGTTGACGCCGGCGACGTCTGACCTGGCAGCCTGCGCCATCTCGTTGCGACTCACGGCCGCGGTCTGCTCGGCGAGCGTCGCGTTGACGATGGTGCCGTGCGTCGAGATGAGGCTGATCCACTTGTCCTCGATGCCGCCGCCGCCGCGCAGGCTACTGATCGCGACGAAATTCCCATTCGCCGCGCCGCCCGAGGTGGCACCGGCAAGGTCGGCAGGGTCGGTCACGAGAACCTGCAGCGTGCCGGCATCCGCGCCGATCGAAAGCATGGGTCCACCGGCCACGTTGGCGGCCGTGGTGCCGGCCGTGTGCCAGTCGTTGATCTGCTGGACATATTGCGCGGCGAGGTCGTCGATCGAGTCGATCCGGTCGCGAGTCGTCTTGGCGCTGATTGTGAGGCCCGAGAGCGAGCCGCCGGTCGGGTCGGCGACCGCCGTGGCGCTCGCCGTGTCGTCACCGATCTTGAACGTCAGCGTGCCGTCCGCCGCCTGGTCGACCGCCGTGACCCGCGCCGAGACATTCTCGACCAGCACTTCGGAGCCGTAATTGACGTTCGCCACGTCGTTGGCGCCGTAGGAGATGGTGACGTTCAGTCGCTTGGTGATTTCCACCAGCGCCTGATCGCGCGAGTCGAGCAGCGCGACATGTGCAGCGGTGCCGTCGGGCGATCGGCGCAGGCCTTCATTGGCGTCCGCAAGCTGCTGCAGCGCGTCGTTGAGAGCGGCGACCTCGTTGTTCGCGGCCTTGCCGATGCCCTCCTGGATCACGGTCAGGTCGGTGCGGGTCTGCTTGAACGCCGTGTTGATCTGCTCAAACGAGAACAGCACGTTGGCGCGCAGCGTCGTGTCAGTCGGATTGGAGGCGAGACGCTCGACCGCCGAGAACATCGCCGTCATGCGCTGGCCGACGCCGAGCGATCCGTCGTTGAGGCCGTTCTGGATGTCCACCATCCAGCGCGCCCGCTGATCGGCGCTACCCAGCGCATTGCCGGTGTTGCGCGCCGCCGCGTCCAGATAATCGTCGGTCATGCGGACGATCTTGCCGATCGTCGCGCCGCCATAGGCAACCCCGGAGCGATAGAAGATCGTCGTGCCCGAGCCGGCCGGCGACTCCGCGACCGCCAGCGTCCGCCGCGCATAGCCCGCCGTGTCGGTGTTCGCGATGTTGTTCGAGATGACGCCCATCGCGGCCTGGTAGGCGCGCGTGCCGGAGACGCCGATCCCGTAGAGGTCCTGCGCGCTCACGGCGTCTTCCTGTCAAGCTGCTGGAGGATCAGGTTGGCGATGCCGAGTCCGCCCTGCTGCGAGAGTCCGTCGGCCATGCGCGCATCGGCAAGCTCCCGGAACTGGTCCACGGCGCTGCTGCCGGCAATGTCCTCGCCCAGGCTCGCCTGCCGCATGGACCCGAGCAGCTGGCGCGTGAAGATCGCCTCGAAGGCCCGCGCCGCCTTCGCCAGCGCGGCCTTTTCGTCCGTCGCGGCCGCCGGCTTGGCGGCGGTCGTGCCGAGGGAAGCGGCGGTGGGTGCTGTGGCGCTTGCGATCTGCGTCATATCACTTCCAGCTCCGCTTTCATGGCGCCTGCCTGCTTCAGTGCCTCCAGGATCTCGACGAGGTCCGAGGGAGAGGCGCCGACGGCATTCACCGCATTCACAATATCGGCCAGAGCGGCTCCACCTTTAAACAGGAACATCGGATTCTTTTCCTGCTCCGCCGTGATCGAGCTCGACGGCTCCACCGCGGTTTCGCCCCGCGAGAAGGGAGCGGGCTGCACGATGCGCGGCGCTTCCTTGACAGTCACGGTGAGCTTGCCGTGGCTGACCGCGGCCGGGCTGATGCGCACGCCGCCGTTGATGACCACCGTTCCGGTGCGCGCATTGACGATCACCTTTGCCGGCGGATCGGCAGGCTTCACCTGGATGTTCTCGATCAGGCCCATCATCATGATGCGGCTCTCGGCGCCCTGCGGCGCGGCGATGGCGATCGAGACGCCGTCCAGCGCCTTGGCGCGCTGGTCGTTGAACGCGAGGTTGATCGCGTCCGCCACGCGCAACGCCGTCGTCAGGTCGGCATCGGCGAGGTTGAAAGTGAGGTTCGGGCTGGTCTCGAAACCGGTGGCGACCGCGCGCTCGACCGAAGCGCCGCTCGGGATGCGGCCGGCGGAGGGGACGTTTACGGACAGCTGCGAGCCGTCCGCGCCGGAGACGCCGAGGCCACCGACGGCGAGGTTGCCCTGCGCCATCGCGTAGATTTCATTGTCCGCGCCACGCAGCGGAGTGAGCACCAGCGTGCCGCCGCGCAGCGACTTGGCCTTGCCGAGCGCCGAGACGGTGACGTCGAGACGCTGGCCCGGCTTGGAGAAGGCAGGCAGCTCGGCCGTGACCAGCACCGCAGCTGCGTTCTTCAGCGCTGGATTGACGCCCGGCGGCAGAGTCAGGCCGAAGCGCGAGATGACCCCCTTCACGCCCTGCGTCGCATAGTCGAGGCTGTCGTCGCCGGTGCCGGCGAGGCCGACCACGACGCCGTAGCCGACGAGCTGGTTGCTGCGCAGGCCCTCGAAGGCGCCGAGATCCTTGATCCGCTCGGCCTGCGCCTTGGGCGCGACCAGCTGCAGGCCGGCGACGATCGCCAGCGCCACGATCCAGCTCAGCATGCGGGTGAGCATCAGGGGAATGCGGAAGGTCATGAGAATCTCAGGCTCCGTCAGAAGGGGCTGACAATGGAGAAGAAGCGCTGCAGCCAGCCCTGGCGGCTCGCACGGGCGACCTCGCCCTTGCCGGTGTAGGTGATGCGGGCGTCGGCGACGCGCGTGGAAAGCACGCGATTGTCGGGGCCGACGTCGGCCTGGCGCACGAGACCGGCGATCTGGACATATTCGTCACCGCGGTTGAGCGTCAGTGCCTTCTGCCCGCGCACCAGCATGGTGCCGTTAGCGAAAACCTTGGCGATCGTGACGGTGATCTCGCCCGAGAGCGCGTTGGACTGCGAGGCGTCGCCCTTGCCCTTGAACCCCTGCGATCCGCTCGCGGCGACGTCGCTGGGCTTGAAGAAGCTGAGCGGGCCGGTGGTCGGCGGGATCAGGCCGATATTGCCCGCGCGGTCCATGTTCGCGCTGTTGCTCTTCGTCGCCTGGGTGCGCTCGACAAGCAGGATGGTGATGATGTCGCCAACCTGCGCCGCGCGCGCGCCGTTGGTCAGCGAGGAATAGCCCGCGCTGGCCTGAAAGATGGAGCCGTTGGGCTGGGCCGGCGCCGGGGCCTGCTCGGGCGAGAAGGTCGCCTGATAGGCCGGATCGGTCATCGGATCCTGCTTCTTGCCGAAGAGGCCGGCCTGAGCCGGAGCGGCGGCGAGCGTTGCGAGCGCCGTGAGGGTGAGGAGCGTCTTCATGGCTTAGAGCTGCTGGTTCACGTACTGGAGCATCTCGTCGGTCGCCTTGATCATCTTGGAAGCGATCTCATAGGCGCGCTGGGTCTCGATCATGTCGACCAGCTCCTCGACGGTGTTCACGTTGGACTGTTCGAGGGCGCCCTGGCGGATGGTGCCGCGCCCTTCGAGGCCGGCTGCGCCGACCTGCGGCGCGCCCGAGGCCGCCGTCTCCAGCAGCAGGTTTCCGCCGGTCGCCTGAAGGCCGGCCGCATTGGCGAACCGCGCCGTCTCGATCTGGCCGAGCTGGGTCGCCTCGCTCTGCCCCTGCAGCACCGCCGAGACCGTGCCGTCATTGCCGATGGAGACCGAACTCGCACCTTCCGGGATCTGGATCTGCGGGATGATCGGCAGACCGTCTGCGGTCACGACCGTGCCCTCGGCGTTGGTCTTGAAGTTGCCGGCGCGGGTGTAGGCGGTCGAGCCGTCGGCGCGCTGCACCTGGAAGAAGCCGGAGCCCTCGATGGCGAGGTCGAGCGTGTTGTCGGTCGTCGCGAGCGTGCCCTGCGTGTCGATCCGCTCGGTGCCGGTGAGCTGCACACCGGTGCCGAGGTTCAGGCCGATGGCGAGCTTGTTCTGGCTGTCGGCCTGCGAGCCGGCGGCGACGACGGTCTGGTAGGCCAGCGTCTCGAAATTGGCGCGGTCGCGCTTGAAGCCCGTCGTGTTCACGTTCGCCAGGTTGTTGGCGATGACGCGCATCTTGACGTCCTGGGCATCGAGCCCGGTCCGCGCGACGTGAAGAGCAGAAGTCGACATGGGTTCTGGTCCTTATTTCTGAAGCTTAGGCGTCGAGACGCATGAGGCTGGCGCCGCCGCTGTCGATATCCTTGGCGGTATCGATCAGCTTGATCTGGGTTTCCCAGGCGCGACTGGCCTCGATCATCTGCACGAGCGCAGTGGTCGCATTGACGTTCGATCCCTCGAGCGAGCCCGAAGTGACGCTGGCGAGCGGATCCTCGGGCAGCGCGCCGCCGTTGACTTCGCGGAAGAGATTGTCCGTGCCCTTGGCGACGACCGATCCCTTGGCGTTCACCAGCTTGATCGTGTCGATCTGCTGGGGCTGGTCGATCTGGCCGCCCTGCGGGACGATCCAGATGCCGCCGTCCTTGGCGATCTTGATGCTGTCGGCGGGCGGCAGCGTGATCGGGCCGCTACCGCCGATGACGGGATTGCCATCGCCCGTGGTCAACAGTCCGCTGTCGTTGAGCTTGAGGTCGCCACGGCGGGTATAGCCTTCCGAGCCGTCGCTGGCCTGGACCGCGATGAAGCCCTCGCCGTCGAGCGCGATGTCGAGCGGGTTGCCGGTCTGCGTGACCGAGCCCTGCTTCATGTCGGCCGCGATGACCTGGTCGACCTGCTCGGCGCGGCTCTGGAAGGTCTGGCCACCGATCCAGCGCGTCGACGCGTTGACGATCTCGGCCCGAAAGCCGGCAGTGTTGGCGTTCGCGAGATTGTTCGCGATCGCGGTCTGCCGCGCCATCGAGCCGCGCATCGCGGTCCGGGCAATGTCGACGAGACGATCCATGGCCTAGTTCCTCTTCGTCTCAGCGATCAGGTGCGCATGTTGGTGATCGTCTGCGTCATGTTCGTCGCAGTCTCGATCGCCTTGGCGTTGGCCTGGAAGTTGCGTTGCGCGGAGATGAGCGCCACCAGTTCTTCGGTGATGTCGACGTTCGAGCGCTCCAGCGTGCCCGAGCGCACCGCGCCGAACAGGCCGCTGTTGCCTGCGCCATAGACGGCCTCGCCGCTGGCGCCGGTGGCGGTCCAGTGCGCGTCGCCGGTCTGGCGCAGCTCGTCCTGCGCGGGGAAATTGGCCATGGCGACGACGCCGAGATTGATGACCGACCCGTCCGCGAAGGTCGCCGCGACGACGCCCTTCTCATCGATCGAGACGGCCGAGAGCTGGATGGTCGCGTCGTCCGGGTGGACGGTCGGGATGACCAGATCCTGGAGATCGGCGGCATCGGTGCTGGTCGGCGTGCCGTCGCCGTCCGGATCGGTCGGCAGCACCTGCAGGCGCGAGCCGGTCGTGTCGATCACGTTGCGATCCTTGTCGATCGCGAAGGCGCCGTTGCGGGTGTAGCTGACGCGCCCATCGGCGCCGGCGCTCTTGACGGTGAAGAAGCCTTCGCCGGTCACGGCGAGGTCGAGCGTCTTGTCGGTCGTCTCCAGCGTGCCCTGCGTGAACTGCTGGCGCACGTCGATGAGGCGAACGCCATTGCCGCCGAGGCCGGAGCCGCCCGCGGCGAAGATGTCGCCGAACATGGCCTTGCTCTTCTTGAAGGCGATCGACGAGACGTTCGCGACGTTGTTGGCGACGACGCTGAGGTCGGTCTGGGCGCCCTTGAGGCCGGTAAGCGAGATGTAGAAGGACATGGGATTGAACTCCTCAGTTTAATGGGGTGTGTCAGCCGAGGCGGATGGCGTCGGCCGGCGAATAGTTTCCGAGCGGGGTCATGAGCTGGGCGCTGTTGCCGCTGGCGGGCGACTGCACCGCCGCGATGCTGGCCCAAGTGGCGATCTGCTTGGGACTCGCGCCGCGGACCTGCACCTGCAGCGCATCGCCGCCGATGAACTCGCCCGCCTCGTCGGTGCCGTCCCAGTAGAAGCCGACCGAGCCGGCCTTCTGCGCGCCGAGGTCGAGCGTCTTGACGACATTGCCGTCGGCATCGACCAGATCGACCTGCACGTTGCTCGCGTTCGAGCCGAGCGTCAGTTCGCCGGCATAGGAGCCGGTGCGGTCGGGCGTGGCGATGTTGCTCTTCACGAGCATCGACTTGCCGATCCAACTCGCCGCGTCCGAGAGGCGGGCACCGCCGACCGAGTCCGAGATGCTGCCGAGCAGCTTGTTGGTTTCCGCCTGGCTCGAGAGCGAGGTGAACTGCGCCATCTGGGCAACCATCTGGTTGTTGTCCATCGGCGCGAACGGATCCTGATACTGCATCTGCGTGGTCAGCAGGCGCATGAAGCCGCTCATGTCGATCGTCTCGTTCGACTTGGACGTCGTCTCCGCCAGGTTGCGGTTGGTGAACGACGTGCTGGAGTCGACGGTCCAGGGGCTGCTATTCGTGACAGTGGTCATTTGCCGAGCCTGATCGTTTCGAGGAGGAGGGATTTGGCGGTCTGGAGAACCTGCACATTGTTCTGGTACATGCGCGCGCTCTCGACCATTTCGACGAGCTCGGCGCTGCTATCGACGCCGGCTTCCCAGACATTGCCGTCTGCGTCGGCAAGCGGATGGCCGGGATCGTGGCGCATCTTGGCCGGCATATCCGAGGAGACGACCTGATCGACCTTGACGGTCGCAACGCCAGGCTTCTCCACGACGGTCGAGAAGACCGGGCGGATCGCGCGGTAGGCGCCCTGCTCGCTGCCCGAGACCGAACCCGCATTGGCAAGGTTGGAGGCCGTGGCGTTGAGACGGACGAGCTGCGCCGACATGGCGCGGCCGGCGATATCGAAGATGTTCATGGGCTTTTCGGCCATGCTCATTCTCCCCGCAATGCGCGCGTGATGGTGTTGATGCGCCCTTCCAGGAAAGAGAGCGTCGTGCGGTACTTCACCGCATTCTCGGAGAAGAGCGTCTGTTCGGTCGACATCTCGACCGTGTTGCCGTCGCTCGAAGGCTGGAGCGGCACGCGATAGCCCATCGCGGTCTCGAGCGCGCCGGCCACGGTGCCCTGCTGCTGCGTGGCCGAGGCGAGCGCCTTGTCGAAATCGATGTCCCGCGCCTTGTAGCCGGGCGTGGAAGCGTTCGCGATATTCGAGGCAATCAGCTCCAGCCGCTGCGAACGCAGCGCCAGGGCCTTGCCATGAATGCCGAACAAACTGTCCTCGAACGACATTTTTTCGTGCCTTCCCTAAAAGTCTCCGGACCGGGGTCGTTCTGACCGGATGAGTTGGTCCGGTTCAGGCATGACCCATGCCCGCAGGGAATTAACTGCAAATGCCGTGCCAAACTGCGTTGCCGCCTTTCAGCCGGAGCGCAAACACTAGGATTTCCGCGCCTTTGCGGTGGCGGAGCGGCAAGGCCGGCAAATTTTTGCCGGTCAACGGCAGGCTATTGCCGGTCGAACGGGGATCAGGGGACGCACACGCGCGATGACGGACATTCTCGGCCATATTTTCGCGCCGTTGCCGATCCTGACGGTCGCGCTGGGCGCTGGCCTGATCGCCCTCGTCCAGACCGGCGCCGGCACCGCGGCCAATGCCTTCGCGGCACTCCGGCCCCTCTTCGCCGCCCGGCCGGACGATGAGCGGGATGCTGCCCGCGCCCTGCTGTTCAAGGTCGAGGCAGTCGCCGAACTCAAGGGCCTCGCCCATACGGACCGACTGCGCGCGAGCCATCCCTTCTGCGCGCACCTGCTCAACACCCTCGCCAATTCCGCCGATGTCGAGCATTTCGCCCATTGGGCGCGGCAGATGCTGGATGATCGCCGGGCACGCCATGCCCGCGTCATCGGCTTCTGGAACGCGCTCGCCGACGCCGCGCCCGCCATGGGCATGGCCGGCACGATCATCGGCCTGATCGGCATGTTCGCGAGCATGTCCGACCCCTCCAAGATCGGTCCACACATGGCTCTGGCGCTGATGACCACGCTGCACGGCATGATCCTCGCCAATGCCATTGCTGGGCCTATCGCGAGCCGGCTTCATGGCCTTTCCGAGCGTGAACTGGCCTGGCAGCAGGCCTTTGCCGATCGAACCGTCGCCATTGCCGCGCGAGAGCCCGCAATGCTCAGGCGCACCATCGCCCGCGAGGTCGCATGATCCGGCAAAACCGCACGCGCTGGGCTCTCAGTTTCGCCGATCTCAGCCTGCTGCTGCTCGGCTTCTTCGTGCTGCTGCAGGCGAGCCAGGCCCAGCGCGACGCCGCGCTGGCCGGTCTCGGCACCTATTTCGGCGCGATCGAGGCGCCGGAACAGGCTGACCTGCCCGCCGCAAGCCTGTTTGAGCCGGGCGAAGCGTTGTTCAGCGAAGCGGGCCGCAATGTCCTGCTGGGCGCGGCAAAACCGTTCGCGCGCTCGTCAAACGTCATCCAGATCCAGTCGATCGGCGTGGACAGCGGGCAGACGCGCTTCGACGCCTGGGATCTCGCGGCCGCCCGCCTCGGCGCGGTCGCGCGCACGCTCGTTGCCGCGGGTGTCCCGCAGGCGCGCATCCGCATTGCCGGGCTCGCCGAAGACGCCGACGGCAAGGCTCCCGGCAAGCAGATCATCCGCATCGTCGAAAAGCCGTTGGACGCGGAATAGCCGCCGCCCCTTCAATTCTGGCACGCTCCTTGCTCCGTGCGCAGCATGTTTTTGCGCATGCCGCTTCGGAGCCCGATTGCCATGACCGACCGCACGCTTCCTCCTGCCCGCGCGATCTTCGCGACGCTGACCCTGCTCGCCGTGGCGGTGCTCATCGGCTTCGAGTCGCCCGCGCAGGCCCAGAGTTTCGAGAATCTCGATCGGCTCGACAGCCTCGTCGCGATGAGCGTCGGTGCCAATCGCGGCGAACCGGGCGGGCCGATCGCACCGATCGATCGCCGCCTGCGCCTCGCCCCCTGCCCGCAGGCGCCGGTCGTCGAGGCGACGCAAATCAGCTTCGCCACCGTCTCCTGCCCGAGCATCGGCTGGCGCATCCGCGTGCCGCTATCGGCCAGCCAGCAAGTCACGAAAGTGGCGGCTTTCGGCGCTTCTCCGGCCGCCGGTTCGGGCGTCGTCGTCAAGAAGGGCGACCCGGTCAAGCTCATCGCGGGCAACGAGGAATTCACCATTTCGCGCCAGATGATCGCTGATGAGGATGGCGTCGCCGGCGCCCTCATCCGTGTGCGTCAGGATCCCAAGGCAACCCCGGTCATGGCCCGCGTCGAATCCGTCGGCGTTGTGCGCGCACCAGGAATTTAAGCTTTCTTGAACCGATCCGTATATAAGGCGGACCGGACAGAAAGGATTGGAAGATGATCAAGTCAGTTGGCCAGGCGATGAACGCCGCAGTCGAGGCAGCGAAGCTGCGCGAGACCGCGCAATCGCGGTCGACCGTCAAGGTCACGACTGAAGTCGCGCCGGAAGCCGCTGCGACCCAGGCATCCACCGTCTCCACGCCCGCGTCACGCATGGCAGCGCAAGGCGCTCCCATCGACGTCGCGCGCGTCGCCCGCATCAAGCAGGCCATTGCGTCCGGCAATTATCCCGTCGATCCCGAGAAGATCGCCGAGAAGATGCTCGACCTGGACCTGCCGCTCCGCAAATATTGAGGTTCGGGCGATGTCCCTCGCCCTGATCGACGATCTCGCCTCGGCTACGGCCGGGCTGCGGCAGGCCATGGAACGGGCCGAGCTTAGCGGCATCGAACTGGCCATGGCCCGCTTCCGAACGTCCCTTGAGGCCGTGCAGGCGGTCAGCGAATGGCGCACCGATCCGCAGCTCAAGCTGCGCGTCGGCGAACTTATGGCCGAACTCACCTCTTCGCGCATGCTGGCCTGCCTTCTCGGCGACACCACTGGCCAGATGCATGCGGCTGTCTCCGCGCAGAATCTCGACATTCCCCAGCCGCTGTATCGTCCGCGCTAAGCGGCTCCGCGCGCTCCCCCACTTTCGCTTCGTCATTCCCGGTTCCGAGGAACGACGACGACCGTGATGTGGGCCGATCGCACCATCCGGCGCCGTAACGTCCCATCCCAAACCCGTCCAATTCTGGCACGCTTCTTGCTTTTTGACCCTCGGTACCAACACGGGGTCAAAGGCCAGACATGTCCGCTTTCGATGGACTGACGACCAGAAATCTCTCCGGCGCACCCAGCCGGGTTACGAACGCGATCGCCACGGCAAGCCGCCGGACGGGCGTCGATTTCTCGTATCTGATGGGCCAGGCGCAAATCGAAAGCGCCATGAACCCCTCCGCCCGCGCCCGCACGTCGAGCGCGACGGGCCTTTACCAGTTCCTCGACCAGAGCTGGCTCGCCATCGTCAACGATCATGGCGCCAAATACGGCATGAACTGGGCGTCCGATGCGATCCAGAAGGATGGCGGCCGCTATTATGTGGCCGATCCGGCCCTGCGCCAGCAGATCCTGGACATGCGCAACCATCCCGAGACCGCTTCGGTCATGGCCGCCGAGCTTGCCTCGGACAATCGCGCCTATCTCGAGGAGCGCATCGGCCGCCCCGCCGACGCGACCGATCTCTATATGGCGCACTTCCTCGGCGCCGGTGGCGCCGCCAAGTTCCTCACGACCATGGCCGCCGCGCCGAACACGCCGGCGGCCGCCCTGTTCCCCGCGGCGGCGCGCGCCAACGCCTCGATCTTCTACGATCGCTCGGGCAATCCGCGCAGCCTCGCCGAGATCCGCGACAATTTCGCCGGCAAGCTCGCCAATGGCGCGCAGATGGCCGGTCTCAGCGCCTCGCGCGCCGACATGGGCGGTGGCTATACCGGCGCGATCCCCGAGGGGGCCAACATGGTCGCCCCTGCCGATTATATGCGCATCGCCCAGGCCAATATGGCGCTGGCCGACGAGGCGCCGCCGGCCGACGACACTCTTTCCGGCGAGGACGCGCTGATGGGCCAGCAGATGCTGGCCGATGCGCGCCCTTACTCCGAATTCGCACCGCGCGCCGAAACCGCGCGGCTCGCCTACCTCATGCTTGCTACCTTCGGAAGGTAATCCACGGACATGACCCGCAGCGACGTCAACGGCAAGATCTGGAGCCGCACGGCCAAGGGCGCGGCGCTGCCGCTCGCCATTCTGGCCGTGGTCATGTTCATGATGGTCCCGGTTCCGGCGATCATGCTGGACATCGGCTTCGTCACCAACATCATGATCAGCCTGGCGGTGGTCATGATCGCGCTCAATGCCGCCAAGCCGCTCGATTTCTCCAGCTTCCCGACCGTCCTCCTGTTCGCGACCCTGCTGCGCCTCGCGCTCAACGTCGCCTCGACGCGCGTCGTGCTGGTGAGCGGCCATACTGGCTCGGATGCGGCGGGCCATGTCATTGAGGCGTTCGGCCACTTCATGATCGGCGGCGACTATGTCGTCGGCATCTTCGTGTTCGCGATCCTGATGATCATCAACCTGATGGTGATTACCAAGGGCGCCGGCCGCGTGTCCGAGGTTTCCGCCCGCTTCACCCTGGACGCCATGCCCGGCAAGCAGATGGCGATTGACGCCGATCTCAATGCCGGCCTCCTGACCGCGGAAGAGGCGAAGATCCGCCGCGCGGAAGTGGCGACGGAAGCCGACTTCTATGGTTCCATGGATGGTGCGTCCAAGTTCGTGAAGGGCGACGCGGTCGCCGGCATCCTCATCCTCGTCATCAACATCGTGGGCGGCATCATCCTCGGCGTCGTCAGCCATGGCCTCGGCATTGGCGAGGCGGCGCAGACCTATGTGCTGCTCGCCATCGGCGACGCGCTGGTCGCGCAGGTCCCCGCGCTGCTGCTCTCCATCGCCGCAGCCGCCATCGTCACCCGCGTCAAGTCCGACAAGGATCTCGGCGGCCAGATCTCGCAGCAGTTCGGCGTGGGCAAAGCCTGGCTCCCGGTCGCCGCCATCCTCACTTTCCTCGGCATCCTGCCCGGCATGCCACACATCATCATCCTTCCCGCGGCCGCCGTCTCCTGGTTCATCGCCCTCAAGCTGCGCAAGAGCGACCAGGTCGCTGCCGAAGTGCCGGTCGAAGCGCCGGAGCCGGAAAATCCGGCCCATATCGAGTGGACCGACGTGTCGGACGGCGCCGTGCTCGGCCTCGAGATCGGCTATGGCCTCATCGGCCTCGTCGACGAGCGCAAGGACGCGCCGCTGATCGGCCGCATCACCGGCATTCGCCGCCAGCTCTCGCGTGAGCTCGGCTTCGTGGTTCCGATGATCCGCGTGAAGGACAATCTGGCCCTCGGCGCGAACCAGTACCGCATCACCATCGGCGGCGTGGTCATGGGCGAGGACGAGATCTGGCCGGAGGAACTGCTGGCGCTCGACAGCGGCGACCTCACCGCCACCATCGACGGCCGCACCGGTCGTGATCCGACCTTCGGCCTCGACGCCGTGTGGATCGACCCCGCCCGCCGGAGCGAAGCCGTCGTCGCCGGCTACACGGTGGTCGATCCGTCCACCGTCGTCGCGACGCACCTCAATCATCTCATCGTCAACAACGGCGCCGAACTGTTCGGCATGGACGAGGCGAAGAAGCTGGTCGAAACGCTCAAGGACGTCGCCCCGCAACTTGCCGATGGGCTCACCCCGCAGCCTTATAATCTCGCGCAGATCACGGCGCTTTGCCGCGGCCTGCTGGCCGAGGGCATCCCGCTCAAGGATTTCCGCCGGATCGCCGAGGCGATGGTCGTGGTCGGGCGACCGGATCTGGGCACCGACGCGCTGGTCGAGGCCGTCCGCCAGCGGATCGGTTCGCTCATCATCCAGAACATCGTGCCGGTGAAGATGCCGCTTCCGGTCATCACGCTCGACGGCGAGTTGGAGGGGCTTCTGGCGCAGGCGATGCGAGTCGCCGGCGATGCGCAGCACCCGATCGAGCCCGCGCTCGGCCAGCGCCTCATCGAGCAGGTGAGCGAGGCCGCCCGGCCGCTGCTGGCGCAGGCACGCAGCTTCGCCATCGTCACCTCGCCGGTGGCGCGCCGCGCCCTGTCGCGCCTGTTCCGCCCGCACCTGCCTGAAACGGCGGTGCTGTCCTTCCTGGAGATTCCCGACGGCAAGCCCGTTGAAGTCGTCGCGGTGGTCGGCAACGAGAGCCGTATCAACCGCGTCGAGCGCCTTCAGGCCGCATGAGCGAGGTAAAGAGGATGTGCGCGATAGGAACCTTAATAGCCTGCAAATGCGTCGGAAAATCTAAGTTAAGGCTTTTGGATTAAGCAGCCGCCATGCAAAGCGCAAAGCTCGAGGTCGCAGGGCTCACTTATGGGCGCAGGAACGGTTCAACGCCGGACCTTCTCGCCCAGCAATATATGCCGCTGGTCCGCAAGATCGCGTGGCACGTGCATGGTCGCGTGTCGTCCGCCATCGACATTGAGGATCTCCTGCAAATCGGCATGGTCGCGCTTGTCGAGGCGGCCAACAACTTCGAGGATCGCGGCCACGGCTTCGCGGCCTATGCGCAGATGCGCGTGCGCGGGGCCATGATCGACCATTTGCGCCGCCACGCAACACTTTGCCGCTCGGCCATGGCGCGCCGCAAGACCATCCAGGAAGCGCGTCGCCAGGTCGAACAAAAGACCGGCCGCACCGCCGGCGAGGCCGAAATCGCGGCGCATCTCGGCCTCGATCCCGTCGCCTGGCGTGAACTGGCGGACGGCACCGACCTCGCCCAGCACCAGAGCATGGACGAGGTCTATTCCGACCAGTCCATGTGGTTCGCGGACGTTTCCGAACAGGCAGACGAGACGCTGGAGCGCGAGTCGCTCAAGAAGGCGATCGCCGGCTGCATCGCCGATCTGCCCCAACGCGAAGCGACGGTGCTGCAGCTCTATTTCGTCGAGGAAATGAATCTCGAGGAAATCGGCATGACGCTGGACATTGGCGCGGCCCGCGTCTGCCAGATCAAGAAGTCCGCGCTGGACAAGCTGCGGATCCGTCTCGCAGATTACGCCTGAAACGCCGGTAAAGCGCGCGCGGAACCGCCGCCGCGCTCGATAGTTTCTCCGCAAGACAACACACGTCGCGGAGGAAACTGCATGGCTACCGAAGAACCAAGGACCGTCATCGTCGAGCGTTCCGGCGGTGGAGGCGGCATGACCGCCATCATTGCCCTGATCGTGCTCGCGCTCATCGCTGTCGGCGCCTATTTCTTGATCAACAGCGAAAGCAACAAGGACAACGCGGTCTCCACCGCCGCCCAGCAAGTGGGTGACGCGGCGCAGCAGGCCGGCGACGCGGCAGAAGAAGCCGCCAAGAAGTAACGTCATCCCGCCTCATCCGGTTTTGCTGCGGGCGGATGAGGCGTTCCACGCGCTCCCCGGATTTGCTGTCAAAAGACGCATCCGCTAAAGCGCCCCAATGTCTGCGACCTACACGCTGGATACCGGCACCAGCCGGGCCAACCCGACGCCGGCGCCGATGCGCCGGCTGACCATTCCCGCGCTGCGCGCCCGCAAGGTCGATGGCGTGACCGCCGAGCCGATCGTTGCGCTTACGGCGTACACCGCACGCCAGGCGCAGTTGCTCGATCCGCATTGCGACCTGCTGCTGGTCGGCGACTCGCTAGGCCAGGTGATCTACGGCCTGCCGTCCAGCGTGCCCGTCACGCTCGATATGATGGCCGCCCATGGTGCGGCCGTGGTGCGCGGCAGCTATCACAGCGTCGTCATCGTCGACATGCCGTTCGGCAGCTATGAGGCGTCGCCCGCCCAGGCTTTCGAGAACGCGTCGCGCTTGCTCAAGGAAACCGGCGCGGCGGGCATCAAGCTGGAAGGCGGCGCGGCCATGGCCGAGACCGTCTCCTTCCTCTCCGCCCGCGGCATTCCGGTCTGCGCGCATGTCGGCCTGACACCGCAGGCGATCAACGCCCTGGGCGGTTACGGCCCGCGCGGCAAGGACGTTGCCGAGGCCCGCAAGATCATGGACGATGCCCGCGCTGTCGCCGATTCCGGCTGCTTCGCGCTCGTGATCGAGGGCGTGGTCGAGCCGCTCGCCGCCGAGATTACCGCCGCCGTCCCCTGTCCCACCATCGGCATCGGCGCTTCGCCCCACTGCGACGGGCAAGTGCTGGTGACAGACGATCTGCTCGGCATGTTCGAGCGCACGCCGCGCTTCGTGAAGCGCTACGCCGATCTCGCCGGCACCATCGGCGAGGCTGCAGCGCACTATGCCGCCGAGGTCCGTGCCCGCCAGTTTCCGGGCGAGGACCAGTTGTATCCCGCAAAAAAATGATCCGCCAAAAAGTGATTTGCTTGCAGTTCAGCCGCCGCTAAGGTCCGCGGCCACAAAATCCGCCCAACTGGCGCTATGACGCCGCGCCCATCCGAACCGTACGGAGATAAGATTTGGCCCTGACGCCACATCAGACTGATGCCCTGCTTCGCGAAGTCGACGACGCCGTCCGCCAGGACGACATGCTCAGCTTCTGGCGGAAATACGGCCGTCTGCTCGTCGCCGGGGTCATCCTCGCACTCGCGGCGTTCGGCGGCTGGCTGATCTGGCAGAATCATCGCGCCAACGTCGCCCAGGCCAACAGCGAGCAGTTCGCGACGCTTCTCAAGACCGCGCAGGGCGCCACGCTCGATCAGGCGGCCTATGACAAGCTCATCAAGGAAGGTGGCGCCGCTTACAAGACCGAGGCCGAACTGGTGAAGGCCGCGCTGGCTTCCGGCAAGAACGATACCGCCACGGCCATCACCACCTATGACGCGATCCTCGCCGATGCGTCAGCGCCGGCGCCGATGAAGGACGCCGCTCTCATCCGCAAGACCGCGCTCGCCTTCGACGGCATGAAGCCGGAAGAAGTCGTCACTGCTCTCAAGGGCCTGGCCGTCCCCGGCAACGCCTGGTTCGGAAGCGCTGGTGAACTGACCGCCATCGCCTATCTCAAAATGGGTCGCCGCGACCTCGCGGCCGAGCTTTTCACCAGCCTGACGCGTGACCCGGTCGTACCGGAGTCGATCAAGCTGCGCGCTGGTCAGCTGGCCAGCATGCTGGGCTCACCGGTCGCCAGCGACGCCACGCCCGCCGCCGTCCGCGCGTCCGAAATTCCCGGCGCTCCGGCCAATGCCGCTGCTCCCGCCCCCGCCGCCAGCCCGGCCCCGGGCGCGACGCCGGCCGCTCAATAAGAACATGAGAAAGACAAGCATGAGCCGTCGCACGAACTACCGCGCTGCCTTGATGATCCTGCCGCTCGCGCTCACCATGAGCGGCTGCGGCATGTTCAAGAAGAGCGGCCCCAAGACGCCGGTCCATGGCGAACGCACCTCGATCCTGAGCGGAACGGAAGTGCTGGATGCCGATCCGGCGCTCGCTTCCATGCCCGTCACCTTCCCGGATGCGCAGGTCAATGCCGACTGGTCGCAGTCGGGCGGCACGGCGGCCAAGACGATCGGCCACGTTGCGCTCGGCGAGGGTGGCCAGCAGGCCTGGTCCGGATCGATCCAGGGCGGCAGCGCACGCGCCCGCCTGGCCTCGCCCCCCGTCATTTCGGGCGGCAAGCTCTACGTGATCGACACCGAAGCGGTGGTGCACGCATTCGACGCCAAGACGGGCCAGCGGCTCTGGACCTCGAGCGTCCGTTCGAAGGACGACCAGGGCAAGGTGCAGTTCGGCGGCGGCGTCAGCATTGACGGCGAACGCGTCTATGCGACCACCGGCATCGGCGACGTCGCCGCGATGAACGCCGCGGACGGCACCATCGTCTGGAAGGTGCGCCCAGGCGGACCGCTGCGTGGCTCGCCGACGCTTTCCAACAACAATGTCTATGTGATGAGCCAGGACAACCAGCTCTTCGCGCTCAACGAGGCTGACGGCACGGTGCTCTGGACCGACAGCGGCACGCTGGAATCGACCGGCGTGTTCGGCGTCGCCGCTCCGGCCGCTGGCCAGGGCTCGGTGATCGCCGGCTACAGCTCCGGCGAGCTCACGGCCTATCGCTACGAGAATGGCCGCGCCCTCTGGGGCGACGCGCTCAGCCGCACCAGCATCTCCACCTCGGTCGCCACGCTCACCGACATCGACGCCGATCCGGTGATCGACCGCGGCCGCGTCTTCGCGATCGGCGAAGGTGGCCGCATGGCCTCCTATGAACTGCTCAGCGGCCAGCGCCTCTGGGAGCTCAACATCGGCGGCGTCTCGACTCCGCTGGTCGTGGGCGACTGGGTGTTCGTCGTCACCGACAAGGCCAAGCTGTTCTGCATCACCCGCGCGACCGGCAAGGTCCGCTGGATCAGCGAGCTGCCGGCCTGGCGCAAGCCGAAGAAGAAGACCGGTCCGATCCGCTGGCGCGGTCCCGTCCTCGCCGGCAACAAGCTGATCCTGGTCTCGACGGAGGGCGCGCTCGTCAATGTCGACCCGACCAGCGGCGCGGTCCAATCGGAGCGCGAAGTCAATGACGGCGTCTCGCTGTCGCCGGTGGTCGCGGACAACATGCTTTACCTTCTCACCGACAATGGGCGCATCCTCGCCTATCGTTGAAACCCGCCGACATTTGGCGTCGGCACCCGCACCGTGATAACAGCGCGTGCCCCTGCGAAAGCGGGGGCACGATTTTCATTTGTCAGGACGTCTTTTTGACCATGCTCCCCGTCGTCGCGATCATCGGCCGACCGAATGTCGGCAAGTCGACCCTGTTCAACAGGCTGATCGGCAAGAAGCTCGCGCTGGTCGACGACCGGCCCGGCGTCACGCGCGATCGCCGCGAGGGCGATGCCGAGCTGCTCGGCCTCAAGTTCCGCATCGTCGACACCGCCGGTTTCGAGGAGGACGATCCCCAGAGCCTGCCCGGCCGCATGCGCGCCCAGACGGAGATGGCGCTGGAGGGGGCTGCCGTCGCGCTGTTCATGATCGATGCCCGCGCCGGCGTCACCCCACTCGACGAGCATATCGCCCGCTGGCTGCGGACCAGCGGCACGCCGGTCGTCCTGCTCGCCAACAAGGCCGAGGGCCGAGCCGCCGATCCGGGTATCATGGAAGCCTTTGCGCTGGGCTTCGACGAGCCGGTCGCTTTCTCGGCCGAGCATGGCCAGGGCCTTGCCGATCTGTTCGAGGCGATCCGCCCCTATGTGGAGCGGGACGAGGAGAGCGAGGCGTTCGAGTCCGAAGGCGACGACCAGGAAGCGGACGACAACGCCCCGCTCAAGCTCGCCATCGTCGGCCGGCCCAATGCCGGCAAATCGACGCTCATCAATCGCTTCCTCGGCCAGGAGCGCCTCATCACCGGGCCCGAGGCAGGCATCACGCGTGACAGCATCGCCATCGATTATCGCTGGCCCTCGCCCGACGGCCGGATCCGTGACGTGCGCCTCATCGACACCGCCGGCATGCGCAAGCGCGCCAAGGTGCAGGACAAGCTGGAAAAGCTTTCCGTCGCCGACGCGCTCCACGCGGTCGACTTCGCCGAGGTCGTGGTGCTGCTGCTCGACGCGACGCTCGGCCTCGAGGCACAGGATCTGCGCATCGCCGACAAGGTGCTGAGCGAAGGCCGCGCCCTCGTCATCGCGCTCAACAAGTGGGACGTCGCCGAAAACGGCTCATCGCTCTACCAGGGCGTCCGCAAGGCGCTCGACGAAGGACTCGCGCAGGTGCGCGGCGTGCCGCTGCTCACCGTGTCCGGCGCCACCGGCCGCGGCCTCGACGATCTTCTGCAGGCCGCGTTCGATACGCGCGCGCGCTGGTCGCAGCGCGTGCCGACGAGCCATCTTAACCGCTGGTTCGACAGCGCGCTTGAGGCCAATCCCCCGCCTGCCCCCGGCGGAAAGCGTATCAAGCTGCGCTACATCACCCAGGCCCGCATCCGCCCGCCGACGTTCATCATCTTCGGCACGCGGCTCGACGAACTGCCGGAAAGCTACAACCGCTATCTGGTGAACGGCATCCGTAGGGAGCTGGATTTCTCCGGCGTGCCGATCCGTCTTAACCTGCGTAGCGCCAAGAACCCCTTTGACACGAAGAGCTGATCCGGACGCCGGGCTGCACCGGATCGACACGCGCGGCCTCAAATGTCCATGGCCGGTGCTGCGCGCCGCGCGGGCGATGCGGGAGCAGGGCGCGGTGCTCGTGCTCTCTGATGATCGCGTCGCACTCACCGACATGCCCGCCCTCGCCGCGGCCCATGGCTGGGCGATTTCCGTGCGCGAACATGACGGCCATGCCGAATTTGTTCTGAAAAAGAACGACATCGCTACATCTTGTTAAGGGCCTTTTTACGCGGCTCGGACGATAGTGCCCGTCAGGAGAAGCGGGTCAAAGCTATGTCTTATTATTATTCGATCCCCCTGGTGAACGAAGTCGAACTCGCACAGGCGCGCGCCGTGATCGGCCCGGGCCTCATCCGCATTGTCGGCTATTTCCGGGAAGATGGCGCCAAATCCATCGTCCAGATCGAGGAAGCGCTGGCCGAGGGCAGCGCCGCGGCCATGGTGATTCCGGCGCACACGCTCAAGGGCGAGTCGCGCCAGTTTGGTGCCCGCCGCCTCGGCGAGATAGCCGAAGTGATCGAGAAGACCGCACGCCGCTGCGTCGAGCAGCATGTCGTGCCGGACGAGGTCGCCAGCGAAGTGGCGATGCTACGTGGTTGTTTCCTTGAAACACTCGCTCTGCTGGAAGCTGCCGCTCCGCCGGTCGCGCAGACCCACGCCCCGGCTCGCGGGACGCCGTTCGCCTCCGGTCCGCGCACCTTCGGCCGCCGAATCGGCTGACCTCTGCGTCCGGCCGCGCGCCGAACCAGCCACATTTCCCGAGCCCCCGCCGCGCAATGATGCTGCTTTGCGCTTGCCAGTCGCGCAAAAAATATGCAGTAAGACAAACGAATTTAGACCATCATTTGGCTTGGGAGACGTGTGCGTGACTGACGGGAAGGCCGATCGGCTGGACGAGATCATCGCGAGCCACAGTCGCCGCGAAGGCCCCCTCCTGCCCATCCTCCATGACGTCCAGGCCGAGTTCGGCCATGTGAGCGACGAGGCCAAGCGCCGCATCGCCAAGGCGCTGAACCTGAGCCGCGCGGAAGTGCACGGCGTCGTCAGCTTCTATCACGACTTTAAGGACGAGCCGGCCCACAAGCCCGTGCTCAAGCTGTGCCGCGCGGAAGCCTGCAAGGCGCGCGGCGTCGAGGCGCTGGTGGCCGGCGCCACCGCGATCGCCGGCGATCGCGTCGAGATCGAGACAATCTATTGCCTCGGCCTGTGCAGCGTCGGCCCCAATGCGATGGTCGGCAAGCAGGTCTATGCCCGGCTCGACACGCCCAAACTCACCGCACTGATCGAGGAGCTTGCCTGATCATGGTCAAGGTCCGCATTTCCGACGACGCTCTCGCCATCGCCTGCGGGGCGGATGACGTCGCCGCCGCTTTCGCCAAGGCCGGCCACGAGGTCGAGCGCGTCTCCAGCTGGGGCATGCAATGGCTCGAGCCGCTGGTCGAGATTGACGGCAAGGGCTTCGGCCCGGCTGCTCCGGGCGACGTCGCCGCGATCGTGGATGGCAGCTCGCCGCTCGCGATCGGCGTGATCGCCGCCCACCCATTCATCGCCAGTCAGCAGCGCCTCACCTTCGCGCGCGCCGGCAAGACCCGTCCGACCGATCTCGACGATTATGAGGCGACCGGCGGCTGGAAGGGCCTGAAGCGCGCCAGGGAACTGGGCGCGGAGGCGACCGTCGAGGAAGTTGTCGCATCCGGCCTGCGCGGCCGCGGTGGCGCGGGATTCCCGACCGGCATCAAGTGGCGCACCGTCGCCGCGGCCAAGGCTGACCAGAAATATGTCGTCTGCAATGCCGACGAGGGCGACAGCGCAACCTTCGCCGACCGCATGGTCATGGAGGGCGATCCCTTCATGCTCATCGAGGGCATGGCGATCGCCGGCTTCGCCTCCGGCGCGACGCGCGGCTATATCTACGTCCGCTCCGAATATCCGCATTCCATCGCCAAGCTCGAGGATGCGATCCGCAGGAGCGCGCACATCGTGGCGCCGTTCGTGCTGGAAGTGCGCGAGGGCGCTGGCGCCTATGTCTGCGGCGAGGAAACCTCGCTGCTGAACAGCCTTGAGGGCAAGCGCGGCGAAGTGCGCGCCAAGCCGCCGATCCCGGCGCTTGTCGGCCTGTTCGGGCGGCCCACGATCGTCAACAATGTGCTCAGCCTGGCGGCCGTTCCTTACATTCTGTCTGAAGGTGCCAAGGCCTATGCCGAGTTCGGCATGGGCCGCTCGCGCGGCACGATGCCGGTGCAACTCGCCGGGAACATCAGGCATGGCGGACTTTACGAGACCGCGTTCGGCATTTCGCTCGGCCAGTTGGTCAACGAGGTCGGCGGCGGCACCCAGAGCGGCAAGCCCGTCAAGGCCGTGCAGGTCGGCGGCCCGCTCGGCGCCTATCTCCACCCCGACCAGTTCGAGATTCCCTTCGACTATGAATCCTATGCGGCGGTGGATGCGCTCATCGGCCACGGCGGCATCACGGTGTTCGACGAGGATGCAGACATGGCCGGCATGGCCCGCTTCGCCATGGAATTCTGCGCCGTCGAGAGCTGCGGCAAGTGCACGCCCTGCCGCATCGGCTCGACTCGCGGCAAGGAACTGATCGACCGCATTCTCGATCGCGCCCCGCGAGGCCGCGACGCCGTCGAGGCCTTGCCCCAGATGCACAACGTTCCCAAGGGCCAGCGCAGCTTGGAGGACGAGATCACCCTGCTCGAGGACCTCTGCGAGACGATGAAGTTCGGCTCGCTCTGCGCGCTGGGCGGCTTCACGCCCTATCCGGTGATGAGCGCGCTCAAGCACTGGCCCGAGGATTTCGGCGTCACCCGGACGGTCGCGGAGGCCGCCGAGTAATGAGCTGCTGCGCTGGCCTTGTCAGCACGGATCGTCGCATCGTTCTCGGTGCGGTGATCGCTGGCGGCCAGTCGACACGGTTCGGCAGCGACAAGGCGCTGGCACAGGTCCATGGCCGCAGCCTGATCGATCAGGTCGCCGAGACTCTCTCCGGCCAGTGCGCGGAAACGGTCGTCGTCGGCCGCGAGCATCCGGGGCTGCGCGGCATAGCCGATCAGCCTGCCCCCGGCCTTGGCCCGATGGGCGGCATCGCGGCTGCGTTGCTTGAGGCACAGGCGCGCGGCTATTCCGCCGTGCTAACCGTGCCGTGCGACGCCTTTGACCTGCCGGGGGATCTGCTCGCGCAGCTTCACCCCTTCCCTTCCTATGTGGAAAATCTTCCCGTCGTCGGCCTGTGGCCCGCTTATGCCGCTGCCGAGGCCATCGCCCTGCTCGAAAGCGACGAGACCCATTCCATTACCGCATTTGCACGCCGTATTTCCGCCAGAGCGGTGAAATTGGCGCGTGATCCTGCTAATATAAATACAGCTGCTGACCTGGAGCGAGTTGAACGCCATGGGATATGAACCGCAAGCCGACTTCGGCACCCCTGCCGTAGAGTCCGAGAAGCTGGTCTCTCTGACCATCGATGGTCGCGCCGTCACCGTGCCCGAGGGCACGAGCGTGATGCGCGCGGCGGCCGAGTGCGGCGGCTCGATCCCCAAGCTCTGCGCGACGGACAATGTGAAGAGCTTCGGCTCCTGCCGCCTCTGCCTCGTCGAGGTGGACGGCATGCGCGGCACGCCCGCAAGCTGCACGACGCCGGTGATGGAGGGCATGAACGTCCACACCCAGACGCCGCGCCTGCAGAAGCTGCGCAAGGGCGTCATGGAGCTCTACATCTCCGATCACCCGCTCGATTGCCTGACCTGCTCGGACAACAACGACTGCGAGCTTCAGGACAATGCCGCCGCCGTCGGCCTGCGTGATGTGCGCTACGGCTATTCGGGCGAGAACCATATGGGCCTCGCGACCGACGTCTCGAACCCCTATTTCGACTTCGATCCGTCAAAGTGCATCGCCTGCTCGCGCTGCGTGCGCGCCTGCGACGAGGTGCAGGGCACCTTTGCGCTGACCATCGAGGGTCGCGGCTTCGCGTCCAAGGTGTCGGCCGGCACCAGCATGGACGATTTCCTTTCGTCCGAATGCGTCTCCTGCGGCGCCTGCGTCCAGGCCTGCCCCACCGCGACGCTCCAGGAAAAGGCCATGGTCGAGATCGGCAAGCCCGAGCGCGCCGTCGTCACCACCTGCGCCTATTGCGGCGTCGGCTGCACCTTCCGCGCGGAGATGCGCGGCGAGCAGCTGGTGCGCATGGTCCCCTGGAAGGACGGCAAGGCCAATCGCGGCCATAGCTGCGTCAAGGGCCGCTTTGCCTGGGGCTACGCCAACCACCAGGACCGCATCACCCAGCCGATGATCCGCAAGTCGATCGACGATCCCTGGCAGGTCGTGAGCTGGGACGAGGCGATTGCCTATACCGCCTCCGAACTGAAGCGCCTGAAGGCCGCCTACGGCCCCAAGTCTCTCGGCGGCATCACCTCCTCGCGCTGCACCAACGAGGAGACCTTCCTCGTCCAGAAGCTGATCCGCGCGGGCTTCGGCGCCAACAACGTCGACACCTGCGCCCGCGTCTGCCATTCTCCGACCGGCTACGGCCTCAAGACGACCTTCGGCACCTCGGCCGGCACGCAGGATTTCGACAGCGTCATGGACAGTGACGTGGTGCTCATCATCGGCGCCAACCCGACCGATGGCCATCCGGTGTTCGCGAGCCGCATGAAGCGTCGCCTGCGCCAGGGCGCGCGCCTGATCGTCATCGATCCGCGCCGCACGGACATGGTCAAGTCGCCGCATATCGAGGCGGATTTCCACCTGCCCCTGCAGCCCGGCACCAACGTGGCCGTGCTGACCGCGCTGGCGCATGTCATCGTGACCGAGGGCCTCGCCGCCGAAGCGTTCATCAAGGAGCGCTGCGACTGGGACGAGTATCAGGACTGGGCTGCTTTCGTCTCTGACGAGAGGAACTCGCCCGAGTTCCTGGAGCCTGTCACCCGCGTCAAGGCGGAGGAGCTTCGCGGCGCCGCGCGTCTGTTCGCGACCGGCGGCAATGGCGCCATCTATTATGGCCTCGGCGTCACCGAGCACAGCCAGGGCAGCTCGACCGTCATGGCGATCGCCAACCTCGCCATGGTGACCGGCAATATCGGCCGTCGCGGCGTGGGCGTGAACCCGCTGCGCGGCCAGAACAACGTGCAGGGCGCCTGCGATATGGGCAGCTTCCCGCACGAGCTCTCCGGCTATCGTCACATCAGCGACGCGGCGACGCGCAAGCTGTTCGAGGATGACTGGGGCGTCACGCTCGACGACGAGCCCGGCCTGCGCATCCCCAACATGCTGGACGCCGCCGTCGACGGCACCTTCAAGGCGATCTATGTGCAAGGCGAGGACATTCTCCAGTCCGATCCCAACACCGCGCACGTCGCTGCCGGCCTCAAGGCCATGGAGTGCGTGATCGTGCAGGACCTGTTCCTGAACGAGACCGCCAACTACGCGCACATCTTCCTGCCCGGTTCGACCTTCCTCGAGAAGGACGGCACCTTCACCAATGCCGAGCGGCGCATCCAGCCGGTCCGCAAGGTGATGGAACCGGCCAACGGCTATGCCGACTGGGAAGTCACCCAGCTGCTTGCCAACGCGCTGGACCTTGGCTGGGACTACACGCATCCGAGCCAGATCCTCGACGAGATCGCACGCCTGACGCCGACCTTCGCGGGCGTTTCCTGGGATCGCCTGGAACGCGAGGGCTCGCTGCAGTGGCCGGTTCGCGATGCGACGCATGAAGGCTCGCCGATCATGCACGTCGAGGGCTTCGTGCGCGGCAAGGGAAAGTTCGTCGTCACCGAATATGTGCCGACCGACGAAAAGACCGGCCCGCGTTTCCCGCTGTTGCTCACCACCGGTCGCATCCTCAGCCAGTATAACGTCGGCGCGCAGACCCGTCGCACCGGCAACACCGCCTGGCATCCCGAGGATCTGCTGGAGATCCACCCCATCGACGCCGAGGATCGCGGCCTCAAGGACGGCGACTGGGTGCGCCTCCACAGCCGCACCGGCGAGACGACGCTGCGCGCGACGATCACAGATCGCGTGGCGCCCGGCGTTGTCTATACGACCTTCCACCACCCCGCGACGCAGGCCAATGTCGTCACCACCGAATATTCGGACTGGGCGACCAATTGCCCCGAGTACAAGGTGACAGCGGTCCAGGTCGCGCCGTCCAACGGCCCGACCGACTGGCAGGAGGATTATGCAAGCTGGGCCGAGCGCTCGCGTCGCATCGCCGCCAGCATCCAGGCGGAGGCGGCAGAGTAAGCGGCGATGAGCAATACCAACGAAAAGCTGGTCTACATGGCCAACCAGATTGCGCGCGCCTTCGATTATATGGGCGGCGAAAAGGCCGTGCTGGCCACCGCCGACCATATCAAGATGTACTGGGACCCGCGCATGATCGAGGGGATCAAGACCGCCGATCGGTCCGGCCTGTCGTCGGTCGCCGAGCAAGCGCTGGCGATCGTCCATCAACCGGTCGAGCACATGACCCAGGGCACGCAATTCGCGAGCGTGGATGAAACCGATTCCGGCTTCAACGACGCAGGCTGAGCTGGTCGCGCTGCGGCCGGACGGCACCAGCCGCCCGGTCGAGCGGCCGTTCGCGCCGGAGATCCCGGTCGCGCTTGAATATAACGGCCTGTCCTACGCCGTGATGATGGCGAGCCCGACTGATCTGGAGGATTTCGTCACCGGCTTCGCCCTCACCGAGGGCCTCGCGCCCCGCGTCGAGGACCTCGTCGGCATCGATCTCGCCGAGACCGACCTGGGCTGGATCGCCCGCGCCACGATCACCTCGCTGGCTCTGGAAAAGCTGCAGGAGCGCGTGCGCAGCCGCGTCGCGGAGTCGAGTTGCGGCCTCTGCGGCATCGACAACCTCGAGGCCGTCGCGCGTCCCCTCCCCCCGGTCGCACCGCACGCGCCGATCGATCCCGCCGCCATCTTCCGCGCGCTCGAGGCGTTGCGCGATCACCAGCCGGGCAATCGCGCCACCGGCGGTATGCATGCCGCCGCCTATGTAGATGCTGATGGCGCCATCGTCACCGTCCGCGAGGATGTCGGCCGCCACAACGCGCTCGACAAGCTGGTCGGCGCCATGGCGCGCTCTGAGCGGAGCATGGCCGACGGCTTCATTCTCTCAACTGCCCGCTGCAGCTACGAGATTGTCGAGAAAGCTGTCCGCGCCGGCGCCACGACGCTCGTCACCATCTCCGTGCCCACCAGCATGGCGGCGGCGCGCGCGAAGGCAGCCGGCCTCAGCCTGTTCGCGCTGGCCCGTCGGGACGAGGTTTTGCGCGTCACGCCCTGACCGGCCGTGCCTCAATCGACCAGGCACTCCATCCGTTCCTGGAGCCGCACCGGCTGCAGGATTTCGATGCCGCCATAGGAGCGGTCGATCAGTCCGGCATCTTCCAGACTGCCGAGGATCTCGCTCACCGTGGTGCGGGAGAGGTTGGCATTCTCGGCCAGTTCCATCTGCGTGACCGGCACGAAGCGCGGCGTCGTGCTCATCGTGACAAAGGGGCGGTAGCCGCCGAGGCGCAGCAGCACCGCAACGCAGCGCGCCTCGGAGCTGCGCAGCATGAGGTCGACGCCGCTGCACACTGCCACGTCAAACCAATGGTCGGTGATCGTCGAGAACGATCGCCACCATTCGGGATTCTCGCGCACCAGCTGGCTGATGTCCGGGAAGGACATGACGTCGATCTCGCAATCCAGCCGCGCCGTCGCCGTTACCGCATAGGGCACGCCGACGGTGATCGGCCGATTGCCGATGAAATAGCCGGGATAAGCGAAGTGCAGCCCGGTGAGGCTGGAACAGGCGAACTGTACGTTGATCTCGAGGCAACCGGAATGGACGCCATAGATGCCACCCCAGTCCTCGCGGCGATATAAGGTCGTGCCCGCGCGCAGGGAGCGCCGTCGGCTGATCGAGGCCAGCGCCTCGCGAAAATCCTCCGGCTGTTCGTCCAGCCATTCGTCAGGGCGCAGGAGGGGTGATCTCGACATCTCGATCCAGCACAGCAGCCGCGGATATTGTTTCCTACATTGTCCGGGGACGGACAATAATGGCGGGAAACCCTGATAAAATCGCGCGGTCGGGTGGGGTGCCAGACAAAAGATAACGGGACAACGCTGAGGCGGAGCCTTCGGTGTCGCGACAGCGATCGGACCCGCAAAGAGGCCGACGCTGAATTCTCCTGGGAAGGGGCCGGCTTGCCGGCCCCTTTCTTCCATCCGGCGCGGGTAACGGGCCAGCGGATCCACTGTCCTACACCGCCGGACTATGGCATCATCAGAACCCTCCCCGCCTGCCCGCTCCTTCTCACTGTCCAGACATCGCAAAATCCCTCGCCGCCTTGCGGCCACGGATCGACTTTTGCCGAAACGCCATGCGTCCTATGCGAGAAGTTAGCGAAGTTTCGCAGGCAAGTGCTTGAAAAAGCATGGCCGGAAACATCGCATCGATGCCCCCGGCCAGCCAATTTTCATTCCCGGAGAACGCCTTTCGGTCGCCGCTCGCGTCTTTCAGGCTCAGGCCTTGCCTTGCACGACATCGTCGCCGTCGCGTTCCGGCAGCAGCAGGAACAGGACCAGCGAGGCGACCGAGCCGAGCGACATGATCGCCGAAACGGTCAGCAACTGGTCATTGCCGAGCAACGTGAACAGCGCACCGGCGATCAGCGGACTGCCTGCCGCGCCGAGGCGGCCTACGCCGAGGACGAAGCCGGTGCCCGCCGCGCGCGCATGGGCCGGGAAACCGCGCGAATAGGCGGCATAATATCCGCTGATTGCGGCGTTGGTGAAGAATCCGGTCGTGACCGTCGCCCACTGCCAGCCTTCGATCGTCCCGCGGCCCAGACCGAAGGCGACCACCGCAGCCGATCCCAGTGCGAGCATTATCGCGGTCGGCCACTTGATGCCGAACTTCGCCATCACGAAGCCGAACAGCAGGCTGCCGAAGAAGCCGCCGACATTGGCCCAGGTCAGCACCGTCGCGGCTTCGGCCGGCGCGTAGCCCGGCGGATAGTCGGCCACGATCTGCACGGCGAATTTGAGGATGTAGTAGAAGGTGATCGTGTGGAACATGTAGCCGAACGCCAGCAGCAGCGTCACGGGGCGTAGCTGCGGGTTCGAGAGGATGTCCGTCACCTTGGGCTTGGCGGCCGTCGGCGAGACCGGCGGCAGGTCCGCGATCTTCTCCTTGCCGAAGGCGCTCAGCGTCGCGTTGACGCCCTTCACGTTGCGGCGCGAGGCATGATAGGCCGCCGTCTCGGGCACCAGCAGGAGCATCAGTGGGATCAGCGCCGCAGTCACTGCCGCGCCAAAGACGAATACCGCACGCCAGCCATGATCGGGCAGTAGCCATTCCGAGGCCGCAACGCCGCCGATGATCGCACCGAGCGGATAGCCAGCGACATAGGCTGCCGTGGCGATCTTGCGGGCCGCATTGCTGGTGCACTCGGCCACCACCGCGTTGGTGGCGGCCAGCATGCCGCCGATGCCGATGCCGGTGATAAAGCGGAACGCCACCATCGGCGTCACCGCATGCGCCGTGCTGGCGAGGAACATGCCGATCGCCATCACGATGAGGCAGACGAGCATGGTGAGCTTGCGGCCGTAGCGGTCGGCCATGCCGCCCAGCAGCACCGAGCCGAAGCCCATGCCGACCAGCTCGGCCGAGAGCACGACGCTCAGCGCCGCGCGCTGGATCTCCCATTCCTTGGAAATGCCGGGCGCCGCGAAGGCGCTGGAAAGGACGTCGAAGCCGTCCAACGCGTTGAGCAGAACCATGAGAAACACCACGATCCACTGTCGCACGGACATGCCGGTATCGTTGATGATCTGACGCGGGTCAGTGATAGCCATTCGTCCCCTCCAAGCTCTCTTATCGTCTCGGCGTTCGTGCGCGCCGACTCTTTATTCGTGGATACGGCGCAACAGATCGATGAGCAACGTCGCTTCCTTCTTGGTGAAGCGCCCGCGCACCCACTGCTCATGCTCGTCGATGCACCGCCGCGCCTCGACCAGCGCATCCTGCCCGCCGTCGGTCAGGGTGAGCGTCTGCCTGCGCCGGTCGAGCGTCGAGGCGCCGCGCACCAGCAGGCCGCGCGCTTCGAGGCGGTTGATGATCGCCATGGTGGTCGCCCGGTCCATTTGCAGCCGCCGGCCGATATCGGCCTGCGCGATGTGCGGATGGTCATTGATGAGCCACAGCACCGAGACCATCTTCTGGGTGAGGCCCAGCTCGGAGAAGGTCTCCGTGAAATGCCGATAGGTCGCGCCATGCGCGAGCCGGATGTGAAAGCCGATGATCTCGTCGATGCCGCCGATATCGCCGTCTTCCCCCGGAAAGCGGGTTGCGGCATCCCCGTCGTCGCCGTAGTCGGCGCTGGCCGATTGCACGGAACGCTGCCTTTCTTTCGCTTCCAAATCTTTCTCCACCGAGAGTCCGATACTTTCCTGATTGATGCAGCGCAAAGACTTTGCCGATTTCGTAAGCATAGCATACAATTCTCAGCGAGAGGAGCAAGCCATGGCACATTTTCCGGAATCCCCAGCCTTCACCGGCTTTAACGCGCCGTCGCGCATCGAGTGCGACATTCCCAATCTCGCGCATGAGGGGACAATTCCCGCGGAACTCAATGGCGCCTTCTTCCGGGTGCAGCCGGATCCGCAATTCCCGCCACGGCTGGGCGATGACATCAGCTTCAATGGCGATGGCATGATCACCCGCTTCCACATTCATGACGGCCAGTGCGACATTCGCCAGCGCTGGGCCAAGACCGACAAGTGGAAGCTGGAGAATGCCGCGAACAAGGGTCTGTTCGGTGCCTATCGCAATCCGCTGACCGACGACGAATCGGTCAAGGGCGAGATCCGCTCCACCGCCAACACCAATGCCTTCATCTATGGCGGCAAGCTGTGGGCGATGAAGGAAGACAGCCCGGCGCTCGTCATGGAGCCGGACACGATGGAGACGATCGGCTTCGAGAAGTTCGGCGGCAAGATGACCGGCCAGACCTTCACCGCGCACCCCAAGGTCGATCCGCGCACGGGCAACATGATCGCCATCGGCTACGCCGCCAGCGGCCTCTGCACGGACGATGTTTGCTATTATGAGGTGAGCCCGCAGGGCGAGCTGATCCGCGAGATCTGGTTCAAGGCGCCCTACTATTGCATGATGCACGACTTCGGCGTGACCGAGGATTATCTGGTCCTCCACATCGTGCCTTCGATCGGCAGCTGGGAGCGGCTCGAAAAGGGCCTACCCCATTTCGGCTTCGACACCACCCTGCCCGTCTATCTCGGCATCATCCCGCGCCGCGACGGCGTCACCCAGGACGATATCCGCTGGTTCAAGCGCGACAACTGCTTCGCCAGCCATGTCATGAACGCCTTCCAGGAAGGCACCAAGGTTCACTTCGACACGCCAGAAGCAGAGAACAACATGTTCCCCTTCTTCCCAGACGTGCATGGCGCCCCGTTCAACCCGATGCAGGCGGCGAGCCGTCTCACGCGCTGGACGGTCGACATGGCCTCGAACAGCGAGGAATTTGCCAGCGTCGAGCGCCTGACCGAAACGGTGGGCGAGTTCCCGCGCATCGACGATCGCATGACCGGCCTGCCCTATCGCTATGGCTGGATGCTCGAGATGGACATGAAGCGCCCTGTCGAACTCAAGGGCGGATCGGCCGGCGGCTTCCTGATGAACTGCCTGTTCCTGATCGATCACAAGACCGGTAAGGAGCAGCATTGGTGGTGCGGCCCGGTCTCCTCGCTTCAGGAGCCCGCCTTCATCCCGCGCAGCAAGGATGCGCCGGAAGGCGACGGCTGGATCGTGCAGGTCTGCAACCGCCTCGATGAGCACAAAAGCGACCTGCTGATCTTCGAGGCGCTCGACATCGAGAAGGGCCCGGTCGCGACCGTGCACATCCCCTTCGCGCTGCGTTTCGGCTTGCACGGCAACTGGGCCAATGCCGACGAGATCGGCCTCGCCGCCTGACGCACAGGACTTCTCCCGCTAGGCCGTGACCGGCCTGGCGGGGCGGACCGGCGGCACATGGCGGTCGATGATGACGACCGCCGCCGCCACCAGCAGCGCGCTTGCTGCGAGCACGCCGAAGAACGGCACCACGCTGCCGGCGCCGAGATCGAGCAGCGCTCCGCCAAACCCGCTCGCACTGATCGCGCCAACCCGGCTCATGAAGATGCCGAAGCCGATGCCCGCCGAGCGGCACGATTGCGGGTAGCCGAACATCATGATGACATACATGACCGCAATGCCGCCGCTGAATACCGCCGCAGCCGCTCCGATCAGCGTTATAACGACCAGACGCTCATCCGCCGTGGGTGCGGCCGGCAGCGTCTCGACGAAGAAGGCCAGCGCCACCAGCAGCGCGAGCAGCGTCACGCTCATGCCCGACATGACCGCGCGCGAGCCGAAGCGCCGGGTAAGCACGCCGGCGGCGACCGAGCCGAGCATCGAGGTGATGCCGCCCACGGAGACGGCAGCGCCCGCCTGCGCCAGCGTGAAGCCGGAGGCTGTCAGGAAGGTCGTCGACCAGTTGAGGATGCCATAGGCCACCAGCGCGAAGGCCGCGAACGCGCTGCCGACGCCGATGTTGAGCCGCAGGTTGCTGCGATGAAGCACGCCGATCGATCCACCGTCGGCCGCGTCAGCATGACGCTCCGCCACCAGCGGCACGTCATGGCCGAACACCCGCCGCGCCGCGCGGACCGCCTCGGCCGTCTTGCCGCGCGAAAGCAGGAAGGAAGGGCTATCGCGCAGCGTCAGTAGCACGATCACCACCAGCAGCAGCGTCGCTACGCCGAACACCACGAAGGCACCGCGCCAACCATAGATCGCCGCGAGATCCGGCCCCAGCCAGCCGACCACCGTGCCGCCGATCGGCGTGCCGACCGAGAGCGTGCTGACCACCACGGGGCGCAACCGCTCGGGCAACCATTCGCCCGCCATCGCCAGCGCGTTGGAATAGGCCGCGCCGAAGCCGAGCCCGCCGAGCACGCGCCACAGCGCCATGTGCCACACGCCGTCGGCCTGGCTCGCGCCGACCGTGGCGAGCGCGAAGACCATCGCCGCGATGGCGAGCGTGTAGCGCCGACCGATCAGGTCGCCAAGCCAGCCGCCGCCCCATGCGCCGAAGCCGAAGCCGACCAGCGCCGCGCTCATCGCAATGCCGAAGGTGCCGCGATCGACGCCGAAATCCTCGATCACCAGCGGCGCGACAATGCCGAGCAACTGCATGTCGATGCCGTCGCTGACGAGCACCAGCATACAGACCGCAACGATCATCCATTGAAAGACACGCATGGGCGCGTGCGCGAGAGCTTCGGCGAACGTCTTGGCTGCAGGCGCTGCCATGCTGTTATCCTCCCTGTGTAAGCTTGTCGCTTGTTTTGCCATCGATGTAGCCGCTGATCCGGCCTTTGTCGAAGGGACTGGTGCGGGCTTTCACAATCGTCCTCACATAGGACGTCGAGGTCCAAAAACTTCCGCTGGCCAATGCGAGGGGCAAGCTCCTATCGTCTCGAAGGAAGTCGCGCGGATGACCGCTCGCATCACAAAAACCGGCGGAACAGCCGCCGCGCAAAGGGGAGAGACCATGCGCCTCATCGCAAAGGCCGTCGTGCCGCTGGCCCTGCTGGCGACGCCCGTTCCGTCCGCCACGGCCCAGACCACCGCGCAGTCGGTCTCCGGCCCCTCCCCCGCCGTCATCGCGATGCGGCGCGAATGGCTCAACCCGAGCATCAACAGCTTCACCTTCCGCGACAATGCGCGGATGTTCGACAGCCGCCCAGTCAAGCGCGGCGGCAGCGTCTGGCAGCTTCCCGGCGTGCCCGGCTTCGCCATGCCGGCGGGCTACGACGCATGGGCCGAAAAGACCTACACCAACGCCTTCCTCGTCATCCGCGACGGCCGCATCCTGTTCGAGAACTATCGCAACCGCTCGGACGCGGAGACGCGCTTCATCAGCTTCTCCATGGCCAAGTCGATCACCTCGATGCTGATGGGCATCGCGATCCAGCAGGGCGCGATCAAATCCTTCGACGATCCCGTCACCAATTACCTCCCCGAGCTCAAGGGCAGCGGCTATGACGGCGTCTCGCTGCGCCATATCCTCCAGATGCGCTCGGGCGTAGACTATGAGGAGCGCTATGATTTCGGCGACAAGCCGAGCCTCGCCGCGCTGACGCACGAGAACGCCATCGTCCAGAACAAGGCGCGCTTTGCGGACACGGCGCGCACCGTTGGCCGCAAATGGGCGCCGGGCAGCCATTTCAACTATGCGACGCTCGACACCGCCGTGCTTGGCTGGACGCTGGAGCGCGCCACCCGCCAGCCCCTCGCCGCCTTCACGCAGGCCAATCTCTGGGGACCGCTCGGCGCGGAGGGCGACGCCTACTGGATCGCCGATGGCCCCGAGGGCGTCGGCCGCGAGCTTTCCGGCATGGGCTACAACGCCACGCTGCGCGATTTCGGCCGCCTCGGCATGCTGATGCTGAACGGCGGCAAGCGCGGCGACCGCCAGATCGTTCCGGCAAGCTGGCTCGCGCAAGCGACGACGATGCTCCCGACCGGCAACGCCCAGCGGCAGGGCTATGGCCTGCAATTCTGGCAAGTTGACGACGAGCCGGGCGCGTTCGCCGCCATCGGCCTTGCGGGCCAGATGATCTACGTCCATCCCGCCAGCCGGACGGTGATCGTCAAGCTGAGCTACCATCCCCCTGTGGTGCCGCCTGAGGTGATGGCGGAGACGCTCCGCTACTTCAAAACCGTCGTCGACCAACGCTGAGGAAACACGCAGAATGATCCCGACCGATGCCATCATGCCCGGCCTCGAATTCGTTTATGAAGCGGAGGGCGCGCTGGATCCGCCCATTCCCATCGGCGAGACGATGGACGGCACGCGCCGGATCATCCCGATCCAGACCGGCGGACGCGTCGAGGGACCGCTGATCCGCGGCAGCCTGATCGGTAATGCCTCGGACTGGCAGCTCACTCGCCATGACGGTGTGACCGTCGCGGACGCCATCTACGCCATACGCACCGAAGACGACGTCATCATCCAGATCCGCAACCGGGGCCTCCGCCACGGCCCACCCGACGTCATGGCCCGGCTCGCGGCCGGCGATACGGTCGATCCGCGCGCCTATTATTTCCGCACGGTGCCGGAGTTCATCGCGCCCAATGGCAAATATGACTGGATGAACCGCAGCATCTTCGTTTGCTCGGGCGCGCGCTTTTCCGCCGGCATCAAGCTCTGGGTGTGGCGGGTCACATGATCGCGCGGAGAAGCCCGTTGCACTCTGCCACTGGCCGCGCCATCTTGCCCGCATGACCAAGCTCAGCTTCCTCGACCTCGTCAATGTCCGCAAGGGCGAGACCAGCGCGGAGGCGATCCGCCGCGTCGGTCCCCTCGCCGCCCATGTCGAAGCGCACGGCTATCACCGCTACTGGATCGCCGAGCATCACGGCATGACCGGCGTCGCCGCCGCCGCGACCTCGCTCATCATCGCCGAGGCAGGGCGAACGACCAGCACGATCCGCATCGGCTCGGGCGGCATCATGCTGCCCAATCACTCGCCGATGGTGATCGCGGAGCAGTTCGGCACGCTTGATGCGCTGTTCCCCGGCCGTATCGATCTCGGCCTCGGCCGCGCGCCCGGCGCCGACAGCCGCGTGGCCCAAGCGCTGCGGCGCGACTTCATGCGCGAGGCTGAGGAATTTCCCCGCAACGTCGTTGAGCTGCGCGCGCACTTCACAGGCGATCCCGATCTCGGTCTCATCGCGGTGCCCGGTCGCGGCGCCCAGGTCGAGTTGTGGATCCTCGGCTCCAGCCTGTTTGGCGCGCAGCTCGCCGCCGCGCTCGGCATGCCCTATGCTTTTGCCTCACACTTCGCGCCGGATCTGCTGGACGAAGCGCTGATGATCTACCGCCGCGACTTCCGACCCTCGCAGCATTTGCGCGAGCCCTACAGCGCCGCCGCGCTCAGCGCGGTCGCCGCCGATACGACCGAGGAAGGCCTCTTCATCGCCAGCTCGATCATCCAGAATTTCGTCGCGATGCGCACCGGCCGGCCCGGCCGCCTCCCGCCCCCGGTCGAGAACTACATCGCCACGCTCGATCCCTCGATCGTCGGCATGCTCAACCACACCCTGCAATGCAGCGCCTTCGGTTCGGTGGAGGATGTGGCGCAGGGCCTGCGCCGTTTCATCGGCCGCACGCAGGTGGACGAGGTGATCGTGCACAGCCCGGCCTATGATCCCGAGCTCCGCATGAAATCGGTCGCACTGATCGCCAAGGCTTTCGAGAGCGTCCAGCAGCCCGCCTGAGCGAGTGTCACCCTCAGCCGTAGCGCTCCTCGGCCCAGGGATCGCCGCGCATATGATAGCCGTTCACTTCCCAGAAGCCGGCCTTGTCAGCGCCGAGCAGTTCAATGCCGCTGATCCACTTGGCGCTCTTCCAGAAATAGAGATGTGGGATGACAAGGCGGGCCGGACGCCATGCTCGCGGCTGAGCGGTTTTCCTTGCCAGCTGTGCACGAGCAGCGCCTCCGGCGTGGCGAAATCGGCGAGCGGTACATTGGTTGTGTACCCGTCATAGCCGTGCAGCATCACGAACGCCGCCTCCTCGCGGGGCTGCACGAGATCAAGCAGGTCGCGCGTCGTCACGCCTGACCAGTCATTGTCGTAGCGCGACCAGGTCGTGACGCAGTGAATGTCCGAGCGCTGGTCGGACTGCGGCAGTGCCCGGAACGCGGCCCAGTCGAGTGTCACCGGATGTTCGACAAGCCCGCCGATCTTGAGCCGCCAGCGATCATGCGAAATGTCGGGCTGGCGGCCGAGATCGAGCACCGGCCAGTCGCGCACCAGATGCTGACCGGGCGGCAGCCGATCCTGTTCGGGGCGTGAGACCGCCCCGGTGACGAACTTGTGCTCGCTGGCCCAGCGTCGCTTGGAGCGGGTCAGCTTGCTGTCGGGCGGTGGCGTGTCGTCGTCCATGGGCAGCCCCGGCTATGGTCGGCGCCAGCATCGGCCAAAGACCGGTCCCCGGCAAGAGCGACGGGACGGCTACCAAAGAAAAGGGGCCGAAGCCCCTTTCCCTCTTTCTCGCCAGGACGGGCCGGATCAGGCCGGAGCCAGTTCCTTGGCGTCCTCGAGGATCATCTGCGATCCCTTCTCGCCGATCATGATCGTCGCGGCATTGGTATTGCCGGAGACGATCTTGGGCATGATCGAGGCGTCGACCACGCGCAGGCCCTGGACGCCGTGGACGCGCAGACGCGCATCGACGACCGCCTTGGGATCGCTACCCATGCGCGCCGTGCCTACGGCGTGATAGAGCGTGCCGCCAGCAACCTGGGCATAGAAGAACATCTGGTCGTCGGTTTCGCCGAACGGATCCGGACCGTCGAGATACTTCGCGATCGCCGGCTGCTGCCAGATCTTGCGGATCAGCTTGAGCTGCGTGACCGCCATCTGCTGGTCGGCCTTGTCGGCCAGATAGTTCGGCACGATCTTCGGCGCCACCATGCCGTCGGGCGACTTGGCGTGGATCGAGCCACGCGATTCCGGGCGAAGCTGGCAGGGGTTGGAAGCCAGGCCTGGCTCCTTCTCCAGCGCGAGCTGCTGCTTGGCGTTCAGCACCTCGAGGTCCATCGACGCAGCCATGGTGTGGATCTGGATGTCCGGCGTCTCAAGGCCCTCACGCGAGCGCACGAAGGCACAACCATGCGCCACGGCATAGGAAAGCAGGCCCTTGCGGGTGAGGCCGTATTTCAGCACCTGGCCGACCAGCGGCAAGCCGCTCGCCATGCTGTTCACCGATGGCGTCCCCGGCTTCAGACGCGCCTGGCAGCCGATCATGTAGTGATCCTGCATGTTCTCGCCGACGCCCGACAGCTCGTGCACCAGCGGCACGCCGAGCGACTGGATGATGCCGCCCTGGCCGATGCCGGAGATTTCGAGCAGCTTGGGGCTCTCGACAGCGCCGGCGGCGAGGATGACTTCCTTGCGCACCTTGACCACACGGATGCGGTCATGCTGGCGGAACTCGACGCCAACGGCGCGCTTGCCCTCGAAGAGGATGCGCGTGGTCATCGCGCGCAGCTCTACCGTCAGATTCGGGCGATCCATGACCGGATGGAGGAAGGCGACTGCCGCCGAGCAGCGCTTGCCGTTCCGGGCAGTCATCTGGAACCAGCTCGAGCCTTCCTGGTCGCCATCGTTGAGGTCGTCCTTGTAGGCGATGCCGGCCTCGACGCAGGCGTCGATCAGCGCCTTGCTGACCGGGTGCTGCTCGGGGAAATCGGAAACCGCGAGTTCGCCGCCGACGCCGTGCGTCGGGATGGCGCCGCGCTGCTGGTCTTCGCTCTTGGCGAAAACGGGCTGCACGTCGTCCCACGACCAGCCTTCGTTGCCCATCTGCCGCCAGCCGTCATAGTCGGCCGACTGGCCGCGAACGTAGAGCATGCCGTTCAGCGATGAGGAGCCGCCGAGCACTTTGCCCTTGGGCCATTTGTGAGGGCGCCCGCCAGAGCCCTCGTCCACCTCGGTCTCGTAGAGCCAGTTGACCTTGGGATCGTTCAGCGTCTTGCCGAAGCCGATCGGGATGTGGATCATCATGTTCGACCAGAACTGGCTCAGCTCGCGCGTCGGCCGGTCATCGCCGCCGGCCTCCAGCAGCACCACTTCCGTGTTCTTGTCCGCCGACAGCCGGTTCGCGAGCACGCAGCCCGCGCTGCCCGCGCCGACGATCACATAATCGACAGTCACTTCATCAGCCATGATCTAATCTTTCCTCTTCCCGCGCTCCTGTCGGATCGCGCCCCAGACTCCTCGGGCGACTACAGGGAGATTTTCGAACAAAGTCAACAATTGCAGTCCGCTCGACCGCAAAAGGCTCGACTCAGATCGGTTCGCCCGCAGCGCGCGCCCGTGCAACCATGCTTGCCTCGTCCTTCTGCACCCGTGCGGCCAGCGCAAGCAACAGGATCACGATGGGTACCGCCACCCAATTGGTGCTGAGGATCGCCGTGCGCAGATCGCCGCCAGTCGCATCCGAGACCATGCCGACCTGATACGGGCCGATGCCGACACCGAAAATGGTCGAGACGATGAGATAGGTGCTCGCCGCGATGCCGCGCATGCGCGGCAGCACGAGGCCGTACATCAGCGCATAGAGCGGCGGGATCCAACAGGTGAGGATCAGGCTATAGACGACGAAACGCGTATAGAAGCTGCCCGCATCGTCCGCATAATAGGTCCAGAAGCCAGCGATCGGCGAGAGGCCAAGCGCGAACAGCGTCAGCCATACGCGACCGCGGCCGGGCATGATCCGGTCGAACCAGTCGGACATCGGCCCAGCGATCAGCGGCGCGCTGACGCCGATGGCGAGCGAGAGCATGCCGAACTTGACCGCCGTCGCCGCCTGGGATTCGCCGTAGGTCGTCATGATGAAGGTGGGCGTAAAGCCCATGATGCCATAGTTGATGACCGTCTGCAGCGCGCCCACCGCGATCGCGATCATCATCGAGGGCGAGCCGACGATCAGCGCGAAGGTCGGCCGGTCGGTCAGCGAGAGGCCCTGCAGCAGGTTGAAGATGACGACGGCGCCAAAGCCCATCACACCCCACTGGATAAGATGCGGATTGACTTGCATGCCCGCAATGTCGAGCGCGGGACGGGGCGAGAAGGCCGAGGTCCAGTGGATCAACGCAGCAGCGCCGAGGATGACCAGCAGCACGAAGCCGACGCTCGAGAGCCAGTTGCGTCCGGTCGCACCGCGCGAAGCGAGCGTGAGAAAATTGACCCCCGGTGTCACCGATCCGAGCAGTGCGAAGCTGGCCTTGAACGGCGCCGGATCCGGCGGCGTCTCGATGCCTTCCATGGCGCCGCGCTTGGGCTCCTTGAGGCTGTAGAGTAGGATCGCCAGAATGAACCCCGGCGCAGAGGCGACGAGGAAGGCGAACTGCCAGCCGGCAAAGCCCATCGGCGCCCCGCCCCCGGCATAGCGCGTTTCCCACCATTGTGCGGCGACTCCGCCGATGACATTCGACATGCCGAGGCCGACCGAGATCGACGCCGCGATCGTCCCCATCACCAGCCCGCGCCGGTGCTTTGGGAAATAGTCGAACAGCAGCGACGTGCCCGCGGGCGATGTCGCCCCCTCGCCAATGCCCACGCCGAGGCGCGAGACGATCAGCATCGCAAAGCCGTTCGCAAAGGCGGCAAGGCCGCTGGCGATCGACCAGAACAGGATCGAGATGGAGAGGATGCGGTTGCGCAGCCACCCGTCCGACAGCCGCCCCAGCGGCAGCGAGAACAGCGCATAGAACAACGCGAAGACGGTGCCGTACAGCATCCCCATCTCCGCGTCGCCGATCTTGAGGTCAGCCTTGATGTGCGGTGCAAGGATCGCAAGGATATTGCGATCCAGCAGCGACATCGCGTTGCTGAGCGCCACCAGCGCCAATGCGTACCAGGCCGTCCCGGTGATGCGAGGCGCTGCCGGCGCGGAACTCACAGCTTGAACACCCGCTCGGCGTTGGTCTGCATCAGCTTCTTCTTGGTCTCGAGCGGAATGTTCAGATTGTCGTGCGTGCGCACTTCGTCGGCGACGAACTCATAAGGATAGTCCATCGCATACATCACGCGGTCCTCGCCCAGCTGGTCAATGCACAGCTTGATGGCGAGTTCGCAGGCGATGCCGCTGGTCGTCACGCAGACATTGTTGCGCATATAGTGGAACAGGTCGTGCTTGAGCGGCTTGAGGCGCGGATAGCGCTGCGAGCGCACGCTGGCATTGTGCATGTAGTTCATGCGGAACAGCCAGTAGGGGATCGCCTCGCCGCCGTGGCCGACGCAGACTGTCAGGTTCGGATAGCGGTCGAACACGCCCGAGGTCATTACGCGCAGCAGGTGATAGCCGGTCTCGACTCCGAAACCGAACAACGCGCCGTCCAGGCCCGCCTCGACCATGCCGGCGATCATGTCGTCCGGCGGCGATTGTGGGTGAATGTAGAGCGGCAGGTCATTGTCGACGCAGGCGCGCAGGATCGGGTCGAACTGCTCCTCGTCGAGATAATGGCCCTTGGTGTGGCTGTTGACCATCACGCCCTTGAAGCCGAGCTCATTCTTGCCGCGCGCGATCTCCGCGACCGACCATTCCGGGTCCTGCGGCACGATCGAGACCATGCCGACATAACGCGTCGGATGACGCTCGCAGGCGTCCTTCAGCACGTTGTTGGCGTGGGACACGAGGGTCTTGGCCTCATCCGCCTCGAACACCTGTCCGCCCGGCGAGGTCATCGAGAGGATCGCGACGTCGATGCCGGTCTCGTCCATCGCCTGAAGACGGAGCGTGTCGAGATCGAGCAGGCGGTCGCGAATGAACTGGGTCCGCTCGGACGGCGAAGTGCCGTAGAAGCCCCAGAGCGAGGTCGTCGCCTTGTCCGCCCTGCCCTCTTTCACGAGACGCAGATAGGCGTCGAGCTGCTCGCGGGTGCCGAAGGCTTCTTCCGTTGCGATACGCAGATAGCCCCGGTCTCCACCGGTCTTCAGTTCATGGGTCACTCAAATCTCTCCACACTCAGTCATCCGGGGCGCAGCCCGGATCATTGCCGCACGGCCCCGGCTCGCGCCGGGGTCCGCAGCCTCAAATTCAGCCCTCGTGCACCACCTTGGTGACGAGACATGCCTGCACGCCCTCGCTGCCGTCCTCGTGGCCGTGGCCCGACCATTTGACGCCGCCGAAGGGCGAGTCCGCGCCGCCGATCGCGACGCTGTTGACGCCGAGCATGCCGGTCTCGACCTCGCGGGCGATGCGGCGCTGCATCTTGACGTCGTTGGTCCAGCTATAGGCAGCCAGACCATAAGGCAGGCGATTGGCCTCGGCGATCATGTCGTCCGCCTTGCCGAATGGATTGATGAGCGCGACCGGGCCGAACGGCTCCTCGTTCATGATCTCGGCGTCGAGCGGAACCTCGCTCAGGACCGAGGGTGCATAGAAATAGCCCTGGTTGCCCAGGCGCTCGCCACCGGCATTCAGCGTGGCGCCGCGGCTGCGCGCATCGCCAATCATCCGCTCCATGGCATCGGGGCGGCGTGGATTGGCCATCGGACCCATCTGCGTGCCGTCGTCCAGGCCATTGCCGACCTTGATCGCCTTCGCGCGCGTGGCGAAGCCGTCGCGGAAGCGCTCGTAGATATCCTCCTGCACGATGAAGCGCGTCGGCGAGACGCAGACCTGGCCGGCGTTGCGATATTTGTGGCCGACCATCACGTCGAGCACGCGGTCGACATCGACATCGTTGAACACCAGCACCGGGCCGTGACCGCCCAGTTCCATGGTGGTGCGCTTGAGGTCGTCCGCCGCCAGCTTGGCGAGATGCTTGCCGACCACCGTCGATCCGGTGAAGCTCAGCTTGCGGATGATCGGCGAGGCCAGCAGGTAGCGAGAAACCTCGTCCGGAACGCCGAACACGGCCTGCGCCACTTCCTTGGGCAGGCCCGCGTCCAACAGGCACTGCAACACACCGAGCGCCGAAGCAGGCGTTTCCTCGGCCGACTTCATGATGACCGAGCAGCCTGCCGCGATCGGGGCGCCAAGCTTGCGGCCCGGATTGCCGAGCGGGAAATTCCAGGGCGAGAAGGCAGCGACCGGGCCGACCGGCTCATAGGTCACCGTCGAGCGCATGCCCGCAGGGCGCACCAGCGTGCGGCCATAGAGGCGCGACACTTCGCCCGCGTAGAAATTGAACAGGCCGGCGACCATCATCACCTCGATGCGGGTCTCGGCGAGCGGCTTGCCCTGCTCCATCGTGGCGATGCGGGCCAGCGTCTCCTGCCGCTCGATCAGCAACCGCGCCGCGCCCGAGAGCACAGCCGCCCGCTCCTGCGCGGTCGAATCCCGCCAGCGGACAAAGCCGCGCTGCGCCGTCGCCAACGCCCGGTCCAGATCGGCCGTGGTGGCCAGCGGCAGTTCGCCCAGCGTCTCGCCGGTAGCCGGGTTGACGATCTTCTGGGTGCGGCGATCGCCGGCGCCGACGGCTTCACCGTCGATGATCATGTGCAGGGCGGGATAGCTGGTCATATGGGTCCTCTCCGGGTCCGGATCCGGTCAATAGCGCACGGCGGGCCACAAGGCCCGCCGGCTCCTTAAGTCGCAACTTCCCTTCGGGGCAAGTTGATGAGTCGTCAACTCCCCTTCGCGGGACTCTCCGCTGCGGCTTCCAGCGCTTCGAGGCGCTCGATCTCCTCCCGATAGGGCTTGCAGGCACGCCACATGCTGATTGTGGCGAGCGGCAGCAGCACGATCGCGGTGTAGAAGATCGCCTTCCACAGGTGGGCCTCGTCGACGACGATGCGCTGCGCGACGGTGCCAATCACGAGGCTGCCCATGGCGCCGAAGAAGGTGAACATGAACAGGTAAAAGGCGGTAATCTGGCCGCGCATCGACTGGGCAGCGACGCGCTGGACCGCCGCATTCTGCGCCGGAGCGCCGGCGAGGCCGAACATCGTGGCGATCGCCATGCAAGCCATCGAGAGCTCGCCGCTCGGCATCAACGGCGCGGCGATCGTGAGGACTGTCACCGCCGTGAAGCAGATGGCCGCCGTGCGAACATTGGCGTCCTTGTACTTCTTGGCGAAGAAGGAGACCATGACGCCGCCGAGCACGAGGCCGATGAGCTGGGCCACCAGCAGCATCGGCGCCAGAATCGAGCCGATCTGACCTTCGTCCATACCATAGGTGCGCACAAGGAAAGGCACGCGCCAGAAGCCGAAACCCTGGCTCTCCAGCGCGCTGAGCGCCAGCGCGATGAACAGCGGATAATAGACGCGGCCCTGCGAATGGATCGCCTTGAGCGCATCGAAGCCCATGAAGGTGGCAACGGTGCGGCCGAAGCTCGCCTTCACGGGGATATGTACCTTGTCAGCCACGGCGATGCGGCGCGCGGGCTCCTTGATGAACAGGAAAAGGAGCGCCGCCGGGAAAGAAAGGCAACCCAGGCCGATCAGGATCCACTGCCAGCTGTGGATGCGCAGACCCATGACCTCGCTGATGCCCCAGTCTGCCGTCGCCACGATCATCTGGCCGCCGAAATAGACGCCCAGCGTCGTGCCGCCGATGAAGCCGAATTGCAGCAGCGCGAAGGAAATCGGAATTTTCTTGGGCGGAAACATGTCCGCGATGAGCGAATAGGAACCCGGCGCATGCGCCGCGCCGCCTGCCCCCAGAAGCATGCGCGAGGCAATGAACTGCACGAAGTTCTGCGCGAGACCGCTCAGCATGGTGACGCCGCCGGTGACGGCCGCGCTGATCGCCAGGATGTAGCGTCGCGGATAGAGGTCAACGAGGCGCGCAAGCGGCACGCCGACGAACACATAGAAGATGATGCTCGCCGGACCGCCAAGGAAGCCCAACGCTTCGTCGCCGAGGCCGAAGTCCACCTTGATGCGCTGCGCCAGCATGCCGAACACGGTTGCATCGAAGAAACTCAGGAACGTGGCGATGATGATGACCGTCAGGCCATAATATGCTGCCGGGCTCGACGGCCACTGATGCGCGCCTGCGCCTGCGTCCGTTGCCGGCGCCTGCCCCACCGAGGGTGCGATTGCCATGAAAAAACGTCCTCTCTCTGACCCGATGGCGATTGCCGGTTGCGCCGACCCTGCGCCCTTACCTCACCCGAATAGTCCGCAACGTTGATTCTGTCCGAAATGTTGCGCGACACCGTTTCCATGCTTTAGAGACGATACGCAAGTGCCGTGCAAGCCGCGTATTTCATCAGGCGTCCCGCGGCGGATCGACAGGGGAACGACCAGCGATATGACGATCGACCTGGGGCACGCAGTCACCGCACCCGACAGCTATGCAACGGATCGAGCGGCGATCCTGCAACTCGAAGCGGAGTATCTGCTGGCGCTCGATTGGGGCGACGCGGAATCCTATGCCGCCCTGTTTGCGCCAGAGGGCGTGCTCGAATGGGCTGGCGGCCGCGCGGTGGGTCCAGCCGAAATCTTCAAGGAGATGGCGACCTACAAGGAAACCGTAGCGCGCCTCTACGGAACGGACAGTTCCGGCAATCCCGTCGCTCTGCGCCATTTCATCACCAATCAGGCGATCTATGTCGACGGCGAGACAGCGCGAGGCGTCGTCTACTGGTTCGAAATGGCGAACAACGGCCCCGGCGACAGCCCGGTGATCGGCAGTTACGGCCATTATGAGGATGCGATGCGCAAGGTTGACGGTGTCTGGAAATTCGTGAGCCGCCGTATCTTTAACGAGCAGGTACCAGGACGCCGCGCGGGATCGGACAATCCGGCGCGTTCTATGCGCCTGCCCTGAAGTATGCCGCACGCCCGCCCCCGCTCGCCTCGTCGCGGCTTACCGGTAAAAAGGGCCTGTCCTACATCGGGTGCCCTTGCCACGCTGGCCCTGGCAAGGCGCGATCCGACCGAACGACTCGGGCCAATCGCGACATGAGATTGCGCCACATCCTAACCTTCGGAACTTTCGTAAGATTATTACGCGGCTGATGACTGCAACGAAGTCATAGCCGCACCGAAAAAACCAATACAGATGAAGGAATACAGATGATCGATTTCGCCGGCCGCACGGCCTTTGTCACCGGTGGCGCCAATGGCGTCGGGCTCGGCATCGCTCGCGCCCTGCTTGCCGAGGGCTGCAAGGTCGCCATCGCCGACATTCGGCAGGATTCGATCGACCGGGCATTAGAGAGCTTCGACAATCAGGAAGCGATGGGCATCAAGCTCGACGTTTCCAGCCGTGCCGATTTCCCGCGCGCTGCCGACGAGGTTGAGGAGCGCCTCGGCCCGGTTTCGCTGCTGTTTAACAATGCCGGCATCAACCTCTTCCAGACCATCGACGATTCCAGCTTCGACGACTGGGACTGGGTGATGGGCGTCAATCTCCACGGCGTCATCAACGGCGTGATGACCTTCGTACCGCGCATGAAGGCGCGCGGGCTTGGCGGCTATGTCGTCAACACCGCTTCCATGGCGTCTTTCCTCGCGGCGAGGGCGCCCGGCATCTACAACACCACCAAGTTCGCTGTGCGCAGCCTCTCGGAATCGCTGCGCTACAGCCTGGCGCCGCACGGCATCGGTGTCTCGGTGCTCTGCCCCGGTCTTGTGAAGAGCCTCATCTATGCCAGCGACGATGTTCGACCCGACGGTCTCAAGGGCGAGATGAAGGATGTCGACGCGACGACGGTCAGCCGCATGGAGCAGTTGCATCAGCACGGTATGGAACCGGACGTCATTGCCGCCCGCGTGCTGGACGGCATGCGCGAGAATCGCGCCCACATCTTCCCGCATCCCGAGTTCCGCGATGAGTTGGAGGAACTGTTCGGCGAAGTTCTGGCCGACTTCCGCGACTATCCGCAGGATCCCGGTTTCGAGCAGCGCACGGGGTTCGAGGCTATGCGGCGCGAGGGGTATCGCAAGGGCCGTGAGGCCGCTCGCAGCGCGACCTGATCGACAGCAAAGAGAAAGGGCCCGGGTTCCCCCGAGCCCTTTCTTTCAATCAGCTGTAGGCCGTTCTTAGAACAGGCCCTCAATCTGCCCCTTGTCGTCGAGCCGGATGAAGTCCGCCGACGGCGTCTTGGGCAGGCCGGGCATGCGCATGATGTCGCCGCAGACCGCGACCACGAACTCGGCGCCGGCCGAGAGGATCACGTCCTTCACCGGGACCACGTGGTCGGTCGGCGCACCGCGCAGGGCCGGATCGGTCGAGAAGCTGTACTGGGTCTTGGCCATGCAGACCGGGAGATGGCCGTAGCCATCCGCTTCCCAACCCTTCAGCTTGTTCCGCACGCTGCTGTCGGCAGTCGCCTCGGTCGCGCGGTAGATGCGCTTGGCGATCGTGTCGATCTTGTCGAACAGCGAGAGGTTGTCCTCGTAGAGCGGCGCGAAGTTGGCGGAGCCGCTCTCGGCCAGCGCGACGACCTTGTGCGCCAGCTCCTCGGTGCCCTTGGAGCCGTTGGCCCAGTGACTGCAGAGCACGGCCTCGGCGCCAGCGGCAGCGGCGATTTCCTTGACCGCCTCGATCTCTTCCGGTGTGTCGGTGATGAAAGAGTTGATCGCGACGACGGCCGGAACGCCGAACTGGCGGATGTTCTCGATGTGGCGAGCCAGGTTGACGCCGCCCTTCTTGACCGCAGCCGCGTTCGGCGTGCCGAGGTCGGCCTTCTCGACGCCGCCGTGCATCTTTAGGGCGCGGACGGTCGCCACGATCACGGCAGCCGCGGGCTTGAGGCCCGCCTTGCGGCACTTGATGTCGAAGAACTTCTCGGCGCCGAGGTCCGCACCGAAGCCGGCTTCGGTCACGACATAGTCAGCGAGCTTGAGCGCGGTCTTGGTGGCCAGCACCGAGTTGCAGCCATGAGCGATGTTCGCGAACGGACCGCCATGGATGAGGACCGGGTTGTTCTCCAGCGTCTGCACCAGGTTCGGCTGCAGCGCGTCCTTCAGAAGCACGGTCATCGCGCCCGACGCATTGAGCTCGCTGGCCAGAACGGCCTTGCGGTCGCGGGTGTAGCCGGCGTGGATGTTGCCGAGACGACGCTCGAGATCCTTGAGGTCGGACGAGAGGCAAAGGATCGCCATGACTTCCGACGCCACGGTGATGTCGAAGCCGTCCTCACGCGGATAGCCGTTCGAGACGCCGCCCAGCGAGTTCACGATCGAGCGGAGCGCACGGTCGTTCATGTCGAGCACGCGGCGCCACGCGATACGACGCGGATCGAGGCCGAGCTTGTTGCCCCAGTAGATATGGTTGTCGATCAGCGCGGCGAGCAGGTTGTTCGCCGAAGTGATGGCGTGGAAGTCGCCGGTGAAGTGGAGGTTGATGTCCTCCATCGGCACGACCTGGGCATAGCCGCCGCCAGCCGCGCCGCCCTTGACGCCGAAGCACGGCCCCAGCGAAGGCTCGCGCAGAGCAGCCACGGTCTTCTTGCCGATAGCGTTCAGGCCATCCGCCAGACCGACGGTCGTGGTCGTCTTGCCCTCGCCCGCAGGCGTCGGGTTGATCGCGGTGACGAGGATGAGCTTGCCGTCAGGATTGCCCTGGACGCTGTTGATGAAATCCCACGACAGCTTGGCCTTGTACGGGCCGTAGTTCAGCAGCGCGTCCTGCGTGATGCCGACCTTGGCGCCCACTTCGGCGATATTCTGCATCTTCGCTGCGCGCGCGACTTCGATATCGGAGCCTTGAGCCATGTTCCTCGTCCTTCCTGTTGCGAGACCGGGCCGCGTGGAAAATCTGCGGCCCGGCTAACCGATGCTGATCAAACGGGGCTGCGCTTGCGCGCTCAGATGCCCTGCTTATCCTTGAAGTTCACGATCCACTCGTTGGTCTTCACCAGACCACCGAAGGGATAGAAATGCAGATGCACCTTGCCATGCTCGGCGCCGAGCGAGGGCACCAGATCGGCGATGACCGGATCCGGGCCGGCGCTGCCGATGAGGCTGGTGATCGAGAGACCGTACTTCTTGACGACCTTGGCCGACGTGCCGACGCCGCAACGGGCAGCGAAGCGCAGCAGCGTCTTGATCGAGGCCGGGCCGGCGAGACCGATGCGCACCGGGCCATCAATGCCCTCGCTGCGGATCTGCTTAAGCCAGTCGAGCACCGGATCGGCGTCGAAGCCGAACTGGGTCATGATCGAATAGTCGATGCCCTGCTCCTTCAGCGACACGACCTTATCGTGCATCGCCTTGACGAGCTTCTCGTTCGTGATGTCGGGGTGGCCCTCGGGATAGCCCGAGATGCCGACGTGCTGGATGCCATATTCCTTGAGCGTGCCCGAGTTGATCACGGCCAGCGCGTCGTCATACGGCCCCAGCGGCTCGGACGGATCGCCCGCGATCACGAACACATGCTTCAGGTCGATCTGCGCGGCCAGCATGTCGAGGAAGCGGTTGAGGTCTTCCTTCTCCAGCAGGCGACGGGCGGAGATGTGCGGAACCGGCTTGAAGCCCAGGTCCTGGATGGCGCGGGCCGCGACCACGCGGTCCTCGAACTCGGCGCCCGGCAGGAAGGTGCAGGAAATCAGCGTGCCCTGCGGGATCATGTGCGCGGCATTCTGCAGCGCTTCCACGTCCTTCGGCGTGATCTCGAGCGAGTAATCGGTGAACAGCGTCGAAAGCGCCGTCTTGTCCAGGGTCGCAGTAGCCATCGGTTCCTCGCCTTATAAATCAGCGTCTAACGTGTCTCAGTACGTCCGTTCGGCCTGAACTAGCCTCGCTCAGGGCGAACGGAGATACTGAAACGGAAAAATATCCGGCCTTTGGTCGCTGCGGGCGACCATCCCCAGATGGAGATGGCCGCCCGTAGCAAGTCAACGTCAGGCGTTGACGCTCTTGCGCCAGCCGCCCTCGTAGGTCTCGCGAGCGACGGTCGAGTAGGGAACCGGGCTCACAACCGCACGAACGGCGATCTGCTTGTGCGGCTCGACGGTGGTCTTGCGGGTGCCGCCATTGGCCTCGCCCCACAGAACCGTCAGCTCGGTGCCGACCGGGATCTCGTGGTCGATCGTCGCGAGCGAAAGCGCGCGCTTTTCGTTGTACGAATAGCCGGTGAACATCGAGAGGCCGACTGTGTTGCCGGCGGCGTCAAGAACGGCGTCAGCATTGGTGTTAGCATAGTTGGCCAGCGGCAGGTCGAAGAACTTGTAGTGCTGGTCGGCAGCGGTGTCGAACAGCGAAGCGTAGATCTTCGCCATGTCGTCGCCGTTCCAGGCAAGCGTGACCTTCTTGCGCTGCGTGGCGGGATCGATGGCTTCGAGAGCCTCGCGGCCGATGAAGTCCTTGTCGAACTTCACGAACGGGCCGTAGCCGATTTCCCAAGGATTGACGTAGTAATCCTCGATGTTGTTCGAAACGAACGAACCGCCGATGGCGCCGGTGGCTTCATAGCTCTGCGCAGGCAGCCACTCGCGATAGGCCTTGAGCTTCTCGCCGGTGTAGATGGCGGGCAGCGGCGACGGGATCCAGCCCGACTCCAGCGTGTTCGACGGATAAGCGCGCGAGCCGACGGGGATCAGGCCGAATTCCTTGCCCGCTTCCAGAATGGCAGCGCGGACTTCTTCCTGAATGTCGTACGGGCCCCAGATCTCGAGACCCGGAGCGCCGGCCATGCCATGACGCAGAGTGCGGATCTTGTGACCGGCGATGTTCATCTCGGACATGTTGAAGAACTTGAGCTTCTCGAGCGGGCCGCCGTGCAGCTTCTCGATCACGTCCCAGGCCTTCGGGCCCTGGATCTGGAAGCGCCACGAGATGCGCTGCACGGGCTTGCCCATCGGGCGGCTCGGCGAACGGTCGTCGTGGATGATCTCGACGTCATAGCCGCCGGTCTCACCGTGGTAGCGGAGCCAGTTGGCAGCCGGCGCGCGGCCGACATACACGAACTCTTCCGGAGCCAGGTAGAAGAGGATGCCGTCGCCGATCACATGGCCGTAGGGCGTGACGGGGACATACTGCTTGGCCTGGTTCACCTGGAACTTGGCGGTCGAGTTGATCGCGGTGTCGCTGATCAGCTTCAGCGCGTCCTTGCCGCGGATGTAGAGGTCGACCATGTGGTGCGTCTGGTCGAACAGCACGGCGCTGTTGCGCCAGGCCCACTGTTCGGTGCGCCAGTTGGAGAATTCCGGGGCCACGACCGGGTACACATAGGCACCGATCTGGCTGTTGCGCAGCAATTCGACGGTGTTGCCGCCGGCTGCGAGCACTTGCTCAAGGTTGGTAGGTGTCGACATCGGAAAGTCCTCTCCTTGGGTAATCTCGAGGTACAGGTCAGCATTCGACTGCGGTCGAATCAAATGGACGGCGCGGAACATACGTATTTTTGTATGCTACACAAACGAAAATTTGAGCGTATTTTTGCTGCAACTGCACAATGAATTGGCGGAAATGCAAGGCATTCCGTAGCGTTATCGTTTACGATTCATGACCAAGCGGCGCGCGCGTGTTACCGGGCGCGAAAATCAGCCGTAGCGTTCACGCGATCGATCAGTCCGCCGACGGCTCGGCCGGCGCCGGGCGAGGCCGGCGCCGTGCGTCGACCCTAGAGGAAGGAGCGGACCGGATCCTTGCCGTCCCAGTCCTGCGTCTGCTCCCAGAAGCGGGTGAAGCCGGCATCCATGCCGGGGGTCACGGGAATGAGCTCGACGAAGCCCGGAGCCCCCGCCCCGCCCTCGAAATAGGCGACCTCGCCGCCGGTGGGCACGCGCGCGCGATGCGCCAGCACCTCGCCCCGGGCGATACGGCGGGCGACCTCATCCTCGATATTCTCCGTGGCGATGCCGAAATGGTGGAAGCCATAGCCCACCTTGTCGATCGTCTCGCGGTAGACGGACATCTCGTTATCCAGCGGCTGCAGCAGCTCGATGTTCATTGAACCGGCAAAGCTCATCGCGATGGCGACATTGGCCGTGTTGGGCCTACCGCGATAGACGTGCTCGGGAGAACCGAAGCTGTCGAGCAGGAACCACGGTCCAACGCCCGACTTTTCGATCCACCAGTTGATCGCCTCATGAATGTCTTCCACGACATAGGCCATCTGGCAGATCGTGCCGATGTCCCCGCCATAAGTCAGTTTCCTGGTCATGCCACTCTCTCCTCGGCAATGATGGTAAGCGCTGCCGCCAGTTGATCCGGCATGCAGACGAAAGGACTGTGATCGCTCTCGAGCGTGACGACGCTCTCGAACGGCAAGGCCGCACGCATCGCACGCTGCACCTCGATCGGGAAACAGCGATCCTGCGTGCACTCGACATAATGACGCGGCACGCGACCATAGCGCGCTTCGCTGAGGCGGAGCTTCGTGCCGAGCGGACGGACCGGCTCGGCGACGAGGCGCGCCGCCGCCGCCGCCTGATCCTGTGGCGTGCAGCAACTGTAGAAGACGGGAATGGCCGCATCAGCCGCGAAGACGAGGCCGAGCCCATCCGCAACCGGGCTGAGCGCCTCGCCAAAGCGATCGCCCTCCATCGCCTGACCGATCGCATCGTAGAGGCTTTGACCGTCGAGCACGGTCGCGGTCGAGATGTAGACCAGCGCCGCGAACAACTCGGGCGCCAACTCCGCCGCCTGGCTGATGACGAGGCCGCCGCGACTGTGGCCGCAGAGGATCACCGGCCCCTGCAGCTTGCGAGCCTCGTCGACGACGAACTGCGCCCAGCCCTCCAGCGAGACGGCGGCCAGCGCCTTTGCATCGCCGCCCATGCCCGGCAGCGTCGGCGCGACCACTACGTGCCCGGCCGCCTCCAGCGGCGCGCGCAGGCGATCAAAGCACCAGCCGCCATGCCAGGCGCCGTGGATCATGAGGAAGCTGGCCATCGCGACGCCGCTCCGCTCAGCCGACTTCGATCACCACCTTGCTGAACAAGGCCGGCGACGCGGTATAGTCATAGGCCTTCTTGGCATCCTCGAAGGCGAAGGTGGCGCCGATCACCGGCTTGATGCCGTTGGCGTCGATCGCCGCCGCCAGCTTCTCTGCCATGCGGCGCGAACCGACGAAGATGCCGCGCAGAATGCTTCCGGTCATCATCAGCCCGGCGGGATTGGGACCACCGACGGGCGAGAGCACACCGATCAGCGCCACCTCGGCGGCGTGACGAAGCGCGGAGAGGCTCTGCTGCAGCGTGCCGGCACCGCCGACCTCAACGACCTTGTCGACACCACCGAGCGTCGCGCCGATATGCTGCCCCCAGTGCTCGATGTCCTTGTAGTTGACGCCATGATCCGCGCCGAGCGTCCTGGCGCGCTGTAGCTTGGCATTGTCGGAGGAGGTGGCGATCACCTCGCAACCGGCCGCCTTGGCGAGTTGCAGCGCGATGGTGGAAACGCCGCCGGTGCCCAGCACCAGAACCTTGTCGCCCGGCTTGATCGGGCGCGGCCCCTCGAACAGCGCATTCCAGGCAGTCACGCCGGCGCAGGGCAGGCACGCCGCCTCGGCATAGCTCAGCGACCTGGCGATATGGACAACGCCATTCTCGGGCAGCACGACGATCTCGGCCAGCATCCCCGGCGCGCCGGCCGCACCGAGCGCCATGCCGCTGTGCGGATTGGGCGGGCCGTCGATCCAGTTCTGGAAGAAGGTGCCGGCGACGCGATCGCCGACCTTGAACTGCGTGACACCAGCGCCGACGGCGACCACCTCACCCGCGCCGTCCGACAGCGGAATGATCGGCGCCGGGACCGGACCGCCCATGTAGCGGCCCTTGACGATCGCACCGTCGCGATAGTTGAGCGAGCAGGCATGGACGCGGATCGCGACCTGGCCCGCGCCGGGCGCCGGATCGTCGAGCGTGACGAGATTGAGATCAGCCTGCGAGGTCGCTCCCGCTGCCAATTGCCATGCGCGCATGTTCCGACCCTCCTGAATTCTTAGCTTGCTATGCCTTTGCCGCGACGAAGCACGCGCAGCAAGGGCAAACATGTCACGCCGCGAAACGCGGGGCTCAGGCGCCCCGGTTCGCCGCCAGATCGGTCGAGATCGCCTCGGCGGCGCGCTTGAGGGCGCCGAGATGGCGATGCACGACGGTCGCGGTCTCGCTGCGCCGCTGCAGCCAGGTGATGTTGATCGAGGCGACCGGGAAGGCGCCGAGCATCACCGGGATCGCCACGGAGCGGCGGCCATCCTGCCGCACGGCCTGCCAATCGCGATCGGGCCAGGGATGGAACGGCTCGCGCAGGGCATAGCCGCGCTCGCGGATCGTCCCCAACAACTCGTCCAGCAGCCGCTCGCTGCTGCCGTCCTCCTGCGTGGGTCGCAGGCGCTTCACGATCGCGGCGCGCTCGTCCGACTGACAGGCGGCGAGATAGGCGCGGCCGGTGGCGGTGTGCAGATAGGAAAGGCGGCTGCCGACCGGCCCCAGCGGGATTGCATCCAGCCGCAGCAGCGGCGCGTTGGTCTCCACGATTTCGAGGCAGTCCGTCTTGGGCACCGCGATGGCGGACGGCCAGGCCACCTGCTCGGAAAGGCGCGCCATGTGTGGCGAGGCCGCCTCGGCGATCTCCTGCGAGGTCAGCTCGCCCGAGACGCGCCCGCCGCGCGCGCTCGGCAGGAACGCCCCGTCGGCCAGTCGCTGCCAGATATGGCCATGCTTGCCCAGCGTGACAACCATGCGCAGCAGGGTCGCCTTGGGCAGCCCGAGGGCCAGATGCAGCTCATGCAAATTGGCGCCTTTGCGCCGATCGATCTCCGACAGCACCTGGAGTCCCCGCTCCAATGCGCGCACGGTCTTCACCTTGCGTTCGATCAAGCGCTCTCTCCTCTGCGCCTAACTTTTTTATTTTCACTGGGCGAAATAGCAAAGCGGGCGCGCGGCAGGCAAGGGGATTGCACGGGAGCATCTCAATTTTCTCCCGGTTTTGCGCGCAATTCCGGGTCTTTGTGCGCTTCCGTCCTGCCGCGCGGATTTCATGGCCTCGAACGGCCGGTCAGCGATCTCCCGACCAGGTGCGCAGGCCCGGCGCGGTGCGGTCCTCGCTCTTGAGGGCTTCGGCGACGGCCGGGCGCGCGCGGATCCGGCCGGTCCATTCGACGAGCCGCGGATAGTTCTTCTCGACCTCCATGTCCGGGAACATGCGATCGACCATCGCGCCGCAATGGCTGAAGAAATTGATGTCCGCCGTCGTGTACATGTCGCCGGCCAGCCATGCATTATCGGCCAGCGTCGCCTCGATCTTCTTGAGCGCGTAGACGATCTTGTCGGTCGCGTTGGCTAGATCGGCCTCGGAGAAGCCGGAGCGGGCCGTCGCCCACTTCTTGCGCTGGTCGGGCAGCGGGATGTGTTCCAGCAGCTTCTCGAAATCGCCGCTCTCGATGTTCCGCGCGATGACGCCTACAAGGCGGTGCCAGCCATGCATGGAGACATGGTTCATGACATGCTCGTCGACGAACTTGTTCCAGTAGCGCACCTTCGCCTTGCCATAGGGATTGCGCGGCATCAGCGGGATCTCGGGGAAGACGTCCTCCAGATATTCGTTGATCACCGTGGTGTGCGTGATGATCGTGCCGTTGTGATCGAGCACCGGCACCTGGCCCTCGGGATTGATCGCGACGAACCAGTCCGAGTGCTGCTCGAACTTGTGCAGGTCGACATAGATGGACTCGTAGACGAGGCCCTTCTCCTTGAGCGGGATCATGGACTTCAGCGAGTTCGCCAGCGGTTCGGCGTGGTAGTATTTGAGGGTCATTTCTCTCTCTCCTCGGTTGTCAGGGCGCGACCGTGTAGCCGTCGGTCGCCTTGATCCATTTCACGCGTTGCCGCCCATTCGGCATGGCCAGACCGTCGATCGTCACGTCCGTCACCAAAGCGCCCTTGAACGGCGAATATGCCGTGCAGATTTCCTTGCCGATGAGCGGTGCCATCGATTGCCGCACGCGCTCGAGCAAGGGCCTGGCGCTGTCTTCATCAAGCGGACGACCGGCCATGCGCAATGTCCCGCCCGCGATTTCATCGGACTTGATAGAGCCGCACACGGCATCATTCCTGATGACCACCTCCGTGACAGTCTCCAAAGTGACCGGCCCGTTTGGCGACACGGCTACGGTGGCCTGATTGACATAGCGCGCACCCTGAATCTGCCGGTAAGCCGCGATGGACTGACAGGTCTTGCGCAGTTCGTTCGGTTCGTAACACTGCACCAGCCCGGCCCTCGCCGGAGCCAGCACATCGCCATTGCCGACGGTCATTTGCGCGTCGGCCTGAAGCAGCAATCCGATAAACAACACGCTCAAACCTCCAGCGTATCCAGCACGCCGCCGTCGACGGCCCAGCTCTGGGCGGTCACATGGCTGGCGGCGGGGGACAGGAGGAAGCAGGCGACTTCGGACAGCTCGTCCGCGCTGCCCATGCGACGCTGGGGAACGCGGGCGTTGATCTTGCCCTGCTGCTCGGGCGGGATGAGATCGAAGGCGGGCGTCTCGATGAAGCCTGGGATGATGCAGTTGCAGCGCACCTTGTGCGGCGCCATCTCGACCGCGATGGCGCGCGAGAGGCCGAGCACGCCGTGCTTGGAGGCGACATAGGCCGGGTTCATCGCCATGCCGCGCTTGCTCGCCATCGAGCCGGTGACGAGGATGCTCCCCTCCCCCGCCGCGATCATCGCGGGGAGGACAGCCTGCATCGCCCAGAACACGCTGGTCAGGTTGACGGTCAGCACCTGCTCGAACAGCGCCCCGTCATAGGTGACGGCCGGCGCGAAATTCCCGGCAAGTCCCGCATTGGCAAAGAGGCCATAGGCCGGGCCGAAATATCCAGCGGCGGCATGCAGCGCGGTCTCCAGCGCCTCGCGGTCGCCCACATCGGCGGCGAAGGCGGCGGCATTGGGGCCGAGCTTGCGCGCCTCGGCGGTCAGCGCCTCGATGCGCCGCGCGATCATCGATACCTTGGCGCCGCGCGCGACCAGCATCTGCGCGGTCGCAAGACCGATGCCGCTGGAGGCGCCGGTGACGATGATGTGGCGGCCGGCGAAATCGGTCATTCACTCTCTCCTGTTACGCATCGCGCCTTGGACGTGCCTGTCGACAGTTTCATCCCAACACCCATCTCGATACGGGAACGAGGCGCCGCGCGATCCAGACGGAAGCCAAGCTTCCTGCAAAGACGACAGAAGCCGTCAGGTAGCTCCCAAACCCGAGATAACGGGTAACGGCAATAATCCAGATCGGATGGATAAGATAAACGCCCAATGTGCAGTTGGCGACGGACTGGACGTTCCAACGCCAGAATCGTCCGCCGAGCAGCATGATCAGCACCATCGCGCCCATGCCGACCAGATACGCCACCTTGGCATCGGTCCAAGGTGCAAGAGACGCAGAGGCCACGACCAGCAGCAGAGCCACGCGGCCGAAGGCGACGCGATCCGCCAGACCGAACGCGGCGCCCGCAGCAACCGGCGCCGCGGCATGCATCCACTGCCCCCAAGGTTGCTCCCATGTCGTCGATACCGAACGCCACCAGGGTGCGGTGATGAGGAGGGCGCTTGCGGCGAGAGCGCTCGCCCACATGACGAGAACGGGATCGACCCGAGGTTTGACCAGGTTCAAGACGACAAGGACAAGAAACGCAAAGGGAAGAAACCACAGGTGAGGACTCGTACCCATGAGAATGGGAGCGCCGAGAGGTGGTCGTTGCAGCAGAATGTTGAGCGCGCCATAAGCGAGCATCCAGAACATCCAGGGGACGAGTAGAACTCGCGCGAGTTGCGCAACCGAACGGACGCGATGCGAACAATATTTAAGATCGACGTAGGGCAGCAGGATAAGGAAACAGACGAGCCCCGCATAAGCAATATCCCTGCCGGGCACGAAACTGTGGAAGGCAACGACGCCAAATGCTGCAACAATGCGGAGCGCTTCCACGCTCTGGGTGCGCTCGACGTTTACGCTCATTTTTGGTTCGCTATGAAGGTCGCCCAGGTGCGGCCGACGTCGTGGTCGATCGCGTCGGGGTTCCACACGCGCTCCATCAGGGCGCGCACTTCCGGCTCGGCCATGCCGCGCCGGTCGCGATTATAGCGGTAGAAGAAGGCCGAGACTCGCTGGTTCATGATGCAATGGACATGGACGGGCTCGTCGCTGCCCTCGAGCGCGGCGACGAAGGCATCGTAATGCGCGTCGGTGGGCGCGTCGAAGGGGACCGAAATATTGGTGTAACGTAGCCCCGCTTCCGCCATGCGAGTCGCCGCCTCCGGCAGCGCCTCGGGATGCTCGTCCAGCGCCAGATTGATGACATGACGCACGCCGATCGCCGCCAATCGTGCCGGATCGGCCGGTTCGAGGCGTCCGGAAGTGGTGATACGCTCGTCCAGGCGCACCCAGTTACGGATATCGTCGGGATCAGTCATGCCGTAATCCTTTGAAATGCCTGGGTGTTTCGTTGGGAAGTTCTGGAACTTCACGCATATGCGCCATGTTGAACGATAACAGTTTTTTGTTTTCAGTTACTTAGTTGGATTTTCTTAACATCCGAACGTGGTTGTAGGACAGCCCCATTCCCCACCTGCCGTTTCCGCGCGGGCGGCAGCGACAGCCTCTAGCCCAGCCCCAGCACCCGCACGGCATTGTCCTTGAGGATGAGCGGCAGCACGTCCTCCTTGAAGCCGACGTCCTGCGCCGCCGCGATCCACTTTTCCGGCGTGATCAGCGGGAAATCGCTGCCGAACATCATCTTATGCTTGAGCTGGGTGTTGGCGTACTGGATGATCTGCTTGGGGAAGTATTTCGGGCTCCAGCCGGACAGGTCGATGAAGACATTGTTTTTGTGCAGCGCCATCGACAGGCTCTCGTCGGTCCACGGCCAACTCGGATGGGCGAGGATGAACTTCATGTCCGGAAAGTCGGACGCGGCATCGTCGACCAGCATGGGCTGGCCATATTTGAGGCGGATGCCCCCGCCCCCGCGCATGCCGGTGCCCATTCCCGAATGGCCGGTGTGGAAGATGGCCGGGAGCTTGTAGTGCGCGATCACCTCGTAGATCGGATAGCCGGTCCGGTCCGAGGGGTGGATGCCCTGGATGAGGTGGTGGAACTTGAAGCCCTTCACGCCGTAATTTTCGATGAGGTCGCGGGCTTCGCGGGCGCCGTATTTGCCCTTGTGCGGATCGATCGAGGCGAACGGGATGACGATGTCGTCATGCTCGGCGGCCAGCTCGGCGATCTCGTAGTTCGAGACGCGCTTGGCGCCGACCGCGCTCTCGCAGTCCACCGTGAACAGGCAGAAGGCGATCTGCCTCTCGCGGTAGAACTCGATGATCTCGGGGATCTTCGGCCGCTCGCGCGGCGCCTTGAAATAGGCGCTGGCCGCGTCGAAGAACTGAGCCATCACCGGGTCTTCCGGATCGTGGCAGCTGACCTCGGCGTGCACGTGCACGTCGATGGCCTTCACCTTATTGGGGTCGATGGGCATTCAGAATCCTGTCTCTAGCCCGTCCTGGAGACGAACTTGTTGCGTGGTGATCTCGATGATCGCTTCATCGGTGGTCGTCGAGCACATGGCCCCTTCCTCCGCCAGGGCTTCCATGGCCACAGTCAGCTCTTCGCGAGCTTCACGAGTGGCCGACTGCAAGCCGGTAATCGCGACGCGATACGGTGCTTCGACCTTATTGATCGCACCGACGATCATGGAGTTGATCAACGCATCGATGTTCCTGCCGTGCCAGTCGGGCGCCAAGAGGCCGGCCAGCAAGGCATCGTAAAAGTCGAGCGCCGAACACCAGCCGGCCGCGTCAAGCTGGATGGTCGTCATGCCGGTCATTCTTCTCGCAGTCTTGAAGGGGCGATATGCATGTCTGGCGCAAGCCTCTAAGTGCCGTGTTCCTGCGAAGGCAGGAACACTGGAGAATATTGGAGCGAGGTAGCGCTCTTGCCGCCTCGCCCCGATTGTTACCCTATAGCTGGATGATCACCGACTTGAGCTCGGTATAGGCCTCGACGCCTTGCCTGCCCTGCTCGCGGCCGAGGCCGCTTTCCTTGTAGCCGCCGAAGGGCAGCGCGGGATCGATGACGCCGTGGCAATTGCCCCAGATCGTGCCGGCCTTCAGCTTGGCGGCGAGCTTGTGCATCGCGGACAAGTCCTTGGTCCAGATGCCGGCGGCGAGGCCGAAGCTGGTGTCGTTGGCCTGGCGGGCGACCTCGTCGAGATCATCGAAGCGCTGGGCGACGACGACGGGGCCGAAGATCTCCTCGCGGACCACGCGCATGTCGGGCTTCACGTCGACGAGGACGGTCGGGTTGACATAATAGCCGCCTTCGCTGGCCGGGCTGTCACCGCCAATCGCCACCGAGGCGCCGGCCTTCTTGCCGTCCTCGATATAGCCCATGACGCGGGCCATCTGCTCGTCCGAGACCAGCGGCCCCATATGGCCGGCGGGATCGAGGCTGGGGCGTGGCTGCCAGAAGTTGGACGCCTCGACGAAATTCTCCAGCACGCTGTCGAATACGCTCTTGTGCGCATAGAGCCGCGAACCGGCGACACAGACCTGGCCGCTGTTGAAGAAGATCGCCTGCGCGGTGCCGGCACCGGCAACCTTGGGATCGACGTCCGGCAGGACGATGACCGGCGACTTGCCACCCAGCTCCAGCGTGACGCGCTTGAGGCTGTCGGTCGCGGTCTTGTTAATGATCTTGCCGACCTCGGTGGAACCGGTGAAGGCGACCTTGTCGACATCCGGATGGCGCACCAGGCGGTCGCCCGCGGTGTGGCCGTTGCCGGTGATGATGTTGACGACGCCCGTCGGGATGCCGGCCATCTGGATGAAGTCGGCGAGGCGCAGCGCGGTGAGCGAGGTCTGCTCGGCGGGCTTGAGGATCACCGTGCAGCCGGCGGCGAGCGCGGGCGAGATCTTCAGCACGGCCATGAGCAGCGGGAAGTTCCACGGCACGATCTGTGCGGCGACGCCGATCGGCTCGCGGCGGACATAGGAGTGGAAGGCGCCGCGCGGGATCGCCATCGGCTCGATATATTCGCCGCCGAGCTTGGTCGCCCAGCCGGCCATGTAATGCATCATGCCGATGGAGCCGGGCACGTCGATCGCGCCGGCCATGCCCTTGGGCTTGCCGTTGTCGATGGCCTCCAGCTCGGCCAGCTCGTCAGCATGGGCCTCGAGAATGTCGGCCAGCTTGTGCATCATCTGCTCGCGCACGATCGGCGGCAGATCCGACCAGCGGCCATCATCGAAGGCGCGACGGGCGGCAGCGACGGCCTTGTCGACGTCGGCGTTGGTGGCATCGACGAAGCGGCTGACTTCCTTGCCCGACGACGGATCGATCGCGGGCAGCGTCTCGCCGCCGGTGGACTCCACCCATTCGCCGTCGATGAACAGCGCCGGCTTGCGGGCCAGCGTCTTCTTCGCGGCGTCAGAATAAGGAAACTGCTCCAGCTTCACATTGGTGATCTTGTTCATTCGCTCTCTCCTCGAATGTCCGGGGGGTTCAGGTCAGTTCGTCACTTTCCGGCGCCGGCGGCGGCGGCCAGCGCCTTGTCCTCGTGAGCACGGTTTATGACATAGGCACGGATGGAGTCGATGTCCGACGACGACAGGACCTTGGACCAGCCGACCATGCCGTTCTGCGCGAGCGCGCCATCATGGACGATGCGCTGCCAGGTCGCGGCGTCGCCGAGCACCGGCGAATGGCGCAGATCGGGCAGCACGCCGCCCGAGACCGCCGCATCGCCATGGCAGACGCCGCAATAGGTCGCGAAGGTGCGGCCGCCCTGGGCAATCTGCGCGGAGGTGCCGAAGCGCGCCGGCGGATTGAGCGGCGGCTCGACCACAGCCGCCGCCTTGGGCAGCGCGGCCTTGCCGCCGAGCTTGAACACCAGCAGGCGGCTGACATTGCGCACCGGTCCGGACTTGAGCGAAATCAGCCCCGGCGACAGCGCATAGGAGCCGCCCCAGCCCGCCAGCACGGCAACATATTGCTCGCCATTAACGCTGTAGGTGACCGGCGGCGCGATCACGCCCGTCTGCGCCGGGAAGGACCAGAGCGATCTGCCGTCCTTCGCTGCATAGGCGATGAAGTCGCCCGCGGCCGTGCCCTGGAACAAGAGGCCGCCGGCGGTGGCGAGCAGGCCGCCGTTCCACGGGCCTTTGTAATTCACGCGCCAGCGCTCCTTCTGCGCGACCGGATCCCAGGCGACGAGCGCGCCGGTGGTCGCGGCGAGCGCGGCGGCGCGGACCTTCGGATCGGCGGGCATCGAGCCGGCGGCGAAATCGTCGCCGGTATTATAGCCCACCGGCGAGACCTTGAAGTCCTTCGCGGTCTGCGGAATGTAGGGAAACGACGCGTTCTGCGCCGGAATGAACACCAGCTTCTCGGCCGGATCGTAGGCCATCGGGTGCCAGCTGTGCGCGCCGCCCGGTCCGGGCGTGCTGACGAACGGCTTGCCGGTCTTGTCGTAGCGCGCGGCGGGGTTCTCGATGGGGCGGCCGGTCTTGGGGTCGAGGCCGGTGGCCCAGGTGACCGGCACATAGTTCTTGCCGGAGATGAACTGGCCGTTGGTGCGGTCGATCACGTAGAAGAAGCCGTTCTTGGGCGCGTGCATCAGCACCTTGCGCGACTTTCCGTCGATGGTGAGGTCGGCCAGCATGATGTGCTGGGTCGCGGTATAATCCCAGGTCTCGCCGGGCGTTTCCTGGAAGTGCCAGGCATATTCACCGGTCCTGGCGTGGACTGCCACCACCGAGGAAAGATAGAGATTGTCGCCGCCACCGGGCGAGCGGAGCGCCTGGTTCCACGGCGAGCCGTTGCCGACGCCGATGTAGAGCAGGTCGAGCTCGGGATCATAGGCCATCGCGTCCCACACGGTGCCGCCGCCGCCGATCCGCCAATATTCGCCCTTCCAGGTGGCTTCGGCCTTCTTGAGATAGTCGGCGACGTTCTTCCCGGGCGCGTCGGGCACGGTGTAGAAGCGCCAGAGCTGCTTGCCGGTGTCGGCGGCATAGGCCGTCACATAGCCACGCACGCCGTACTCCGCGCCGCCATTGCCGATGATGACCATGCCGTTGATGACGCGCGGGGCGCCGGTGATGGTGTAGTTCTTGGACTGGTCGACGGTGACGGTGGACCAGATTTCCTTGCCGGTCGCGCGGTCGATGGCGACGAGGCGGCCGTCGAGCGTGCCGAGGAACAGCTTGTCGCCCCAGGCGGCGAGGCCACGATTGACGACATCACAGCAGGCCTTGACGCCGGTCTCGCCCGGCACCTTGGGATCATATTCCCAGATCAGCTTGCCCGTGGCGGCATCATAAGCCTTGGCCTTGGACCAGGCGGTGGAGATGTAGATCTTGCCGTCGATCACCAGCGGCGTGCCTTCCTGGCCGCGGTTGGTATCGAGATCGGCATACCAGGCGAGACCGAGCTGGCCGGCATTGTCGGCGTTGATCTGGGTGAGCGGCGAGAAGCGCTGCTCGTCATAGGTGCGGCCGTAGGAGAGCCATTCGCCGTCCGTGCCCTGTGCGATCGCCGCGCCGGAGACGTCCTTGGTGCCGCCGCTTCCACCGCCGTGCCCGCTGCAGGCCGCCAGCAGCGCCAGCGGCGCGAGCGCGAATAGTCCCTTCATCATCCTGCCCCTTTTCCTTTTCTGTATCCCTTCCCTCGCAGGAAAGGCCGGAACCAGGGCTTCCGCGCTGCGATCGATCGCTTCGCGACACCCACCCCGTCCCCTCCCTTGAAAGGGAGGGGCAAAGAATAGTCAATTCACCATGCGTGCCTGGTCGCCCCAATAGGGCTGGCGTAGCGTCTTCTTGTCCATCTTGCCGGCGGCGGTGCGGGGGATCGCGTCCACGAACTCGACCGACTTGGGCGCCTGGACGCTGCCGAGCCGGGCCTTGGCATGGGCGATGATCGCGCCTTCGTCGATCTCGCCCGAGCGGACCACGACGGCGTGGACCTGCTCGCCCCATTTCTCGTGGGGGACGCCGATGATCGCGGCTTCCGCGACCGCTTCCAGTTCCATGATCGCGCCCTCGACCTCGGCCGAATAGACGTTGAACCCGCCGGAGACGACCATGTCCTTCTTGCGGTCGACGATATAGTAATAGCCGTGCTCGTCACGCCGGCCGACATCGCCGGTGTGGTGCCAGCCATGGGCCGTCGCCTCGGTCGTCGCCTCCGGCATCTCGAAATAGCCGCCGCCGACGATGCCGCCGCGCGCGACAATCTCGCCGACCTCGCCCGTGGGCAGGATGTTGCCCGCATCGTCCATCAGCTCAACGCGGACGGAATAGCTCGCCTTGCCGCAGCTCGCGAGCCGCTCGGGATGATTGCCGCGCGCCGCCGCCGCGACCTCGTGCGGCGGGAGCCAGGTGGCGATCATGTGGCACTCGGTCTGGCCGTAGCTCTGGCACATGCATTCGCCGAAGATCTCGACTGCCTGGCGCAGCTTGTCCGGCGAAACCGGCGAGCCGGCGAGCAGGAAATAGCGCAGGCTCGAATAGTCGTAATCCCGCACATTGGGGTGCTGGAGCATCGTGTAGAGCGCGGTCGGCGGCAGGAACATGTGGGTGACGCGATGATCCTGGATCGTGCGCATCACTGCCTCGGCATCAAAGCCGGGCAGCACCGAGATGGTGGCGCCCATCGCGACCGCCGCCATGGCGACCGGGCCGGCGGCGTGAGTGAGGGGCGCGGTGGCGAGGCAGACGGGATCGCCGGCCGGCATGAGATTGCCGATCGTCTCCATGAGCGCGCCCCAGCTGCGGTTCATGATCCGCACGCCCTTGGCCGGGCCGGTGGTGCCGCCGGTCGCGATGATCGCGGTCAGCTCGTCGGGATTACCGACGGGATCGCCCAGATCGCGCGCATCCGGCGCTCCTTCGGGCAGCATGAAGGCGTCGAGCGATGGGTTCTCGCCGTCCGGTGCATCAAGGCAGATCAGCTTGCGGATGCTCGGCACGCGGGCCTGCACCTCACGGGCCTCGGCAGCCAGGCTGGAATGGTAGAACAGCCAGCCGGCGCGAACGTAGCTCAGATAGGCAATGTTCGCGTCGAGCGCGTTGCGGGTGTTGACCGGGATCCACACCGCCCCTGCCCGCCAAAGGCCAAGCAGGGTGGTGAGGATCGCGCCGTGATTGGGCGACATGATCGCCACCGGTTCCTGATGCGCGAGGCCCGCCGCAAGCATCGCCCCGGCGAGACGATGCGAGAGGCGATGCATCTGCGCATAGCTGTAGCGCGCATCATCCGAGATCAGGATGGCCCGCTTCGGGTGGAGCTGGGCCATCTTGTCGAAATAATCGATCGACCGCATGCGCGCCGCTTACCCCCAGCGATTGATCTCGGGACCAGGGGCGAAACTGCCCGCCATCTCGTTGGTGCGGGTCATCTCCATGGCCCGCACGACGCTCGGCTTGCCCGCGACGCGCGCCATCCACACGGCGAGGCGCTCCTTGCCCTCGAAGGCGGCCGGGAGCAGCCCCCGCATCGGCGCGATCCAGGCATAGCTTTCGAGATCGGCCAGGCTGAACTCGCCCATGATCCAGTGGCGGTCGGCAAGGCGATCGTCGATCTTCTTCGCTGCTTCGTGCACCCGCGCCTCGCTGGCGGCGCGGTGATCGTCCGAGAGCGTGCCGTCGCGGGTCTGGACCCAACGCTCACGCAGATCCTGCGCTTCGATGGGGGCGATCAGCTTGTCGAAAGCCGCATCATCGAGCGCGGCAAGGCGCGGCGTCGTCCAAGCCAGGTTGGCGAGCGCGGCGGCACCGGGCGCGAGACGCTCGATCACCCAACGGCACCAGGCCATCATTTCCCAGCGCGCATAGGGATCCCTGGGGCGCAGGCCGCTCTGCGGGGCAAGGTCATCAAGCAGGCAGCCGATGAACACGCTGTCGGTCAGCGCCTCGCCATCGACGACGAGCACCGGCCCCTCGCCTTCCACGCTGTAGTTCGCCTCGAAGCCCAGCGGGATCGCGCCGTTGTGGCGCTCGGCAAGGCCGAGGTCGATGCGGACCAGATCCGCCTCCACGCCGCTCTCGAACAGGGCGGCCAGCACGGTGAGCGACGGGCCGACCGGCTCGCCATGATAAAGGGTCATCGACATCAGGCGGCCTCCTCGATCAGCGGAAGAATGCGCTCGGCAAAGCGGGGCACGCGGCTGTAGGTCCAGGTCTCGCGGACCGCCGGGCGGCGCGCGACGGCGCGCAGCCAGCGCATCAGATTGGGCGTCTTCTCGTCATTGACGTCGTCGGGCTGCATCGAGGGCAGCCCATAAGCCGAGTTGAACAGGTTGATGTCAGCCAGCGAATATTGATCCGAGCCCAGATATTCGCGCTTGGCCAGCGCCTGCTCCAGCACGCCGATGCCGAAATCGACACGGCGGCGGGATTCGGCCAGCTCCTCCTCGCTGAACAGGCCGTAAATGGCCTTGCGCCAGGCGATGCGGCGCTCGGGCAGAGGGATGCGATCGATCGCGGCTTTCAGCTCCTCGGGATCGCGCTCGCGCACCTGCGGGCCGATGAAGAGGCTCCAGCCGATCATGCTGAATGACGGGCAGAGCCACTGATCGAGGAACTTCATCCACCAGCGCACGCGCCAGCGATCGACGGCGTTTTCCGGCATCATCGCCGGGCCGGGGAAAGCTTCCTCGACATATTCCATCATCGCGGTGGACTCGTTCAGCAGTCGCCCGCCATGCGTCATGGCCGGGATCGTGCCCATCGGATTGATGGCCAGATATTCGGGCTTGTGCTGATCGAAGGCGAGCAGGTCGATATAATGGCTGTTGAAGGGCACGCCCTTCTCGACCAGCGTCAGCATCGGCTTGCCGCTGTTGGCATTGGGCTCCCAATGGTAGAGCGTGACGTCACTCGTCATGGCTGTGCGGGCTGATGCCCCTCCTCTTCGACTCCGGCGCGGCGCAGGATGGCCGCGTTGCTCCTGTAGGCATGGAGGCCGCTGTGGACATAGTCAATTTGGATTTATTGCATCATGTGCAAGGGGATGCGAATTGGGCGCGCCGCGTGGCGCAGCGGACATGACCGGCGCACGCTCCCGCGGCGACGCTCAGCCCTTGCCCGCCTTGCCCTTCGATTTGTTGAGCGCCACGGCTTCCCGGAGAAGCGCCTTCAGTGCGGCCTCGTCGACCGCCGCGCCTTCCGGGAAATCGATGGCGCGGCGGACATTGCCGTCCAGGCTGCTGTTGAAGAGCCTCTTCGGATCATCCAGCGATGCGCCCTTGGCGAAGGTCAGCTTGACCACGCTCTTGTAGGTCTCGCCGGTGCAGATCATGCCGCCGTCGTACCAGACGGGCACGCCGCGCCATTTCCATTCCTCGACGACGTCCGGCACGGCGTCCAGAATGATCGCGCGCAGGCGGGCGAGCATCTCGCCGCGCCAGTCGCCGAGTTCCGCGATGCGGCCGTCGATCAGCTCTGACGGGGTTTTCTCGCTCATGCCGGCTTCTCCTCCTTGGCCAGTGCCTGCTCCAGCGCATCGAACAGCCGCTGCCAGCCGATGCGGGAGCCATGATAGGCCTGCTGCTGATCCGCCTTGAAGCCGGCCTGCTCCATGCGCAGATGCGTGCCGGTCTCGCTTGGGGTGAGCGTCCAGGTAACGGTGCTGTCGAGGCCCATCGCCGCCCATGTGTAAGACAGGCTGCGCTCCGGCTCGACGACCAGCACTTCGCAGTCGACGCTGCCCCAGTCGGCGGTCAGCGTGAAGCGATGGCCGATGTCCGGTGCGAAATCATTCTTCATCAACCATTCCTGGATCAGCCAGGGCTGGGTCAGCGCGCGCCAGATCTTTTCGGGCGGGTAAGCGATGTCGCGCTCGACGACGACGGTGCGGACTTGCGTCGCTTGATCGGTCATTGGTCCATCCTTTTGAGCAGATCTTCGAGGCCATCGAGCCGGCTTTCCCAGAAGCCGGTCATTTCGCTGGTCCAGTCGACAAGGGGAGCAAGCGCGCCGCGGCGGGCGGAGTAGTGAGTCTGGCGGCCGTCCTGGCGATCCTGGACGAGGCCGGCCTGCTTGAGCTGACCGAGATGCTTGGAGACGGCCGGCTGCGAAACCCCGGCGCGGGCGGTGAGCGCGGCGACGGTCTGCTCACCCTCGCGGCAGAGGCGCTCGAACAACGCACGGCGCGTCGGGTCGGCAAGAGTCCGGAAGAGATCGGCTTGGGCGGTCGGCATCGGATCAATAACTCGGTGGTTATTGGTCAGATGCATAACCAGTGAGTTATGAGTGAGTCAAGCGTCTCCGTGCTCCTGCGAAGGCAGGAGCCCAGAACCCAACCGAAGTGTCTCTCGGCCATGGGCTCCTGCCTTCGCAGGAGCACGGCTTTTTTGCTGGGAGGCTGACGTCAGGCCATCGTCCACGCGATGAGGTCATGCGCGCGGTCATGGCTTTCGGAGGCGACGCGCAGGCCACGCTCCTCCAGCCACTGGCGGGCCGAAACATAATCGTTCCAGCTCGTCAGGCCCGCGACCGGCCCCTTGCGCTCGACCGCGCGGATTGCCGACCAGTTGGCGGCGCTGGCGAGATCGAGCTGGCGCCTGCCGGGCTGGGTGCGGGCGAAAGCGAGGCTGGCGGGCTTGCGGCTGTCATAGACGACGAGCACGGGCGCCTTGCGCCCCTGACCCGCCATTCGGTGAACGCCGATCGCTCCCGCCGCGCCGATCAGCGCCGCGCCGCCGAGGACTTGCCGACGCGAGACGCTCACTTGCCCTTCCCCAGGAAGGCCGCAACCTTCGCCAGCTCGGAATCGGTGATGTCCACGCGCGTCTGGCGGGGCATGGCGCCCTTGCCCATGCGCACGACGGACTTCACGTAGTCCGCAGTCAGGTCATCGCGATTGGCGAGCAGGCCCATGCTGGGTGGCTTGCCCTGCGCGACCTGCTGCTTGGTAAGCAGGTTGGTGCCCATGCCCCAATCGAGATGGCAGGCGCCGCAACGATTGGAGAAGAGATCCTTCCCTTCCATCGTGCTGTTGAGGCGATCCCCTTGCGCCATCTGCGCGCGCATCTGGTGCGGCGGAGGCGGTGGCGGGCCACCTGCGGGCGGACCGCCCTGTGCGGCGGCCTGATTGTCCGTATCGGAGACCTTGCAGCCGGCAACAGCCAGCGCAGCGACGAGGGCGAGCGTCACGCCCAATGCCTGTACGCGGCTCATGCGAGGTTCTTCCCGCGCTGGGCGGCATAGGCACTGGGCCAGATGCCGTTCTTGCCGGGCGAGAGAATGCCGTTCGGATCGAGCGCATCCTTCACCTTCTCGGTCATGCGGCGCATGGCATGGTCCTGGAAATTGAAGGTGTTGGAGATGGCGTCCATCCAGCCCAGATGGGTGCGATATTCGGCATAGCCGTTCGCCGCCGCGTCCGCGATCAGCGCGTTGAACAGCTTCTTGATGCGATCCACGTCCTCCGGCTTGTCACGGTCGTACATCAGCATGTTGACGTTGTTGCAGAAGCGGCCGCCAATGGTGAAGCTCGCGTAGAAATCGACGTCATGCGCGTCGATGATCTTGCGGCTGCGGTGCATCTGATCGAGCACATGCTTGCCGGTCGCGGGCACAACGGGCGAGAAGCCCATGTGTGCGCTCTTGCCGCCGACCCAGTCGCCCATCTGCAGCGGAACCGCCGAGGGAACGCCAAGCGTCGTGTCCATGACATTGGTCGGATCGCCCTGATGCCACCATTTCTCGTGCGGCGGCGTATCCAGATGCGGCTTGAAGGCGGCCTTCACCACCTCTGCCTGCGCCTTGACGATGCCCTCATTGCCATAGAGGCGCAGCGCGACCTGCCAGTAGCCGAGCTTGTGCTCCTTGAGCAGTTCCTGCACGCGCCACTCGGGAATCGCACCGGGCTTGTCCCAGAAGTCCTTGCGCTGGCCCTTGATGACCATCTTGCCGAGCCAGCTTGGGATGAAGATCGACTGCTCGACGATACCCTTGATCTTGAGCGGCGCCAGCGTGTCGATCACCCAGCCGATGTCATCGGCATTGGGGATGTCGTAGGTCAGTTCCAGCGAGGTCTCCGGCTCGGGCATGATCCACATGCCGGCCTTGGTCACGACGCCGAGATTGGACTGGGAGAACATGTGATCCCAGGTGGGGCCGTAGCCGAAGGGGAAGAGATGCCAGGCCTGGTTCTTCTCCATGGCGCCGAGGCCCGTGCGGACGAGATCGCCATTGCCGAGCACGACTTCCAGGCCGCAGAGATTCTTGGCGTGGACGCCATAGGGTGTGTAGCCGATGCCGTGATCGAGCGCATTGCCGAGCACCGAGCCCCAGCCATTGCCGGGCACGGACATCATGAGCGGCAGCTTGTCGCGCTGTATGCGCTCGTAGAGATCCATGAAGCCGACGCCGGGTTCGATCACGCAATAGCCGAGCGTGGGATCGAGCTCGAGGATCTTGTCCATGCGGCCAAGGTCGAGGACCATCGAGCCGGGCATGCGGGGCGCGGCGGTGCCGTAACCCAGGTTCTTGCCGCGCGCGACCGTCCAGAGCGGGAGCTTGTGCTCGTTGGCGATGCGCACGATCGCCTGCACTTCCTCGACCGTCTGCGGCGCCACCGCGCCGGATGCGCCCCAGAGCGTTTCGGGACCGGGCGCGTAAATGTCCGCATAGGCATCGCGATCTTCGTCGGTGGTCATGACCCAGCCGGGGCCGACCGCCCCCTGCAGGGCCTTCACCGCGGCATCGAAGCCTTGCGGCGACAGCCCGGGTGGCAATGTAAGCTGCATCTTCTTCTCTCTCCTCAGACCGCTTTGGACTCAGTCAACTAGCGCAGGCACCGATCGATGCCAACAGAAAGGCGGCCACCTTGCGGTGACCGCCTCCCCCCTCTCCTGCCTATAACGATCAGAACTTCTTCTTGACCGTGATGGCAAACTCCTGCGGCGTGCCGACGAGCGCCTTGCTGAGGCCGGCGCCAGCGCTGCGCAGATCGAACAACTGAAGGAAGTAGTATTTGTCCGTCAGGTTGCGGGCTTCACCGGAGATTTCCAGATCGCCATTGGGATTCCGCCATGTGATGCGGGCATTCAGCAACGTGTAGCTGGGAATGAAGATCAGATTGCGGGTGGTCGCATTGGGCCGGTTCACACCCGCGAAGATCTTGCCGGTATATTCGACGTCGACGCGCGGCGTGAGCGTGCCGACGCCTTCACCCAACGGAACCTCGTACTGGGCGCCCCAGTTCCACTTCCACTGCGGCGTGCCGCCCGGAGGATCGGTCTTCACCACGCCGGCCGGGTTGGTCACGGGGTTATATTCGGCCGACGGGAGCAGCTTCGTATACTTGAAGTCGATGTAGCTCAGCGAGCCATCGAAGCTCAGACCCTCGATCGGACGCGCGGACGCCTCAAGCTCGAAGCCCTTGTAGCGACCGTCACCCGCGTTGATGCGAGCGGCGCACGGAGTCGTCGGCGTTCCCGGAGGAGCCCCCGGAAGCAGCGTACATTCGGCAACGCCGATCTGGATGTCCTTGTAATCGCTGATGAAGCCGGTGACGTTAAGCCGGACCTTGCGATCGAACAGGTCGCTCTTGAAGCCGAGTTCGTAGCTGGTCAGCGTCTCCGGGCCGAACGGGGTGGCCTGATAGGCGTTGAAGGGACGCGGGTTGGTGCCGCCGCCCTTGAAGCCGGTCGCCACGCTCGCATACACCATCACTTCCGGCGTGAAGCGATAATCCAGCGCGATGCGATAGTCGGTGTTGTCACCCTTGTAGGTCGAGGGGTTGCCGGTAAGCGCCCTCAGCGTCTCGGTGCGGTTGCCGTTCTTGTTGCAGTCATTGGTGTCGACGCCGTTGAAGCCCGCACCGCACGCCGCGCCGACCGGATCGAGGAACGCGTTGATCGTGCCGTCAAGATTCAGGCGGTAATAGTTATAGACCTTCGATTCCTTGGTGTAGCGGATGCCCGCGTTCAGGTTCAGGTTCTCGATGATCTCCCACGAACCGTTGGCGAACAGTGCCTTGCTATCCGCGGTGACGACATCCGGCTGCTGGAACTGCAGCGGGAAGACCGGGATGTAGCGAATGTCCTGATAGGAATAATAGGTCGTGCTCTGCTTGAAGTAGTAACCGCCCAGGACGAGATTGACCGCTTCCATGGGCTGAATGTTGAGGCGAAGTTCCTCGCTCCAGTTCCAGTGGGTCAGGTTGTTGTGGCCGGCATTGATGAAGGCCGGCGAGAGATCGTCGTCCGCATCGAATCTGGCTTCGAAATTGCCGTAGGCCAGGACGTTGTCGAGCGACATCCAGTCGTTCAGGCCGACATGAACCTGATTGCTCAGATTATAGCCGTCATAGGTCGACTGGTTCTTGCCGCGGAATTCCGTCAGCTTGTAACCCGGCGCAAGGATGTACTGCCCCGACGCTGCCGGCATGGAGAAGGTGGCGTAGTTGCAGTACTGGCCGCAGATGAAGCGGTTATCATAAGGAATGCCGGGCGCGGGATTGGTGTTGACCGTGTCCAGCGTCTGCGTCGCGTTCACGATTTCCGCCGCATTGCCGCGCTGGTCATGCGTGTAGTCGGCCGAGAACATGATATCGATGTCCGCGGACGGGGCATAGCGCAGCATGCCGCGAATGGCCTGGTAGCCGACATCGCCGAACTCGCCGACCTTGCAGTTGCCGCCGGGCACCAGCGCGACGACGCCGGGCGCCGGGTTCTTGGCGCTGCCGACGGGATTGACGCAGCCGAAATCGAGCTGGTCGACATAGCCGTCCTGGCGCTTGTAGACGCCCGAGACGCGGCCGAAGAGCGTGTCAGTAAAGGCGAAGTCGGCGCTCGCGCGCACGCCGATCTTGTTGCGGCTGCCATAGGTGCCTTCAACGCTGCCGCTGTTCGAGCCATTCGGCTTCTTCGAGAACATCTTGATCGAGCCGCCCTCCGAGTTGCGGCCGGCGAGCGTGCCCTGCGGGCCGCGCAGGATCTCGACGCGCTCGAGGTCGAGCAGATCGAACATCGCGCCGGTGAGCTGCGGATAGTAGACGTCGTCGATATAGAGGCCGACGCCCGGCTCGTAGGCCGGCGAGAAGTCGTTCTGGCCGACGCCGCGGATGCTGGCGGAAATCGACGGACCGAAGGAACCGCCCTGCGGACGCAGCGAGACGTTCGGCGCACGGTCGGCGACCTGACTGAGGTTGGTCTGGGTCTTGGCTTCCAGCGTCGCGGCATCCACCGCGGTGATGGCGAGCGGGGTGTCCTGCAGGCGCTGCTGCCGGAACTGCGCGGTGACAACGATGTCGCCGCCGGTGTCGTTCGCGGCCGCATCCTGCGGCTGGGTGTCCTGCGCCGCGGCCGGCGCGGCAAGAGCAATGGCGAATGTGGAAACGGATGCCGCGCACAGCAGGGCGCGGACAGGCAAGCTAAAGGCCTTCATGTGCTGGTCTCCTCTCCAGAAGATATGTTTTATTTTTTATGACGTCGTGCCCCCGAGGGTGCCGCGTCGGGGCGAATATTGCCGCACGATTCGGACAAGATCAACGTCGCGCGGAAACGCTATCGCTTATAAGCGATTTTTCCTGCACAGACTGTGGGACAAATGCATCAGTAGCTTTTCCCCAGATTGAACAGCCGCTCGGCATTATGCTGCATTAGCATGGCCTTATGCTCCGGGGAGAGGTCCATGCGGTCGTAGGCCGCCACCTCGTCGGAAGACTGCTGATACGGGTAATCCATGGCATATAGGACGCGATCGGGACCCATTACGTCCATGCAAAACCGGATCGCCGGCTCCCAGCCGACGCCGCTGGTGGTGACCCAGATGTTGTTGTGGAAATAATGCGACACCGGGTGTTGCAGCGTCACCGCGGGCTGCCCTCCCCGCAGGCCCGCAATCCCGTCGGCATTCTTCTGCATCCAGTCGAACCGATAGAGGTGCAGCGGCATGCATTCGCCGAGATGGCCGACGACCAGCTTGAAGTTCGGATGGCGGTCGAAAGCGCCAGAGAAGATGAGACCCATGGCGTGGATCCAGACATCGTGCGGGAAGCCGCCGAGCGCGCCGAAGAAACCGCGATCCTGATATATCTGGGGACCGGCGGCGGGCGCCGTGGGGTGAATGTAGAGCGGCGCATCATGCGCCGCGAGCGCCTCGATGATCGGATCATAAGCCGGCTCGTCAAGATAATGGCCCTGGAAATGGGAATTCAGCACCGCGCCATTAAGCTTGAGCTGCGTCATGGCGCGCTCGATCTCGCGGACGGAACCTTGCACGTCCCGCGGATCGAAGGCTGCGAGTGCGGAGAAGCGATCGGGGTGATTGCGGCAGGCCTCGGCGGCGCGGTCATTGGCCTCCCGCGCGAAGGCAGTGCCGTCGCCGGGGCGAAGCACCTGCACGCCGGGCGCGGTCAGCAGCAGGAGCTGCCGGTCGATGCCATATTCATTCATATGGGCGAGACGCAGGTCGCCCAGACTCTGAAGCTGCACCTGCAACTCGGCATTGTTGGCGAAGATGGCGGCCATGCGCAGCGCCGGATCATCAGGTGCGTCCCCGCTGTTCAGATAGGCCATCTGCGCCTTGACCAGATCCGCGAAGGTCCACGCCTCCTCGGTGGCGATGCGCTTGTAGGGGGCGTTGCGATCGATGGGCGCGTCCGCCGGGGCAAGACCGACGCGGCGGCGCACGCCGCGCTCCGGCGCATAGCCGCGCAGACCCTTCTCGCTGCCGTCGGGAAGCAGTTCGCCCATGACGCTTCTCCTTCACTCTACGCGGGTGTTTTGCCGCTCAGAACATCGGATGCGGATTGGCCGACTTCTCCGGCACGGGCTGGATCACGTCCCAATGCTCGACGATCTTGCAATCCTTGACCCGGAACATGTCGACCGCCGCGAAGCCGCGTGTGCCCGGCTGCATCACCGAATGATAGTGAACCGCGACATGGGTATCGTCGCCGAAGATGCGTTTGATGTCGACCTTGAGGCCGGGATTGGCGTCAAAGACCGGCCCAAGATGCTTGAGCGCGGAGGCGCGGCCGTCCTCGGCCATGGGATTGTGCTGGATATAATCCTCGGCGACATAGGTCATGAACGCCTCGTGCCATTTCTTCTCGACGAAGAAGAGCTGGCTGAACTTGGTGACGATCTCGACCGCGCTCAGACCGCATTTGGCGTCGGCGGCGTGGGCAGGCACCGCCACGACCGAGAGACAGAGTAAACCTGCCAGGCCCATGATGCGCTTCATGCCGCTCTCCTCTTCCTTGTCCGGCCCTTGCCGGCCGGCCCGTCGGAGCCTGCCCTCTCCCGCGCGAAAAGGACAGCCCTTCGACAGGCTCAGGGCGAACGCCGGACTAGCACGAGAGGGCCGCGCCGCGCGCGTGTCAGAACATCGGATGCGCGTTCGCCGACTTCTCCGGGATGGCCTGCATCACGTCCCAATGCTCGACGATCTTGCAGTTCGCCACGCGGAAGATGTCGACCACGGCCGAGCCGCGATCCTGCGCGTTCATCTGCAGCTTGTTGTGTACCACGACCAGATCGCCCTCCGCGACGACGCGGGCGACCGTATAGCGCATCTCCGGCATCGCCTTGAAGAAGGGCTCGAGCGCGGCGATGGCATTGTCCCGACCGTCCTTCGCCACCGGATTGTGCTGGATATAGTCCTCCGCCACCCAGGTCATGAAAGCGGTGCGGACGTCCCGCTGCTCGTAGAACAGCGGGATGAAGCGCTCGACCACCTGTTTGGCGGTGAGGGCGCAGGCCGCGCCCTGCGCAGCAGCCGGCGCGGCGACGCCGGCCAGAGCCAGCGCCGCGACGCCGAGTGCCGCCCGGATCACCCGAGGCGGCCCTTCTTGGTCATCATGGGCGTGAAGTTCTCGACCGCGAACGCCTTGCCGAGCACCGGATGGGCGAAGCTGGTCGGCACTTCATAGCGGTGCGGCCAGGTCTGGCGGACTTCCTTGTCCGGCAGGATGCGGTCCGGGCCATCGGGATTTTCCGGATAGCAGACCACGGCGGGCTGGAGGTGCGCGATGGTGTGCGCCCAGCCGGTCTCATAGTCGCCCTGCCACTGCATCATGTAGTCGAGGCGCTTGATCTTCCAGACGCCATCTTCCTTGACATAGTCATTCTCGTAGATGCCGGATTCCCAGAATTGCTGGGGCACTTCATTGGGCTTGTCCTTGAGCACATCGTCGTGCCAGCCCCCCGCGAGCAGGCCACGGAAGCGGCCCTTTGCGGTCTGGCCATCCTCGGCGATCGTGATGACCTCCTGCAGCTGGAAATGATCCAGCAGGAGACCGTGAACCGGACCGCGCTTGCCACCGGTGAACAGGTTCTGGAACCAGGTGCCGTAAAGGCGCATGACGCCCTCATATCCGACATATTCGCCGGAGAGGAAAACCACCACGCCATCCTTGGCGAAGAGGGCCGCGACTTCCTCCGGACGGTTATAGTCGATGTAGTAGCCATAGGCCCACTGGAGCCGCCGAATTGCGTTGATATCCTCCAGCTCCTGGACCTTCTTTTCCAGGTCAGCCAGGCGGGTTTCCACGTCAGACATGTTCGACTCCTCTCTCCAAAGTTGTATGAGTCGCTAACAAAGCAGACCCGTTGAATCGAGAGGAAAAAGTCATCATGGCCATTGCGGACTGGGCAGGTAAGGTCGCTTTCATCACCGGCGCAGGCACGGGCATCGGCTTTGGAATCGCCCGCGCCTTCAGCAACGCCGGCATGCGCCTCGCCCTGTCCTACCGCAATGAAGAGCAGCGGACGCGCTGCGACGCCTGGTTCGCGGAGCGCGGCCGCGAGGCACCGCTGTGGATCAAGCTCGACGTCACCGACCGCGAAGCCTTCGCCGCAGCGGCGGACAAAGTCATCGAACACTTCGGCAAATGCCATGTTCTGGTGAACAATGCCGGTGTCTCCGTGTTCGGCCCGACGGACGAGGCGAGCTACGCCGATTATGACTGGATCATGGGCGTCAATTTCGGCGGCGTCGTGAACGGCATCGTGTCCTTCGTGCCCAGGATCAAGGCGACCGGCGAAGGCGGTCATGTGGTCAACGTGTCGAGCATGGCGGCGTATCTGTCGGGGCCGCAGGCGGGCATTTACACGGCCAGCAAGTTCGCGGTGCGCGGCCTCACGGAGTCGCTACGCTACAATCTCGTGCCCTATGGCATCGGCGTGTCGCTCGTCTGCCCGGCGCTGGTGGCGACCGACGCGGGCCTCAGCGCCCTCAAGCGGCCCGAGGCGTTTGACGGCAGTGGCTTCGCGCCGGTCGACGAGGCGGAACTGCGCCAGTTCGCGGCGATCTTCGCCAACGGCATGGATCCGCTGGAAGCGGGCGAAAAGATCCTGCGCGGCATGGACGCCAACCAGGGCCTGATCTTCACGCACCCCGAATTCGCCGAGGACTTCAAGGACATCTACGAGACCAGCCTCGCGGCCCTGCCCGACGAAGCTGCCCCACCCGAGCGGCTGGAAGTCGAGCGCCTGCGCCGCGCGGCCAACAAGGCGGCGCTGGAAGGCGCGAAGATCAGCATCAACGATCTGACCTGACATCCTCATTTCTGCGCATGACCTTCTCCGTCATCGTCGATCCGGGCATGGCCAGCGCCTTGCTGTCGGGCCGCAAGACGCAGATGCGGGTGCTGACGGCAAGCACGCTGGCCGAGGCCGCGCCTGGATCGGTCATCCGCGTGCGCGAAGCCTGCATCGCCGCGCGCGAGGAGGGCGGCGTGGAATATGCGACGGCGCTCGCGAAGGCCGACTATGTGATCTTTCCCGACGGCTGGCGGCAGATGCCCGACGGCGGCGGCTGGCAGGGAGCGCGCAAGGCCGATGGAGAGCATCAATGGGTGCCGGCGATCCTCGCGCCGGACTGGGCCTGCCGCGCAACCTTGCTGGTCGACTGGCGCCGGATGGAGCGGCTGCGAGATATTCGCCGCAGCGACGTGCGGGCCGAGGGCGCCGTGCCGCTGCTCGGCGGATTGCTCTGGCGCTGGCCCCCGCCGATCCCCGGCAGGCATGTCACCGCGCGCTGCGCCTTCGCGCATTACTGGAACCTCAATCACCCGGCGCAGGGCGAGCGGTGGGAAGATGATCCGGACGTGACGGTGCTGGGCTTCCGGCTGGCATCCGGCGCGATGAACGAATGACAAAAAGGAGAGAGAAAATGGGGAATTTCATATCCGGTCGAAGGGGGATGACGCTGGCGGCGGTCCTGCTTTCATCGACGCTCGCGACACCGGCACTGGCGCAGGGTAGCGCCGCCGCGCCACACAAATGCGTGGCCTTCGCCCGGGAAGCGCTGGGGGAAAGCGTGCGGATCAACTCGGCCAAACATGTGGCGGCGGGCGCTGCGCCAACCGCTCCGGGGCAACCGCCGATGGCGATCACGCTCCCGGCCCATTGCCTCGTCGAGGGCGTCATCAACCAGCGCACCGGCGCAGGCGGCAAGCCCTATGGCATCGGCTTCGCGATCGCCCTGCCGGATGACTGGAACGGCCGTTTCCTGCTGATGGGTGGCGGCGGGCTCAACGGCACGGTCGCCCCGCCGACCGGCCCGGTCGCGGCCGGCGAGCGCCCTGCCCTCGTGCGCGGCTTCGCCGTCATCAGCCATGACAGCGGCCACAAGGGCGCGGTATTCGACGCGAGCTTCAAGGCGGACCAGCGTGCCGACCTCGATTTCTCGGAAGCCTCGGTCCGCACCGTCACCGAGACCGGCAAGGCGATCACCCAGCGTTTCTATGGCAGGAAGATCGACCACAGCTACATGACCGGCTGCTCGACCGGCGGCCGCGAAGGCATGCTGGCGGCGCAGCGCTATCCCGAGCTGTTCGACGGCATCGTGGTCGGTGCGCCGGCCATGCGGACGGGCAACAGCAATCTCGGCATCGCTTACTCGCAGGCCCTGTTCAACGCCGCCGGGCCGCTCGGCAAGGACGGCAAGCCGCTGGTCAGCGAGATCTTCACGGCCGCCGATCGCGCGACCATCCTCAAGGGTCTGCTCGACCAGTGCGACGGGCTGGACAAGCTCAAGGATGGCATGATTATGAATGTCGCCCAGTGCAAATTCTCGCCCGCCAAGCTGCAGTGCAAGAGCGGCAAGCAGGACGGCTGCCTCTCCAAGGCGCAGGTGAGCGCGATGGACAAGGCCTTCGCCGGGCCGAAGGACAAGGCCGGCTATGCGCTGTACATGGCGGTGCCTTATGATACCGGCATTGTCGACACGGCCGGCTTCATCCCCGGCTATCTGCCGACCGGCAAGCCCGGGCCGCTGGGACGGCCAAACATGGAGACGACCATCGATCTCGATGCGCGCATCAACGCGATCCGCGCCGATGCCGGCCAGCGCCTGACCGACACGAACTACTGGACCAATCTCAGCACCTATCTCGGCCATGGCGGCAAGATTCTGTTCTACCACGGCGTCAGCGACCCCTGGTTCTCGGCGCTGGACACGTGGGACTATTGGCAGCGCGCGCAGGCCGCGAACGGCAAGGAGGCCTGGGACCAGGCCAGCCGCTTCTACATGGTGCCGGGCATGGGCCATTGCGGCGGCGGCAACGCCTTCGACCGGTTCGACCTGCTGAGCGCGGTGGTCGACTGGGTCGAGACGGACAAGGCGCCCGAGGCCGTCACATCCTCCCGCTCCAGCGCGCCGGGCGAGACGCGGCCGATGTGTCCCTTCCCCGCCTTCGCGCAGCATGAGGGCGGCGACCCGAAGCAGGCCGCCAGCTTCAGCTGCAAGACGCCGGAAAGCTGATCGCGCGGAACCACGCCGGAGCCCCCGCGTTCACTAGCGCGGGAGGCTTCGGCGAGGACGAGCCATGAAACTCTATCGCGGACGATTGATCGATCACGTCCATCTGCGCGCGCGCGATCTTCCGGCGACGCAGCGCTTCTACAAGGCGGTGCTGCATGTGGTCGGCATAGAGCCGGAGATCGGCGAGGATCACCTCTCCGCCGACGAATTGTGGATCGACAAGCTTGGCGCCGACGAGGCCGCGCAAGCCTCGCACGTCCACCTCGCCTTCCAGGCCGTAGATCGCGAGATGGTCGATGCGGGCTACCAGGCCGGCCTCGACGCGGGCGGCCGCGACAATGGCGCACCGGGCGAGCGCGACTATCATCCCGGCTATTATGCCGCCTTCCTGTTCGATCCGGACGGCAACAATATCGAGCTGGTCTACCACGGGCCGTTCAGGAGATCGGCCGACAGCGTGGAGATCGACGCGCCGGGGCTCTGACTGCGACACCCATGAATAGGGAGTCCGTCGCCCCCGAGGGGTGGCTAGCCCATCGCCCTGCCGTCAAAAACCTCACGGGCCTCTTCCACAGTGCCCAGATGGTTCTCCGCCCAGGTCCACACGCCACAAAAAGCCTCGCCGAGGCTCTCGCCCAGCGCGGTCAGCCGATACTCCACCCGCGGCGGCACGACGGGGTGGATGGTGCGCACCACCAGCCCGTTGCGCTCCATCTGGCGCAGCGTCTGGGTCAGCATCTTCTGGCTGATGCCGGGCACGCGCCTGGCGACCTGGGTGAAGCGCTGCTCGCCATGATCGTGCAACACCTCGATGAGGATCATCGTCCATTTGTCCGCGACCTGCGCGATCAGATCGTGGACCAGCGCCTCGACGCGCGGATCGATCTCGCCGTAGGTTTCGGGGCTCTGCGGGGCGCTCGCCATTTTACACTCTCTTTTTGGTAAGTATAAATCTTTTAGGTGCCTTCTTTCGTTTGGGAAGTTACGGGATAGATAAGCGTTCGTCCACTCCCCTCTCCAAAGGAGACGAACCATGAAGACCAGCGGCAACACCATCCTCATCACCGGCGGCGGCTCGGGCATCGGGCGCGAACTGGCGCAGCGTTTCCACGACCTCGGCAACACCGTCATCATCGCGGGCCGCAACGCGGCGAAGCTCGAGGAGACCGCGCAGGGCCGCGCCGACTTGCACTGGCTGACGGTCGACGCGAGCGAGGAAACCAGCATCGCGGCCTTCGCGGCGGAGGCCATCGCCCGCTTCCCTGCAATCAATGTGCTCATCAACAATGCCGGCGTCATGCATCGCGAGGACCTCACCCGCGCCGGCGACACCGCGATCGCCCAGCAGACGCTGATCACCAATGTGCTGGGGCCGATCCGCATGACCAACGCCTTCGTCGACCATCTCGCCGCACAGCAGGATGCCGCGATCGTCAACACGACGTCGGGCCTCGCTTTCGTGCCGCTCGCCGCATCGCCGAGTTACAGCGCCAGCAAGGCCGCGCTGCACAGCTGGACGGTCTCGTTGCGCCACCAGCTGCGCGGGAAAATCGAGGTGATCGAGCTGGCCCCGCCCGCGGTGCGGACCGAGCTGACGCCGGGACAATCGACGCGCGAGAACTATATGCCGCTCGACGATTATGCGGAGGAAGTGATGCGCCTTTTCGCGCAGGTGCCGACGCCGGCGGAAATTCTGGTCAACAACGTCCTGCCGTTGCGCAACGCGGAGCGCGAAGGCCGGTTCGGCCAGATGGTGGAGGCGATTGCGGGGCTCTGACGCCGCCACTCTCCGCTCGGGGAGAAACTGGATTGGAGAGGGAGCGCGAAATCGCCCCCTCTCCAACGATGATCCTAGACTTCCGCGGCCAGATAGTCCGCCATCGGTACCCACCAGCCATGGACCTGCGGGCGCATGCGGGTCGGCACGGGGATCTTGCAGACCGGACCGGCGGGGAGATTGCCCGCGTTCCAGATCCACAGCGCATGTTCATACTGGTCCGGGCCGGTTTCATGATCGACCACGCCGACCAGCCAGCCCTCATGGCCGAGCTCGTCGGAATCGACATGGACGGTCTCGCTCATGCCGTGCGCGGGCGGGAGATGGTAGCCGATGATCGCCCCGCTCTCGAAATCGACGCGCAACAGCGCCGAGAACATCGCGCCGACGACGCCGCCCATGACCGGCGGACCCTTCATCTGCGGATCCATCGAGCAATAATAACCGCGCTTATAGTGCCGGCCCTGATCGGCATTGGCGATGCGAGGCATGTCACCCGGAGGGCCGAGCGGCGTCACGGCGACGCCGTCACCCTCGCCGGCCATGTCCATCGTCCAGCGCTGGAAGCCGCCACCCAGCATCGGCGGCGGCACGTTGATGCCGCTGTCCGCCTGGATATGCGGGAAGGCGATCGTGTCGGTCACATGGTGATCCATGTGGACCTTGCCGTCCGGCGTCTCGAAGGCGTTCATCATGTGGAAGCTGGAGGCGCCCTTCGGTCCCTTGAACCAGCGCAGGTCCTTCACGTCGCCACGCAGGGGCATGATGCCGACATGATATTCGAGGTCTTGATGATGGACCCAGTGCGCGCCCTTGGCCTTGACTCGGTCCAGATCGGCGGTGGTCGGCTGGAGCGGGAAGACGGCGTAGTTTTCGGTAATGACGAAGTCGTGCACGAGGCTGCAGAAGGGCGCGGTGAACCACTGCTCCTTTACCAGCTTGCCGGCCTTGTCGGTCCACCAATAGGCCATGGTTGTCGAGCAAAGGCCGTCGGCCTCGTAGCCATAGACGAACATCTCCTGCGTCTCGGGATCGATGCGGACATGGGCCGTCATCGTCTGCGACTTGAGCGCCCCGCCAAAGTCGTATGTGCCCATCGTCTCGAGGGTGAACGGGTTGATCTGGTGACCAGGCCCGTCCTCCTTGGTCATGATGAGCTTGCCCGCATGCCACACCGGCGTGGTGTTGGAGACCGTACCCTCGACACCCTCGACGCTCGGGTCGTTGGTGTAGGGATTGCGGTAACGGCCGAACAGGCGCTTGCCCGCGGCATTCTCGGCTTTCCAGCGCGGCGTCTGGACGAATTTGATGTCGTAATCGACCGTGCGGTCCTCGTTGAAGAGGATGCGGCAGACCATGCCGTCGTCGGACAGCGCCGTGTCCGGGACGAAGAAGGGCTCGAACTGCGGATCGGGCACAGCCCGGAAGAAGGCGCCTTTCACCTCAGCGGGGATGACGCCTTCCGAGGGCTTCAACCCCTTGATCGAAACTTCCTGGCCGACCGGCTTGTTGAGCCCGGTGTAATCCAGGGTGGCGGGAAATGACATTTCTCTCTCCAGTTTGTGCGCCGCCTGTTTGCGGTTCCCCGATCGCCCTGGCTATGACTCAAATCAAATTTCTTCTGGCCAATATAGAAGCGTGGGGTTCGTCACGAGGAGCTTTTGCTGCAGCTCGGGCGTCGGCGCAATCCGCGGAATCATGTCGACCACGAGGCCGTCATCGGGGATCGCATCCTGCATATTGGGATGCGGCCAGTCTGTGCCCCAGATGACTTTGTCCGAATAATCAGCGACTAGCGGCGCGACCGAGCGGGCGAAATCGTCCCACGGCGGACCGGCCGGATCGAGCCGATCGGGACAGGTCGCCTTGAACCAGATATCCGGCCGCGAATCGAGCAGGCGACGGAAGGCCTTCATGTCGGCGCCATCAGGGCCCTGCGAGACGTCCGGTCGACCCATATGATCGACGACGATGGGTACGGGAATCGCATCCATGAAGGGGCGCAGTTCCTCCAATATGTCCGCCTCGAAATAGATCACGACGTGCCAGCCGGCGGGCAGCCGCTTCGCGACGTCGAGGAACTTGTCCTTCGGCGCGTCGTCGACAAGGCGCTTGAGGAAATTGAAGCGGATGCCGCGCATGCCGCCCGCATCCATCGCGTGAAGCTCGTCCTCGCTGATCGCCGGATCGACCACCGCGACGCCGCGCGCCTTGCCCTCGGACACGGCGATCGCGTGGAGCGTGGCGGCATTGTCGGTGCCGTGGCAGCTCGCCTGCACGATGACATTGCGCGCAAAGCCGAGATGATCGCGCAGCGCAAAGAGCTTATCCGGCCCGGCATCCTGCGGCAGATACTTGGCCTTCGCGCTGAACGGGAATTGCGCCATCGGTCCAAACACATGGCAATGCGCGTCGATCGCGCCCGGCGGCGGCGTGTAGTGCGGCTTGGACGGATTGCTGTGCCACGAAAGGATGCGATCTTCAGACATCTATCACTCCATGCTCCCCGGTGAAGGCCGGGGTCCCGTCCTGAACAAGAAAAGCCACGCGAAAGCGCGGTTCGGCGCTGCGCGTTGAGTCTGCCCCCGGCCTTCGCCGGGGAACAGGAAAGCTGGGTCACCCAAAAACGACGCCGTCCATGAGCTTGCGCGCCGTGCGCAGCATGCCGGCTTCGGTCGGCTGACCGCTGGCATCGACCGTCACCACGCATTCGGTGACGCCAGTCGGATGCTCGACGCCGAGCGTCTTATTGCTGCCCTCCGGCACCACCGCGACGGCCGCCGCGGGCGATCCCTCGACGAGGCAGGCCGTCGCCACGCTCACCGCGCCGAGCACGCCGATCGAGGCATGCACGCGATGTGGAATGAGCGAGCGCACGGCGATCGCGCCGCCATCCTTGGGCGCGGCGACGAGCATCATCTTGGGGACGGACTTTTCCTTGACGTCGCCCAGGTTCATCAGCGGCCCGGCCTTCAGGCGGATCGCCTCGACCTTCGCCTTCATCTCGGCATTGGCCTCGAGCGTCTCGCGGTCCTCATAGCCGGTGACGCCGACGTCGCTGGCGAGGAAGACGACGCAGGGCATGCCGTTGTCGATCATCGTCACCTTGATGCCGTCGATCTCGTCAACGCCATTGCCGGTGGGCAGCAGGGCGCCGCAGGAGGAACCAGCCGTATCGCGGAAGGCGAGCGGGATCGGCGCGGCCGTGCCGGGCACGCCGCTGATCGAGGCGTCGCCCGAATAGACCACCTTTCCGCCGGGCGTCTGCAGCGTGGCGACCGCAACCTGCTCGGTATTCTCCATGAAAATGGCAACGCGCGTCTCGTCACCGGTCGGTGCGATCAACCCACGTTCGATGGCGAACGGGCCGACACCCGCGAGCATGTTGCCACAATTCTGGCTGTCCGTGACGATCGGCTGATCGACGAACACCTGGAGAAAGAGATAGTCGACGTCGACGCCCTCGCGGTCCGACTTCTTGACCACCGCGACCTTCGACGTGAGCGGATCGGCGCCGCCCATGCCGTCGATCTGGCGCTCGTCCGGCGAGCCCATGACGCGCAGCAGGAAGGCATCGCGCGCGGCGAAGTCCTGCGGCAGATCCTCGGCGAGGAAGAAGGCGCCCTTGGACGTCCCTCCGCGCATCCACATGCAGGGTGCTGAAAAATCAGACATACTTGAGCCCCAGCTTGGCGAGCGGCTCGCGGAAACCATACATGTCCATGCCGAGAACGCCGGACGCCAGCTTCTCGCGCTTGTCGCCCTCATTGGCCTCGCGCTTCTGCGCCGCTTCGAGCACCTTCGCCGCATTGGCGCGGGGGACGACGCACACGCCATCATCGTCGGCAACGATCACGTCGCCCGGATTGACGAAGGCGCTGGCGCAGACGACCGGAATATTGACGCTGCCGAGCGAAGCCTTGATCGTTCCCTGCGCGAAGATCGCCTTGGACCAGACCGGGAAATTCATCTCGGTGAGGTCGCGCACGTCGCGGACGCCCGCATCGATGATGAGACCGCGACAGCCGCGCGCGATCGCGCTGGTCGCCAGCAGGTCGCCGAAATAGCCGTCTTCGCAGGGGCTGGTCGGTGCAAGGAGAAGGATGTCGCCGGCGGTCAGTTGCTCGATCGCGACATGGACCATCCAGTTGTCGCCCGGAGGGGCTGAGATGGTGACGGCGCTGCCCGCGATCCGCGCACCACGATAAATCGGGCGCATGTAGCTGGCCAGCAGGCCGGTGCGGCCCTGCGCCTCGTGCACCGTGGCGACGCCGCATGCGGCGAGTCCGTCAATGACTGCCGGATCGGCCCGCTCAATAGTCTGGACGACGACACCCATGGCAGCTCTCCTGTTTCGCGATGAAAATTGATCGTCACATCATAGTGACAAGGATGCGGCTCATCCACCCGCCCCCGCGCGCGAGGCAAGCCGGAACTTTGCGCCGATCATAAGCTGCTGCTAAGTCTGCCGCGATGCTCTCGCCCTGGACCTTCAACCTGCGTCACCTCGCCTCGATCGCCGCCGTAGTGAGCCGGGGCAGCGTGTCAGCGGCAGCGGGCACCGTACACCTGACGCAACCTGCGGTCACACAGGCCATTGCGCGGGTCGAGGCGCAGCTGGGCGCCCAGCTTTTCGAGCGGCGCACCGACGGCATGACCCCGCTCCCACCGGCCCGCGCACTCGCGGCCCGGGTTGAGCAGGCTCTGGGGCTGATCGGCTCGCGGCGCGTGACCATGGCGCAGGTGCGCGCCTTCCTCGCCGTGGCGGACAATGGGAGTTATGCGCTCGCCGCCCAGCGCACGGGCCTCTCGCAACCGACGCTGCACCGCGCGATCGGCGATCTCGCGCTCATCCTCCGGCGGACGCTCGTGGAGCGTCGCGGGCGCGGCATCGCGCTGACAGAGCCCGGAAAGCGCACCGCCCGCGCCTTTCGCCTTGCCCGCGCCGAACTGGAAGCGGGCTTGAGCGAGGCGCTCGGCGAAGCGCAGCGCGGCACCGCGCGGATCACTATCGGCGCCATGCCGCTGTCCCGCGCCCGCGTCCTGCCTTTGGCGATGGCTCGCTTCAACGCCGCCCATCCACAGGTCGAGCTGGTCATCGTCGAGGGTTCGCATGGCGAGCTAGCCGAACCGTTGCGCGACGGCAGCATCGACTTCATGATCGGTGCGTTGCGGGAGCAGGGAACGGGCCCGGACCTGACGCAACGGGCTCTGTTCGAGGATCAGGTCATCATCCTGGCGCGTGCGGGGCATCCGCTGGCTGCGGCAGCCATCCCTCCGCCCCTCGCCGATCTCGCCCGTTATCCCTGGATCGTCCCCTCCGCCGGTGCGCCGCTGCGCACGGGTTTCGAGGCCATGTTCCACGCGGCGGGTCTGACCCCGCCGATCGTCCCGATCGAGTGCGGGTCGGTGATGATGATCCGCGAAATCCTGATGCAGACCGATTTCCTGACCCTGCTCTCGCCGGACCAGGTCTCTGTCGAGCTTCAGGCCGGCTGGCTGACCTCGTTCGGCGAGCCGCCGGGTCACTTCGCGCGCACCATCGGCATCACGACGCGGGCACAGTGGCGCCCCTCGCCCGCGCAAGCCGCCTTCATCGCCGAACTGGATGGGGCAGCGGCCGCACCATTCGCCTGACCTTATAGCCCGGCGAGCGATCAAATTTGCGCAAGGCCGGGCATGAGCGCAGAGGAGTCGCGATGAGTCTGAGGATAGCCCTGATCGGCTTCGGCGAGGCCGGCCGCACGTTCGCGAACGCCGCGGGCTGGCGCGAGACGGCGCGCGTCTTCGACATCAAGACGCTGGAGAATGCGACCGCGAGTCCGATGCGCGCGGCCTATGAGGAAGCCGGCGTCACCGGCTGCGACACGCTGGCGGAGGCGCTCGAAGGCGCCGACATCGCACTCAGCCTCGTCACTGCCGACCAGACGCCGCGCGCCGCTCAGGCCGCCGCCGAAGCCCTGCCCAGGGGCGCCCTTTTCTGCGATCTCAATAGCGTCTCGCCCGGCGCGAAGCAGCGCAACGCGCAGGCCGTCGAGGCGGCCGGCGCGCGCTATGTCGACGTCGCCGTCATGTCTCCGGTTCAGCCCGCCGCGATGACCGTGCCGCTGCTGGTGGCGGGGCCGCATGCGGACGATGCCGCTGACATGCTCCGCCGCATCGGCTTCACCAAGGTCGCAATTTCCGGCGCCGCCATCGGCGCAGCCAGCGCGACCAAGATGGTTCGCTCGATCATGGTCAAGGGCATCGAGGCACTCACCGCCGAGATGCTGCTCGCCGCAAAGCAGGCCGGCGTGACAGAGGCGGTGCTCGCCTCGCTGGGTGGAGACTGGCCACAGAAAGCGGACTATAATCTCGACCGCATGCTGGCCCATGGCCAGCGCCGAGCCGCAGAGATGGAAGAAGTCGTCGCGACGCTCGACGAGCTCGGCATCGAGCCGCTGATGACGCGCGGGACGGTCGTGCGTCAGCGGGCAATGGGCGAGATCCTGGCCGGTGACGCGATGCCGGAGGATCTGGCGGCCAAGCTCTCCTTGCTCGGTGATCGCCATCCGGAACTGGCGTCGAGGGCATCGCCTCCGGACGAAGCCGCGGCCTGAGAAGCGACCGCAAGGATACAGGAAAAGCCGAAGTCCCGCCCGCGCGGGACTGACGAGAACAGAGACGAAGAGAAGTCGGGAAGGTGACTGAATGACGATGATCATCGACTGCCATGGCCACTATACGGTCCTGCCCAAGGCGCATGACGAATGGCGCGTGGCGCAGACGGCCGCGTTCAAGGCCGGCGAGAAGGCCCCGGCCTATCCCGAGATTTCGGACGACGAGATCCGCGAGACGATCGAAGCCAACCAGCTCCGCCTCATCAAGGAGCGCGGCGCGGACATGACGATCTTCTCTCCGCGCGCGTCCGCCATGGCCCCGCACGTCGGCGACCAGTCGGTCGCGGTGCCGTGGGCGCAGGCCTGCAACAATCTGATCGCGCGCGTCGTGAAGATGTTCCCCGAGGTGTTCGCCGGCGTCTGCATGCTGCCGCAGTCGGTGGAGGCCGACATGACCAGCTCGATCGCCGAGCTGGAACGCTGCGTGACCGAACTCGGCTTCATCGGCTGCAACCTGAACCCCGACGCCAGCGGCGGCCACTTCAAGCAGCCGCCCCTCACCGACAAATTCTGGTATCCCTTCTACGAGAAGATGGTCGAGCTGGACGTGCCAGCGATGATCCACGTCTCGGGCAGCTGCAACCCGGCGATGCACGCGACGGGCGGCTATTATATCGCGGCCGACACGCTCGCTTTCATGCAGTTGCTGGAAGGCAATCTGTTCAAGGATTTCCCGACGCTCCGCTTCATCATTCCGCACGGCGGCGGCGCGGTGCCCTATCATTGGGGCCGTTATCGCGGCCTGGCCGACATGCTCAAGCAGCCGAGCCTCGACACGCACCTGATGAACAACGTGTTCTTCGACACCTGCGTCTATCACCAGCCGGGCATCAACCTGCTCAACGAGGTGATCGAGACCAAGAACATCCTGTTCGGCAGCGAGATGGTCGGTGCGGTGCGTGGCATCGACCCGACCACCGGCTTCTATTTCGACGACACCAAGCGCTATGTCGACGCGCTCCCCATCACCGACGACCAACGTCACGCCATTTTCGAGGGCAACACCCGGCGCGTTTTCCCGCGTCTGGACGCGCAGCTGAAAGCACGCGGCCTTTGAACCTCATTCCCAGGAGCGGAAGATCATGACCGAGAAGAAAGAAAGAATCGACGTCCACGCCTATCTTGCCGAGTTTGACGACATTCCCGGCACCCGCGTGTTCACGGCCCAGCGCGCGCGCAAGGGCTACAATTTGAACCAGTTCGCGATGAGCCTGATGAAGGCCGAGAACCGCGAGCGCTTCAAGGCCGACGAGAGCGCCTATCTCGACGAGTGGCACCTCACGCCGGCCGCAAAGGCAGCAGTCCTGGCACGCGACTATAATGGCATGATCGACGAGGGCGGCAACGTCTATTTCCTCTCGAAGCTGTTCTCGACCGACGGGAAGAGCTTCCAGTTCGCGGCCGGTTCGATGACCGGCATGACGCAGGAAGAATATGCGCAAATGATGATCGACGGCGGCCGTTCGCCCGAAGGCGTGCGCTCGATCAAAGGAGGCTACTGATATGGCACGCGTCACCACTGGCATCACGTCCAGCCACATTCCCGCGCTCGGCGCGGCGATGCAGACCGGCACCAGCAACAACGATTATTGGGGCCCGGTGTTCAACGGCTACCAGCCGATCAAGGAGTGGATCCAGCAGCCGGGCAACATGCCCGACGTCGTGATCCTGGTTTACAACGACCACGCCTCCGCGTTCGACATGAACATCATCCCGACCTTCGCGATCGGCTGCGCGGAAAGCTTCAAGCCCGCCGACGAAGGCTGGGGTCCGCGCCCGGTGCCCGACGTGGTCGGCCATCCGGACCTCGCCTGGCACATCGCCCAGAGCCTGATACTCGACGAGTTCGACATGACCATCATGAACCAGATGGACGTCGACCATGGCTGCACCGTGCCGCTCTCGATGATCTTCGGAGACGTCGACAAGTGGCCGTGCAAGGTCATCCCCTTCCCGGTCAACGTCGTGACCTATCCGCCGCCGTCGGGCAGCCGCTGCTTCAACCTCGGCGACAGCATCCGCGCCGCGGTCGAGAGCTTCCCGGAGGATCTCAACGTCCATGTCTGGGGCACCGGCGGCATGAGCCACCAGCTTCAGGGGCCGCGCGCCGGCCTGATCAACAAGGAGTTCGACCTGAACTTCATCGATCAGCTGATCAAGGACCCGGAGACGCTCAGCAAGATGCCGCATATCCAGTATCTGCGCGATGCCGGGTCGGAAGGCATCGAGCTGGTCATGTGGCTCATCATGCGCGGCGCGCTGGGCGACAAGGTGAAGGATCTCTACACCTTCTACCACATCCCGGCCTCGAACACGGCGCTCGGCGCCCTGATCCTTCAGCCGGAGGAAACCGCCGGCGACGCGCTCGACCCGCGCAAGGTGATGAGCGGCCACAGCCTCGCCAACGCCTGATCGATTACGAAGGGGATGGCGCCCGCCATCCCCTCCCCGCTGCCAACCCAATTCTACAGGAGACCGATATGCGTATCGCACTCGCTGGCGCCGGTGCATTCGGCGAAAAGCATCTCGACGGCCTCAAGCTCATCGACGGCGTGGAGATCACGTCGGTCATCAGCCGCCGCGCCGAGCAGGCTGCGGAAGTCGCCGCGAAATATGGCGCGAAGCACAGCGGCACGGAACTGGATGAAGTCCTTGCGCGCGACGATGTCGACGCCGTCATCCTCTGCACGCCGACCCAGCTTCACGCCGAGCAGGCGATCGCCTGCATGAACGCGGGCAAGCATGTTCAGGTCGAGATTCCGCTTTCGGATAGCTGGGCGGACGCGCAGGCCGTGGTCAAGAAGCAGCAGGAAACCGGCCTCGTCTGCATGGTCGGCCATACCCGCCGGTTCAACCCGAGCCACCAGTATATCCACAACAAGATCAAAGCCGGCGAGCTGAACATCCAGCAGATGGACGTCCAGACCTACTTCTTCCGCCGCAAGAACATGAACGCCAAGGGCGAGGCCCGCTCCTGGACGGACCATCTGCTCTGGCACCACGCCGCGCACACGGTCGATCTGTTCGCCTACCAGGCCGGCAAGATCGTGCAGGCCAATGCCGTGCAGGGCCCGATCCATCCCGAGCTCGGCATCGCCATGGACATGTCGATCCAGCTCAGGAGCGAGACCGGCGCGATCTGCACCCTGTCGCTCTCGTTCAACAATGACGGGCCGCTCGGCACCTTCTTCCGCTACATCTGCGACAACGGCACCTGGATCGCGCGCTACGACGATCTGTTCACCGGCAAGGAAGAGCCGGTCGACGTCTCCAAGGTCGACGTGAGCATGAACGGCATCGAGCTGCAGGACCGTGAGTTCATTGCCGCGATCCGCGAGGGCCGCGAGCCCAACAGCTCGGTCGCCAAGGTGCTCGATTGCTATCGCGTGCTCGGCGATCTCGAAAAGCAGCTTGAAGCCCAGGGCTAAAAAAGGCCCAATCTGGTCGCACCATGGCGGCGGTCCGGCAACGGGCCGCCGTCATCATTTCAGGGCGGAAAAATATTTCCGCCCGATCGGGGCCAACCCGGACCTCACCAATCGTGTATCCGGGCGCCGGAACCGCTACGGAAAGCCGGGCTGCGTTGCCGCCCGCCAGCCGGTCGGCCCGCGTCGGCATCGGTTGAACGCCCGAGGCGTTGCCGCAACAATTTTCCCTGTGCACATCTGGTCAACCATTTTCCATCAAATGACGTTCGCCAGAATCAGAACAACGGGCGCACGGGAGAGGGATGAGATGACGATCGGTACCGAACTGGTCGAAGCTTTGCGGTCGTTTGCCGCCGTGGAAAAGGACATCGTCGCGGCCGGGCAGCGCGCCGACAACGACATCGCGGTCGAACTGGTCCGGGTGCGGCGCGAGCTCGTGCTGGAGTTCGCCAGTCTCGGCAAGGCGCTGGAGCAGGATCCGCTGCTCAAGGCACATCCCGACAAGATGACCGAGGGCACGCGGCTGTTTTCCGCCTTCCGCAGCGCCAATTCGATCAACCAGGCCAATTGGCCCGCGATCCGCGTGCGCGACGAGCGCGAGGCCTATCGCGGCGCTTCCATGCCCGTGGTCGACCGCTCGCGCGCCTTCTGGGGCTGGGTTGACAGGGAACTCGGTTTCCGGCGCTGACGCCCCATGTCCGCGGCGTCATCCGCACGGGCGAATGCACATCTCGACATTGATTTTTGAGGCGCGCGACGACAAAGCCGCGGCATGAGTCTGGCCACGCACCTCCCCGCCCGCCCGCTTGGGTCCACCCAGGTCTCGGCGATCAGCTTCGGCTGCATGAACCTCTCCCATGCCTATGACATCCCGCCCAGCGAGGAAGAGGGCATCAAGGTGCTCAACCGGGTGCTGGACCTTGGCGTCACGCATCTCGACAGCGCGGCGCTCTACGGCGGCGGCAACAGCGAGCGGCTGGTCAACAAGGCCGTGGGCCATCGCCGCAAGGAATATTTCCTGGCCAGCAAGGGCGTACTCGACCTGATCGACGGCGTGCGGGTGCTCGACGGGCGCCCGGAGACGCTCACCGGATCGATCGAGCGCTCGCTACAGCGGCTCGGCACCGATCATATCGATCTCTATTATCTGCACCGGCTGGACATGAAGGTGCCGATCGAGGAGTCGATGGGCGCGCTGGTGCGGGCCAAGGAAGCCGGCAAGATCGGCGCGATCGGCCTCTCTGAAATGTCCGCCGCGACGATGCGCCGCGCCCATGCCGTGCATCCGATCGCGGCGATGCAGTCCGAATATTCGCCGTGGGTGCGCAATCCGGAAGTGGCGGTGCTGGAAGCCTGCCGCGAACTCGACGTCGCGTTCATCGCCTTCTCGCCACTCGCGCGCGGCTTCCTCACCGGCACGATGACCAGCAACGAGTTCAAGCCCGGAGACCTGCGCATCCCGATGCCGCGCTTCCAGGAGCCGAACTTCAGCGAAAATCTGAAGCTCGCGGCGCGCTTCAATGCGGTCGCGGCCGATCTCGGCATCACGCCCGCGCAGCTCAGCCTTGCATGGGTGCTGGCGCGCGATCCGGGCATCATCGCCATTCCCGGCACGCGCACCATCGCGCATCTCGAGGAGGACGTGGCGGCCGCCAATGTCACCCTCCCCGCCGATGCGATCGTGCAGGTCGATGCGATCTTCGCGCCCGGCGCCGTGGCAGGGCCGCGCTATCCCGCCATTGTCCAAACGCAGATCGATACCGAGCTGTTGCCGGAAGAAACCGAGGAGGTCTGAGCCATGGACGACCAGACACGCATTGCGATCGAATGGGACTGCACGCGTCTCATCAATCTCTACATGAAGGTGAACGATGCGGGCGACTGGGATGCCGTCGCCGCCCTGTTCACCGAGGACGGCCTGCTTGCCCGCCCCACCCTGCCGGACAAGCCCTATGTCGGACGCCAGGCGATCCTCGAGGGCTTCCGTTCACGCCCGGCCGGCATCGTGACGCGCCACGTCGTCTCGAACATCGTGGTCGAGGCGGAGAGCGAGACGGAAGCACGCGCGTCCTGCGTGATGTTGCTGTATCGCGGCAAGGCGACCGACGACGGCTCCCTGCCTTCCCACGATCCCGCCGATCCACTGATCGGCACCTTCACGGACCGCCTGCGCAAAACCGCTGATGGCTGGCGGTTCGCAGAACGACGCGGCGGACTGGATTTTGCCCCATGAGCGACACCAACGACGATTTCATCGCCTTTCTCTCGCGTCCCTATCGCATCGAATGGGGCCATTGCGACCCGGCAGGCATCGTCTATGCGCCGCGCTTCCTGGAGATGTTCGGCGAAAGCACGATCATGCTGTTCGAAAAGGCGCTGGGCGTCCGCAAGAAGGACATGCTGAGCGCACAGGGCGTGGTCGGCTATCCAATGGTCGACGTCTCGGCGAAGTTCATGCGCCCCGCCGCTTATGGCGACGATGTCGTGCTGGAAGCGGCTGCGCCCGAGTTTGGCAATTCGAGCTTCACGATCGCGCACCGCCTGCTCAAAAATGGTCATGTTTGCGTGACCGGCATCGAGAAGCGCGTCTGGACCGTCCGCGATGCCGAGCGCCCCGGTGGCATGCGAGCCGAGCGCGTGCCCGACGACGTGCGCGCGAAGTTCAGCGTTTAAACGCTCCGCCGCAGCGCCTTCGTCATGCTGAACGCCCTCAGCGTGACGAAAAGGAAAAACGCAGCGGATTTTTGGCTGGCAAAGCGCGTCGCTCCGGGCAATGTAGCAGGATAGATAAAATCATCCTGACCTTGGAGAGGGGCGCTCGATGGATATGACACAAGGGAGCACGCCGACGGGCGTGGGCCGTCGCAGCGCGGGCTATCAGGCCTGGCTGGTTGGCTTGCTGAGCATCAATTTCGGCATCGTCTTCTTCGACCGGCAGGCGCTCAACGTGCTGATGCCGTTCGTGCAGCCGGAGCTGCAACTGACCAACACGCAGATCGGCCTGCTCGCCAGCGCACTCTCCTTCACATGGGCGCTGGCCGCCTTCGGCATCGGCAAGCTCTCGGACACGATCGGCAACCGCAAGCTGCTGCTGATCCTCTCGACCATCGGCTTCTCGCTCTGCTCGTTCGTCAGCGGCATCGCGACCAGCTTCGTGCTGATGCTGTCCGCTCGCCTGCTGATGGGCGCGGCAGAGGGCGGCATCATGCCGATCAGCCACGCCATGGTCGCGACAGAGGTCGATCCCAAGCATCGCGGGCTCGCACAGGGCATCGCGCAGAATTTCGGATCGAACCTGCTCGGCTCCTTCGTCGCGCCGGTGCTGCTGGTGTGGTTCGGGCAGGAATTCGGCTGGCGGAACGCCTTCTTCCTGGCCGCCGTGCCGGGCCTGATCAGCGCCGTCGTCATCTGGTTCACGCTGCAGGAGCCGCCTGCACCGCCCAAGCCCTCCGCCGAGCATGAAGGCGAGAAATACGGCATCATGGACGCACTCAGGAACCGCAACGTGTTCCTCTGCGTGGTGCTGGGCGTGCTGATGGTCAGCTATTTCGTGATCTGCCTCACCTTCCTGCCGATCTATCTCACCAGCATCCGCGGCTACAGCGCGACCGAAATGAGCTGGCTGATCGGCACGCTCGGCATCTCGGCGACGATCGGCAGCTTCGCGACCTCGGGCCTGTCCGACCTGATCGGCCGCAAGCCGGTGATGGTCGCCATGCCGCTCATCGGCATCATCCTGCCCCTGGGCGCGATGTACTGGAGCGGATCGGTGTGGGGCCTCGCCGCCATCTTCTTCTTCGGCTGGGGTCTCAACGGCATCTTCCCGCTGTTCATGGCGACCGTTCCCTCGGAAAGCGTCGACCCGCGCCACGCGGCCACCGCGCTTGGCCTTACCATGGGTTCGGCCGAGATACTGGGCGGTGTCTTCGCCCCCGGCATCGCCGGTGCGGCGGCGGATGCGAGCACGCTCGCGGCGCCGCTCTGGATCATGATCGGCCTGACGATCATTGGCGGCATCGTCGCCATGTTCCTGCGCGAGACCGCGCCGCGCGTACTGGCCAAGCGGGGATAAGACCGCCGAACACGGATCATTGGAGGAGGTTGAGGGGATGGACATGCAGAGTCACGCACCGGCAGGCACCCGCCGCCCGGCCTCCTACCAGATCCTGCTCGTCTGCCTGTTGAGCCTCAATTTCGGCATCGTCTTCTTCGATCGGAATGCGCTCAACTTCCTGATGCCGTTCGTGCAGCCGGAGTTGCGGCTCACCAACACACAGGTCGGTCTGCTGGCGAGTGCGCTCTCCTTCACCTGGGCGCTGGCCGCCTTCGGCATCGGCAAGCTTTCCGACACGCTCGGCAACCGCAAGCGGCTGCTCATCCTCTCGACCGTCGCCTTCTCGCTCTGCTCCTTCATGACCGGCATCGCCTCGACGTTCGCGCTGCTGCTTGGGGCGCGGCTGCTGATGGGCGCGGCCGAAGGCGGCATCATGCCGATCAGCCACGCGATGATCGCCAGCGACGTTACGCCCGAGCGGCGCGGCATCGCGCAGGGCGTCGCGCAGAATCTCGGCTCCAGCCTGCTCGGCTCTTTCGCTGCGCCGGTGCTGCTCGTCGCCTTCGCCGAAGCGTTCGGCTGGCGCTCCGCTTTCTATCTCGCCGGCGTGCCCGGCATCCTCAGCGCCATGTTGATGTGGTTCCTGATCGACGAAACGGCGCCGCCGGTCCACACGGCAACGGGCGTTGGCGAGCAGAAGCAGAGCACCATGTCCGTACTGCTCCAGCGCAACGTCTGGGTCTGCGTCGTGCTTGGGGTGCTGCTGGTTTCCTATCTGGTGATCTGCTGGGCATTCATGCCGCTCTTCCTCACCACGGTGCGCGGCTATTCGCCGGATGTGATGGGCTGGCTGATGGGAACGCTGGGCGTTTCAGCCGCCGTCGCGAGCTTCGTCATCGCTGGCCTTTCGGACCGGATCGGGCGGCGCCCGGTGATGATCGTCATGCCCTTCGTCTCGATCATCCTCCCGCTCGCCGCGCTCTATTATCAGGGGCCTGCCTGGATGATGGCGCTGCTGTTCTTCATCGGCTGGTCGATGAACGGCATCTTCCCGCTGTTCATGGCGACCGTGCCGTCCGAAAGCGTGGATGCTGGCCATGTCGCGACGGCTCTGGGCCTGACCATGGGCGTAGCCGAAGTGCTGGGCGGCGTGTTCGCGCCCTCGCTCGCCGGCATGGCGGCGGACGCGACCGACCTGTCCGCGCCACTCTGGATCATGTTCGGCCTCGCCATCGCATCCGGCCTGATCGCTCTGTTCCTGCGGGAAACCGCGCCGACCGTGCTGGCCAGGCGGGGCGCAGCCTGACGATCGGATAGCCTGGAGAGGAGGCGCACGGCCCCCTCTCCGGCAATATGCCTCAGAGCCGCGCGCCGGCCAGATCGGCGCCTTCGCGTAGCGCGCGCAGCTTCTTCCACGCCACGTCGGGCTCGATCTTGCCGTAGCCGGCGAATGTGCCGAAACCGCAATCGGTGCTGGCGATCACGCGGTCCGCGCCGACGATGCCGGCGAAGCGCTCGATCCGCTGGGCGATGAGCTCGGGATGCTCGACATAGTTGGAGCAGCTGTCGATAAGCCCCGGGGCGAGAACGGCGTCGTCCGGCAGCTTCGCATCGCGCCAGGTCGTCCATTCATGCTCGTGGCGCGGATTGGCAGCCTCGAACAGGATCGTGCCCGGCCGCGCCTTGAGGATGATCGGCAGCACCTTGGCCAGGTCGATGTCATGATCGTGAGGGCCTTCGTAATTGCCCCAGCAGATGTGCATCCGCAGCCGCTCGCGCGGCAGGCCCTCGGTCGCCGCGTTCAGCGCCTCGACATTGGCGGCGGCGATCTTGAGGAACTCCTCGTCCGTCAGATCCTGGTAGCCGGTGTGGCGGGACATGGCGAGATCCGGGCAATCGAGCTGCAGATCGAAGCCGGCCGCGATGATCGCCTCATATTCCGGCCGCATCGCGGTCACCAGATCGGCCAGGTAGGCCTCGTGGCTTGGATAATGCGCATTGGGCTGGAAGGCCGTGATAAGCCCCGGCGACGCGGCGTTCATGAACCCGCGAGCGCCCTGCCCGGCCTTCTCCAGCGCCGCCTTGAACCGACGAATGTCGTCATGGCACGGCTCGAGCGTGCGCAGGCGGACGGGCGCGATGCAGGATGCGCGCGTGAACTCCTGGTCACCCATGATCGCGGCGAGCTTGCGGCGCAGGTCCGGATAGGGGGCAAGGTCCAGCGCCGGCTTGCGCGGGCTGTGGCCGCCAAAACCCTCAAGTCGTTCAATCACATAAGTCGAATAGCCGACCTTACCGAGCTCGCCGTCCGACACGATGTCGACGCCCGCCGCGACCTGGCGCTCCACGCTGTCGACGATCGCGGCCTGAACCACCGCTTCGAACTGTGCGGGGTCGTAAGGCTCGCCATGATCGCGTGCGAGCAGTAACGGAACGAGGTCCTCACCCCGTGGCAAACTTCCCACATGGGTGCTGGCAACAAATGACATCGACTTCAACCTCCTCGTTAATGCTTACGGCCTGCATGATAAGCGCGCTCAGCGACACTTTGCGCGAATATCAAGTAACTTGATGTTTCCTGTTGCACCAGATGAAACTGCTTTTCCGAGCACGGGCGTGTTACTTACTAGACACACCTACCCGTGCTAGTGGCAACAATAGTCGGCGCGCACCCGTGGGGGAGTACAAATATTGCGCCGACATGAGGAGGAGAGAGATATGCGCGTGCATTTCACGCTTTCTACAGCCGTGTTCGCCGTGGCAGCAGCCCTCGCTGCGCCCGCCTTTGCCCAGAACGACAGCGCACCGCAAGAGGCTGGTTCCGATGCGAACCAGGACATCGTCGTCACCGCACAGTTCCGCGAAACCAGGCTGCAGGACACCCCGATCGCCATCACCGCCGTGAACTCGGCGATGCTTGAAGCCCGCGGCCAGACGAATATCGCCCAGGTCGCGGCGCAGGCGCCGAACGTGTCGCTGCGTCCGCAGCCGCAGAACGGCGGCTCGGGCCTCATCGCGTTCATCCGCGGCGTCGGCCAGGTCGACTTCAACTACGCGCTCGATCCGGGCGTCGGCGTCTATATCGATGACGTCTACATCCCGACCCTGTCGAGTTCGCTGCTCGAACTGATCGACCTTGATCGCGTGGAAATTCTGCGCGGCCCGCAGGGTACGCTGGCCGGCAAGAACGCCATCGGCGGCGCCATCAAGCTGTTCAGCGCAAAGCCGACCGGCGATGGCTCGGGCATGCTTCGGGTCGAATATGGCTCGTACAACGAGATCAGCGCACGCGGCATGATGGATTTCCGCATCACCGACACGCTGGCGGTGCGCGTGTCGGGCATGGGCCGCGGGCGTGACGGCTACGTCGCCATGCTCGATTATGGCCAGACGCATCCGAACTCGAACGTGCCGCAGAACAACACGCGCGGCAGCGGCAATTCCGACTATGCGACGATGGGCGGCCAGAACGTCATCGCCGGCCGCGCCGCCCTGCGTTGGGAGCCGATCAGCACTGTCGAGGTGAATATCTCGGCCGACTACACGCGGGAGCGGTCTGAAGCGATCCCGACCGTCCTGCTGGCGGCAGGTGCCATCTGCTCGGCACCGGCTTGCACCAACTTCAATCCGTTCTCGACCGGCAACTCGGCTTCGGTGAACGGCAGCGGCGCGCCCGTCTACAACAATCCCTGGCTGGTCGGTAAGAATGGCCAGGCCGTGAACATGAACTGCGCCTTCGTCCCCGCCGGCAAGTTCGGGTGCGACACAGGTGGCAACCTGCTCGGCTGGGATCCGCGTTTCGTCAGCTATTCGAACTTCATGGACGGCATGAAGCCGACGGCTCAGGCGCCCTACAAGCCCTACTTCGCGCTGCCCATCACCAACTTCAACGGCTGGGGCGTGCAGGGCTCGCTGAACTACGACATCTCGGACAATTTCGAGTTCGTCTACATCGGCTCCTATCGCAAATATAACTCGAAGTTCGGCCAGGATCAGGATGCGACGCCGCTTCCGGTCGCTCAGCTCGACAACGAGCTGAACCACCACGCCTTCACGTCGGAACTCCGCTTGAACTTCAAGGGCGGCGACGGGCTCTTCGAAGGCACGGTCGGCGCGTTCTACCTCGACCAGGAGGGCACCTACACCGCCCGCGTCGACCTGAACTACGTCGCTCCGGCTACCATCGACTTCCTGCACGGCCCGGATACGACGCCGAGCACCACGAAGGCGCTGTTCGGCACTGTGACGTTCCACCCGATCGAGAATGCCAGCCTGACCGGTGGCCTTCGCTACACGAAGGACAAGAAGGACTATACCTACTTCCGCCGCAATCCGGACGGCACCCGGCCTGACGCCGGCTGCGCCGCCGCGGGCCTGTTCGGGGCGCCGAACTGTCTCCTCGCGGGCATCTACGGCATCACCGGCAGCTTCAAGGGCGATCGCTGGGATTGGCGCATCGTTGGCGACTATCGCTTCTCGGACTCGTTCCTGGCCTATGCTTCGGCCTCGACCGGCTTCAAGGGCGGCGGCGTCAATCCGCGTCCGTTCGTGGCCGACCAGCGCCTTCCGTTCGATCCGGAGACGCTCACCACCTATGAAATCGGCTTCAAGTCCGACTTCCTGGATCGCAAGGTCCGCCTGAACGGCGCGGTGTTCCTGAACAAGTATAAGGACATCATCCTCGGCAAGGTCGTGTGTCCGGAATCGGTGCTGCCGACCCCGTGCCTGCGGCCGGACAATATCGGTGCTGCCGACGTGAAGGGCTTCGAACTCGAGACGACCATCCGCCCCGTCGACGGTCTGACCATCGATGGCAGCCTTGCCTATCTCGACTTCAAGTACACCTCGCCGTCGCTCAACGGCTTCCTCATCTCGGGCACGGACGCGGCGGGCAAGCCTGTGGTGGGCGCCGTTCCGGTTGGCGGCATCACGCCCTATACGCCGAAGTGGACCTGGAGCACGGGCGCTCAGTATGACCACGTGACCGACGTGGGTACATTCACCCTACGTCTCGATGGTTCGTATCAGGGCAAGCTGTACACCAATGCCGAAAACACGCACTGGGGCACGATCAAGGGCCGCTTCCTTGCCAACGGCCAGATCTCGTGGCGCGATGGCGACGACGACTGGAAGGTTGCGCTTGAGGTGAAGAACCTCACGAACAAGTACTACTTCCAGACGGTCAGCGACATCACCACCTCGCTGGGCCTCGTCACCGGCGTCCCCGGCCTGCCGCGGACCTGGCTGCTCAGCGTCACGCGCAACTTCTGATCCGCGCGCGACACGCAGAAAATCAAGGAAGGGGCCGGGTTTCCGGCCCCTTTCATTTTGGCCGCGCGCCCTACGCCGTCCATGAAACCGCGCCATTTTCCCGCGCGAAACGTGGCCCGTTCATGGTAGGAAGCGCTTGATCTCACAGCGCGCAACTGCATACTATGATAGGTATAAGCCCGGGAGACGCGCTTGTCCCGGCGACACAGGATCAGGATAGCCCCATGCTCATCAAACGGCTCGACCACGTCAACATCCGCACCCGCGACCTGCCCCCCGTGGTCGCCTTCTATCGCGACATTCTGGAACTGGAGGAGCGCGATCCGCCGTCCAATCTGGACAAGACGATGGTGCGCTGGATGTATCACAAAGAAGACCCGATCGTGCACATCTCCACGCCGGGCGCGCTCAGCGAACATGGCCAGTATGACAACATCACCGGCACCACCGGTGGTCTCGACCATGTCGCCTATCAGTGCGTCGGTATCGAGCCGCTGCGCGAGCGGCTGAAGCAGTTCGACGTGCCGTGGCGCGAGAACCGCGTCGAGGTCATCAAGATGACCCAGGTGTTCATCCACGATCCGACGGGCGTGCAGATCGAGCTCAACGTGTTCGACGAGGATCCCTCCCCCAACTGAGGGCCCGTCCGAAAAACAAAAAATGGAGAGAGATGCGATGAACAAGGAAACGAAGATGGAGGCGCCTCCGAGTCAGGAGCGCAAGATCGTCAAGGTTCCCGAACTGTTTCCGGACCTGATCGCGAAACATGCCTTCGCCGGGCGGTTCGTCCACTATGACGAGACGGACAGCCCATGGGTGCCCTTCGGCGAAAATGCCGCGATCAAGCATCTCCTTTTCGACACGCGCCACAACATCTACTCCAACATCCTGTGGATGAAGGGCCCGAGCGTCGTCGGCACGCACAAGCATCGCGGCTATGTCGTGATGATGTGCCTGGAAGGCAGCGTCCACTATCTCGAATATGACTGGCTCGCGACGCCCGGCTGCTTCATCTACGAGACGCCGGGCGAGGCGCACACGCTCGTGACCGACCATCCCGACGGCTGCAAGCTGTTCGGCTGGATGCAGGGGCCGAACGAGTTCTACGACAGCGATGGAAACCTCGTCATGACCGCCGACGTCTGGTGGTTCATGGACCATTACGAGAGCTACTGCCGCGAGAACAACATCCCGATCAATCCGCAGCTCTACCTCTGATCCCCCCTCAGACCTGAAAGACCGAACATTCATGGCCAGTGAACCGCTGACCGCTCCGCCTTCCGGAGCGTACAAGATCGTTGCCATTCCCGAAGTGCACCGCGATGTCGTCGACCGTTATGTCCGCCCCGGCTCCTATGTCGGCAGCAGCGAAGCGGAAAGCCCCTGGGTTCCGTTCGGTGACAATGCCGCCATCCGCCACCTCGCCTTCGACGTGCGCCAGAACGTCTATGCAAATATTCTCTGGATCAAGTCGCCGGGCGTCATCGGCACCCACAAGCATCGCGGCATGGTCTGGGCGATCGGCCTGGAGGGCACGTTCCGCTATCTGGAATATGACTGGCTCTGCCACCCCGGCGAGTTCATCACCGAATTCCCCGGCCACGCCCACACGCTGGTGACCGACGAGCCCAATGGCATGAAGGCCTTCTTCTGGATGCAGGGCGCCAACGAGTTCTACGACGAGCACGGCAATCATGTCGAAACGCTGGATGTCTGGTGGTTCATCAACCACTACGAGACCTACTGCCGCGAGAACGGCCTGCCCATCAACAAGGAGCTTTACCTGTGAGCAGCACGCCCAAAGCCCTCGAGCAATTTGACATCACGGGCCGCAGCGCGATCGTGACGGGCGCGGCCTCCGGCATTGGCCTTGCCTATGCCGAGACCATGGCCGAGGCCGGTGCGAAGGTGACGCTGACCGACGTCGATGGCGCGGCGGCGGAGCGCGAGGCAGCGCGCCTGCGCTCCGAGGGCTACGAGGCCCGCGCCGACCAGCTCGACGTGCGCGACCGCGCGCGAACCCGCGAGGTATTCGATGCCCATGAAGCCGCCTATGGCGGCCTCGACATCGCCTTCGCCAATGCCGGCCTCGGTCTTGGCCCGGGTTTCTGGAACCCCAATGGCTATCGTGACCCGGACGGCCAGATCGACACCTATGATCCGGAAATGTGGGACAAGATCATCGCGATCAACCTGACCGGCGCCTACAACACGATGCGCGAGGCGGCGCGGCTGATGAAGAAGGGCGGCAAGCCCGGCTCGATCATCGCCACCTCCTCCAACGCGGCCGTGGTCTGCGAGCCGATCGTGCCGATGCCGTACATGCCGTCCAAGGCGGGCGTGAGCCACATGGTCAAGCACATGGCCTTCGAGCTGGGCGAGTATAAGATCCGCGTCAACGCGATCCTGCCCGGCCCGTTCGCGACCAACATCGCCGACGGCTCGCTCAAGGATCCAGTGGTGCGCAAGGCGTGGGACGATTCCACGCTGATGGGCAAGATCGGCGATCCGCACCAGTTGAAGCCCCTGGCGCTCTACCTCGCTTCGGACGCATCAAGCTATGTGACCGGCGCGCAGATGCTGATCGACGGCGGCATGGCACTGGGACGTTTTGGTTAAAAGGAACAGTGCTCCTGCGAAAGCAAGAACCCAGGGCGGCGAGGGAATGCTGCTGGATGCTGGGCTCCTGCTTTTGCAGGAGCATCAGTGATTTGGAGAGAGAATCATGACCACCCAAGCTCAGGCCGCCGTCTGCTACGGCAGCGAGAAGCCCTTCTCGATCGAAGCCGTAACCCTCGACGATCCCCGCGACGACGAAGTGCTCGTACGCATCGTGGCCTGCGGCGTTTGTCATACGGACATGGCAGTGCGCGATCAGCACGTCCCTGTCCCCCTCCCCGCCATTCTCGGCCATGAAGGCGCAGGCATCGTCGAGAAGGTCGGCGCCGCCGTCACCCATGTAAAGCCGGGCGACCGTGTGATCATGAGCTTCGACAGCTGTGGCCATTGCCCGAGCTGCGACATCCACAAGCCGACCTATTGCTACAATTTCTTTCCCTACAACTGGATCGGCACCCGCGCCGACGGCAGCCCGACTGCCCATCAGGGTGCAGATCCGGTCAATGCGAATTTCTTCGGCCAGTCGTCCTTCGCGACCTATGCCATCGCCCATGCCAGCAACACCGCGCGCGTGCCGGACAGCGCGGCGCATCTTGCGATGGAAACGCTCGCCCCGCTCGGCTGCGGCCTGATGACCGGCGCAGGCGCCGTGCTGCGCAGCATGGCCGTGCGAAAGGGGCTGCCGATCGCCGTGTTCGGCACCGGCGCGGTCGGCCTCGGCGCGATCATGGCCGCCAAGATTGCGGGCGCGAACCCTATCATCGCCGTCGATATTCACGACAGCCGTCTTGCCCTCGCCACGGAACTCGGCGCCACGCACACGATCAACGGCAAGAGCCAGAACGCCGTCGACGAGATTCGCGCGCTCTGCCCGCAGGGTCTCGGCTATGCCTTCGACACGACGGGCCTCAACAAGATCATTGAGCAGGCCTTCTCGCTGCTCGCCCCGCTCGGCATCGTCGGCATCGTCGGCGCTTCCGCGCCGGGAGACATGCTGACCTTCGACGAGTCCAATTTCATGGGTGGCGGCCGCCGCGTCATGGGTATTCTCGGCGGGGATTCGGACATTCACGGCTTCCTGCCAGAGCTGATCGAGCATCACATGGCCGGGCGCTTCCCGCACGACAAGCTCATCAAGACCTTCCCCTTCGACGAGATCAACGAGGCCTTCCACGCCGGCGAGAGCGGCGAAGTGGTGAAGCCCGTGCTCGTCATGCCGAGTTGAGGCGTATCCGATCATGATCCCCGATCCCGGCGAGTCCTTCCACAGCGACAGCCTCGACCTGCCCTGGGCGGAAAACTGGGCGGGCGATCCGGCGATCCAGCTCAAAGCGCTGATGATCGACATCGAAGGCGGCCGCTATGCCGTGCGTATGCGCTTTCGTGCGGGGCTGCAGGTCGCCCCCCACAAGCATACCGGCGAGGTGCATGCCTATACGTTCAGTGGCCGCTGGAACTATCTCGAATATGCTGACAGCCCGGACAATGTCGCAGGCTCCTACCTGTTCGAGCCGCCGGGCACGACACACACGCTCAAGATCGCCGACGATGCCGGCGAATGGACCGAGGTGCTGTTCATCCTCTACGGCGCGATGCTCCATCTCGACGAGAACGGCGCCATCGTCGCCGTCACCGATGCGGAAAGCGTAGCGGCGGAATATGCCCAGCGCCTGATCGACCAGAACATGCCCGTGCCGGCCCGCTTCCCCATCGGAGGACGCATGGCCTATCACGCTCTCACAGCCCCCAAGGAGTAACCCGTCATGCGCGCCGCCATCATGCAGGGGCTGCACAAGCCCCTGATCGTCGACACCCTGCCCGATCCCACGCCCGGCGTAGGCGAGTTGGTGGTCAAGATCGGCCGCTGCGGCATTTGCGGCTCGGACCTGCACATGACCGAGGATGCAGGCTATGGCAAAGGCGCCGGCGACGTGCTCGGCCATGAGTTCGCGGGCGAAGTCGTGGCGCTCGGCAAGGGCGTCGAGGGTTTCCGCACGGGCGATCTCGTCTCGGTCAGCCCGCTCAAGAGCTGCGGGCAGTGCGCCGCCTGCCGCGCTGGCGAGGTGGCCTGGTGCGAGCATTTCGGCCTGCAGGCGGGCGGCTATGCCGAATATGCCCTCACTCGGCCCAACCAGTGCGTGAAGCTGCCCCAGCAACTGAGCCTCGCCGACGGCGCCATCGTCGAGCCGCTCGCCGTCGCGCGCCACGGCGTCACGCTCTCCGGCATCCAGCCGGGCGACAAGATCCTGATCCTTGGCGCGGGGCCGATCGGGCTCGCTGTGGCCTTCTGGGCGCGCCGCGCCGGTGCGGGCCGCGTCGTGCTGCAGGATATCTCCGACTATCAGCGCGAGCGGGCGCTGGAGATGGGCGCCAATGATTTCGTCGTGGATCGGGAGGATCCCGTCGGCGCCTCGACCCGCGCCCTCGGCGGCATGGCGGACATCGTCTTCGAGTGCGTCGGCGTCCCCGGCCTCATCGCGCAGGCCGTCCAGCAAGTCCGTCCGCGCGGCACGATCCTGCTGCTTGGCCTGTGCAACATGCCCGACACGTTCAACAGCTTCGCCATGCTCTCCAAGGAGGTCCGGCTCGTCACCTCGGCCTTCTTCACGCGCGGTGAATATGAGGCCTCGCTGGACGCACTGGAGCGTGGCGCAGCGGAACCCCGCGCGCTCATCACGGATACGATCACCCTCGCCCAGACGCCGGACGTGTTCGAGAGCCTCAAGAAGCGCACCCATCAGTGCAAGGTGATGATCGCCCCCTGATCCGCCCGGCCGCGCGGCCTGCTCAATCGGTGAACAAGGCCGCCATAAGGGCCGTGTCGGCGAACTGGGTGAAGGACTTGATGCGGCCGTCCTCGTCGAACTCGATCAGGTCCATGAGCTGCGTACGGACGGGGGCCTTGTCCCGCACCTGGACCGTCACGTCCCAGTGAACCGCCGCCTTGTTGCCCTCCACGATTGCCTCGCGGCGACTAAGATCGCTGATCTCGAACTGGTCGATGATTTCGCCTACGCCAGTCATTGGGTCATCATAATTCGATATCGGCAGGGCAGAGAGATCGGCGGCGAGGCGAAAGCTCGCATCGGGCGCCCAGAAATTCGCCAGCGCCTCCCGGCTCTTCCCCATTCGCGTGGCATAGGCGTCATCGATCGTGCGCAGGATTGCTTCCCTGTTCAACATGACAAGTCTCCCATTGAACGGCCGGCGCGCCCCATCACCGACCGTCCCGAGACTAGCATTTGGGAACCCGCGCCGCGCCGCCTCTGCGCCCGTTGGTTTTCCGCGAAAGCCCAACGGCCGCCCGCGCACCGAAGAAGCGCATTTTTGCTGAACAAGTTAAGCAATATGAACTAGAAGCCCACCCGACTCTCCGGCGGGTGGCGACGGGCACATATGGCTTCGCATATGTGATAATTTCAGATAGGGAAAAAGCGAGATGAGGAAGAAGATGAGTCTGAAGGGAGCGAAGGCATGACGGCGCGCGGTCTGGCAGTGGAAAAGCCCAAGGCAATCGAAGGGCCGACCGTCCGCGACGCGGTGATGACGCTGCTGCGCGATCTCGGCATGACCACCCTGTTCGGCAATCCCGGCTCGACCGAACTCCCGCTGTTCCGGGACATGCCGCAGGACTTCCAGTACGTCCTCGGCTTGCAGGAAAGCGTTGTCGTCGGCATGGCGGACGGCTTCGCGCAGATGAGCGGCAATGCCGCGTTCGTGAACCTGCACTCGTCGGCCGGTACCGGCCATGCGCTCGGCAACATCTTCACCGCCTTCCGCAACCAGACGCCGCTGGTCATTACCGCCGGCCAGCAGGCCCGCTCGATCTTCCCCTACGATCCGTTCCTCTATGCCGAGCGCGCCACGGAATTCCCGCAGCCGTTCGTCAAGTGGACGTGCGAACCCGCCCGCGCCGAGGACGTGCCGCTCGCCATCCTGCGCGCCTATCACATGGCGATGCAGCAGCCGCGCGGTCCGGTCTTCGTCTCCGTGCCGATCGACGACTGGGATCGCCCGTGCCAGCCGATCGTCGCCTCGAAGGTCGCGCAGGAGTTCATGGCCTCGACCGCCATGCTCGCCGCAGCAGCCGACGCGCTGAACAAGGCCAAGTCGCCCGTGATCGTCGCGGGTGCAGGCGTTGGCCGCGAGAATGCCCGCGCCGTGCTCGCCCAACTCGCTGAGAAGCATCAGGCGCCGGTCTGGGTCGCCCCCATGGCCGCCCGCGCCGTCTTCCCCGAGGATCATGCGTTGTTCGCCGGCTTCCTGCCTGCCTCGCGCGAGGCGGTCGTCGGCGCGCTCAAGGATCATGACCTCGTGCTGGTGCTCGGCGCCCCGGCCTTCACCTACCATGTCGAGGGTTTCGGCCCGTACATTCCGGAAGGGTCGTCGCTCATCCAGATCGTCGACGATCCTGCCACGGCCGCGCGCACACCGGTCGGCACCGCCATCGTCGGCAATGTCGCCGATGCGATCGCACAGCTCGTCGCCGCCTCCAGCCCGCCGAGCCGCCCTGCCCCGGCCATCGCACCGGCGCATGACGATCCGACGCCCGAGGGTCAGGCGATCTACGAAACGCTGCTGATGAAGCGCCTCTCGGCACTGCGCCCCAAGGGGTTGCTCATCAGCGAGGAAGCGCCGAGCACGCGCGGCCCGTTGCACGATCATTTCCCCGTCCGCCTCGATGACGAATTCATGGCGACCGCCAGCGGTGGCCTCGGCTTCGCGCTTCCGGCTGCGGTTGGCGCGGCGCTGGCCCAGCCGAACAAGACGGTGTTCTGCCTGCTCGGCGACGGCTCCTCGATGTACTCGATCCAGGGCATCTGGACCGCCGGCGACCTCAATCTCGACGTCAAGTTTCTCATCGTGAACAATGGTGGCTATGCCGCGCTCGACCAGTTCGGCGCGCTGTTCGATATCGAGGTGGTGGGAAGCAAGCTTCCGGGCATCGATTTCGTGCAGGTGGCGCAGGGTATGGGCGTTCCCGGAGCGCGCGTCTCGACCGTCGAGGATCTGGATGACGCCATCAAGACCCTCTTCGCCGGCAAGGGCCCGCGCCTGCTCGAAGTGGTCGTGAAGCGGCCCGGCTGAAGAATTTTGTGCGCAACATGAGGCGCAACATTAACAGAATAACAACATCTTACAGACCAGTCTTACAAGAAAGATCTAGATCATGGCCAAGACGTTCATCACCTGCGCGATCACCGGCGCCTCGCCGATGCCCAAGCATCCGAACTTCCCCTTCCGTCCCGAGCATGTCGCGCAGGAAGCGCTGGATGCAGCCGAGGCCGGCGCCTCGATCATCCACGTTCATGTCCGCGATCCGGAGACTGGCGCGCCGAACCAGGAGATGGAGAACTACCGCAAGGTGGTGAACCTGATCCGCGAGAAGAACACGGACGTCATCCTCAACGTCACCACTGGCCCCGGCTGCATGTGGTACCCCAAGAGCGCCGAGGAGCCGGCCCTGCCGGACGACGAGCGCACGCTCATGTTCACCGCCGAGCGCCGCATCGAGCACATTCTCGACCTCAAGCCGGACATGTGCACGCTCGACATCTGCACCATGAACCTGTGGGGCGGCATCGCGATGAACCTGGAGATGATCGTCGGCAAGATGGGCACGATGATCCAGGACGCCGGCGTTCTGACCGAGATCGAGTGCTTCGAGGCGGGCGACTTCGTGTTCGCAGACGATCTGCGCGAGAAGAACCTCATCTCGCCCAACTCGCCCTACACCTTCGTGCTCGGCACCAAGTACGGCCTGCCCGCGACGACCGAGGCGATGGTCTATTCCAAGAACCAGCTTCCGCGCGGCTCGAACTTCACCGGCTTCGGCGTCTCGCGCCACAGCTATCCGATGGCGGCGCAGTCGGTGCTGCTCGGCGGCCATGTCCGCGTCGGCTTCGAGGATACCATCTATCTGCGCAAGGGTATGCTCGCGAACAACAATGCCGAGTTGGTGCATTGGGGCGCCGAGCTCATCAACAAGATCGGCGGCGAAGTCGCGACGCCAGGTGAGACCCGCCAGATGCTGGGCCTGCGCAACTGAGAACGAAGATGGCCCAACCGACCCGGCATGTGTTCCTGCGCAGGCAGGAACCCAAGGCGGCGAAGGGCCGCCGCTGGGCCCTTGGCTCCCGCCCACGCGGCAGCAAGGGTTTGCGCGCGTTTGCAGGGGCAATCCGATGACCCGCAACGGCAACGGGGACTCCTCGTCGGTCAAGTCGGCGACGCGCACGCTCGACATTCTCGAGTTCGTCGTCGGTTGCGGCCGTCCGGTGAGCGCGGCGGAGGTCGCCTCCGCGCTCGCCATTCCGGTGAGTAGCCTGTCCTATTTGCTCGGCACTCTCGTGGAGCGCGGCTATCTGCTGCGCAACGGCCGCCTTCATTCGCCGGGTCCGGCGCTTGGCCGGCTCAACCCCGATGCCGCGGCGACCGCGCTGGCCGACCGCGTCTATCCCGTGGTCCGCTCAGTTTCCCTGCAGCTCAACGAGACGGTTTCCTTCTTCGTGCGCCACGGCTTCGAGATGGAGGCCATTGCGGGCGAGGTGGCGGCGCAGACCCTGCGATACACCATCGAGGTCGGCCGCCTGGTCCCGCTCCATGCCTTCGCGGCGGGCAAGGCGATCCTCGCCACCTTCAGCGAGGATGAATTGGAGGATTATTTCGCTTCGGTCTCCCGCGCGGGCTTCACCGTTTATACGCTCACCGGCGAGGCGGACCTGCGCAAGGAGATTGCGCATATCGCCGGCACCGGCGTCGCCCGCACGATCGAGGAATATACGCCCGGTATCATCGGCATCGGCCGCGCTATCATGGTGGAGGGCCGTCTGCTCGGCGCGATCAGCGTCGCCATCCCCGCGGCGCGTTCCACGGTGCCGCTGGAGGAACGCGCCATCGCCCTGCTGGCGCAGGCAGCCGATGCCCTCGGTGGCCGCTGAGGCAGCGACGATGAACCTGCTCGCTCCCCTGCCGCACGACAGCGGAGCGGAAATCTTCACGGCCTTGCTCCAGCGACCCGGCGTGCGCATCGAGCGCATCGTCTCGCGCGGACAGACGACGCCGGATGACGCGCCCTATGACCAGCCGCAGGACGAATGGGTATTGTTGCTCGACGGCGCCGCGCGGCTCTGGCTGGAGGATCGCGGCGAGCTGACCCTGACGCCCGGCGACGCGCTGCTCATCCCGGCCCATGTGCGCCACCGCGTCACCTTCACCCAGGCCGAACCGCCGACCGTCTGGCTCGCCGTGCATCTGGGAGACGCCTGACCATGGCCGAGATCGTCAACCTGCGTCTCGCCCGCAAGGCCCGCGACCGCAAGCAGGCCGAGCAGAAGGCCGCCGAGAACCGCGCCAAATTCGGCCGCACCAAGGCTGCAAAGAACAGGGAGCGGATGGACGCCACGCGCGAGGCCGCGAAGCTCGACGGCGCGCGGCGGGAGAGCGATGACGAACCGTCAAAGTCCTGAGCCACAAAACCCCACCGCGAGGATGATTGGAGCAGCGCATGGAATTCGTACGCCTGGGCCGGACCAACCAACAGGTGAGCGCCGTCGGCCTCGGCTGCGGCGGGCATAGCCGGCTCGGCATGGCGCGCGGTGCGAGCAACGAGCAGGCCGGCGATCTGGTCAAGCACGCTATCGATCTTGGCATCACCTTCATCGACACGGCGTTGGTCTATCGCACCGAGGAAGCCGTGGGCCTCGGCATCAAGGGGCGCGATCGGAGCAAGCTGTTCATCTCGACCAAGAGCTGGGTCGGCAACGGCGGTGCGGAAAGCGAACCGGAGAATTTCTCACCGGCCGAGTTCACCGCCAATCTCGACTCCAGCCTGAAGCGCCTCGGCACCGACTATGTCGATCTGTTCCACCTTCACGGCGTGTCGCACGCCCAGCTGGACTACGCCCGCGAGGTGCTGCTGCCCGAGGTGAAGCGCCAGCAGCAGGCGGGCAAGCTCCGCTTCGTCGGCATCACGGAGATGTTCCGCCACGATACCGACCACCGGATGCTGCAGGCGGCGCTACCGCACGACGATTTCGACGTGGTGATGGTCGGCTTCAACCTGCTTAATCCGAGCGCGCGCAAGACGGTGTTCCCGCTGACGCTCAAGCATGATGTCGGCACGCTCATCATGTTCGCCGTCCGCCGCGGCCTCAACAGCGTTGAGAATTGCCGCGAGGCCGTCGCCGAGCTGATCGCGCGCCACGAGGTCGACCCGGCGCTCATCAATCCCGATGACCCGCTGGATTTCCTGGGCGCGACGCCGGGCATCAAGTCGCAGATCGAAGCGGCCTATCGTTTCTGCCGGCATGAACCGGGCGCCGACGTCATCCTCACCGGCACCGGCAGCGCTGCCCATCTGGAGGAGAACATCGCCTCCATCCTTGCCCCGCCTCTCCCCGCCGCGACACAGGCCAAGCTCGCGCAGATCTTCGGCGAGGCCAGTTCCGCGTCCGCCAACTAGGTCGTAACCCAATAAAATTTGGAGTGGACAACGGGCGAGCCGCGATCGTCCCGGGCCTCGGCGGTGATGATATTGGAGCCTTAAGGTTACACCAGGGTCACACTATCGCGCATCTTCCGGCCCCGCGGTCGGCCGCTGATCGACGGACTTTGGGCGATGAGGGACATATGGCGCGGCATGCCACCGGGCTGCCCATGAATGCCCGGCTGTAGGACAGGGAATATACGTTTGGTCGCGGCATCTCCGGCCTTGCTTGGATTGTGGTCTTCAGGCCCTTGTCCGCCGCTTGAACGGGCGAAATGAGGCGGGATGCAGAGGTTGGCGACAAACCGAACTGTCCACCAGAAATCGGGATTGGCATCATCAGGGCAATTTGATCGAACTAGGAATCGAAGAGCTTTCGCACTCTGCCCTGTATCCAAACCCCGCTCCTCTCGCTCGATCGTCTAGCCCGCATGTTTGCGGGCCAACGCACTCGAAACGTCCTTAACCCGAGCGGGGCGGCCACACCTGCACCTTGAGCCAGCGCGTCGGCGATGAGCGGCAAACATACCCCACCCAACACGGTAAGCGTAACGGCCAAATAGAGATTCAAATCTGGGGCGATGTGCATCAGAGCGATCCGCACGCTCGACGCAGCAATGACGTGCAGAAGGTATATCGAAAGCGACCGTCGCCCTAGGTGGCTCAAGATCGAGCCGAGAGACTTGGTGCGCGCAGCATAGCTGCCCGCGACATAGGCTGCGTAACAACCGCATAGATTAAAGAGGAATTGGAGCGTTGGTGGTATCGAAATGCCTCCATACACAGGGTACCAAGCCGACACTGTGAGGACAGCCAAGCCGAGGAGCCCGGCAAAAATGTTCGCTCTGAGTTTGATGCCGGTAGCGCGCAGCAGGGCGCCTAGAAGGATATAGAGGACGGACTGATAAATCCCGAGGATGACGCCGTCCGTGTTTGCCAGCGCAAAGCATAAGATGAACGCTAGCGTGAGAGCGAGGCGAGTTCGTAGCAGCCAAAGCAGAAACGTCCCCACCATCAACGGCAGCAGGAACCAGAAATGCTGGATCGGCACGATGGGAATCCACAACAAATCGTCGAGATGGACCGGATGGTTCACGTAATCGGCCATCGCCGTCGCGATGAGCCAACTCACAAACGACCAGACCATATAGGCATAATAAAGTGATGCTTGGCGGCCGATCTGAACTTGCAGCGACCCGCCCTTCGGAAACGCCACATATCCGGCAATAAGGAAGAAGGTTTGGACATGGAAGCTGTAAGCCGCTGTATCCCACATTTTTAAGAGGAGGCTCGGCATGAGTTGGCCGGCCGCGGTAAATGCCCGCGTCGCATGAAACAAGACAACCGCCAATATTGCAATGCCCTTGGTCGCGTCGAGAGCTTCGTCGCGTTCAGCTGCAATAACAGTTGATCCACGCCCCTTAATTTCACTTCCCCTGAATTACTATTTTTTCTGTTCTGTCACTTTACGATAATAATTACGCGCAAATATTTCGAGACGTTTATTATTATTATTATTATTTGGAAAAGCTTTTCGTTTATTGCGGATGCTTTGGACCACGCAGTGTCAGCAGAACAATGACCACAACGATAGCGACTATGCTCAAAAAATTGTTGGGCCGCCTGCCCACTCAGTCGAAGAACGCGATGGTGCGGAACTCGATGCTCTGGCGCGGCGGCGTTCCGGGTGGCGTGGTCGGGTCCTCGAACCCGCTGTGCGGCGCGAACCGGGCGACCGACGGGTCGGAATCCCAGCATTTGATGAGGATCGCCTCGTCCGGCGCCAGATCGGGAATGTAGAGCCAGCGCTGGCCGGGGTTGTGGGCAATGCCGTAGGTCTCACCCCGGCGATGCGGGAAGATGAGATCGGTGGGGATGAGATCCTCCGCCTGGAAGCTGCGGGCATCGCCCAGCGCCAGCGGCCAGTCGCGCGCGACATGGGCGATCGGCCGCCAGACATTGATGATCGCCGCGCGCCGCGTCAGCAGGGCTTCGGCCTGCTCGCCCATGATCTCGCGCGTGCGATTGGGGCCGGACCAGACCGTCTGATCGACATGCACGCGCGTCGCCGGCTGTCGCGGCAGTCCCACGGCGCGATCGTCGACGCCTTCCGCCCGCCGGCGCAGCGTATGATCGAACACCACGACGCGTGAGGCGCCCGTCGCCTTCCGCACGATTTCCGCCGTCTCCGGATGGCCGAGCGCCAGTGTCTGCGCCTCGTCCCAGAAGTCTCGCACGGCCGTCGGCGCGCGCACGACGGCTATGCCCTCGACGTCTAGGTCCAGCCGGTCGGCGATCGGCCGCGCATTGAGGATGCGCACGCTGCGCTGCCCATAGTCGCCGCGCGTCTGCGGCACGCCCTCGGGCGGCTGCCCGGCATAGGCATAAGGCTTTTCGTCCGCGCGCACGGCGAATTGCAGGCTGGCCTCGACCCCGCTCAGGGTCTCGAAGGTGGGGCGGTCTTCGGTCTCGGCCAGGATCGCAGAGGACATGGATCACCTCGCAGCGAATGCGTCGTGCCGGCCCGGCATGAGCCGACTTTGTCATCGGACACATTCTCTACCATATTGGAAGTGATTATCAGATCAACTTTATCTACGCGGTCGTCCAGCAGAACTAGCGGTGCGCTCCTTCCCGCCTGATCCCCCGGCGAGGCGCGGAAAAAGCAGCACTTCGCTCTCGCCGGTCAGCCTGCCGCTCCAATCCTGGATCACCGCGCCATCGACCGCGACCGAAGCGCGCATCTCGATGAAAGGCCCGATGCCGGGAAAGCGCCGGTCCAGCGCACGGACGAGCTGGAAGACCGTTGCCGCCTCAATGTCCACAGCCTCCACCCCCTCCGTGAACTCATCGCAGATCGAGGTGACGAACGTGACCTTCGCCATGCTCAGCCGGCGCTGTTGAGAACCGCATGGACCCGCGCCGGCGTCAGCGGGAGGTCGAGGAAGCGCTTGCCTGCCGCGGCGGAGACGGCATTGGCGACCGCTGCCAGCGGCGGCACGATCGGCACCTCACCGACGCCCTTGACCCCGAACGGATGGTTGGGATGTGGCACCTCGACCAGCACCGTGTCGATCATCGGCAGGTCGGACGCGACCGGCATGCGATAATCGAGGAAGCCCGGATTATCGACGCCGCCGGCCTTGTTGAACGCATAGGCCTCGTTGAGCGCCCAGCCGATGCCCTGCACCGCGCCGCCCTGCGCCTGGCCCTCGACATAGCTCGGGTGGATGGCGCGGCCGACATCCTGCACGGCCGTGTAGTGCGCGACGCGGATATGGCCAGTCTCGCGGTCCAGCTCGACGTCGCAGATATGCACGGCATAGGTCGGCATCGCGTCGTGCGGATGCACCGATTTCTCGGCCGAGATCGGCCCGCCGGTCTTGCCCATCCTGGCCGCGATGTCCTTGATGGCCAGCGGTTCCTCGTCACCCTCCAGGCAGCGGGCCTCGCCGTCCACCCAGGCGACCTGCGCGGCGTCCACGCCCCAGATCATCGCGGCACGGGACTTCAACTGCTCGACGACATCCTGCGCCGCCTCGACCACGGCCTTGCCGGTGGCGAAGGTGGTGCGGCTGCCGCCGGTCAGCATCGAGAAGCCGATCGAGGCGGTATCGGCGACGATCGGCCGCACCTTCTCCATCGGCACGGCCAGCACCTCGGCGGCCATCATCGCCATCGAGGCGCGCGAACCGCCGATATCCGGATTGCCGGTCGCGACGACCGCCGATCCGTCCTCGTTGATGCTGACCATTGCGGTGGATTCGCCGCCATGATTGACCCACCAGCCGGCCGCGATGCCGCGCCCGTGCTCCGGCGCCAGCGGCGCGGAATAATGCGGGTGCACCTTGGCGGCCGCCAGCGTCTCGAGAAAAGCGATCGGCCCGAGCGGCGCGCCGGAAAAGCTCGCATCGCCCGGCTTCACGGCATTCTTCTCGCGCAGCGCGATCGGGTCCATGCCGAGCTGCCGGGCGATGTCGTCGATCGCGCATTCAACGGCGAATTCGGCCTGCGGCGCGCTCGGCGCACGATAGGCGTGCGAGCTCGGCATGTTGCTGACCACGTCGCAGCCGGTGACGCGCTTGTTGGCGATCCGGTAGGCGCCAAGCGCATGCATGACGCCCGCGCCGCAGCCCGCGCCGGGAAAAGCCCCGACCTGATATTTGAGGTCCACGATCGCGCCGGTCAGGATGCCGTCGCGCGTCGCGCCGATGCGCACCTCGATGATCGCCCCCGGCCCCGGCCCGGTCGAGCGGAACACCTCGTCGCGGCTCAGCACCATCTTCACCGGACGGCCGCTCTTGCGCGAGAGGATGAGCGCGACGGGCTCCAGATACACGGTGGTCTTGCCGCCGAAACCGCCGCCGATCTCCAGCGGTGTGACGCGAAGGTCTGCGAGGTTCATGCCGGTGATCGCCGCCGCGACCGAGCGGACCATGAAAGCACCCTGGCTGCTGCACCAGATCTGCGCCTGCCCGTCCGCGCTCACCGAGGCGATGCAGGCCTGCGGCTCGATATAGCCCTGATGCACGGCCTGGGTCGTGTAGCGCCCGCCGGCCACGACATCGGCCTGCGCCAACGCCGCGTCGGGATCGCCGCTCTTGGCCTCCAGTCGCGCGCCGACGTTGCTGGGCGCCTCCGCCGGCATAAGGTCATCGTGGAGCAGCGGTGCATCGGCACGCAGCGCGTCGTCGATCTCGATGACGTGCGGCAGCACCTCGTACTGCACCTCGATCAGGTCGAGCGCCGCCGCCGCGATCTCCGGGCTGGTCGCGGCCACTGCGACGACCGGCTGGCCCTCATAGACGACCTTGTCCCGCGCGAGGCACATCTGCGCCGCGCGGTCGACATTGATGCCGGCCTCGCCCGCGTCGATCTCGGCCATCTCTACGCGCGGAAAATCCGCATTTGTCGCGACCGCCTTCACGCCCGGCAGCGCCTCAGCCTTGCGCGTGTCGATCGAGAGGATACGGGCGTGGGCGTGCGGGCTGCGCAGGATCGCGCCGCGCAGCATGCCGGGCAGGTAAAAATCGGCGCCATAGACCGCCTTGCCGGTCACCTTGTCAGCGCCGTCCGGGCGCACCGGGCGCGTGCCGACGACCTTGAGTTCCTGCTTGCCGATGGGATCCTGCCTAGTCATGCCGAGACCCTTTCCTGACGCAACTCCGCCGCCGTATCCAGCACCGCGCGGATGATCTTGTCATAACCGGTGCAGCGACAGAGATTGCCGGCGAGCCAGTAGCGCGCCTCCTCTTCCGTCGGCTCGACCGTGCGGTCCAGCAGTGCCTTGGCCGCGACCAGCACGCCCGGCGTGCAAAAGCCGCATTGCAGGGCGCCATAGTCGAGAAATTTCTGCTGCAGCGGATGAAGCTGCCCATCCTGCGCCAGTCCTTCGACCGTCTCGACGCGCCGCCCCTCGATCTCCGGCGCCAGCACCAGACAGGAGCAGACCAGCTTGCCGTCCAGCATCACGCTGCACGCGCCGCAGTCGCCCGATCCGCAGCCTTCCTTGCTGCCGGTCAGCCGCAACTCGTCGCGCAACGCATTGAGCAGGCTGGTGGTCGGCTCGCACAGGAAATCGACCGGATCGCCGTTCACCGTCGCATGGATGTGCTGCTTGCTCATACGGCCTCCCGTGCCCGCTGATAGGCGATCGCCGTGGCGCGGCGCGCATAGACTGCCGACATGGCGATGCGATAATCGATGGTCCCGCGCTTGTCGTCGATCGGGCGGCAGGCGGCCTTGACCGCCTCGCCCATCGCATCGAGCGCGCTCTCCTCCAGGCGTGTGCCGATCAGCGCAGCGCCCGCGTCCGGCACCAGCAGCGCTGTCGGCGCCACCGCGCCCAGCGCCACGCGCGCCGCCATGCAGACGCCGTCCACGTCACAGGAAAGGTCCACGCCCGCCCCGACCACCGCGATGTCCATCTCGGTGCGCGGAATGGAGCGCAGATAGGCGTCGCCCGAGCGGGGTTGTCGCGCCGGCAGCAATATCTCGAGGACGAACTCACCCTTGCCGAGCGTCGTCCGTCCCGGCCCCGCCAGCAAGTCGGCCACCGGCACGCTGCGCTCGCCGCCGGGGCCCGCCACCACGCAGCGCGCGTCAGCCGCAATCAGCGCAGGCACGCTGTCCGCCGCCGGAGAGGCATTGCAGAGATTGCCGCCGATCGTCGCGCGATTGCGGACCTGGACCGAACCGATCAGATTGGCCGCCTCGACCACGCCGGGCCAGGCGGCACACAGCGCCTCGTCCAGCAGCAGATCGGTGCAGGGCGTCGCCGCACCGATCACGAAGCCGCCGTCGGCCCTGCGCGATCCGGTGGCCCGCTCGAGTCCCTTTATGTCGATAATCGCGCCGGGCCTGATCCGGCCGGATCGCATCTGTACGAGCAGGTCGGTGCCGCCTGACATCGGCCGGGCATCGTCCCGGGATGCAAGAAGCGCGACCGCTTCATTGATGCTGGTTGGCGAGTGATAGGACAAGGCATCACCTCCGCTCCGACGCCTGAAACAGGCTTGAGACTCTCAAGGCACTTCTTGCGGCGCTATGATGTCAGCATAACTGCGCCCGGCAGACCTGTCAGCCCCGTGGCGGCAGTATCCGTTGCACATCACGACGGACCGGTGCCCAGCGGCGGTTCCCGCGACCCGTCACTCGAGAGCCGGACTTGCCGCTTTCTCCGCCGCATATCGACGGCGGCTCTCGTCCATGCGAGCCGTCCGCGCGGCCATGGAGCGCCAGGCGGCTTCAGCCCGCAGGCAGCGTTCGCGTACATTGGGAAGATCCGCCGCCGCGGCAGCGCGGGCGTTTTGTTCGGCTTGCGCGAGGTAAAAGTCGGATGTCGTGGACATAGGGGGAGTTCCTTGCTCGGCCGAAATCGCTCAGTCGATCATCTGGGCGACCAGTTTCTGAAGTTCTCGCTGAGAAAGCAGGTTAGGCTGCACAAGGATCGTGGTTGCCGGGCGATTGCGCGCGACTGGCCGCGCAGCAGAATGAAATGTCGTCGTTGGTTTGTAATTTCGCATGGTAATATTGGGCACGCCCTAAACGGGCGCCCCTTTTCCTCTTGAAGATCAGCGTCGGTAGCGCCCGTTTTTTCTCGGCGCTCGCGCTGCATGTTATAGCAGTTAAAACTTGCGCTCCTTTTTCGGGTTCGCAAGTCGCTCACCACCGACCCAGCTGCCGATCGGCGTCTGGATGCGGCGGTGGATTTCCGGATGAACGCCGAAGCATCCATCCGGACGACGTGCGTCGATAAGACCGCAACGGCCAGGCTTCCCCGGCCAAGCCGTCAGTCGACGCTCTGGAGGTTCACCGCCGACGAGCGACCGCGCTGGTCGCTTTCGATCTCGTAGTTCAGGCGCTGATTTTCGCGCAGCGTCGTGAAACCGGCGCGCTCGACAGCACTGATGTGGACGAAACTGTCCGTGCCACCCTCGTCGGGGACAATGAAACCAAAGCCCTTGTCGGCGTTGAAGAATTTGACGGTGCCAATAGGCATGATTTTTCCTTTAAAAATACAATAAAACCTGCCGGAACAGCAGTTCCGCCAGTGCCGGCCGAGTAACAAAGGAAGAATTCGCCAAAAAGCGTCAAAATCCGTCGTGAGACGACGATAGCATTCATTAATATGGGATTGAGAGCAAAAAAAGTCAAGGGCGGTCACCAGAAGCAAGTGCCACGTCCGGAATTATCGGAAAATTTCAACGCGATTTTGCGGCAGTGTATCGTTCATTTGCACATTTCGCCGGAGTGGAAGCATCCCTTTATCCGTCCAGCTGCCGAGAACGCCGCACCTGGCTCATCAAGCCGGCGCATCCGTGGGGAGACCCCGGCTCCCGTCGGGCCGATCTCTCCCGGACATGACCGGTCCGTCCGATCGCGCCAGACATGAGAAAAGGCGGAGCCGCATGCGCGGCCCCGCCTCCTCTCTCCAACCAAAATCGGTGCGACCCGATCAGGCCTTCTTGCTGCGCCAGCTGTCGGCATAGCCGGTGCGGGCGACGGCCGAGTAGGGAACCGGCGCGACGATCGCCTTGATCTCGGTCTGCTCGTGCGGCTCGACGGTCGGCTTCTTGGTGCCGCCGTTCGGCTCGCCCCACAGCAGCGAAACCTCGGTGCCGGGCTTGGCATAGGCCGGATCGATCATGGCGAGCGTGAGCATCTTGCCCTCGTTCGACGAGTAGCCGACCCAGGTCGACACGCCGATCTGCTTGCCGTCGACGAGCACGGCGTCATACGGGTGCATCGAGTAGACCGCGCTCGGGAACTCGAAATACTTCGCACGGCCTTCAGCAGCGAAATACGAGCTCATGACGCGCAGCATGTCCTCGTCGTCCAGAGCCAGCGTCACCTTCTCGCGGTGCGGGCCGGCAGCCATCTTCTCGAGGGCGGCCTTGCCGATGAACTCATGGTCGAACTTGACGATGATGCCGTAGCCGACGTCCCAGGGGGTCAGGCCGTAGCCTTCGAGCTTCGCCGGAATGTGCGAGCCGCCGATGGAGCACTTGGCGCCATAGCTGTTCTCGCTGGCCCAAGCGCGGAACGCGGCCGAACCTTCGCCGAACATGTAGCCGGGGAACGGCGACGGGACCCAGCCCGATTCCAGCGTGTTGGACGAGTAGGCGCGGCCGCCGACGAGGGCGAGACCGTGGTTCTTGCCGGCAGCGACGAGCGCGGAGTGAACCGCCTCATAGTCCGCCCAGGGGCCATAGAGCTCGTAGCCCGGCTGGCCGGCCATGCCGTGACGCAGCGCGCCGACGGTCTTGCCGTTGATCACGACGTCGGCCATGTTGAAGAACTTGAGGTCAGGCGCCTGCTGGCCCATCGCTTCGGTCAGGATCGCCATCGCGTTCGGGCCCTGGAGCTGGAAGCGATAGTGACGACGCACGCCGTCGGTGCGGAGCGCGGTGCGCTCGTCGCGGGTCAGCGTGACGTTCCACTTGCCGGTGGCGGCATGGAACTCGGCCCACTCGATCGCCGGCGCGCGGCCGACCAGGTTGAACTGGTTCTCGGCGAGGTAGAACAGGATCACGTCACCGATGACGTAGCCCTCTTCCGTGACCGGAACCCACTGCTTGGCCTTACCGGGCGTGAAGTTCTTGAAGCTGTTGATGGCGAGCGCGTTGAGGAACTCGAACGCGTCCGGGCCTTCGACCATCAGCTCGACCATGTGGTAGCTCTGGTTGAAGAGCACGGCGGTCTTCGCCCAGGCGCGCTGCTCGTTGCGCCAGTTGGTGTATTCGGCCGGAACGCCCGGATAGACGTTCGGACCGGCCTGCTGGTTACGCAGGAAGTCAATGACATTCCCGGCGCCATCCAGCACTTCTTGCAGACTTTTCGCCATGTTACTCTCCTTCAGACTGAGGTTCAAAATACGCGAAATTGTGGTTTGCGGGTCGGCTAGACGGTGTCGAGCCAGTTCGCCAGCATGCGGTTCACGGCTTCCGGCTGCTCGACCGGGACCATGTGGCCGGCGTCCGGAATGACGGTGAGCGTCGAGCCCGCAATGGCCGCGGCAATCGCCTCGTGCTGCGCGGGCGGCGCCCAGGCGTCATAGGCGCCGGTCGCGACAAGCGTGGGACATGTGATCGTCGGCAGCAGGCTCTCGACCTCGGGCCGAGCCAGCAGCGCGCGCATCTGCCGCTCGAACGTGTCGAGGCCGGCGTCGCTGCACATGCGCCAGAGCGTATCCATGAGGCCGGGGGTCAGGCGATTGGGCTCGTGCACCATCGGCGGCAGCCAGGCATCGATCAGCGCGTCCATCCCCTGCTCGACGCCGCGCGCGAGCAGGGCGAAGCGGCCTTCCGCCTCGCCGGGCTTGGGCAAATGCACGCCGGTGCTGATGAGGCCGAGGCCGGCGACGCGCTCGGGCGCGCGGCGAATGACTTCCAGCGCGACACGGCCGCCCATCGAATGGCCGACGACGATGAAGCGGTCAGGCGCGGAATCAAGCACCGTCTCGGCCATGGCGCCGATGCTGTCAGCCTCGCCATAACCCTCGACGGCCTCCACGGCGAAGCGATCGCGCAGCCCTTCCGCCTGCGGCGCCCAGATGCGGGCATCGCAGATCAGGCCGGGCAACAGCAGCACCGGCGTTGCCGAAAGGGTCGAGTCGCTCATGAGTTTCCGCGGACTTCGTGTATATGAAAATTTCGCCTACTCGAAATTTGGAGCGAAAGCGAGTCCGAATGCATGAGACGTGGCCCTGCCGGGCTGCAGCATTTCACGCAGCAAAATTGATGCACCAACGAACGCCCGCCCTCGCGAAGGGACGGGGCGCATCTCGGTCGTCATTTCACAGAAGCAGACTGTCGGGATGCGACGACAGACCGGACGTTTGTCGATGCAGGGCTAATTGCGTTCGATCCAGCCCTAGTCCAATCTACTTAAATGAAGAGTTGCCTAACCCTCATTATACTAGCGACAGCATCAATCAGCGGCAGATGGCATATGACCCCGTCGCATTGGGCGTTGGCGGGAGAAACAATTGATCACGTAACGAATGTCGCGACGGCCTGCGACGCAAAGATTTCGGTCGTTGTCGCTGTCCCCGAAGCCCGCGTGCCTCAAGCATTTGCACTCTTCGGGATCCGCTTTGCGGAAGGCACGGATCGATCAGCGAAGGACTGTGTGATTGCGAAAGTCCGCATCACTAAGCAACCCTACAACAGTCAGGCAGAGGCTGATCCAAACAATTAGCTGGCGTGCACTCCCCACGACATTCCGGTCGATCCCGGAGGCGAAGGCGAGTCCGGAAAGCGGACCTCAGCCCGCCTCCCCATCCTTTTCACCGCGCATCGCTTCCCTCTGTCCTACAACCCAGGGTTCATGGCAGGCCGGCCGCATGCCCCGCCGCACCTCTCATCGCCCATATCCCACCCTCGCAGCACCCGCCGCTCCGAGAGGCCGGAAGAACATGCTCGATAGTGTGACCTTAGGCCGCATACCCATAAATGGGATTCCCATTTGGCCTGGTTTCTGATTCATTTGCCGTGTGATTTTGCGGAGGCTGAGATGGCCCGGTTTGATTTGACGGATTTCGAGTGGT